>JAABUQ010002683.1_pt1 | contig 34658 bp, 30 predicted proteins | sample 5560001 | NCBI WGS metagenome assembly JAABUQ01 (sample SAMN10711888, study PRJNA513371) | rock metagenome | isolation source: Antarctica rocks | place: Antarctica: Victoria Land, Finger Mt nord | collected 2015-12-18
ATAAATTAACTTTTTAAATATTAAATAAATTTGATTATAAATTAATTTAAAATTAATTCTTATATAATTATAAATTGAATTTATAAATTATATAAATTATTATAAAATCATTAAATTTTTTAAATCCGTTTTAAATTGTTTTTAATAAGAAATATATATTATATTTTTATAAAATTTAAATATAAAGAATATTATTTAAATATATTAATAAAGAATATTTTTTCAAATATTTTTATTTTTATAAATATTAAATTTATTATTAAATTAAATTCAGATTAATTTAAATATAATTTATTAAATTATAAACCTTTTTTATTTTATTTTTTATTTTTTAAAAATATATTAATAATATATATATATTTATTAAAATAGTTTTAAAGATAATTAAGGAAAATAAAAAAATATTTAATAAATAATATTTTTAAATTAATATAATAATATATAAATATAATAATAAATTTAAATATAATAATTTATTCAAAATCGGAATTATTTTTATTTATAATTAATTTAAAATTAATCTTAAATTAATCTTGATTTATTTTATAATTTTAAAATTTATAAAATTATATAAAAGATAAAAGGTTATCTGACCAAAAAGTTTTTTTAAATTTTTTTTTTAAAGTTAACTTTAATATAACTAGACTAATAGTCGTCCGACCCTAACATAATCGGCCGAGTGTTTTAGTAGTGGTCGGATGACCTGTAGGCTCGGCTTGGCAATTAGCCCGCCGAGATTAGTCACCCAGGTATCTGACCTACCTCATAGAACTTCCGAGGAACGCTCATCTAAACCAGTTCCGAGAGTTTACTTTCATTTTCTTGGTGTGCAGGGAGGAATTTCTTTTTCGGTGTCTTGCTTGAAGAATGACCATGTCTAGTCTTTCACATTCATTGATATCACGTTGAAGCGCTGTACCATGCTGCATCTTCCCTCTAGATGCTCCAAGCGATGGCAGCTTCTTTCTCAACTCACCTCTCCCCCCCTCAGTGGGGCTATTCTCCGCCCTGTCCGGGATCGAAGCTATGCCACCGTCACTGACCTGAAAAGCTTTCCAAAGCCCGGGGAGCAGCTACATGGCTTCACATTGAAACGTGCAAAAGAAGTCCCTGAACTTGAGCTTACGGCTTTGCATTTGCAGCACAATAAGACCGGGGCAGAGTACCTGCATGTGGCAAGAGATGACAAGAACAATGTCTTCTCCATTGGTTTCAAGACAAATCCTCCCGATGATACTGGTGTGCCCCATATTCTGGAGCACACCACCCTCTGTGGGAGCGTGAAGTAACATGAACCCTTCTCTCTGGTGATATTCAAGCCGACTTTTGCCTAGGTACCCCGTACGAGACCCTTTCTTCAAGATGCTTCCTCGATCGTTATCGAACTTCATGAACGCCTTCACCTCCCAGGATCATACTTCTTATCCATTTGCTACTACAAACCGGAAAGACTTCAACAATCTCCTGTCTGTCTACCTTGACGCCACCCTTCATCCACTGCTGAATGAGAATGACTTTACCCAAGAAGGCTGGAGGATTGGACCTGAGAATCCTCGGGCCGTCACTGAAAGCCAGGCAGGTGGTACTGAGCATGACAATCTTGTCTTCAAAGGAGTTGTGTACAATGAGATGAAGGGCCAAATGTCAGACGCCAGTTATTTATACTATATCAAGTTTCAAGACCACATCTTTCCCGATATCAACAATTCAGGCGGGGATCCGCAGAAAATGACCAGTCTCACTTACTCTGGTCTCAAGGACTTCCACGCAAGGAACTATCATCCAAGCAATGCCAAGCTCCTTACTTATGGTGACATGCCCCTTGCTGATCATCTGCATGAGATCGGCCGCTACTTGGAAAGCTTCGGTCGAGCGAAGTCTGACCAGACCATCAAGATGCCAATCAGCCTAAAAGACGGCCCATTGAACTATACTGTCAAGGGTCCACTTGACAAAATGCTCGACCCGGACATGCAGTACAAAACGTCTACCTCATGGTTGATGGGCGACGCATCAGACATCTTAGAAGCTTTTTCACTTCGTATTGTCTCCTCACTCCTGCTCGATGGGTACGGCTCACCCCTCTACCAAGCTCTAATCGAATCTGGCCTGGGTCCCGATTTCAGCCCAAATACCGGATTTGATAGTGCGGGAAAGATAGGAATCTTCTCTGTCGGTCTCAACGGCGTCAGGGAGTCAGACGTCCCCAGGGTTAAGAGTGCGATTATAGATACATTTCGCAAGGTCCACCAAAAGGGTTTTGATCAGAGTAAAATAGAGGGGATCCTGCATCAACTTGAACTGGCTCTGAAGAATAAGAATGCCAATTTCGGTATGGGAATCATTCAGCGAATACAGCCTGGTTGGTTCAATGGCGTTGATCCCTTTGATGCCCTTGCATGGAACGATGTGGTTGATGCATTCAAAGAGAAGCTCTCAGAAAATGGATATCTCGAGCGTTTACTCGAGAAGTACCTGCTAAATGAGCGTAACCTGACCTTTACTATGGAACCATATGCGTCTTATGGAGAGGATCTTGCGAGCGAGGAGAATTCGCGCCTCAGAAGCAAGATGTCTGAAGCAGCAGAGAAGGTCGGTGGGGAAACCAAAGCCAATGAGCAGCTAGTAGCACGAGAGCTGGAACTCCTCAAAGCTCAAGAGACAGCCAGTGACCAAGATCTGAGCTCCCTCCCTACCCTTCATGTACAAGATATTCCTCGGCAGGCGGAAGCTAAGGAAGTGAGGGAGGCAGGTCTTGGCAGTGTCAAGGTGCAATGGCGAGAAGCAAGCACGAACGGCTTGACGTATTTCCGTGCAATTAATAGACTGGAAGGCCTGCCAACGGATTTGCGGATGCTGATCCCTTTATTTACGGCAGCTGTCATGCGGCTTGGAACGAGAGACAGATCCATGGAAGAACTCGAAGATTTGATAAAGCTCAAAACTGGCGGCATCGCAGCTTCATATCATTCATCGACGTCACCAAATAATCGGCAATCAGTGATGGAAGGGCTATCGTTCTCAGGTTACGCTCTCGATAGTAATGTGCCCACCATGTACGAATTTCTCCATGCAATCATCCTGGAGACGAACTTCGACGGATCAGAAGCGGAAAGCAAAATCAAGCAGCTGTTGCGAGGAGACGCCAGCGGTGCCCTGGATGCTATCTCTGGCTCCGGGCACTCCTACGCCAGTCGATACGCCGCGGCAGGTCTAAGCGCTTCAGGGTTCCTGAGTGAGCAGATCTCGGGTCTAAGTCAAGTCCAGCAGACTGTGAATTTAGCAGACCGTAGCCCCTCCGAGGGGCTCGGCGATGTTATGACAAAGCTGAAAGCCATCCAGCAGTTTGCGATCTCCAACTCACAAAACTTCCGGGCAGCCATTACCTGCGGGCGTGAATCCGTCTCTTCAAACGAAGCAGCTTTGACAAACTTCCTCTCGACTTTACCTCCTACGAGCAGTATCCTAAACCCTCAGCCCATATCCGGCCTCGAGGCATTTAGCCCTACGACCTTCTTCCCAATGCCCTACCAAGTCTCATATTCGGCCTACGCCATCCCCACAGTGGAATACACCCACCCCTCCGGCGCCCCGCTTCAAATTCTCGCCCAGCTCCTAACACACAAACATCTCCACCACGAGATCCGTGAAAAAGGGGGCGCGTACGGAGGCGGAGCCTACGCTCGAGGCCTGAATGGTCTCTTCGGCTACTACTCGTATCGCGATCCCAATCCACAGAATACTCTGAAAATCATGCGAGATGCCGGCCGCTGGGCACGCGACAGGAATTGGACAAGCCAGGATCTCGAAGAGGCGAAGCTGAGTACTTTTCAAAGCGTTGATGCACCAGAGAGTGTGAGCGATGAAGGCATGACCCGTTTCTTGAGCGGGGTGGATGAAGCTATGCAGCAGAAAAGGAGGGAGCAACTATTAGATGTGAAGAAGGAGGATGTGCAAGAGGTGGCTCAACGATTCTTAGTCACTGGCATGAAAAATGGGAGAGTTGCTGTACTTGGAGAGAAGAAGGACTGGGTCCGAGAAGAAGATGGGTGGGCGATCAAAACCATTGAGTTGAGCAAGCTTTCCGAGACGACGGGTGCGAGCGATCTAGCGCCAGGGGGTCTTGACCACGCTTGAGCTGATGCAAAGTTGGTGTACGATATGTATGTATCCTACTCTCGGCACGTGCAGCGTTCTGTATAGCTGTGGTGTACCAAAGATACCCAAACCCGCTTTCCCATCCAAGAACACATTATATCCACTTCACCCCTTCATCGATCGTTCTCCCATCACCAACCCGCGCTACCGAACAGAACACACGTCTCCAACACCGTCCCCATTGTTGGCAGATCACAAGCTAAGCGCAAGAGCAACCCCCATGCCTCGTCTCCACCACGCGAGAACCTGCTTCGAAACGAGGCAAGGGGCTCCGTGGTGAGAGCGCGAGCCATCTCCATCTTTCAGACCTGTCTGCGATTAAGATGTTCCTGGCGGACTATAGATGAGAGGACATGCCAACTTGACGGCCGTTTGAGATATGCGAGGTTGCACATATGTCCTTGTGACATGGTACGCAGGCGGTGAACAAGGTAGCCATTTGGCTCTCTGGCCCATAGCCGCAGCACTCTCGCGCTGGTATCTTCTGACCGTGGTCACGTCTTTTCTGGATTGTAAGAGGCAGATCGACGCAGTGGGCCTGGTCAGCATCGATCCCTCTACAATGGAGATGTCCCCTTTGCACGGTATGACTAGAGAAGCGTTCTCAATCATTATTGCTGTGGCGCTAGGGGCTGCCATGAAACAATGACGAATGATGCTATTGTATACCGCACATATGAATCAGCTGAGCCATGGCACAGCGTAGGAATACCGGGAGAGCTTCGCACTGCCCAAAGGGTACTGCTAAGGCGCAGTAGGTGACTATCCTAGGGCTTGAATTGGCTGCCTCAGGCCCAGATTCAGTTGCCTGCGTTAGTGACTCAGGTACCTTACTGACTAAAGTCACCAACCGCGGCTGCTTACCCGTCTATTATGACACGCTACATGATCGCCCGTTTCAGCTTACACAAGCATACCTATACCTAAGCAGTATCGATATGGTTCTCTCCCTCCACCCCCTCCATCCCCTTCATCCCTCATCCCCCACTCCCACCCTTGACATCCCATCGCCCATCCCACCAGCCCTACTCCCCCGCACCAAATCACCGCTTAGCACACACAGGAAGCTTAACCCCCTACGGCACGAAAGCGATGATAGGGATCTTGCGTTCTCGTAGCCTAGGTTGATTGTGGTGTCGCATGTTCATCGCTGCGCGGAAGTGGTGGGTAATTAGATTCGGGATGCTGAGGGGTGTTTATGGTCTAAGGAGGAGGGGGAGGTGCTTGTATGGTGGTGTTCTTGCGTGTGAGTGAGGGATGATGGGGTGATAGGTATGTGGAGAGAGCTGCACGGGAGGTCTTTTGTTCTGGTCTTTTTCTGGGTTATTTCCCTTCATTCTGTTTTTCTGGTTCCTTGTTTCGGTGCGGTGGAAGCAAGGCACATGATGCGACTACCCTATAAAGAAATCCAGTAAGCAAACGGCGAGGATCTGGCATCGCAAGGGCATCCGATCAAGTCAATGTTTTCCAACTCTGTTCATTGCACTCATTCGACTGAATCTCTCTCTCGAGAGATCAAACCATTTTCCCATACAACGTCCCAGGCACCACACTCGCCGTACCCTCATCTTCCAATTCCTCCGGAGCAACAACAAGCATCTGCACCTCCTCCTGCCTCTCCTTTCTCGCCAAATCCGTCCAAGGGGTTCCGCCCCCAACCCTCCTGATTTGCGCAACAAGACCCATAGTGCCGAATCGTTTGACGAAGTCGCACGTGTTCTGGAGAATCCTTGTATCGGTTTTCGAGGTCAAGGCTAACGTAAGCATCTCTTCTACGCTGTCCCAGCAGTCGGAGCTTCTTCGGGTCGTGAGCAGGTAGATGATGTGAGCCCAGGGAACAATGATGTGGAGGCAAAGGACAGTAATGGACAGGAAATCTGTCGCTCCTGAGGCTTTGAAGGCGTACCCTACGCAATGAAACAGGAGTTTTTTTTTAAGTAATATGGCCCGCATGGTTGTTACTGGCGTGGAGCTTACAGCTTGAGAAACCTTGAAAGAGCATAGACGTATATCGGCCATCTTCTGGATGCAAAAAAAATGAAAGTAAGTGGACTAGTGGAGTTAGAGTCGACGTATTCGGCAATATTCGCCCAGATTTGGTGTGTACGTATAGGCTGGCTATCACTGATGCGAGAGACGGCGTCTGCGAAGACGGTTGATACTATTGATTCTAAGCCTTCGATTAGATGGCTGGCCGTACTGTTCGTTTCCGATTTAGCATTCGACGCAAGAACAATATCAGCAAGAGCTGTAGTCAGGCCTGATGGTTCGGAAGGACTAGGTGCTGAGTACATCTGTACAATGGGAGTCAATGCGTCCAACCAGGAAGAGTCTGCCGAAATGTGTGTCCAGCTTCCATCGTCGATTGGTAACGGACCATTCACAGCGCCCGCAGCAGAGTTTGACCACTTCCAGCAGCAGCAATAGAATCTCCAACGTTCCCTAGAGCGGTTATGAAGGACTCTGTCATCGTATGCTCGGCTGTGTTCCACCAAGCATCAATTGAACACACCACAACATAGCGCTCAGTTGAGTTGGTGGAATTCTGAGGGCCTAGTATCACCAACCCTGTGGTCACAGACGTCATCTCATCCGAAAGGGGTATCCACAATGTTGTGAGAGCAGTGATGTTTGTGAGTGATCCCTGCGATGTTCCCCACAATGGTTTTGCCAATTCAATTGTGCTATAAGGCCCTGAAGAATTGTTTTCAGAGGCCCAAACAGCATACGAAGGGAGATTGGGCAAGGATACCTTTGTCGTATTTCCAGAAAACAACAGAACCTCTCTATTGCACAGTATTCCTACAACCGAACCTTGCGAAGAAACTGCTCCCGACCTTGTGCCCGTAGGATGTGATTGTCGGGCCACCAAGCGGGAGCATACCAAAAGTCTGTCATTAGTACTGAAGTCGCCGCATGTGGAGTGAGGGACCGCGTTTCTGCACTAAGTCCACTTATCCTCATAACGGCTTCTAGAACTCTTGAATTTCGTGTATCTTCTATCAAAACCTCATAGTCCTGTTTGTTACGTGTATATGCGTAATAATTTTCGACGAATGGAAACCTTCCAATGACGCATGTATCTCTATCCAGCCCGGTCAGTCCTTTGGCTCCTGTACAAGTTGAGTCACCGATATGTTCCCCAGTTACGTTAGATGGCCAATAGGTTGAAGCGGAACCATTCAACCAAAACTCAGTTCTGAACTCGGGCCAAGTCTGTTACATGCCGCTAGAGTGGTTGGTAATGCGTACTACCTAATAGAGGGAACTAAGGTCGGACTGACAGTGATTCGGGGTAGCATAAGTATCGCACTGGCTGGCCCGGAGGCTAGAGCAACGACACATCCTAAAACAATACGCACTACAAATCCAGAGTCAATCCTACAATTTTGAGACAAGTGATGAGTGCCGAGTCAAGCTACAAGTCTTGGGGATCTCATCTGGATCCGAGGTCTTATCTCACAGCTCAATATAGCTTTGAGAGAGAAACAACGATTCAGAGAGGTCGCTCACATATGATTGGTTTCCCTTCAGCGTGAACTTATGGCAACCCAACGTAGCACCCCAGAAGGCCGGTGACCAAAGATAACTGATCATTGAAAAGGCCAATCCGGATATTGCAAATCCCAGAGCACAGCCGTCCCCTAGCATACAGATACGGACGACATGAATCAAAAGGTTCCGAAAAAACCTATTATGAATAGCTTCTAGTTCTCCTGGTCAAACCTAGTATAGTACTAGTCCGGACATGTTGTACTTGGACTTTCGCAGCCACGTGAATGAATGCGAGTACTACAGAATCTCCCTGGTTAGAGCTCGAGGTCGAGAGGTGCTCCCCAACGTAAATACCTCTTGAGTTAAGCCAAAGTAGTAGGATAGAGACAGTGAGAGGCAAAAATGAACAAGGCAACGGCTGATGGCTGTGAGAAAAGATTTTTCGATAACCGGCTTCTTAGGCTCCGGTTTGTAGTAGTAAGGGGCGATGATGAAATTGAAGACATGAAGTCCGACGTTCCTAAAAGCTTGAGCCAAGACTTTGAGCGACGATTGCAATATTTGGTTTCAAATGCGTGATCAAAACTAGCAATCACTTGATCAGAGCTGTGAGGGAAAGTGGAGGATCCTAAATGTACCAAAAACTCTTGAATCGGGGGCCCTCGCGCCATCTCGTTGCGGATATCATTGGCTGTTCCCTTAGCGAAGGGAGATCCACGGCGCGGCCTGTACTCCCCATGAAGGGGCGTAATGCTTGGTACATCGAGTAGTAGGGAGACAGCAGCCTCTTGTGCAAAGCCTTCTGACAAGTATGTGGAAGATTGGTGATATCTACTGTGCTAATATTAGAGTGTATGCTCCATGACGTGAATGGCGAAATAAAGATGAGGTATTGTCTACTGATTAATGCTGGCGAGCCTCTTTTGTCAATTCTATTATTCAGTCCATGTACATTCTCATAGCCTTGGTGATGTAGAGACGTCATGGTGGAGGATAGGATTTGAAACATCGAGTAATGGAAACGGCAAAGTCGACCAGAGAGTCACCTGAGTGACCACATCACTATCAGCGGCCTAGAAATGGTTTCACGAGGACTGATATTATCCAGTACCAGTCGCGAGGCTGAGAATGAATTGCTGATAAGTGACTGCATGCATAAGCAGCAACGTGGAAAATGGAAACCAATAACAATTATTCCCAACTCCGATCTTTCCACTCAATGGTACAAAGGTCAACATTGATGAGCTGGGATCGCCATTGCTACGTGTGCCTGGGTGAAGGGGGACCAGGAAGGCTAGTGCAAGTCTGACATTTATATCAACCCAAATGCGGTCCAACATCAGGGAGCCTATCAGAATTGCAACATTGCAAAGCCGAATCACTCTTGAAGTTGCATGGGCTGTGTAGCTAGGAAAGTAGCTGTGGACATCCACAAAAGGGCAGGTGGTTCCCATTGGGAATCTTCGAATCACTCATTCTAATCATAGCATGTGCAGGACAAATCTACTGGCAACCCCTGATTAGATATCGTTGGCCCTGCCCCAGCTTCGATCCTTTGTCTTTCACCTTGGCCTACTCCTATACTATAGCGATGCCATAGTTAATCCAGTTACCAGTCTCGTCTCTTGACAGTCTCGCTTTGGGGGGACTATCGTGGTGTACAAGTCTCCATCGATGATCATAGATTGTGATATATTCGAGAGATGTTGTGTCCGAGGAGTCTTCCCCCTGCACCGTCTATATATAAGCCGTCGTCCTCACGCTCCTCTTTCCGGCCAGCAGCCCCTGCCCCCAAGCCTTCCCTCGAATTTTGCGCCTTTCTCCTCAGAACAGCAATGCATATCCGTACACAAATGTCGCTCCTCGCTGGTATAACGCCGTCCGGAGCAGCCCCTGGCATGCTCATCCCAATGTTCAGAATAGCTCTTCCCAAATTCTCAAAATCCCAGCGTCCCACGGCACGTCCCCCTTCACGGAGGGCATTGGGAGTAATCTTCTCTCTCATCGCTGAGCAACCGCGCATACTCCAACATGATTCGGTGAAAGCACAACTCTATATCACTCTCACTCAACGCCCTCTTCTGCCACTCACGCCCTTGCTCCGCAATTTCCCTGCTGATCTGCTCGCCCTGCGGGCTCGCCAGGAATCGTACAGTCTCCGGCAACTCCTCCATGCCTAGACTAATCGGCACGTAATGGTACCACGGAATGAGCCTATCATCATGCCATTCGCGGAATATAGTCTGCTTCAGAACCGTGCTGTGGGAGGAGAGAAGGCGGTAGAAACGCTCGGTGAAGGCGTGCCCGTCGAGATCGAACACGAAGCGCGAGTGGTAGGCTTGCGCTACGGGTTCCATCTCGCCGAAAGCGTATTCGCGGGTTTGCGCTTCGCAGTCTTCAGGCTCACAGGCCATTTGCCGTGTGAATTTCACGGCGAAGAGGTGCGAGAGGGAGGACATGGTGTCGCGGTACATTTGCCAGGCGCCGACTTGGGTTTGGCCTAGGAGAGATATCTGGACATATCCCATTAGCGGTGGTCAAAGAGATGTTTGGGGGGTTAATGGCTGACCTGTTGGTTGCCGTCGTTGGCTAAGCCAACGAATCGCCAGCGTTGCGCGAGACGCCATTTTCCTTTGTGGGCGTGCCCGTCTCTTGAAGCGCCCGTCCAGTATAGTTGATTTGCTTTTTGTTCCCAGGGTGGTTCTGTGGGGTCTTCAAAGTCGTCCGAGGCGTAGGTGTTGGTGTAGTCTGTAGCTGGCAGGAGGAGGTCCTGGAATGAAGAGACAGTGCTCCTACCAAAGATCGGAAGAAGAGCGTTGGAAAATTTTAGTGAATTTGGGGAAACGAAGAGGCCGTGTTGTGTTGCGGCGTTGGGGGTTTGGCAAATATCTTTGCTTCCGCTGACGTTTTTGAGAAAAAGCACGTCGATGCCTTGTGCAGCTTTGGGGAGAAAGGATGATCGGCTGGGGGAGTCCACCGCACAGGACATTGTCGCTATTCTCCAGACATCCTGGTTGAAGATCTCTGTGAATTCGAATGGCCCTCTTTGTGGGAGTATGTTCTGATTCTTTGCACAGGGAGATTGCTGGCTTTGAAGCTCGTCATGGGGGACAACAACCCTTGGCTCGTCGGTGTCACTCACTGCTAGCTCCATATTAGGGAGAAATTGCAGAATGGGTTCAAGCCATTGCACAATAACGTCTGTATGCCCTTTATCACTATCTTCAGAGACAAAACTTGTATGGTTTTTAATGGCGACGTGAGACATCTGATTATGAGTTGCAATGGCTAGCCGGGCTCTTGTGCGAATCTCCTGTGGCGCGAGTCTCCAAAATGGTTCAAGCGTCGTCATTACAGTATCAAAATTATCGATGATACTAGCGTTCTGTCTTATGGCCCGAGTAAACCAGACGTCGAAGCCCGGCGGCGGTGGTCGATTGTAGCGACGCTGGTACTCAGCTGATGCTTCGGCCAGAGTTTTGGACTGCCCTGCGACCATTGCTGCAAACTCTTTCTTGGCATCGGCATTCAGGACCTCTATAGGGTGCTGTTTCCCGCCAGAGGAGGTACCGAACATGTATTGCTCAGCTCCTGCCAGTGGGCTGACGGGGCTTTTTCGGATCCCTGACCATTCTGGACGGGAGAAGGAACGCAAACCGTACAACAGGAAGAATATGCAGACTATCACCACAGCGGTTTTCCGATTTTTTTGTATCATGCGGCTGGGGTGGTTTAGCTGGGTACTGGTAATGCCCGCCCAGCGGTTTAACTCTCCTTTCATAACAGACATTGCGGAGGGAGCTCAAGCAAGCCGGACAGTTTGGCGTAGGATGCTGGAAAGAGAGTGACAGAGAAATGGACAGGAATAGATGAGCAGGATGAGGGAGCAGAAAACGCCAGGTAGAATAAGGGATGCGGTAAGAAAATAGGTAGGATGCTCCCAGAGTATCCCCGCCGCAGCAAAGGTTACTACTGCCTGCACGAGGGCAGTAAAGGACCTAAAGGCCGAGCATAGCGTCTCAGAGTAGCCTAGAAGGGCCTAACACAGGGGCGCTTACAGCAGTATTAGCTAGAGGTACAGTAGGTACTGCTAATGGTGCTAGGCTGTGTTGGAGTCTCTGACTAATGCCTGAAACATCGCGAGCAAAGCCGAAACTGCGCTGGTGGTCCACCCTTCAGTCATCCGCGTGGTTTCAGTTTCAGTACGGCTCAGAGTTGCATCGGTAACACGACCACGCCATGTGAAAGTGTGAAAGTGTGAAAGTGTGATAGTGTGGCCAAGGCCAAACTTCTGCTGGAAGGTTGAAAGTTTCAATGCTGTTGCCGCAATAAGAGTCCTGGCAAATATACTCCGTAGTAAGACTCCGAATTGATCTGAGTGGTGTTGGGGCCGGGGTTGTAACAGAGCGGCCTACACTGCTGTTTGGGATCAAGCCTGCGTGTCCTTCCAAACGGGACGAGCGGAACTGATGTGTACAATAATACCATGTATAATGTTGGTGGCTTAATCAATATGGAACAGAGTGTAATCATCCAACAGCTTCAATAGCGTCATTCCACACGCTTGTGGCTGAGCCGCCAAACAAAGACCAAAGCATGTAAATAGTCGTCAAGACGAATTGAATCATGCCGCCGATTCCAGTGACCATAGTCAATGGTTTCTTAGGTCAGACCCTTTAGCACTCCCTAATAGCGAAGCCTACGACTTAATTTCCCCTCCCAGGTTCCGGCAAAACGACATTGATACTCAATCTGATACCCCAACTACCCAAAGATTACCGCCTTGCCCTCTTAAAGAACGAGTTCGGCGATGTCGAAATCGATACCCGGCTGGCCTCCTCTTCCGCCATATCAGGAGTCAAAGAGCTTCTCAATGGATGCATCTGTTGTAATCTTGTCGGCCAGCTCGGTGATGCCCTCGAAACCCTCACCAAAGATGTCTTGCCGGACCGCATCATCATCGAGACGAGCGGTAGTGCATTCCCTGCCACCCTGGCAATGGAGGTGAACAGGCTGGGTAGGGAATCAGGGGGATATACTTTGGATGGTGTTATTGTCGTTATTGATGTGGAAAATTGGAGCGGCTATCAAGACACATCCATTACTGCAAAGATGCAGGCACGATATACGGATCTGATCGTTTTCAACAAGTGGGAATTGGCTGATGAAAGACGGTATGAGGATTGTTTGGATAGGGTGGGGGATCTTGAGCTACAGGTTGCTACTATCAAGTCTGATAAAGGCAGAGTAGAGCTGTCGGTACTACTGGGGCTGGACAGTGCGTTGTCGAAAGATGTCAATGCTTTCTCAAACGAGCACCACAAACACGGACATGATCATGCAGACTCGGCTGATCACCAGAACGAGGTCGAGGTGCTATCTGTCACCATAAAATCTGATGATGACGACGCAGGTGGCATTAATCTTGACTCTTTGGAAACGTTTCTGCTTTCGGCTCCAAAGGACGAGGTATACCGTATCAAAGCGATTGTCAAAGCATCTCGCCCGCCTGCCTCGTCGACTGGCGACGTTGGTCCTGCCACGGTCCATCAGGGCAAAACAACTGCTACATACATTCTCAATTGGGCCTTCGGAAGGTGGACTTTCACGCCGTTGAACTCGCTCTCGCCAGCAAGAAGCGCAACAACGTTCGCAGCAGATGAAGACGACACGACGACACATGTGCCGGCTGGGCTCGACACCGAGCCATTGGTCCGTATGACAGTGATCTTGGCCCGTGATGAGGCTGAGAAATGGAAGAAACGCATTGAGACTCAAGGACATGTTGAGCCCGAAAGCACCGATACGAGAGCTCCGCTGCACGTTCACAAAGTCATATAGTGCTTGCGCACCTCGAATTCCGCTTATATTGGGATGGCACGGTTTCAGGTCGCCAAACAGATGCTGCCTAACATCAAGTGAAAGTGATCTTCTGCTTCGTCAATTCACGAAAGATATCATCAAGAGCTTGTCTCTTCCTCTTTCGATCGTCATCCTCCCCACTTCCAAAACCTTCTGGCTCTTCCCTGTCAAGCTCTGCTTCACCCGGAGTTCTTGGCTTCCAGGCCCTGATCACCCCATCTGAATGGGCAGAATACATCTCAATATCACCGGCCCTCCACGCCAGCGCAGTCACCCTGGTTCTGACGTTCCTATGGCCTCCACTGGTGCCAGCTTGAGCAATGACTGGGCCTGGGATACGAAGCCTTTTCAGAAGCGTACCTTCGAAAAGGTTGAACAGCAAGATTTCCTTCTCGTTTGGATAGACCATCACACTCTCTCTGGGAGAGCCGACACTACTCGGCACAAGCAAGGGCAGTAAGGTGGAAAGATGTGTGTTCTTAATGATAGGTCCGAAGTGCGACAAGGCGTTTGCTCCAATTCCTATGTTCCACACACGTACACGTTCATCGTGGCCCGCAGTAACAAGGAATTTGCCATCGTCCTTCCATCCAAGGCCGTTGCAGGCTCCGATGTGGGCCTTGCCTCGGTCTCTTGAACGTGCCTCTTTCCCAAGACCATCTTCGCCGCCAATTCCGACGGAATCCTCCAAATCTAGCAACCCCAGACTGCCCGAACTGCGTCGGACATCCCACAGCATGACTGTACCATCTGAACCTCCGCTCGCAAGTATATATTCATCCTTTGGGCTCCAAGCTACCGAGAGCACAGCGCCTTGATGACCAATCAAAGAGTGTGCACTCGCCCCTGATCGTAAGTCAACAAGACGGACAGCGGGATGCTGCGTTGCGCAAGCCACGAGGAGATGATCGGCGATGGGCGAGAGGGCGTGCGAGTAGACTACCGAGTTGAGATCGAATGAAGCAGAAGGACTCTGGGTCTCAGTGGCATATATCTTGAGAGTGTGGTCATAAGAGGAGGAAAGGAAGGCCAGGGAATCGAAAGGGTAGAAGGATATGTGGGTGATGCCAAATGTGTGCGATGAGGACGATTTGCTCGTTTTTGCAGAGGGTCGGTATATAAAGCGTTTAGAAGTATTCTCCACGCTTTGGAGGTCCCATAAATTTATCGAGGAGTCTGCTCCTCCAGATATCATACTTCATCTCGCGTAAGCCTCCCAAGGATTTCTATCATTGACGAGTGGAGCTAACTCACTACCGTCCCTCGAACTTGTCAATCGTAAGGCAGTTAACACCTGCTCTATGTGCCCATGCGTTTGGCGCGTTTTCTTTCCCTTCTTTGCCTGCTTCTTTGGGTTCACTGCTTGTGCCAGCATCGCTGCTGTCAAAGCGGATCCCAGGGGCGGCTTGCAGGAGGTGAAGCAGTCGTGATGTCTCAGCTTGTCGCAGCGCCTGAGGACTGATGGAGCCAAGGGAGCGACCGAGCAGATTGGAAGTCATGCACTAGTAGTAGAAAATTACTTGCGCAGAACGAGGAGGAGGCAGGTCATCCGACCACTACTAAAAAACTCAGACGACCACGCTAAGAATTAGAGTTTGGGTGTAATTTATCTTCGTTTTGTTTATAGTCGCCTTATTATCTTTCTTATATTATATATTTTTTATATAATTAATTATAAATTTATTATATAATTAATTAATAATTAATCCTTAATTAATCAAATCTATTATAATAGCTAATTTGAAGAAAAGTAATATTTATATTTAATATAAAGTCCTAACTTAACGCCCTATAAACTGGCCTATATAAAATAAAAAATTAATAAATAAAATAATAATAATAATTTAATTCCAAATTAATTTTAATTTAATTTAATTTAATTTTTATCTTAAAATTCTATTTATTAAGATTAATTTAAGATTATTTATTAATTAATCTTAATTTAATTTAATTTATTTTTAATATTAAAATTCTATTTATTTAGATTAATTCAAAATTATTTGTTAATTAATTCGAATAGAATAAGTTATATATTATAATAAACAAGCTCTTTTGTTATTTTAATATAAATAATAAAAAGCTCTATTTTATTATAATAAAATTAATTCTTATTTAATCTAGATTTAATTTAGAGTTAATATAATTATAAGCTTATTTTTTAAATACCTTAACTTTCTATAAATATATATTAAAAGGTTATAAAATAGATATCTTTTAGGAGAGTTATAATTTTTAAGGACTTTAGGATATTATATAATTAATTAATAAGTTTAATTTTAAATTAATTCGGGATTGAATATTAATCGATTTAGAATTCTTTAAATAACTTATATATTATTAATTGGGAAATATAGTTTTTAAAACCTTTAATTTAATAAAAAAGGTTATTAAAGCTTTAATTAAATAAAAATTATTTTTGAAAAAGGATTAAATAATAATTAATTTAAAATTAAAATAAGATTAATTGCTAATTAATTTAGCTTTATAAAATATATATTTATATTTTATTTAAAGTTCTAAAGAAAGAGGTATTTTATTATAATTATAAAAATTATAAAATCGATAAATTTTTAACTTCTTAATAATTTAATTCTAAATCAAATTCGATTTAAATCTGGATTAATTATTAATTAAATATAAGATATTTATAAAATCTTATTTATTATAATTATTTAAAGTATTTCGATTACTCGGACTATAATTCTAATATAATAGAAGTTAAGGATATATTTATTATTAATAAATATTCTAACAAAAATAATAGGAATAATAAGGAGGTTAAAAGGGAAACTAAAGAGGAGATTAAAAGGGAAATTAAGGGGGAGGTTAAAGGGGAAATTATAAGGAAAATAAGGGGGGAAATAGGAAGGGAGGCTAAGGGAGAAATTAAAAAAGAAGCTAAAGGGAAAATAAGAAGGGAAATTAAAAGAAAGATTAAAAAAAGTAAAAATAATAAGGAATAAATTAATTAGATCGAATCGAAATTAATCCGGGATTAAATAAAGATTAATCTTAATTAATAAACTAAATTAGCTTAACTTAAAATAAATAAATAATAAAATTAATTAGAATTGTTTTTGATTTAATCCTAATTTAATTATATCTTTTTATTATTTATCTAATTTCTTAATTATATTATTTCTAACTTTATTCTTTTATTTTTAAGCTTTAATTTTTGAATTTCTGCTTCTTTTTATCTTTATTCTAAGTTATTAATTAATAACTAATTAAATAAATTCTATTAATTTATTAAAGTTATTTATTAAAAAAAGCTGAAATTAATTAATAAATAAATTAGAATTAATTAAGATTTAATTTAATTTTTTAAATCTTTAAAAGCTTAATTTTAATTTTAATTATAATTAAGGATTATTATTAAATTTAAAATTTAATTATCTTTTTCGGCTTTTAGAAAATATAAAAAATTTTATATTATTTTTTTTATTAAAGCTTATTTCAATTAATAATTGCCTCCGATTTTTGTAATAATTTCTTAATATTTAAATTAATTTTAAATCAAATTTAAAATAAAATAAAATAAATTATTATTTAATTTTTATTTAGATTTATAAAATTTTTCTAATAAATTTATTTAGCGATATATATATTATATACCGAAATCGAAAAACGTTAAATATTATTAAATATTATATTAATTAAGGTTTCTAATATTAAATTAAATATAAATTAATTTGGATTTGATTTAGATTTGATTTAGATTTAAACTTATTTTATAATAATATATAATAATATTAAACTTTTCCTAATAATATTATTCTTATAATATATTTGCTCAATTATATTAATATAATTATAAATTATAATAAAAACTTCTTTTAAGATTTCGGAATAGTATATATTAATATTTAAAGCAATATTAATATCTTATTTATAACGAACCTAATTACGGATCTTCGGAGTAAATAATAATAAATCTAAAAAGATAATAAATATTTAATTTAAATTTAATTTAGATTTAATTTAGATTTAATTATTAATTAAAAGTTAATAGACTTTGAAATAATCTTTTTTCGAAGAATATTTTAATAAAGCTATTATTTGTTTATAAACGGATTTATTATATTAATTAATTTTAATATTTTAATAAACTTTATACTTAAAATAAATATTATAATAAATAATTATTTATTATATATATTAATATTAAAGCCGAAGATAAAGATCGATAAATTGAAAATATTATTTAAATCCTAATTAAATTAATATTAAATTAGGATTGAATTTAAATTATATATATTTTTAATTTATACTTTATTTATATTTATAAAGACTATTTTAAGGCTATTATTATAAAGATAAAGTTAATAAATAAGAGATTATAATAATTTAGAAACTAATTCGAATACTTTCGTAAATATTCGTTAATAATATTCGCTATTTAACTTATTTATATAAACTCGGTAAAGTATAAAGATTATAAAATATATAATTAATAAAATTTTTAAATTAATTATAAATTAATCCCGAATTAAATTCTTTATATTTTCTTAATTTTAATTCGAATATTATAAATACGATTTTATTAATTAATCCTTTTACCCTTTTAAATATTATATTTATTTTATAAGCTTCTAATTATAAAAAGATCTAGGCCTATTTTTTATAAAAGGTAATAATAATCTCAATATTAATTTTATTAATATTAAAATATTGAATATACCGACGTTAATTAATTACGAATTAATTCAAGATTAAATAAAAATTAATTAATAAATAATTAAAAATTTATTCTTTTATTTATATTTTAATATTTGAATTTATATTCAAGTTAAATATTATTAAATATTTATCTTTTAAAATAATAAAGTATCTTTTGCTTCCGAATAATAACTTCGATTCGGTTTATTTAATTAATATTTTAATAAATATTTATAATATATTTTATTTAATAATTTAAACAAAATATATTTAATAATAAATTATAAAAAAATTTTCTTATATAATTAATTAAATTCAATTTCAAATTAATTTGATTTAATTTTAAATCGATTATTAATCTTAGATCTTTTATTTGCTTAATAAGCTTAAAAAAGCTATCTTATAACTTTAATAAAAGACGATTATATAACGGCGGTAGATATATATATATTCTATATAAAATTAAAATAAAATATAAATAATAAGCTAAATTATTAAGGATAAAAATATTAAACTTTATTTAATAATTTATATATTATAAAGCTTTAGAACTAATTTAATAATTAATATTTAAATTAATTTAAAATTAATTTCAAAATAATTTTGAATCAAATATAAATTAATTATTATAATTCTTCTTTTTAATTAATATATATTTAATAATATAATATAAGTTCTTTAGCTTTAATTAGAAATTACTTAATTTTAAAAAAAGATTTTTAAAATATTTAATATAAATATTTTTAATAATATTTAATAATTAGAAAAAATATATTTTTTATTTTAGACTTTTATTATTTATATAATTAATATAAAATAAAAATTTTTTAAATTATAATCGATTTAGGATTGATTTCGGATTAAATATTTAAGTTCTTCTTTATTTAATTATAAAACTATATTCTTTATTTTATTATTTATATATATTTTTTTATTTAAATTATTTCTGAACTTAGATAAATTATCTTTTTAAATATTAAATAAATTCGATTATAAATTAATTTAGAATTAATTTTTATATAATTATAAATCGAATTTATAAATTATATAAATTATTATAAAATTATAAAATTTTTTAAATCTATTTTAAATTATTTTTAATAAAAAATATATATTATATTCCTATAAGATTTAAATATAAATATTAATAATATATAACTTTAAAATATTGATATATATATCAAATATAAAAAGTATTATTTAAATATATTAATAAGGAATACTTTTTTAAATATTTTTATTTTTATAAATATTAAATTTATTATTAAATTAAGTTTAAATCTAAATTAAATTCAGATTAATTTAAATATAATTTATTAAATTATAAATTTCCTTTATTTTTCTTCGATCTCTTAGGGATATATTAACAATATATATATATTTATTAAAATAATTTTAAAGATAATTAGGGAAAATAAAAGAATATTTAATAAATAATATTTTTAAATTAATATAATAATATATAAATATAATAATAAACTTAAATATAATAATTTATTTAATATTAGAATTATTTTTATTAATAATTAATTCAGAATTAATTTCGAATTAATCTTAGTTTATTTTATAATTTTAAAATTTATAAAATTATATAAAAGACAGAAAGTTATCTAATTAAAAAGTTTTTTTAAATTTTTTTTTTAAAGTTAACCTTGATATAACTAGACCAATAGTCGTCCGACCCTAACATAGTCGGCCGAGTTTTTTAGTGGTGGTCGGATAACCTATAGGCTCCAGAACGAGGGGATGATGAACTGAGTCCTTTTCGATGCTAGTCATATGCAGCGGAACAAGCCCACGCATTGATGTAGAGCCAACCAAGACCGCACTTTCACCTTTGCCTCTCATCATCCTGCTCAAGTTTGATTACATCCGCCCACAAGGGTGTGATGCCGCAGCCATCAAAGCGGGCCAGCCCACCGGATGCGACGTCCCAAGAAAGCCGCAGCCAACCTAAAAGCCGCAGCCAACCTGAAAGCCACAGCCAACCTCGAGGCCGCAAGAAGCAATCCCGTCCCATCACCCTCTACGATGCTGTCGCAGGTATGTCTCCCTCCAAAAACCAAGCCCATCTTTTAACCCCCACATAGGTCGCGTCTCAGTCCAAGGTTTCATCCCCCTCACACCCTCCGTGCCCAGCACACGCGACACTGCCTCCACGAGCATGAAACCCGCCCCCCCAGAAGCAATCCTTATGAGACGTCATGGCGCGCCTAAGAATGATCGAGGGGCATCTTTGTATGCTCGTGAGGACAGTGGTCGAGAATATAGCATCTATTGGGCTGACAGGCATTTGACGCCTGCGCAACGACTGCCCGACTCCGACTTGCTGAAAGCTATACACGCCTACGCTGCGGACTTCTACGGGAGGACGTACGGAGAGGACGCCGCAGTGGACTATCACAGTATGGATGAGACGGCGCTGATTGCAATGGGAGTTTTGATGGAGGAGATGGTGGTTGACATTCTGGGCGAGACGGGTCATCTGGCTTTTGTTGAGGAAGAGGATGGGGATCGTAAGAGGGGGCGAGCTGTCTCTACTGCCCCGGTATCGAGGGAAGAGAGTGAGAGGGGGGAGTCCGTTGCAAGGTCTGATAGGGGAGTTTCGACACTGGGGGAGGCATCTGATGGGGAGAGGGGGCGCAAGAGGAGGAAGGTGGATCATGGCGAGTGACACGGGTGTTCGTGAGATGAGAAATCTGATATCGACCCTTCCAAACCATTCGTCCTCCACCAATCCACCTCCGCATGTCACGAACGTCGAACTCTGTCTCCCACCTCTACCGCCTATCGCCATATGACCACGTCAAATCTGCAACGACATAGGTCAAATCCTGAAGGCTGGGCATAAACGTGGGCGTCGGCCAGGCGGTAAGCGTGTTCTTGCGAAGCTTGGTCGATTGGAATGCGAATGGGCCTTGCAGCCTTCTGTCGGCTAATTTATTTGCTTGGACTACGAGTGTCATGACGTTGAACTTGTCCAAAGGCGAATCTATCGACCGTACATTCAGCATTGCTACGGTGATGTCAAAAGCATGAAAATTAGGACGTCCTAATGGAAACCCACATGATGCTACACATCTTACGCTTAGCCTCGCCGCAAACGAAGCTAGAATGCCTCCAAATGGCACCTGCGCTTGCCTTACTAAGGCGCTATACTGAACGAAGATTGAATCACACTCGCGTACGGCTCGCACGGTATGAATGGTGACAAATGTGAATTTTGCAATACCATTCAATCTAGCTCGGAGATAAACAGAGGGGGTCGCGACTAAGAATCGTCATTCTATCTCAGCTCACAATATTTGCGACAATTTGAACCCCCTCTCGTCACGCCATGCTAGCAACCTTCTCCACACTTACTGCCGTATAGTAAGATAAGGCGCCAGCATATCCATAGCACATGTCGAGGTTCCCTTGGCCATGTCGACAAGCGCCAAAGCAGCTTCGAAGTCTTCTAGGCTCGTCGATGTCCCTTCATGCTCGTTCATCCTGTCCATAGCCTTCTCCAGATCCTCAACAGAAAAGTTCTCAGCCTTGAGCGCACTCGCGCCTCCGGTGAGGTAAGGCGCAAGAACATCGATCGGATTGGTCCAACTCTCTTTGCCCAAATTCCCTTCGCTCAGGTCTGAGAGCTGAAGGCCAACCTCCAGGTCCTGGAGGCTCATAGATGTTCCCCGGTGCGCATTAAGCTTCGTTAATGCCTTCTCCATATCCTCAGCAGAGAGCTCCCCAATTCGATGAGCACTTGCAGACGTTCGCCCGTGCGCAGCCCGGTTCTTCATCTTCACGAGAGTATGGACTACTTCCTGCTCGTCAGTAGTAAGACGCTCATGCTGTGCGATAACACGCTTCACAAAATCAGATTCGCGTCTAATCCCTGGGTCACTAACCGTGATGTATCCTCCCGAGCCGACAGAGCCGACATCGTTGATAGTGACATTGTCGTCAACCGCTGGGCTCGGAGGCATGGGTGGGAGAGAATGGTACTGGTATTGAGCCGCGACTTGTGAAAGTGTCAGATGCTTGATAGGAGTACGCACCTGATGCGCCACCTGATTGGGTTGCGCAGACAATGATGGTCGGCCCTTGCTCCTATTGGGATCAACACAGTCAGGGCAATACCCTTGGGATTTCATACATGCTGCTAGGCATGATTTTCCGTATATGTGCAGGCAGGGAAGTGAGATGGCGGGATGGGTGCCGCCCTCGACTTTGTCGAAAGTATGTCCACAGAAGACGCAGCCGGTGTCCCGGTCGTCTTCTGTCAGGTATCGATGTGGAATTGTGACCACTGCCTTTGGTGGTTGATCAGGTGGTGGCTGGCTAGCGCAGTACACGGAGAGCGAGATACGCGGTGCGTCGGAGAACATGATGTTGATGCTCGTTTGGTTCGCTATGGTTTTTGGATTTCAACGGTAATTTGGAATGAATGGGCGAAGATGGTAGTGGTTGATGGGATGAAGAGTAAAGAGAACGTCTTGCAATGGAAGTTGCGTTTTTGACAACCTCTCGGTGTCATGGCCTCGAAAGCGGAGTGTCAAGAAGCAAAGAATATGAGGGCATTGATGGCTGACATGAAAGCCTCAAAGGCATTGTTTGACAACAAAGAGCCCACAGCTTGCCGAGATCTGCGAGTGAACAAATATTACCATTACCATTCGATTCCGAGCGGTTGTCGTTTCTTCGTGTGTTGATCATCGAGAACTCTCGATTTCTTCCGTGTCTTTTATGCAGCCGAGAAATCATTCATCGAGTCGTTCACGACTTTTTATACAAGTTTTGTCGAATTGTTGCAAGCTGATTCAAGGTGGTATAGAAGGACTCGGAACAAATCAGAAAAAAGGGCATACCCTCGGCGGAAAGAATGTATTGATATCGATGACCGCTACGCAGCCCTCTTTTGAGCACTCGAATGATGCATCTATTTTCTCGGACATACTGACAGACCGCAGTACGTTCATTTCTGCGAGATTGTGACAAAAGTGACCCATGACGCAGCAAATTACGGAAAGGTAAAGCCAGAAAGAGACGCTGCAAAACCAGAGTTGAAGACGCCGGCTCTGGCTCTCGGATGCGATGCATTCATCGGAAAGGTGTCCGAATGGCAGATGCGAAGCGTGCCGGATCATACGAAGTATTGATGGACACCAGCTTGCGGAAGAACACGCTCATCAGCTCGCACAAGTCTACTTGATTTTTCTGCTGGTTCAAGATTGCCTTACTCCCGCTACGCAATCATGCACTAGAGCGTCATTGTCTACAGAGTGTTCAGAGTGCTGAAATGGTCTTTTTTATTATTTCCGAAACAACCCTGCAACTCAAATTCTTTGGATACATTTGATATCACATTCGTATCGTTTGATAATGTGCGGTTGCATCACGTGGTCTTGTCCACCAACGGTGCTCGGGTGTTGACTATTCGCCGAGAGGTCCGCTTTTGCCACATTAGGGATGTATCTATCTCCGTCGACCGTCCTCACCCCCCTATCGAGAGGCTGGGTCGAGTAATCGCGATTTAATTCTTCCCGTTAAACCGAAGTCCTCTACAGAGCCGAGCATTGATAAGTAGAGCGAGATGACGGTCAGGCTCTGGTCATTCTAAGTCGAAGGACGGGACTATCTTCGCAATAGCTATACAAGGTGGAACGGCCCCGTTTCACGTGCTTGTTATTGGAGCCGGTATGTTTCACAACTACCTTCGAACACTCAAAGAACACAGTGGTTAACGATGTCTTCAAGGCTGCGTAGGATTACTGATTGCGCGGCACCTCAAGCAAGTACTACACCCTCCTTGACCTAACCATTACCTGTCCCGTACTTCTTACATAAACTCTTGTAGCTCGGTATAAGATGCACGGTCTACGAGCGAGAACACAGTCTCAATGAACGACCTCGCGACTGGTCATTCGCATCTACTGGGCTCAAGGCCCGCTGTCTGAATGCCTTCCCAAGGACATCATGTCAAAAGTTTCCACAGCACAAGTCGACCCCTCCTATGAGCCAAAAGAAGGCGAGGGGCTCCCCATACTCAACGCAGAGACGGGTGACCTGCTGAAAGTGATTCCCGAACCTAACCTCCTGAGACTGGCTCACTCCAAATTCCGGAAGGTGATTGCTGAGGGGTTGGATATCGAGGTGCGTAAGGAAGGATCCCGCAGAATTCCTACCTCCACTGACATATGCTTATGTCTTTAGTACGGCAAGCGTCTCTCCAGCCTCAGCCACAACGAAACCAACACCACAGTCACCGCTCACTTCGAAGACGGCACTCAAGCTTCCGGCAATCTATTAGTCGGAGCTGACGGCTCCAAATCCCGCGTCCGCCATCGTCTCGGCCCAGAAGCGGACCTGCAGAGCCTCCCTCTCATGGGAGGACGAGCCCTGGGCACGTTACCCGCCGATGTCGCCCTCAACTTCCATGAGACCAGTCGGCTTTCATCGCTGTTCATCCTGGTGGCGTCGGGACTTATTTATCTCGTTCGTTCCCCCCTGGCCCAGAAGCGCGTGAACGCCGTCGACTTCAACAAGAGGTATCACTGACGAAGCAATCAGTCCATGAAAAAGCCGATCCCGAACGCCCAGAGACCTGGCGTTGGATGCTCGTCATGACTTGGCGGCAAGAGATCCATGACGAGAGCAATACCGACGAAAAGGAGCTGAGGAGGACGTGAGATAATTGGAGCGAGAAATTCGCTGAGCCCCTACGTTCAGGCTATCTCGCGATGGGCAACACCGCCAGCCTGAGCTCCGATCGCTTGGGCCAATGGCCGAGTCCTGCGTGGGATAACCACCACGGCAGCGTGGCCCTGGCAGGGGACGCGGCGCATCCAATGACATACCGTAAGTCCCCTCTCCAGCGATTGGTGCAGACGTGCTGTTCGCCAAATGCGAGCAGACCGTGGCCAAGGGCTGAACAAGGCCGTTCGCGATGCCGCGCACATCGGGCGGGCATTGAAGGATTATCATGATGGTGGCAAGTCGCTCGGGGAGGCCGTGGCTACTTATGAGAAGGAGGTTGTGGAGAGGGGTCACGAAGCTATGGTGTCTTCGGGGCAGAATTCGATGATGCAGCATGATTGGTCGCAACCCGCGCGGAGCCCGGTGTTCACGAGGGGAATGGCACCGGATCCGTGATGACACAATCCCAGTACCCAAGCTTGCGTATTTCATACATAGAACTGATAGAGGAAAATAACTCCAGAACACCACTACCGCCCCCTTCTACCATCACAAGCATCCTCAGGCGGGCGGAGAACTCAGTGCACTCAGGACAGACATTCTTGTTGATTGATATCGCTCGCGAGCCAGACACTACAGGACTGTCGGCGATATCGCTAGTATTCAGGAACGAGGCTGAAGAAGACGTAGGTCGCGAGATATAGGGAGGGGACAACAAAGAGAGTGATTCGGGAGACAATAGTGGGGATATAAAGTGCTGTATCTAAGTATTCTGGAAAGCACCCAGAATCCCATAATCAATCCTCAGGCTCTCAATCATAACCTCCGCGTTACTGAACTGAAAAACATCCGATCCAGCGAGCCGCGCGACCCATTTATCGTTGGTGATGTTTGCGCAATAACCTGCCGTCACCTCCAAGTAGACTTCGAAAGCGGCCCACCCGTTTCCAGGGTTCTTCGCCAGCACTGGACCCACGATTGCCTGGCCGCCGAGGACGGGGTCGGTAGTCGCAGTCAGGTTGATGGTGTGCGCACAATTGTTGAACAAGTCGTTGACGTACTCCTGCTGCACCACAACGTCATCACGAACGCCAGAGCGGTCGATATGGCCGCCGACAAAGTGCACAAAGTCGTATGCGAGGATTTGATCGTGCGCTTTGATGTAGCCGGGAACGTTTTTGACTTGGCCCAGGCCGGAGAACGGGGTCCAACCAGGGAAGACCACGTCCACCAGCATCAGGACCTTCTGTGTGGGCGCGTAGATGAAGATGTTGCCTTCGAGATGATTGGGGCCTTTGTATGAAAGCTCGAGGGTTTGATTGCCAACGCAAAGCTGGAAGTCTTTTTCGAAGACTTGTTTGGGAAGAGGGCGATTGGGATCATTGACGGCAGCAAGGAGTCTTTCTGTCGCGACATGGGCAATGATTTGGACCTTGTCTTTGACAATGAGGATAGCACCGCCAATATGATTAGCGTGGGAATGGGTGTATATCATGTGGGTTATGGGCTGGTGAGTAACATTGCCGATGGCGTATAGCAGCTTGTGTCCAATGGTCGGAGGGCAGTCGATAACGATGACACCATGGGTGGAGACATAGAATTGGGCTTGGTAGCCTCCGTCTGTGACCATATAGGCGCCTTGGCCAAAATCCTCAACATAATAGCCTGAAGCTGGAATCTTGTTGCCTGCTGCGGATGGTGGGATAGGGAGGTATTGAGGGACAATCTCTGCACGCCGTTGAACAGCGTGTGAACATACTATGCAAAGGAGACTGAGAGCCGAAATGACGATTGAAAGCTGCATTTTGGATGGTGATTTTGGTGATTCCGAAGAAGCTGGGTGAGTTGGTTGTTAATGAAATTCTTTGGAAAACTTGTCAAATTGTTGAGCAGACTCTCTATTGGAGATTCTGTGGTCTCCAGAGTGATAAGGAGCTCGTGTCTTATACAAACGTCGGCAAGCCGCTACGGAGACATTTTGCAAAGAATCAAGATTTTCTCAAGGCTATGATCCGGGGGATGCTGGTGCGAATTGATTTCGCATCCATTATGAATGCAACCATTTCAGGCATGGAAGTTGGGCAGAGCTAATAAACTACAAGCCATCAAGCTCATTATTCTTGCTTACGACCGCCCATGTCAGCTATTCATAATCTTTTGTCAGCGCATTTACCCAGGCTCTAGTCTAGAATAGGGAAAGGGAGCATTCCCAGCCGAAGGTCAATATACCAAACCAGTAAATGTCTTCCGATATAACAAGAGCACGTGTTTAACCCTTTTTTTTTGGTAGGCAATGCTTTGGTGTGGGGGTAAAAGATATGGAATTCTCATGTTACTGAGGTGAGGTGGTTGGTGTTTATAATCATAAGGGCTAGATCGAGGGCCCGCATGCTATCCATCACTCGATCTAGCCCTAGATGAACTAGCGTGAAGCCGATCTTCATCTGCAGTGCTCACTGCTGTTAGCTTGCCTCAGTTACTCAGACTCTATATACTAACACCCTTCGGGGTTAGCCGCTGCTGACTACGTATACAATAATTATAGAATCTGAGCTCAAGAATATATAATTTTTTTAAATATAATTTAACTTTAATAATAAACTTTTAAATTTTCCTGCTTAACTTTTTTAACTCCAAAATTTACCCTTTATAAGGTTATAACAACAACAATATTATATTATTTTAGTATAATAATAATCCAATTTATATAATAAGATATATATTTTTATTTAATAAGCTTAGAATCTCGAAATTCCTATTAAAAGAAAAGTTAAAATAATTTTAAAATTTTTTTTATTAACAAAGTCTAAAATCTAACCCTTCTCTAATAACAACGAGAATACTAAAAAGCTCCGTTATACCTCTCGATATTTACTTTAATATAGAAGATTCTCCGATAGAGAAAGATATATAATAATATATATTTAATATTGAAATCTTGAAGTAAAGGTAAGAATTTGTAAAGGGGATTACTGTGAGGCTATACGCAGGTCTTGGCATTGCGTATGCGTTCCGTACGTGCTCCGGTACGTGATTAGAAGCTACGTCAATACCAAGCCTGTTAAAGCAACCCTATATCTACCCCGTTCAAAAGCTTTACTTTATTACCCCGGGGGTCCCCTATTCTTCTAACGGTAGCCGTTAGTTCTTCTATCCTCCTAGAGGATAGGGTTGATAGCAATTACCTATCTATTGCGTTCAGCTTGCGCTCTACTATCGTAGCAGCTGCGTCTAGTTATCATACTCTACATTGCCATTTACTATACACCCTAACATAATGCCCCAATATACGCAGGAAATAGATCGTTTTGTCTATTTCTGTGAGGCTATACGCAGGTCTTGGTATTGCGTATATATTCCGTATATACTCCGGTACGTAATTAGAAGCTACGTTAATACTAAGCTTGATAAAGCAACCTTATATCTACTCTGCTTAAAAATTTTACCTTATTACTTTAAAAGTCCCCTATTCTTTTAACGGTAGCCGTTAGTTCTTCTATTTTCCTAAAGGATAGGGTTGATAGCAATTATCTATTTATCGTATTCTGCTTGCGCTCTATTATCGTAGCAGCTGCGTCTAGTTATTATACTTTATATTGCCATTTACTATACACCTTAACAATTTCTCTACCAGTTTTCGTACACCCTGAGTGGCTGATGACTAACTGATAAGTTATCCTTCTATACCATAATATCAAATTAACCGAGAAGTAGGAACATATTTATCATTGTTATAAGTCCAACTTTGAAAGGAAGCATAGCTTCTGCGAACTTTGTTTTCAATACAACAAATAGATTACCAGCCGAGCAGGATAGTTTGTATACTCGTATTGACCCCCCAACGGCCATAACCCCCCAACGGCTAAGTACTAAGCCTATTTAGGGAAGAAAATACCAGTATATTTCGTATACTACGCTTATATATGATTTTGAATATTCGAAAAAGATAAATTATAGAGTTTATCGAGTATTTTTGTTCGATTATTTATTAACATAAATCAGTTAATAAACAATAAAGGAATATAAGAATAAAAATTTATATTTCCTAAAATATAAAATTGAATATAATAAAAAAAAATATATATAAATATTAAAATACCAAAACGTCTACAATCTTCGTTTATATAATTTATATATTCTATACTTTATACGGTAAATATTGATAAAGATATAATAATAATATTTAGAAAATATTATATTGTTTACTAGGTAGAAACAATAGAATTTGCTATTAGTTAACTAGAATAGGCCTAGTGCCTGGCCGTTGGGGGGTTATGGCCGTTGGGGGGTCGATACGAGTACTGTTAATACTACCTTACCGACTTGGAGACGCTCCCGGTCCAATATAACCTACTTATCTTCCGTCGGACCCTTGCTACTGCTAAACAATATCTCTTCTATCTGTTCGATATAAAGCTCCTATTAATAAAGCGTTTTTATCAATTCTTTATTAAACAGAGTTGGAAAGAGTATTTGTACGAACATTTCTGTCGGTTAGAAGATACTTATTATCAATCCCTAACGGCGGATATAAGCAAAGTAGTTCTCTATCCTGATTTATATTATATATTTTCTTTTAAATCGATTCAGGACCTTTAATATTATTGTTAGGATATTTATTATATTAAGCGTATTAAGCTCGATCCGATTAAACGGCGCTATTTGATACATCAATCTTCTCTGAAAATAAAGACGTACTTTAATACGAATATCGAGCTGATATATTATTGTAGTCTTATAAACGAGGAAACTCTTTATAAGTATAATAATAATACTATAGACTCGCCAATGCTTGGGCTTATCGATATAAACGTTCTTACTGGACTAGTAGGACTGGAAGATAGAATCAGCCCCAGTTAGAGTTACCCTTTTCTTGCCATCGAATCCATAAGAAGCGATATCAGCCCGCAGCATCTGTCACAAGCTCTGAAAGCACGCTTTCCATAATTGATCGGACCTTAGACGATTCCGTATTCGACAGCCCAATATCAGTATCCTCAGGCCACTCCAAACTTACCTTATCAATCGTCCCCAGACTTCTCAGCGATTCTGACTCGTGACCTTCGATTCTTCAATCCTAGCTCGAGACAGATATGCGTTCGCAATGATAGAGCTAGCAATACAAGATTATCAGATTTCTCTAAGGAAGCCAAAACGCACTGATCCAGATAGAGCGGAAGGGGAGTCTTTTGCATGCCCTTTCAATTCTGATTAGTTAAAATCAGACAAACAAATCATATCGTCCTACTCTTAAGCTTCACTTCTGCCATTCATTCCCTTATTCACAGGAATGCTGGGCTCTAAGCTCTTACGGTAAATTTACAGGAAATATCCATTTTCCGGTGTTTCGGAGGCCAAATGCCTTCGAGTCGAAAGCCGCTTTAGGGTATTAATAGGAATAGGAGAGCTTCACTCTTTCAAAGGCGTAGAAGGGTCAGGATCTTGCGAACAGCCATCTTATATTTTCTTCATGGTTGAGATGCCACGTGATAAGCTCTGGTCGAGCCATCCGATATCTATTTCTAGCAGGCTTTGCCACTTGCTTTTATCCACAGCTTCTTCCTATGCGTGCTTTTGTACGAAAGCCGCGCATTATCAATTTTGCTAATCTCGATCGGAAAATCTTTGATACACTTGAATATTTATTTTATGTGTGCACTTTCGTTTACCACGTGCTCTGGTACCTTCAAATTGCAATGAATATCACTAGGGACCTTGCCATTTTTCTACGGTATTCACATGATGAGATACTCGCTCAGCGAGGCGAAGCTGGGAAGGCTGTTTCAAGCCGCCACTATTGTTAACAGGTGTTTTACCGTCTCTTTCTGGCAGCACATTCAATCTGCTTAGGTCCCGGATCCGGCCCCTCATGCAAGCTCCTTTTGCGGTTTGGCAGCGTTCTCTGCTGGTAATTCACTACCTGCTGCTGCTCAATATTTCCTGGCAGGAGACTTAGGCGGAGTTCTTCCAAGGCTCTGCCATCCTCCCCACGAAGCTTCTTTAAGAGCTGGAGAAAATCATCTTCTTTACCAACAACTCCGGGATCAGCGCCATGAAGGAGAAGTGTTCTGATGATCTCTACCTCCGCCTCCGAATTCTCAATGGAACTCCAATTCCAATTCCTCGCTGTTAGGATATAGCGTTCCCACTCAGAAGTTCCGTCTTGGTTTTCTTTATTTGGGTCAGCGCCTTCGTTTAAAAGGCGACGTACCTCCTCAATTCTGTGTTTGGAACTCATGCACTGAAGTGCAGTGCACTGAAGTGCAGTCTCCAAAGGCGTCATCTGTACGATGGATCCTATTGGACTAATCACATATATGCCGCCGCCAATACGTTGCCTGAAATAGCTCCAGATGCCTTTTTTAGTAATTAGATCAGCAAGCAAGCTTCTCGCATATTCTCCCCAGTCTGTAGCTGTTTCCGAATGAAACACCCTAACCGACCTATCCAGTTCTACTAGAAGGTGCAAGTTCAGCTCATTTTGGCCATCTAGACAGAGTGCGTGCTCGCAAAACGATTCTAACATACGTTGAAATGAATCATAATGAATGGCGGTTGGCGTTGGAAGACGACCTTTCAATCTCATCTGAAGCAGCATCGAATTGCATAAGAAATTGTGAGGATTGAAGGTCTTTCCAGCACGTGCCTCTAGTTGTAACGACATGTCTTTGGTCTCCAAAAAGTCTTTCACAGTCCGATGAAGAAACTGTAAGTTTGCACCGGCGAACTCCAGAAGATCCTGACATCGTGCCTGTACTCTTGTGACGGTAGACTGACTTAGAGTGGGAAACTGCGAAGGGCTGATGGCCAGCAAATCATCTCTTAAACCAAAATCCGGATCCTGCTCAGCAAACCAAGCCAAGTCAAGAGCCGAAACTTTGCATCGAGCCACCAGGCAGATTCGATATAGACGGGCGGCTTGCTGGTGATAAATTTTTTCCATCGCGTCAAAAATTTGTTGGAAGAAAGCCTCCAATTCAGTAGGAAGCTCTCGCAGACGCCCCTGGAGTTCAACAGGTGTATCAAGATTTGTCATGCCGCGACGAAGCGATCTCACGACGAGATAGACCCAAAGGAACACGCCGTCACTTCTATCAACTATCTCGTTGACAAGGCTTTTATATGCTCCATCGTGCGTCTTGAGCGTCAACGACTGCCTTCCCTCAGCGAGCTTTTCCTCGGCAAATCGCGTAATATCGCCACGGGTAAGGTCTTGCAGTCTTATTTTGAAGCCTTCGTTATTCCCATAAGCGCTTTCAAATACATTCCAAGGCCTACTAGAGAAACAATCTTAATGGCGTCCGAAGAGGTGAATTTGTTCATGATATTGATAATGTCGGCGTGGTCACCATCATATTCATCGAGCCCGTCAATGAAAAAGCAGAAGCGAACAGAATCCATTTGCTGTTCCTTGAGGCTCACAAAAGCCTGCCGAATTTCTTCATGTTTCCACGAGTCGTTCGAGCGAAGCCTTTGCTGCCAACGAGAGGGACAAGCGATCGCAATAAGCTCTGGAGCTTGTTTGAAAATATGGTATAAAAGAGTTTGGAGAAGACCATGTAGACTCTTCTGCATTGTGGTTCCAGCATTCCAGAAAAAGAAGCTTGCAACGAGCAAGCGCCTGTTCCCTGCCCAATGCCGCAGTGTAGCGTGAGTCTTTTCATGGTTGTGGAAGAACTTCATTAGGGTTGATTTACCAGACCCTGCTTTACCACTTATCCAAAAGGTGTTGGTCCCCGTTCTAAGCCATTCCAGGATGTTTGACTCCTTGCTGGTATCGTCGACTTTGTTCTCTTCCTCGAACAACCACTCGAATGTCGCAGGGTGCACCATCTTAATGTTGTCTTCACGTTCAGCTATTCCCGAGAATTGCAGGCTCTCGATGATCGTGATCTGCCTTTGTAGGAGAACGCTCTCTGGTGCCAAATTGCGCAGGTTTGCGAGAAGACTTGGCGGAAATCGAGATAGCTTGCTTTCGACTTCTGCTGCCCTCAGATCCTTTTTGTGCTCTCTCAGAACACCTCCCAAGGAGCTGGTGATATTTCTTCTTAGCTCAGCAGACTGATTTGTAGAAGATATCTCAAGACGGCGGTGGCTTTCTGCCAAACGGTCCAAAGTATCGGCAACCCCATGGACCCTTGCGGACATTCCTAATTGCTCTTTCAAGACATGATCTTGCTGTTCTCTAATTTCGAGAAAAGGCAGCACGTCAGCAAATGTGTTTGAAAAATCTTGAAAGACCTACTTGAGTATTGTGAGGAGACACGTTGAAATTTCAGATCTATAAAGATCCAGTTGCTTTTCGTATTTTTGGATATCTTTTGCTTTCCACACACATCGCAAGGCCTGTCGGACGCTTGCCCATGGTTTACGACTGCCCTTGACTTTCAAATCTTCCAACGCGGCAAGGAAATTTCGTCCAAGATTGTTACATGCCTGTTCAAAGTGCGATATGAGATCAGCTCTCCCACACATTCAGAAGCGAAAAGGGCGATATAGTGGAGGAGCTGATTGGGATACTCTTTGTTTTGCGCCAAACATTTGTCATGCTCGCCCACAAAATCAGAGAGCTTAAAGACGTACTTTGACCAGCGGAACCAGTCCAGCTTCGGACTCAGTTTTGAAATGGCCGTTGCCTTCGTTGGCCGCTAATTCTAGTGTACCGCATAGCTGATTAAGATCCTTAGTAATATATTCCAGAAGAGTATTTGAAGAAGTAGCGCCGCCGACGGCTCGATAGAGCTCAAGTGTCCCAGAGACTAGCTTTTGACTGAAATCTAAGAACTGGACAATGCTGGCAGCCAAGCCGATTGCAGCAAATGGATCCATAGCGGTATCAGATTTGATAGCATTAGTAGCTCAAAAGCATGCCTGCAAAGTCAGTGTCAATTAAATTTCATTTTGCCATTTGGATGTATCTCGATCATAACTTTGAATATCTTTGAGTAACACGGCAAATTTGGAATAAGAACGATGCTTGTAGGTAGAAAGAAGACGAAGATTGAAAGGGAGAGCGGGTTGTTCGAGGCGGTGCGCAGCACAGCAAAATTGCTAGCCTGCTGTGTGCGACTTGCTGCGGTCGCGGGGCTCTCGATTGGAGGCGCTGCGCTTAAGAAGCTGCAGGGTTATGACGTGGCATGCATTAGAACTCTCAGCCTGATCATGACTTCTGCACACAGTGCACAGCCGGCGAGAAATGTACCAACCCAAACAACTGGCAGTGAGCTCTGTACGTTTGACAACACCGAAGGGCTACTGGTAGCGAAAAGCTGCGCGGGAAATGCATTTTCTCTTTCCTGTTTGCCTAGGCTCGAGAAGGAAACTTAGTGTCAAATGCACTCAGGGCTAAATCGTCTGATTGATAACTGATGATGCACAGCACCTTAATATATATAATTATAAGACCTTAAATAGGAGCAAATGAGTATTTTTAACCCTATTTTATATTGATTATTCGCTTAATAAAGTAGAGTATAAATAACATAATAATAATATTTTAATAATATAATTAAAAGTTTAAATAACCTTAAAAAATAATTTTAAAATAATTTTAAAAAAAGGAAAATAAAAATAAAAATAATTTTATTATTATTATAATTTTATTTAATTAATAAATAAAATTATTTAATCATTTAAATTAACAAATTATAATATATAAATATATAAATATATTTTTTATATTTTTTAACGAAAAAAGAATTTAACAAGATTATTTATTAATACTTTAATTATAAAAATTTATTTAATAATAATATAATTATTTTAAACTTTTTAATAAAATTAATATTTATATATATTTATAT
>JAABUQ010002684.1_pt1 | contig 34653 bp, 30 predicted proteins | sample 5560001 | NCBI WGS metagenome assembly JAABUQ01 (sample SAMN10711888, study PRJNA513371) | rock metagenome | isolation source: Antarctica rocks | place: Antarctica: Victoria Land, Finger Mt nord | collected 2015-12-18
GCCCTTCTGTTCTTGTCCAGGCTGTTTCTTGTAGACCTTCGCCAGCATCCGGCTTGGGAGCGACGCTACTCCGAGGCCCGGAGAAAGCTCACATCCTTCGTCGTCCCCTTCTTGGCGATGCCGCCCATGAACGGGCGCTCAAAGGCGAGGTGGAAGAGGTAGCAGCACACAAGGGTGATGGGAACGCCGACAAGAAACGTGGTGGCCGAGGCCCCATAAACGCTGTGCGTGAGTCGGTAAGACGCGACGCGCATCTTGTCCTCGATGGGCAGGCTGATCAAATAGATGCTGTACGAGAACGCACCCAGGCGTGTCGCCCAGCCGCTCTCCAGGAGGCGCAGGACCAGGGGCTGCCGCTTATGGGCAATGAGGAGTGATGCCTGCGCGCAGTAGCAGATGAGAAAGGCCGTCGCCAGCCCGACCAAGACGTCCGCGACCCAGGGCTGCGGCAGCTCCAGCCGCCCGCTGGAAACGAAGTTCCGGGCACCGAACATCGCCAGGGCGATGAACACCCCGAATAGGAGCGCGGCGATCAGGCCGCAGGGCAGCCCGGCCCGCAGGCGCTGGTAAGGCTGCCGTTCCGAGAAGCTCAAGGTCGCGCCGGCCATGCCGAACGCGAACAGGCCGAGGTATTCCGGGGATGCCCAAACGAAGTTGTGGTCGCGCGGCAGCAGCAGGAGTGGGGCGATGCCGAGGGCGAGTCCGACACCGACAGCTGCCAAGCTGCCGAAGCGCCGCCAGACCGGCAGGAGGAGCAGCGCGAACAGGAAATAGATCTGACACTCCGTGGCGACGCTCCAGTGTGTCGGGTTGATGCTGTTGTTGTAGCGGTGGAACCAGTTGTGGATCAGCAGGACATGCATGGTGATGTCCTGTGTCTGGAAGGCGTAATCGTAGCCCTTGCTCCCGGTGCTCAGGTGAACGGCACGCATCAAGTGCCTGGAGAGGAACGTGATCGCGAGCGTGGCGGCCAGGGCCAAGTAGTAGGGCGGGAGGATGCGGCGGGCACGTCGTTTGAAGAACCCCACCAGCCCCCCGGTGATTCGTCCGTCGCCGGCCCGGACGATAGGGATCATCAGCGAGTAGCCGGACAGGACGATGAAGACCGCCACTGAATAGTGCCCGAAGCGGACCCAGGTCAGCCAGTGTACCAGTCCGGCGGGGATTTGGCCCGGAGCATACTGGTGATACAGCAGGATGTGGAGCGCGGCCAGGCCGCGCATACCGTCCAGAAACTTGAGCTTTATGCGCGGTTTGTCGGCGGAGGACGACAAGGCGTCGCCCAATGGGGCTTCTTGGGGGGGAGTGCTCATAAAGGTTACTTCAATGGTCGTCAAGGGCCACCCGCGTCTGCACAGCGGCGCGGAGGGGTACATCATGTCTGCGATCCGCGGGGGATGCGGTTGCGGCGGGCACCAAAGACTTTCGACGTTTCCGCTGCTCCCGTCGTCTACCAGTGCAAGAGTCGTGCCAAGCCCCGCCGCCTGCCGGTCGTGTCAATCCGGCACTCCCTACCGCCGCACGGGTTCAGCTCCCAGCCCAACCTTCTGCCCGGTCCTGTTGATCCACTGATGCGACCCCGGTATGCTTGACGTGATCATGGCATAGCCGGTCATCCAGACCAGGGAAAGTCCAGACAGGCCACCGACAGGCTCAAATGCCGGCGATCCCACCGGAGAAGGCAGATCAGCCAAAACCAGACAATGTACCAGGGGACAGCCGGGATCAGGAAGAGGAACACCTTTCCAACAGCTCCACTGACGCTTCACGGGCGGTGAGTCTGTGCGACGATCTCTTTTTGCGCTTTCGTCAGCGCCCTGCTCAGGAATGGGCGTTCGAAGACCAGATGGAAAAGATAGGAGCACAGCAGCGCAAGCGGGACGCCTGCCCCTAGCATCAGAGTCAGCCCCAGGGTCGGCGACAGGCCACGTTGGCGCACGAAACTCTGGCAAACGGCCAGAACCGGCGCGTGGATCAAATACAGGCTGTAAGAGAATACCCCAAGCTCAATGGCGGGGCGCGACTCCAGCAGCCGCAGCACCGGCGGCGTGTCCCGCCGGTCGGAAACGGATTGTGCGGTGGCCGTCTCATGGCGGCGCGTCAGATGGCGGGTACAGAAGACCAGAAGGCAGGCCGTGGCCGCGCCGACGAGCACGTCCTTGACCGCCAAGGCGAGGGGCCAGGAAGTGTGCCACAGGCTGACCACGACCAACCCCGCGACCAGCAGGGCCGCCAGCCAGCCCCAGGACAGCCGCTCCCGGCAGAGGAACAGCGAAATCTTCGGGGAGAAGTTCAGGTCGGCCGCCGCCATCCCGAGCGCGAAGAGGCCCAAGAACTGCGGACTGACGCCGCTGAACCGGTCGAAAAACAGCACCAAAAGCGCGAAGCCGATCAGGAACGCCGCCGCCACGGCGGCCGCCGACCCGAAGCGCCGCCAGAGGGGGAGCAGCAGAAGAGGGAACAGGAAATAAATCTGCCACTCCGTCGCCACGCTCCACATGGGGTAGTCAATCTTGGAATGCCAGCGCGGATCAAAATTGTGGATCACCAGCAGGTGCGAGACGATCACGCCGGGCGTAAAGGCCGGCAGGGCTTCACTCCACAGAGCGTCGGGGTGCGAGAGGTCGTGCAGGGCGGGGACGAGGGCGATGAGCAGCAGCGTCACGCCCATCGCCGCATAAAACGGCGGCAGGATGCGCCTGGCCCGCCGCTGGAGGAATCTCAGGACCCCGCCCTGGAGCCGCCCCGCCCCGGACCGTACGACGGGCAGCATCAGGCAGTAGCCGGACAGCACGATGAAGATATCGACGGCGCTCCGCCCCAGGTACAGCCAGTAGGTCAGCCGCGTCACGAGCGGCGGCAGGCTGGCCTCAGCCGTCAGCCCGTAGTAGGCGTGATGCAGGACGACATACAGGGCCGCCAGCCCGCGCAGCCCGTCCAGATAATCCAGCCGCAAGCGGGGCGGCGGGGCGTTGGATGGAGGGGCGGCGACCGGTGGGGCTGGGTTCCGCGGTGACAAATGGCTGGGGGGAGGCACAGAGAACCCTCGTTTACCGGACGACACGACGAAACATTCATTATCCACATTTTCGCCGCTGATGGGTAAACGGGAGGTTAAATTCAGCCGTTTCGCACGTGAACGGCGCAGTATCGGGGCCTCGTGGGTTATAATCATGTCGAAGACGATGGACCCAGGTCCGCCGTTCCTGCCGGGAGGCCCGGTCCGCCTGGGTGCCGGGCATTCGTCGAGAGGTGACAATGGTATGACGAAAAAAGACACCCTGCCGCCTCAGTCACAGCGTCCGGCTGACACACGGGGGGCTGCCGAAGGGAGAGAGCCGAAAGAACTTCCCGCATCCCTGGACCCGAAGGCGTCGGCGCTGGTTGGCGGCGTCTTGGTTTACTTGGTGTTCAGCCACTCCTGGTCGTTCTTCACGCCATCCGCGCCGTCGTACCAGCACGGGCTGAAGTCGTTCTTGGTGTCCATGAAATTTTCCGGCACGGCTGCGCTTTGGCTGCTGGTGCTGCGCAGGCTGCGGGGGGCAGAGGACTCACGGGCGGACTTGAAGCCTGCCGAATCGGCGGTTTCCTTGAGAGCGCAGGCGCAGTATTGACAGAAAACAACGCGGGGTCGACAACGGCGCACACAGGTCTTGCGGTCTCGGACAAGGAGAGCCACTCCCGGCAGACATGGTTCCTCCGCCTGGCTTCCCTCGTGCCGTACCTGTTTCTGCTGGGGGCCGCCTACTCCGTGTTCGCCGAGACGGTGGACGATCCCTACATCACGTTCCGCTACGCCGCGAATCTTCTGGCGGGGCACGGCCCGGTCTTCAACGTCGGCGAGCGGGTGGAGGGGTTCACCAGCCCGCTGCACCTCCTGCTGTCGGTCGTCCTGCTGACGGTCGCGCCTTCGGTGGACATCCTTTTCAAAGCCAAATGCGCCAGCCTGCTTTTCGCCTTTGTCATGCTGGCGCAGACCGGAAGCCTGGCCCGGCGCAGCGGCCTGAGGGCGTGGGAGGCGGTGCTCGCGCAGGCACTGGTGGCGCTGAACATCAACTTCGCTCTGGCCGGCGTCAACGGCCTGGAAACGACCCTGTACGGCGTCCTCCTGCTGGCGGGCCTGCTCCTGTTTCATCGGGAATGCCGGACCGGCCGGGGCCTCCTGTCGGGGGCGGTGCTGTTCCTGGCGACCCTGGCGAGGCCGGAGGCTTCGCTGGTCGTGGCGTCGCTTCTTGTGGTCCGTATCCTCCGGGTGCGCCGGGGGCGGCTCCCGCTCCGGTTTGTGCTGGGCTGGCTGCTGGTGTTCCTTGTCCCCGCAGTCCTTTTGGAGGCCGCGCGCTGGGGCTACTATGGACAGTTGCTTCCTAACACCTATTTTGCCAAATCGCAGCCGCTGATGCAAAGCCTCTCCGGCGGCATAGACTACCCTTTGCGGGCGATGTCGCCGACGCCGACGGTGCTCTCTGAGTTCTTCCGGCACCTCTCGCTGCTCAACGGGAACAACCTGCTCGCATTCCGCAGTCTGTCCCAAAAGAACATCCGCTCCGATCTGTTCAACCTCATTCTGCCTCTGCTGTTCTGGGGGTTGGCAGTGCTCGGGCTTGTGAAGATGAGGCGGCGCATTCTCGGGGTTGTCAGTCTGGCAGTCGTCGCCGCCGTGCTCGTGTTCGTCCTGAAAGCCGGGGGGGACTGGATGTACGGCTGGCGTTTCATGGCCCCGGCCCTCCCGCTCCTCGCCGTCAGCCAGTGTTACGGGATACGCGCGCTCGCCCGGTGGCGGGTGCGGCGCCTGCCGCTTAGCCGCGCGCGGGCTTTCCCGGCGAGAAACACGGTCCGCTTTGGCGGTGCGGTCGTCGCCGCCTTGTGGCTCGTGAGCTGCGCCAAGACGAACCACTACTCCTGGAAAAGCGCCGGCTTCTCCACCCACGGCAGCCGGCTGCTTCAGGCCAGCGAGGGCTACGGGCCGTTATGGGTCAAGGGCGGCGACTACATCAGGCGGCTCCCGCGCGGCACGACGGTCGCGTACTCCGAGCTGGGCTACGCGGGCTACTCCAACCTGGACAAGCCCATGCTCGACATCCGAGGGTTGACCGATCGCGAGATCGCCCACCTGCCGGCGAGATACAAATACAGCACCGGCGTCGCCGACCCGCAGTGGTACCGACCGGGCGATCCGCTGGGCCGGATTCTCCAAAGGCGGAGGCCCGGCGTGATCATCTCGTTCGATGACGTCCCGCGCGGCGCGGCCCTGAGCGGCTACCGGCGCCGGCCCACGCTCATGATGCCGACGAGCGGCACCAAAGGCTCAACCCCGGCGTATGTGTTCCAGCGTCAGGGCTGAAGCCGCTTGAGTGGGCGACGCGGTCACAGTGGTGTCTTATTCCGGTGGAACGCGGTAACGGACGACGCGGGCGGGTGCGCCGACGGCCACCGCGTTCGCGGGGACGTCGTGCGTGACCACGGAGTTGGCCCCGACCACGGCGTTGTCGCCGATAGAAATGCCCTTGACGACGGTGACTTTGCAGCCGAGCCAGACGTTGCTGCCGATCCGAACGGGGCGGCAGTCAAAGCCCTGGTCGCGGACCGGGGTGTCCAGCCCCAGGTCGAAGCGGTGATCGTGGTCACGGATGCTGACCATTTCCGCGATCAGGCAGTCGTTGCCGATGACCACGGACTCGCGCGCGGCCAGTGTGCAGTGGTGTCCGAAAATGGTCCCGCCCCCGACTTCGAGTGAACCGGAACATTCCACCGTCATGTCGCGGTCAAGGACACATCTTGATCCGAAGATGACCGTGGCGTCCTCGCCCATATTCAAACTCAGGCCGGGCCGGATGTCGCAGCCCTCGCCGAACCGAGCGCGGACATGGCGCGCGCGGAAATACAAAAGGCGCAGGCGACGCGAGATCGCGGGCCACAGGGAACGGGAGAGACGGCGCGGCGGGGGGGGCGGTCGTGAAGCGTCCGTGCGCTGCTCAGGCACTGGTTCAGTCATAGACATTAGAATCTGCTCGCTCGGATGGTGGGGCTGTCCCTATAGTATGGCACGGGACTTCCGAATATGCTGAGTGACGGTGCAGAAAGCATGCCAACCTCCGCGCCAAGGCTTATCAGAGCCGTTGAGGCAGGCAAAGACGCCGTTCACCCCGTCGCTCTTGGGATTCTCGAAGTCGCAAAGGAAACTTCCCGGCTGAAGTTGCCGGTATGACTGACTGAGGTTTGGCACACATTCTGCATAGAATCCACTGTCCCGCGTCGCGGGCGGACTGCGCGCGTCCTCCCCGGACGCGGCCCGCGAAGATCATATGAACATCGCCATCACATCACTGTACTTGCCCAGCGGCAGCAAGATCGGCGTCGGCTATCAGGTCCACGCACTCTCGAATGCGCTCATCGGACGTGGGCATCAGGTAACGGTCTTCAGCCAGACAGGCCTCTCCGAGGATTCGCGCTACGAGGTCGTGGTGGTGCCGCCCTCGGCACACTTGCGGACGTTCGGCTTCGCCTGGGACCTGCGCCGTTACAATCTGAGCGGGTTTGACGTGCTGAACGCGCACGGCGACGACTGGTTCCTGTGGGGGCGCAAGCGCCCGCGACATGTCCATACTTTTCACGGCTCGTGCCTGGCCGAAACGCTCCACGCGCGCGGGCTGACGGCGAAGGCGCGCATGGCCGCCCTTGCCCTCTGCGAGTACAGCGCCGCCGCCCTGGCCGACGAGCTGGTCACCGTGTCCGCCAACACGCAGCACTACCTGCCGTTCGTCAAAAAGGTCATCCCCTGCGGCGTGGACCTGGAAGCCTTCGCCCCCGGCGCGGAGAAATCGGACATCCCCTCGCTGCTGTTCGTCGGCACGATGCACGGGCGCAAGCGCGGGGCGATGCTGCTGGACCTGTTCCAGCGTGAGATACGCCCGCGCGTCCCGAACGCGGAGTTCTGGGCCGTCTGCGAGAACCCCATCGAGGGTCCGGGAGTCCGCTGGTTCGGGCGCGTCCCGCCGGAGACGCTGACCGATCTGTATCGCCGCGCGTGGGTCTTTTGTCTGCCGAGCACGTATGAGGGCTTCGGTGTGCCCTACATCGAGGCCATGGCCTCGGGGACGCCCGTCGTCGCCTCGCCCAACGTCGGGGCGCGCGAGGTCACACAGGAGGGTCGGGCGGGCCTGGTCGTGCGCGATGAGGATCTCGCCGACAGCATCGTCAGCGTCCTGACCGACGATGCGCGGCGCGACCATCTGCGCGCGGCTGGTCTGACCCGCGCCCAGGACTTCGGCTGGGACCGCGTCTGTGCCCAATATGAGGCCGTCTACGCGGGCAATCCCCAGTCCTCCCTGGGCCTGGCTTCCCTATGAACACCTCCATGAAGATTGCCATCTTATGAACATCGCGATCTTCGCCAGCGCGTTTTATCCGCACTTCGGCGGCGTGGAAGAGGCCTGCCGGAATCTGGCCTTGGAGTACCGGCGGCGCGGGCACGGTGCCTACGTCGTCACCTCGCGCCACCCCCATGACCTGCCGGCTCAGGAGACGGTGGAGGGCGTAGACGTCCGGCGGTTCCCGCTGGAGATGCCGCGCGCCCACCCCCTCGGCCTGGCGCGCTTCCTGCGCGCCTTCCCCGGCGAGCTGCGCGCCATCACGCGCCTGCTCCGGGAGCAGCAAACAGACATCATCCACGTCCAGTGTGTCGGCCCGAATGGCTTTTACGCCCTTTGGGCGGCGCGGACGACCGGCCTGCCCCTCGTCGTGACAACGCAGGGGGAGCGGACGATGGACGCCGGACGGCTTTATCAAAAGAGCGCTGTCGCCAATTGGACGCTGAAGACGCTGCTGCGCCGCGCCGACTACGTCACCGCCTGTTCGCGGCAGACGCTGGACGATGCCCAGCAGTTCGCCGGTTTCTCGCTCGCTGCGAAAAGCCGCCCGGTCTACAACGGCATCGCCCCCGAAGAATTCGCGGCGAACGCCGCCCCGTTCGTCCACCCGCGCCCTTACATCCTGGGCATCGGGCGCGTGGTGCCGCAGAAGGGTTTCGACATCCTGATCGACGCCTACGCGCGGCTCGTCCACCGCGTCCCGGACGCGCCGGACCTGGTCCTGGCCGGGGACGGGCCGGAGCGCGGGCGGCTTCAGGCGCAGGTGGAGACGCTGGGGCTGACCGCGCGCGTGTCTCTGATCGGCCGGGCCGACCGGGGCCGCGCCGTCAGCCTGTTTCAGGGATGCCTGGTGTTCGTGCTGCCATCGCGCCATGAGCCGCAGGGGATCGTCAGCCTGGAAGCGATGGCCTGCGGCAAGCCGGTCGTCGCCGCTCGCGTCGGCGGCGTCCCGGAGATCGTCCTGGAAAACGAGACCGGCCTGCTGTTTCCCGGTGGGGATGCCGCCGCCCTGGCCGCCGCCCTGGAATCCCTGCTGGCCGACCCCGACCGCGCCGTGGCTCTGGGCCGCGCCGGGCAGGCCCGCGTCCGGGAGTGCTTCACGTGGGGCCGCATCGCCGACCAGTATTTCGAGATCTACCGCCAGGTCTCCCGGACGGCACCTGCCCCCCAGGAGGCCTCATGCGGGACCTGATTTTCGTGTCGATGGAAAACTGGGACGAGGTCTGGCGGCGCAACCAGTTCTTGTGCGCCGGGCTGGCCCGCCGGTTCCCCGGCAGCAAGATTCTGTTTGTCGGGCTGACGCGCGACGTCACCAATGACCTGCGGCACGGACGGGTGCCCGACCTGCGCGGCGGGGATGAAACCGTGCCGGGTCTGCCGAACGTCACCCTGACGCGGCCTCCCAAGCTGCTGCCGAATACCCTCAGTTTGGGCCGGCGTCTGAACGAGGCCCTGTTCCGCGCCCACGTCCGGGGAGCGGCCCGCCGCCTGGGGCTGCGGGACCCGGTGCTCTGGCTGAACCCGCACTCCGCCGTCCACATGGCCGGGCGGATGGGCGAGCAGGCCGTCGTCTATGACATCACCGACGACTGGACGACGCAGACTCAGTCGCCGGCCCTGGCTCGGCTGACGGCGGCCCAGGATGCCGCCCTGTGCCGGTGTGCCGACGCCGTCGTCGTCTGCTCCGCGCGGCTGTTCGAGATGAAGCGCGGCCTGACGACCAACCTGCACCTGATCCCGAACGGCGTGGACGCCGGCCACTACGCGGGTGCCTTGGACGGGACCGGCCCCCTGCCCGCGCTTCTGGCCGACCGGCCCCGTCCGATCCTGGGTTATACGGGGACGATTCACCCCGAGCGGGTGGACGTGCCCCTGGTGGAGAGCCTGGCGCGCAGGCTGCCGCAGGCGACGGTGGCGCTGGTCGGCCCAAACCTGCTCGGAGCCGCAGACCGCGTCCGCCTCGCGGCCTGTTCCAACGTCGTCCTCCCCGGCCCGGTCCCTTACGCGCAGGTGCCGGAATGGATGCGCGCCTTTGACGTCTGCATCGCGCCGCACCGAGTTTCGGCGTTCACCGAGAGCCTGAACCCGATCAAGCTCTGGGAGTACCTGGCCGCCGGCAAGCCCATCGTCGCCACCGACATCGCCGGTTTCCGGGACTTCCCGCAGTTCGTGCGGATCGCGTCCGACGCCGAGGGCTTCGCGCTGGCCGTGCAGGCGGCACTGGGCGAAGACCGAGCGACGGGGGAGGCCCGCCGCGCCGAGGCCCGGCGCAATTCCTGGGACGCGCGTCTTGATGACGTCCTGCTGACCCTGGCGTCATGTCCTGCCGCCCTGTCCGGCGCAGCGGAAACGGAGCCAGCCCGTGCCTGACCAACTGCCTGAGCCGCCGCCGCTCCTCTCCGTGATCATCGTCAGCTACAACACGCGGCAGATGACGCTGGGCTGTCTGCGCGCTTTGTATGCCGACCTGGGCGGCATGTCCCCCGTGCCGCAGTCCGAGGTGTGGGTCGTCGACAACGCTTCCGTAGATGGCAGCGCGGACGCGGTCCGGGCCGCCTTCCCCGACGTGCGCCTGATCGAGAACCCAAGCAATGCGGGGTTCGGGGCGGCCAACAACCTGGCGATCCGGCAGGCGCGCGGCGAATTCCTGCTGCTGCTCAACAGCGACGCGTTCCTGCACCCCGGTGCCTTGGGCGCGCTCAGGGGCTACCTCCAGGCCCACCCGCGCACGGGCGTGGTCGGGCCGCGCCTGCTCAACCGGGACGGCTCCCTCCAGCCGTCCTGCTACCGCTTCCCCTCACCCCTGCGGGCTTGGCTCGAAAACCTGTGGGTCTCGTCGGTCGTGCCCCATCACCACGCCCTGGGCGACTACCGGCGCTGGGCGCATGATTCGGAGCGGTCGGTCGATTGGGTGATCGGGGCCTGCCTGCTGGTCAGGGCAACGGCCTGCGAGGAGGCGGGCGTGTTCGACGAAGGGTTCTTCATGTACCAAGAGGAGACCGACTGGCAGCGCCGCCTGCGCGGGGCGGGCTGGGACATCGCCTTCACGCCGGCCGCCCTCGTGACGCACTGGGGCGGGGCCAGCGGGGCGTCCGAGCAGGCACGGATCAACGCGCACTTTTTTGAGAGCCTGGACCGTTACGCGCGCAAGCACCACGGCCTGCCCGGCCTGATCTCGCTCCGGCTGGCGATGGTCGCCGGGTCCGCCCTGCGGACGCTGCTCTGGGCCGGGGTTGCGCTGGCCGTGCCGAAGCGGCGGGCGGTCGCGCGGGCGAAGACGCGCCTGCAAGCCTGGCTCTTCTTCCGCCAGGCGACGCACTGGCGTGGTATAGGAAGGGTGTGCCTATGAGAGGCTTGCGTATGAATCCGCTGCTGTCACCGAGGCTGCCGACGCAGGCCTCGCGCCCCACCCATCCGATCCTGATCGGGCTGGCGTTCCTCGCGCTGGCGGGTCTGCTGACGGTCTTGGCGCTCAACGATCTGCTGGCCGCCGGCGCGCTCGTCTACGTCGCGTGCTTCTTCCTCCTGGCCTGGCGGTATCCCGGCGCAGCGCTCCTGCTGATCTTTGCGGCGGCCCCCTTCCAGAACGACCTGTCCGGCGGCAGCGGCGCGCGGTTCTCCATCGCGGAGATCAATCTGATGCTGACGCTGCCCGTGCTTTACGTCCACTGGCTGCGTGGGGAGCGGACGCCGCACGTCGGCCCCATCCTGGTTCCCGTGCTGCTGTATTTCGCGGTCTGCGCCTTCTCCTCGATGATCCACTGGGATGGGGCTACGGCGCTGATCTCGCTGGCCCAGATGTTCTTGTATTTCGTGGTCGCCGTGATGGTGTTCTGCGTGTTCACGCCGGACTCCCGGCAGTACCGCCCCGCCTTCCACGTCCTGGTCTGGGTGGGCGTCTTCCTGGCGGTCGCGGGCCTGACGACCGGCTACTGGTTCATCGGCCTGAACAAGAACGGCATCGCGGACTCGCTGTCCTGTTCTTTCCTGGTCGGCGTGGAGCTGATCTTCACGGCGGAAACCAAGCGCTGGCGGCAGATACTGAGCTTCGCCCTGCTCGTCATCGGGGTCGGGCTTTTGTTTTCCCTGTCGCGCGGCGCGTGGCTGGGCACTACGGGCGGTGTCATCCTCTTGTTCGCGCTGCGGCGGAAGCTCCGGCGTCTGTTTCAGCTCAGCCTGCTCATGCTGCCCCTGCTGGTCGTGTTCTGGTTTGCGCTCCCGGAGCATTCGCGCGACTACGCGAGCGGGTTCGATCAGGGACACTACAACATCAAGATGCGCTACCAGTCGATCGCCCTGGCGGAGAAATACTTCTGGCAGAGTCCGATCTACGGCATGGGCGTGGGGCTGCGTAAGGACTACGATGCCACCAACGTCCTGCTGATGGCGCTGGCAGAAACGGGGGTTTTGGGGCTGGCGGCTTTCCTGCTGATCCATGCCGCCTTCTTCAGGATGATCTGGAAGGCCCAGAAGCGCGTCGCGCCTTCCGAGGCCTTGTTCTCGTTCCTGTGCGTGGGCGGGGCGCTCGTTTTGAACAAGTTCCTGCACGGCCTGGTGGACCACTACTGGAGCCGGGGGGCGATCATGTGTACCTGGGCGGCGGCGGGCATGGCGACGCGCGCGTACTACGTTTCCAAAGTCCGCGTACAGGGGGGGCGGGCATGAAGACGGATCGGATGAAGACGGATCGGATGAAGATCGCGCTGTCTTTCCCCGGCTGCCACCGCCGGGGCGGCGTGGAGCGCGTCATGTTTGAGTGCGCGCACTTCCTCGCCGGGCGCGGGCACGACGTCACCGTGTATGCGAACGAGTGGGAAGAAGGCGCATCCGCCCCGATCCGCTACCAGTGTGTTCCGGTACGGCAGCGTCCATCATTCCTGCGCGGCCTGTCCTACTTCCACGCCGCCACGCGGCAGCTGCGGGACGCCGACTACGACGTGCTGAACACGCACGGGTGCGTCTGCCCGACCGGCGGCGTCCAGCTCGTCCACAGCCTGCACCGCGCGTGGCTTGAGCGCAGCCGCACGATGCGCGGGCCGCTGTCCCCGGCCCGCTGGAAGCAGGCACTGAACCCAGTCCATCCGGTCCTGCTGCGGCTGGAGGCGCAGCACTTCCAGGGGCGCAATTACCGCAAGCTGATCGCGCTGACGCCGCAGGTGAAGGACGACCTGCACCGGCTCTACGGGGTGCCCCCTGAAGACGTGATCGTCAACCCCAACGGGTTTTCGCCGACGGAGTTCAACCCGGAGCGGCGCGCGGAAAGGCGCGAAGAGATGCGCGCACGGCTGGGGCTTGCGCCGCACCAGGTCGCGCTCCTTTTTGTCGCCAACGAGCTGGAGCGCAAAGGCTATCCTGCTCTGCTGGACGCGCTGCGCCTGCTGCCCGATTCCGACGTGCGCCTGCTGGTCGTAGGCCGCGCCGACGGGGAGCAGGCACGGCGGCAGGCTCAGGCGGCGGGACTCGCCGACAAGGTCCTGATCTGCGGCCCGACGCAGGACGTGGCCGGGTTTCACGCCGCCGCCGACCTGTTCGTGCTGCCGACCCAGTATGAGGCGTTCTGCCTGGCGATATTGGAGGCCTTGGGTAGCGGCCTGCCCGTCGTCACGACGCGCGTCCCTGGGGCGCACGATGCGATCCTGCCGGGCGTCAACGGTGCCCTCATCGACGACCCCCGGAGCGGCGCGGAGCTGGCCTCAGTCTTGCAGCCCTTGCTGGTCGAGCCGGCGCGGGCCGCGCTTTCCGCCGCCGCCGCCGGGTCTGTTGCCGCCTACCAGTGGCCGACCGTCCTGGCACGCTACGAGGAGATTCTGTGCGAGAACCGCCGATGACGCCGCCGCGCGTCGCGCTTTACACGGACTCGGATGCGTTCGCCGGGACCGAGCGGCATATGTGGGACCTGGCGCGCGGCCTGCGCGCGGGGGGTGTCGCGGTTTCCCTGGCCTGCCCATCACCGTCGGTACTGGAGAAATCCGCGCGTCAAGACAATCTGCCCGTTCTGGCGATCCCGAAACGCGGCCTCGTAGACTGGCGGGCCGCGCGGGCGCTCAGGTCGATGCTGAGGGGCGGCCAGATAGACATCGTCCACGCTCACAATGGCCGGACGGCCCTGGCCGCCGCCCTGGCCGTGCGGATGGCCGGTCGCGGGCGCTGCGTGATGACCCAGCACTTCCTGGAGCCAAACCACGCGGTCCTGCGCGGGCCGAAGGCGGCCCTCTCCGGGCGGGCGCACCACTGGGTCACGCGGCAGATGGGCGCTGTCGTCGCCATCTCCCAAGCAGTACGGGCGGCGATGCTGGCGCGGGGGGAAGTGCCCGACTCCAAGATCACGGTCATCCCGAACGGCATCGCCGCCCCGGATGCCGCGCTGTCCTCCGGGGCGGCCACTGTTCGCCGCGCCCTGGGCGTCGCCCCGGACGAGCCGCTCGTCGTCTGCACAGCCCGCCTGGAGCCGGAGAAAGACGTCGGGACGCTGGTCAGCGCCATGCCGCAGGTGCGCGCGGCCTGTCCGGCCGTGCGCTGCCTCTTGGTCGGCGATGGCTCACAGCGCCCCGTTTTGGAGAAGCAGATTCAAAGCCTCGGCCTTGCCGGCGTCGTCCAGTCGATCGGCTTCCGGGCGGACGCCCAGGCCGTCATTGCCGCTGCCGACGTGTTCGTTCTGCCGAGCCTGGCGGAACCCTTCGGCCTGGTCCTGCTGGAAGCGATGGCGTTAGGAAGACCGGTCGTGGCGGTCGGGGTCGGCGGCCCGCTGGAGATCGTCGTGGACGGCGAGACGGGGCTGCTGGTCCCGCCCGCCGCCCCCGCCGCCCTGGCCGATGCCCTTGGTGCGCTGCTCGCCGACCCGACCGCCCGCCGGCAACTCGGGGAAAACGGGCGGAGGCGCTTCCACGCGCGCTTCACCGCCGAGCGGATGGCAGAGGCGACGGCGGGGGTTTACCTGTCCGTCCTCAGCCCATCTTCCGTTGAGCTTTGACCATATCGACCTGTAGTAGACTCGGAGCAGACCTGCCCATGCGCGTGTTACTGATCTCACACACCTGCCAGTCCCGTCGGGAGGGCCAGCCGAAGGCGGCACAACTGGGCCGCCTGCCGGGCATCGAACTGCGGGTCCTCGTGCCGGACCGCTGGCTTGAGGCAGGCCGCTGGCGCGGTGCCGAGGAGTCCCAGGACGACGCCTTCACGCTCGAAGTCGGCCAAGTCCGCTGGCCCTGGAGCGGGCCGGGCCAATGGTACCTGCACCATTACCCGCACCTGGCACGCACCCTGCGCGAGTTCAAGCCGGACGTCATTGATCTCTGGGAAGAGCCGTGGGGGCTGGTCAGCGTTCAAGTCACGCGGCTGCGCGACCGCCTTCTGCCGCAGACAAAGATCATTTCGGAGACAGAACAGAATCTCACCAAGATGCTGCCGCCCCCCTTCGAGTCATTCCGGTCTTACACGCTGCGCGGTGCCGATTATGTGGTGGGGCGGAGTGCGGAGGCCGTCGGAATCTTGCGCGCCAAAGGTTACCGGGGACCGGCCGCGGTCGTGCCCAACGCCGTGGACGCCGACCTGTTCCGGCCCCTGGATCGGGCCGCCTGCCGGGAGGCGTTGGGCCTGTCGGGATTCGTCGTCGGCTACGTCGGGCGTCTCATCGAGGAGAAGGGCCTGGCGGACCTCGTGGATGCGCTGCCCCGCTGCCCGGAAGATGTCAGCCTGCTCCTCCTGGGGAGCGGCCCGTACAAGGAAGCGCTGGTCGCGCGTGTGCAGAAGGCCGGGCTAGAGCATCGGGTGCGGTTCCTGGCCCATCGCCCAATGGAGGAGCTGCCACAGGTGATGAACGCCGTGGACACTCTTGCCATCCCGTCGTGGACGACGACGCACTGGAAGGAGCAGTTCGGGCGCGTCATCATCGAAGCGCAAGCCTGCGGCACGCCCGTCATCGGCTCAAGCTCCGGCGCGATCCCCCACATCGTCGGGCAAGGCGGCCTCATATTCCTGGAGGGCGATCCGTCCAAGCTGGCGGACCGGATCAAGGCTTTGCGCGCCGACCCGGCGGCGGCGCGGCATCTCGGCGAGGTCGGCCGCCGCCAGGTCGAGGCGCAGTACACCTGGGCGCGGGTCGGGCAGCAGATGCGGGACATCTACCAGGAGGTCATGGGTCAGGACGCCACCCTCCCCGGATGCGAGACGCCTAGCGCTGCATGACCTGTTCCAGTCGGTCAACGATTTTCGCCCAGGACTCTTGGGCGGCGCGCGCTATGGAGTTCTCTTTCTGCTCCTTCAGCCCGGCGGGGTCGGTCGCCAGATATCGGAGATGGCCGACCACCGCCTCGAAATCATCCGGGTCCACCAGCAGGCCCGCCCCCCCGAAGGCTTCCGGGATGCCGCCCCGCGTCGCCCCGATGGCGGCGCAGCCAGAGGCCATGCCTTCCAGGCAGACCAACGCATACGGCTCGTTTGTGCGCGACAGTACGCACATGACGTCATGGCTTCGGACCAAGGCCGGCACGTCGGGGCGCGTGACGTGGCCCTTGTAGTCCGCCCCCGCCGCCTCCATCTTGCCCTTCAGCTCGCGGAAGAACGGGTCGGCCATCTCGTTGCCGTGCCCATAGAACCACAGCCCCCCCGCCACCGTCAGATCGACCGGCAGGCCCTCGCCGCGCAAAACCGCGACGGCATCGGCGACGATGTCGGGGCCTTTGTTGCGGTCTATGCGGCCGATGAACAGCACCCGGAGGCTGTCATCGGGCTGTAAAAAGTTCGGGCGGGGGTAGAACGCTTCCAGGTCGATGCCGTTGTTGACGACGGCCAGCTTGTCATCCGGGATCCCGTATTTCTTCTGTGTCCAGTCGCGGATGTGGTGGCTGCACGCAACGAACGTGTGGACAGCCTCGGTGGTCGCGCGCAGGTCACGCTGACGGGTCCCTTGCTCGTTCTGTAGGTCCACCAGCACTTTCGCGCGCGGCAGGACGGCTTTGATGTAGGGCGGCGCGACCAGGTCATTGAAACAGACCACCACGTCCGGCGCGGGCGAGAGCCGCCCGAGGGCGCGGCGGAACGAGCCGAGGTAGTACTCGTAATAGGCGTAGTCCCACGCCTTCATCTCGTGGCGCGCACGGGACACGGCGCGCTGGGGAAGGGACAACTGACTCCGCTGCCGGGCGTCGAGGGGGACGATCTCGCCGACGGGATACAAAGGGTCGTCGTTCGTGACGGTCAAGACGGAAACTTTGTGCCCCCGCGCGATCAGCTCTTTCGCCATCTGCATGATGATCGTGGAGATCGCGCCCCCGGAAGTCGGAGAATAGTACTCGATCGGCATATTCAGGAAAGCGATGTGCATAACTACTCGGCCCTACTCTCAGTTCTCAAGCAGCGGCTTGAGCCGCGCCCATGCCTTCTGCCAGGTGAACTCCTGGGCGCGCTCCCGGCCCCGGCGGCCAAAGTCGGCGACAAGGTCGGCGTCGGCAATCAGCCGGCCCAGGTGTGCGGCCAGGCCGTCCACGTCCCCGCGCTCGAACAGCAGGCCCGCATCGGCGACGATCTCCGGCGTCCCGCCCGTTCGAGACGCGACGGTCGCCAGCCCCGACGCCATGCCTTCGGGCGTCACCAATCCGAACGGCTCATCCCAGCGGGACGGGACGACATTGATGTGCGCTTTTCTCAGCTCGCCCGGCAGGGCATATCGGTCCACGAAGCCGGGGCGGCGAACCGGAATGCCGTCCCGCTCCAATTCTTCCGAAAGGTCTTGCAGCATGGCCTGGAAATCGTCGGGCACCGAGTAGCCGTAGTGGTTGGAGCCGAGTATCTGCAAACGGAAATTCTTGGTCGTGGCCGAAAGCTGTTTGGCCGCCAGCAGCAGCAGATCCGTGCCCTTCAGAGCGTCGGTGCGGCCCACGAAGTTGATCAGCGGCGGGCCGTCGGGCCGCGTGTCGGCGGGATGGAACGCCTGGGTGTCCACGCCGGAATAGAGCGTCTTGATTGAGTCCAGCCCGTAGAACTCCTTGTTCCAGCGTCCGCAGTCGTCACTGACAGCCGTGGGAACGTCCACGGACGTTTTGAACTGACGCCGGAATTTCTCGCTGCACGGGTTGCGGTTATGGGCCTGGTGGAAGATGACGGCTTTGGGGAACCGGCGGCGCAGGAACACGGCCAGCTCGATGTCGTTGTTGAGCAGCAGCGGCCTGTCCTGCAAGCCGTTCTTCTGGATAGCGGCGGCCACGCGCAGGTTGTACGCCTTCTGGCGCACATGGCCCCAGCCGGTCAGGTCGCGCTGGAGATAGAACAGCTTGCTCAGGACACGGTTCTGCGGGATGACCGGGTAGTCAATCAGAATCGTCTTCGGCCAGGGGTAGGGGGCATCGGGGCTGGTCTTGGTGATGATCCACGGCTCGATGCCTTCCCGCTGCGCCTCCTGCGCCAGCCCCAAGACCCAGGAGCAGATGCCGCCGCTCCGGGTCGGCGTGAACGTCTCCGCCGTGCAGTTGACAAAAACAAAGCTCATAACAGAAAACTCATAAAAGCTCGTAACAGAAAACTCGTAACAGAAAACTCGTAACAGAAAGCTCCTCACGCGATCCCTAGCAGATCCTCGATACGTCCCCAGGCCCGGCTCCAAGGAAACTCCAATGCGCGCTCCCGGCCCCGGCGGCCAAAGTCGGCGACTATGTCGGCGTCGGCGACCAGCCGGCCTAGGTGCGCGGCCAGGCCGTCCACGTCCTCGCGCCCGAACAGCAGGCCCGCGTCGCCGACCACCTCCGGGGTGCCTCCGGTGTCCGACGCGACGACCGCCAGGCCGGACGCCATGCCTTCCAGTGTCGTCATCCCGAACGGCTCATCCCAGCGCGACGGGACCACATGAATCTGCGCCCGGCGCAGCGCATCCGGCAGCGCGGCGCGGCCTATGTGTCCGGGCCGCTCGACTTGGACGCCGCGCGCTTCCAGGGCTGCGGCCAGCGATTGCAGCTCGCGCTGGTAAGAGTCCATCTCCAGGCGGTCCCAATGGTTGGAGCCGATCAGCAGCAGGCGGAAGGCCTGGGTCCGCTCGGACAGCGCCAGGGCGGCGCGCAGCAGCAGGTCTGGGGCCTTTTCGATGCCGGTACGCCCGACGAAGCTGATGGTCGGGAGGCCCGCAGGGGCCGCCTCTGCGGGGCGGAACTGCGCGGCGTCCACACCGTTCGGGATCGTCTCGACGCCGTCCAGCCCGTAGAAGTCCGCCACCCAGCGGCCCGTGAAGTCGCTGACGCCCGCGGTGATGTCGGCGGTTCCTCGGTACAGCTTCTGGAACCGGGACGAGGACGGGAGCTGGTTCTCGAACCAGTGCAGGATAGTCGCCTGGGGGAAGTGCCGGCGGAGGTAGACCGTCATCTCCGGGTCGTTGATGAGCACGAGCGGGAGGTGCAACAGCCTGTGCCGCCGCAGGGCGGACGCGACGCGGAAGGCATAGGCCCGGTGCCCCAGGTGCCGCCAGCCGGTCAGCCGGCGCTCGGCCCGCAGTGCCTTCAGCGCCAGCGGGTGCGCGGGCAGGGCGGGCGGGTCCAGCACAATGGTTTGCGGCCAGGGGAAGCGCGGGGCGGCGCTCGCGCGGGTGATGACCCAAGGCAGGTGGCCCCGGCCCTGTGCCGCCCGGCAGCACTCCCAGAGGATCGTCGCAAGGGCACCGCTGCTGGTGGGGGTCCACGTCTCCAGAGGGTAATTGATGAAGACGACGCTCAACCCGTCACAATCTCCAGCGGCGAAACGGTCTCCCTTGATTGAAGAGATTGTGACACGGGCGGCGCATCCCGCCACTCATAATCCCCGAAAACCAGCCCGTCCGTGATCGCGTGCGGGTGGCTCGGGTCGGGGTAGGGGAGGATGGGGATGACGTCGAAGAAGCAGGCTTCTTCCCAGCGGTCGATGATGTTCGCGCCGCACAGGAATATCTCCAGGCGGTACCGGCCCGGCTTGAGCCAGGGGGCGCGCAGGACGAACTCGCCCTCGTAAACCTCGGACGCTTCGAGCCACCGCCCCAGCAGGCGCGAGTCGCAGGTTACCACTCCGATGCCCTGCTCGTTGAACAAATGGGCGGAGATGAAATAGCTGCCCCTGTAGGCCCGGCGCTGCTCGATGCGGAACCGGATCCGCTTCTCCTGGGCGCACTCATAGTAGGCGCTGTCGGGCGTCGCCGAGACCAGCCGCAGCTCGCCCGATCCGGGGCGGCGGGCGGCATCGGAGTCGCTCGCATCGGACGCCGCATCGAAGCTGTTGAGATAGTGGCGGACGGCCTCTTGAACGTCGCCGTAATAGGTCATGCGGCCTTTGGTCAGGTACATGCCTTTGTTGCACAGGGCCGCCACGGACTGCATGTGGTGGGAAACGAACAGCACGGTCCGGCCGCCCTGCGCGGCGTCCTGCATCTTCCCCAGGCACTTGCGCTGGAACTCGGCGTCGCCGACAGCCAGCACCTCGTCCACGATCAGAATCTCTGAGCTGAGGTGGGCCGCCACGGCGAAGGCCAGGCGGACGTACATCCCCGACGAGTAGCGCTTGACGGGCGTGTCCAGAAACTGCGTGACCCCGGCGAACTCAACGATGGCATCGAACTGCTTGGTGATCTCGCGCCGGCTCATGCCTAAAATCGAGCCGTTGAGGTAGATGTTCTCCCGACCCGTCAGCTCGTGATGGAAGCCCGTCCCGACTTCGAGCAGGCTGCCGACGCGCCCGCGCAGGTCGAACTCCCCCTGGGTCGGCTCGGTGATCTGGCTGAGTATCTTGAGCAGGGTGCTCTTGCCCGCGCCGTTGCGCCCGACGACGCCGACCACGTCGCCGCGCGCGATCTCGAACGACAGGTCGGAGAGCGCCCAGAACGTCTCTTTTTCCACCTGCTGCCGGGGGTTCTTGAGCCGGGCGACCAGCGCCTCCGAGGCCGTCGTGTGCGTCTCGGCGTTGCGGGTGATGGTATAGGACTTGGAGACGCCGCGGGCGGCGATGGCGATGTCCGATCCAGACGACAGGCTAGATGACATCCGCGAATTTCCTTTCCATCTTCTTGAAGGCGTAGGCCCCGCTGAAGAAGGCGAGTATGCTGATGGCGGCGGCGTAAACGACCGGGACAACGGGCAGGGCTGCGTGGCCGAGCAAGGACCAGCGGAAGGCCTCCAGAAGCCCGGCCATCGGGTTCAGGAAGTAGAACGGGCGGAAGGTCGGGGGAATCTTTTTCAGGGCGAACGAGAGCATATACGCGACCGGCGAGGCGTAGAGGAAGAACTGCATCAGGACGGGGATGACGTACTGCACGTCCCGGTACGTCACCGCCAGGGCCGACGTGAACATGCCGACGCCCAGCGCGAGCATGAGCAGGAGCGCGAGCCACAGCGGCAGGGTCAGCAGGCTGAGGCCGGGCGTGACGTGGGCCAGCAGCATCAGGATCGGCAGCAGGGCCAGCCCGACGCCGAAGTCGATCAGCGTCGAGAACATCATCGAGAGCGGCAGAATCAGGCGCGGGAAGTAAACTTTGGAGATTAAATTGGCGTTCTGCACCAGCGACGCGCTGACCTTAATGACGGTACTGCTGAAGATGTTCCAGCCCAGCAGGCCGGCGTAGGAGAAGACAAAGTACGGCACACCCTTCGGGGCGGGCAGGTTGGCGACCTTGCCGAAGACGAACGCGAAGATGCCCGCCGCCAGCAGCGGCTGGAGGACCACCCACAGCACGCCGACGGCGGTCTGCCGGTAGCGCAGCTTGACGTCGCGCCCGGCCAGCGTCAGCAGCAGGTCGCGGAACAGCCACAGCTCGCGCACGTTCAGCGACTGCCAGCCGGTGCGCGCCCGGATGGTCTTCACGGGCAGAGAAAGAGGTTCAGGGGCCGCCCCTGTCAATGACGGCCCCGGTGTCGTGATAGCCATAAACGCCGATGAACTCCTCGAAGATGCGGATCGAATCGATGGCTACAGGCCGAGAACCCTGAACCCGCTGGCAAGGCCCAAAGCACCACCCAGGAGATCAAGCGGGCGTGGCTTGTTTCCCTTGAGGGGGACATAGATCACGTCGCCCGGCTGGAGAAGGATGTTGGAGGCTTGCTCCCCATGCTGATAGAACCTGCCGATGTCCACCGTCTGTGGCGTGGCCGTATTGTGGAGCTTGTCTACGTGGATGACGCTGACCAGCTTCAAGTCGGCGGCCCCTGTCACGAGGCCGCCGGCGTTTGCGATGGCGTCCGCCAGCCGGGCGTTCGCCTGGAAGTTGAAATGGCCGGAGTGTCCCACCGCGCCTTCCACATCGATGCGGTTCTGGAGGGTAGGGATGAAAAGGCGGTCGCCGGGGATCAGCGTGAAGTTCTGCGACTGGTCGCCCTTGACCAGCAGGGCGTTCAGGTCCACCGGGTACTCGCGGCGGCGGCGCAGCAGGGTCGCCTGGTTGAGATTGGCCGTCTCCGGGTTGGCGTTGTCGGCGTCTTTCAGCGCGTCCAGCACGGTCATCTTGTCTTTGTAGTCGTAGATGCCCGGCTTGACGACCTCGCCCAGGACCGTAACCTCGACATGGCGCAGGGGGACGTAGATGACGTCATCAGGGGCAAGCAGGATGTCCTTGTCAGTGCCGGCGATGGTCTCGGGGTTGGTGATGTCGAGCGTGGCCTTGGTGCCGTCGCCATGTGTGACCGTGACCTGGCTCAAATCGCCGTCCTCCGCGACGCCGCCGACATCGGCCAGGGCCTGCATCAGGTGCAGGTCGGTTTTGTATTCGACGCCTCCGGCACGGACGACGTGGCCGTAGAATTGCACGTTCTGGTGACGCCTCTGAGACAGTGTCACCGTGACCGAAGGGTCGTTGACGTACTTCGTCCAGCGCGTCGTCAGCATCTGCGCGACCTGTTCCGTTGTCTTGCCCACGACCGAGACGTTGCCCAGCAGGGGGACCGTGATCCTGCCATCCGGCGGGACGGCCACGGCGGGAACCGTCAGCTCGGGGAAGTTGATGACCTGGACGCTGATGACGTCATCGGCCCCGAGCCGGTAGTTCGCCGGGGTCGCCTGCGCGCGCGCGGGTCCCTGCGCCTGCGCGCCTGGCACGAGGGCCGGGCAGAAGGCCGTCGAAGAAAGAAGCAGGAGCGCGGTGACTGTGGATTTTTGCATTCGATTTTCCTCAACGCTGTGACGCCGGTGCGGTGCATTCGGTTCCCCGGATGCAGACTTCGAGGGGGACTCCGCACGACGAGGCCCCGTGGGGCGACTCCCTACTCGTAGCGGAACCGGCTCGCGCCGAACTGGACCATGTCGCCCACCCGCAGCGCCTGCCGCGTCACCTGGACGTCGTTGACCATCGTGCCGTTGGTCGCCCCGATGTCATACACGACGTAGCCGCCTTCCTCCGCCGCGATGCGGGCATGCCGACGCGAGATGGTCCCGTCGCGGGCCAGCACGATGTCGTTGTCCGGCAGGATGCCGATGGTCAGGGGCCGTGAGGGGGACAGGGCGAACTTCTGCCCGAAGTACGGGCCTTCCAGGGCGACCAGGTGGGAGCCGATCTCCGGCAGGACCCGTACCGGGGGCCGGGTCCAGACGGCGGTCTCTTCCCCGACCGCCGTGGACGTCGCGGCGGCCTTGACCGCCGGTGCCGTGACTCTCGGTGCCTGGGCAGGCGGGTCGGTGTGCAGCATTTCGTCCTGCTGGGGCAGGTCCTCGCGGTCCAGGCTCATCGTGCGCCAGGGGCTATGATCGTGCGTCCCTTCCGCGGCGGGCGAACTCACGTGGGGCTGGTAATAGTCGTGGTAGTACGACGGCACGGCCCGCGGCTGGGGGGCGCGGTTGATAAAGTACGACAGCTTGTTCGGCGAGTTCGCCGCCAAGGCGGCGGCAGTCGTCTGGATGCTGTCGGCGTCCGCCATGCCGATGGCGACCACGTACAGCAGGCGGTCCGCGTAGGGTGCCAGCAGCAGCGCGTCGGCGACCACGCCGGCGGGCGGCGTGTCGATGATGACGACATCGGCGGCCCCGCGCAGGGCCTTGATCGTCTCCTCCGTTCGCGACTGCGAGAACAGGTCGATCGGGTTACGCGAGGGGACGCCACTGTGCAGGATGGAGAGGTTCTCGACCCCGGTCGGCACCAGACAGTCCAGAACGTCGGCTTTGCCGCTGAGAACGTCCGACAGCCCCGGCTTGGACCCGCGGCCCGCCCGCATCAGCGGCAGGGACGAGGGCCGGCGCATGTCCGCATTGACGAGGACGACGCTGCGGCCCGCCCGCGCAAAGGACTGGGCCAGCTCGGAGGCGGTGAGCGACTTGCCCTCGCCGCCCAGGGTGCTGGAAACCAGGATGACCTGGTGGCCCTCCAGCCCCGCGCCCGGCCCCGTGTGCAGGGCGAGGCTCAGGCCCGCCCGCGCCGCGTTATAGGTTTCCAGCATCTGCGGCGGTGCCTCCCCGTGGGAGAACGGCAGGCCGCGGACGCGCGCCATCTGCGGCAGGACGGCGACCACCGGCCCGTTTGCCAGCCGCCGAATGTCCGACACGGCGCGCACGGACCGGTCGCTCTGCTCCCGCAGCAGGATCGCGATCAGGGACAGGAACAGGCCGACGCCCGCGCCGACGAGCAGGTCCCGCTGGTGGTTGGGGCGCACCGGGGCTATCGGCGCGTAGGCCGGCTCGACGATCTGCACGTTGCCACTGGTGACGTCCTGGTCGAGCTGCGCGCCGCGGACGGCGGCGCTGAGTGAGTTGTAGATCGCGTGCGCCTGGCCGGCGTTCTGGGTCAGCTTGTCCACATCCATGCTCATCTGCGGCAGGTTAACGGTCTCGCCTTGGAGCACGTCGCGCTGCTGGATGGCGGCCGTCAGCCTGAGCTGGTCCGAAGCGGCTTCGGCGTTCGCCGCGTCGGAAGAGTCCTGGAGTGCCCCCTGCGCCGCCAAGGACGGCTGGCTGTGCAGCGTCTGGATGGCCCGGTTCAGGCGGGTGCGCGTGTCCGCGATCTGGGCATCCATCGGGCCAAAGAGGCCGGGGAAAGCCCCCTTGTATCTGAGGGCCTTCGCCGCTCGTGCCCGTTCCTGGTCGTTGAGGTCCGATTGCAGCTTCAGAATCTGAGTGTCGTCACGGACTCCCGTCCCGTTCTTGATTGCCGCGTTCGATTTTTGCAGCGCGGCGGAGAGACGCGAGGCTTTGGCCTGGGCGGCGGCCAGGTCGTTGCGCGCATTGGAGACCACGGTGTCCTGATTCAAGACCGCTGCCAGGATCGCCGACTGCTGGGTGTGCGAGTCCAGAAGACCGATGCCGTTCAGGCGGTGATTTTTCTGGAAATCAAGAAGCTGCGAGTCGGCGATCTCCATCTGCTTCTTCGCCTGCTTCTCCTGCCCGGTCAGGGTCGCCAGGGCGGTCTGGCTGTTATGCTGCGCCACCGACTTTTTGTACTGCACAAAGGTCTGGCAGAGCGCGTCGGCCCACAAGATGGCGTTCTGGCGGCTGTCCGCTTCCACGGCCAGGTCGATTACGTTGTCGCCCTCCCTGGCCGTCGTGATGGTCGTGGCGTTTTGCAGCGTCTCGGGGGCGATGCCGACCCGCGCCGCCGCGGTCTGGGCGAGGGCGCGGCTTTGCAGCAGGGATATCTGCGTGTCCAGCGACTCCACGATCGGCGCGATCGCGGCCTGCTGGGTGGTGGCGGCCATGAACGGCGTGCGCTGCACCAGCAGCATCGAGGCGTTGGCCCGCCAGGCCTGCGGTGTGCGCTTGGAGATCACGGACGCGGTCCCAATCGAAGCGGCCACGATCAGCAGGACGAGCCACAGGTGCCGCCAGAAGATCCGACCGAGGTCGTGTGCGGTCGGGGGCTGCACCGCAGGCATTTCTTCGCGGCTCTGAGGCCGGATGTCAATCGTTTGGATGTCATTCATGGGGAGGTTAAGTTAAACGGCAAGGTCCTGCGGCAGCCTCTGCATATGGGACGGGTGATCCGGCGCTTGATCGCCTTTCATGCGGCTGCCGCCCATCCCCTGATTCCTGCGGCTGCCGAGAAGGCCTTTTTCCCGGATGCTGTAGACGCTGTTGTTCCAGCGGTGCTCTTCGAGAGCACTTTCGATCACGTGGCGCATGCGCTCCTCGAATACAGACGAGTCGAAGCGCAGCGCTTGTTCCCGCATCGCCTCCGGTGAGAAAGAGATTTGAGCCAGCCCCTCCAGGGCCGCCGCCAGCGAGTCGACGCTCTGCTCCTCGAAGAACAGCCCCGTCTCGCCGTCCAGCACCGTCTCCAGAGCGCCGCCCGCCCCGTAGGCGACCACGGGGCGTCCCGAGGCCATGGCTTCGAGCGGCGTGATGCCGAAGTCCTCCTCGCCTGGAAAGATCAGCGCCCGACAATGGGAGAGCTCCGATTTGACTTCCATATCGGAGAGTCTGCCCAGGAACTGGATCGTCGGGCCGGATTTGCGCTTCAGCTCGGCCAGGTCCGGGCCGTCCCCGATGATGCGGAGCGGTGCCCCAAGCCGGTTGCAGGCCTCGACGGCCAAATCGACCCGCTTGTAACTGAGCAGCCGGGACACGACCAGGAAGTGGTCGCCGACGTCGGAGGGCGGGGCCGGCGCGAAGCGCGCCGTCTCGACGGGCGGATGGACCACGGCGGCCACGTCCCGCCGGTAGAATTTGCGGATGCGGCGGGCGACGTTGTAGGAGTTGGCGACGTAATAATCCACGCGCTGCGCGCTCTCGATGTCCCATGCGCGCAGGCTGTTGAGGAGCGGGCCGATCAGGGTCGCCAGGGCGCGGGCGGAGCGGCTCTGGTGCAGGTACTCCCTCTGCCTCCAGATGAAGCGCGAGGGCGTGTGGCAGTAGCAGACGTGGCAGGCCTCCGGCGGGGTGACGACACCTTTGGCGAAGGAGCTGGAGCTGCTCAGGACCAGGTCATAGCCGCTGAAGTCGAACCGCTCGAACGCGGCGGGAAAGTAGGGCAGGGCGAGCTTATGGAACCGGCGCGACGAGAACGGCCAGCGCTGAAGGAACGAAGTGCGGATGTCCATGTCCGCGAACGAGGGTAGCGTCGTCTTGGGGTCGTACACGGACGTATAGAGCGGTGCCTCCGGGAACATCTCATGGAACGCCGCAGCGACGCGCTCCGCGCCGCCGGCTTGGGCAAGGTAATCGTGAACAAGCGCGGTCTTCATTCGGCCGTCTCACTTTCAGAACAGGCTTCTAGGACGGACAGGGGTGAGGCGGTAAAGGCTTCACCGCGGTGCGGACGCACACCGCCGCCCGGACGGCCAAAGGGAACAGCTTGAGTTCGGGCGTCAATGCCCTGGATTGGTGCTGAGGAGGGAGAGGACCCCGCGGTCCAACCCGCCGCGTCCGCTGTCGAGGGAAGCATCGGGCTTCGACCGCGCGAGATCATGGCGACTGTCAGCGGAGTGCATTGGCATCCACATATTTTGAATGAGCACTTATTTTACCCAAGATACGCCTCTTTGTACGACAAAGTTCTCGGAAAGTTCTCAGCGTGTAAAGATTGTTATCTTGGGTTTATGTCGCATCTCTGTTGTGCCGGCCGGAGCCTACGAATCATTCTCTTGCAGAAACCCTTGCAAAAACCGTGCCATAACGGGAATAGGCAGCGCTGAGTCTAACCTGGGCGGCCTTTTTTCGGCACCGCGCTTTATCGGATACGCTCGTGCAGGGCGTCCTCCACACGCGGCTGCATCACCCGCCACATCTGCGATGCAAACTCCCGAAGCCGCGCGTCGGCGCGCCGGCGCTCCTCCGCGCCGCGGCCCAGCGGCTGCACAAATCGAAAAAAGAAGACCGGGGCGTTCTCCCGGCCCAGCAAGTCCCCCCACAGCAGGGACGCGCGAATCTGCGAGGGGCTGCTGATGATCCGGTCGCCCGCCGCATAGAAGTAGGCGACCAACAGGCTCGGCGGCGCGTCCGGGCTGGTCGAGGCCTCGTACACCTGCATCGTGACCGGCGTCCCCGGCAGCGACTCGGTGGCAGAGTCGGAAAGCAGCCAGCCGCCCAGGCACAGGCGCGGGTCGTGCAGCGCGACCCCGTGAGCACCGCTGATCAGCAGGAAGTCCATCGTCTCCCCCGCACGCACGTAGCGGCGCGAGGTGATCTCCGCGCCCGGCAGGACGCGCAGGACATCCGGCGACAGCGACTGGTCGCCGGCCGCGCCGTAGCCGGCCACCGACCGGGGGACCAGACGGCCGGGAAGGGCCGTGGCTTCCGGGAGCGGCAGGGGCTTCCAGGCCACCGAGGCGAAAGAGGCGGCGGCGAGCGCCAGAACTAAGGCAGCGGCCATCCCGCGAAAGTGCGGCATCCAATCCCCCGTGCGGCCAGAAGCAGGAGAAGCAGGCCCAGGCCCGCCGACATCACCCCGCTGCCGTCATGAATCACGCGCTCGGCGCTCGCCCCCAGGCACTCGCCGACCACGCACAGCGTCGTCAGACGGAAAACATTCATCGCCAGGCTGAGCGGAAACGAGAACAAAAATAGGCCGAACCGCCGCCACGGCGGGCCGTCCGTCAGCCACGCGCAGGCCGCGCCCAGCACCAGCATCGTGAGCAGCATCTTCATGCCGGAGCAGGGGACGTCCACGAAAAGCGTGAAGTTGTCCAGCGTGATGACGTTGCCGCTGAGGTGCGTCGGAAAGGTCAGCAGGTGCAGAGTCCGGTCCGCGACGACCGTGCTGAGCTGCTGACAGCCGTAGGTGCCGTCGTGCAGCAGCGGGCCGGGCAGCGGGGCCATGCAGACCAGGAAGCCCAGCGGGAAGGCGGCGGCGCGCATCCAGCGCGTCCCCAGCATGAGCCAGACGCCGCCCCAGAAACAGAGCAAAACGCCCGCCGAGGCGAGCGAGATCAGCTCCCTCTTGTTGGCCGCCACGAGCAGCGCCAGCGACGGGAGCAGCAGGCCGAATGCGGCCCGCGCGGGCGCGACCGGGACGGCTCGGAGCACCCGGCGGCGGTGCCAGAGCATCAAGGCAACGATCAGGGGGACCAGCGGCCCGTAGGCGTAGTAGGAGTCGGGCTGGACGTAGTCCGCCCCCCAGGCCAGCAGACGCGGCCACGCCAGGTGCAGGAACAGACCCAGCGCCGCCGCCACCAGCAGCAGCGTCACCGGGTCGCGCAATCCCCGACGGGCCGGCGCGGCAGGCAGGGAAGATGCGGGGGAGTGTAACGGCATAACCCCTGACACGGCTAACGCCCCGCCCGCGCGCCGGCTTCAAAGAATTGGGCGTACTTTTCCACCGGGAAAGTCGGGGGGTTCGCCTGGTACAGCCGCGCAAGCTCGGCCTCGGCGGGGGCCGCTTTTTCCAGGCGCACCAGTCGCGCGACATCGGCCCGGATCGCTTGCAGCGGGACTGTGCCGGCCGCCTGCGCTGAAATCATCTGGACGACCAGGAACTGCTTGCCCAGGGGGGCCGTCCGCGTCTCGCCGCCGCGCAGAGTCTTCCAGGAGGCGGCCAGGGCGCGGCCCTGTGGCGTCCCCAAATCCACACGGTAGCCTTTCTGTCCGGCCACGTGCAGGCCGTTCTGTTCGGCGAGGACGTCCGCGGGGATACCGTCGCGCAGATCATCGGCGGCGGCGTCCGCCTCTTCGGCGGTGTCGGCCACGACCACCGCCATGCGGGCCTGCGCGTGCTGCTGAAAGTTCGCACCGTGGGCCTGATAGTAGCGCCTGATCTCGGCATCCGTAACGGGGACGTTTTGAATCCGCAGGTTCTCCAGGGCGATCTGGTTCAGGAGCTGATCGCGCAGCAGCGGGAGGGAGCCGTCCGCTTCGGCGGCCTGGACGAGGCCAGGGTCGCGCTGCCGGATCAGCGCCAGGCGGGCGGCGACGTCGTCATCCGTCGGCAGGATGCCGGCCTTTGCGGCCGCCTGCCGTACCAATGCGGCGGAGACCATCTCATGGAGGAGTTTCCCGTTGTCCCTCTGCTCCAGTGCCCCCTCGTAGTCGCGCAGCGTGATGCGCTGGCTGCCGGCGAGGGCGATGGGGCGCAGCGTGGAAAACCGCTGGTAGGTGAGAAACAACCCGGCGAGTGCAAGGACGGCCAGGGTGGAGGCGAAACCCGCCGCCATCTTCAGCCGGAGCACCGTCCTGAACTGGGAGCGCGCTCCTGCGCCCGATGCGGGTGCGTTAAAGACCGCGACGGGGGCAGAGGGCCGGGGGCCGATGGTGGGTGGTGCGTTCGGTTCCATGTAGGTTTCTGAGAAACTGTATCAAGTAGGCAAAAACGCGCCCCGCCAAGCGCGCGAGAGCCGGAGGCAGACAGAGTCCGTGCCGCTTCCCCAATTATTGGGCGCTTTGGAATATTTCTGTACAGTCTCCGAGGTCTTGGCCGTTCCCGCCGACAGATGGCCGTGGCCGCCACAGAGCAAGATTAGGCCCGCAAAAGCGCCGCCGACGCCCACACATCATACCCGAAAGGCCGGGCAGAGCCGGCCTATCCCCCGTTCCGCCGGTGCCGCCGGGCGGCCCGTGTAAGAAAGATTTCCTTTTGCGCCCGTCGGCGTCTGAGTTGGCACGGTTTATGCAAGAGGGGTTTCGTCGAACTCTTCAGCAACGGATAGGAGGAAACACGATGATCAGCGGAAAAATAAAGTGGTTCAGCGACGCGAAAGGCTACGGGTTTATTGACCTGGGACAGGGCAAGGACGTCTTTGTCCATTACTCCGTGATCGAGACGGAAGGCTACAAGTCGCTGCGCGAAGGCCAGGAAGTGGCCTTCGACCTCGGATGCGGCCCCAAGGGCGACCACGCCACCAAAGTCGTGGCGAAAGAAATGGCGGGTGACATGGCGGCAGCCTGAGCCGACCGACGTAGAATCCGCTCACGCCCTTCATCTTTAGCAGCTCATCGAGGCCGGACTTCTGTCCCGGCCTTTTTGTTCGACCGGCCCCGGAGGCGGCCCCTGGGGGCTGCCTCCGGGCGGCCGTGCGCGCCTGTCAGCGCAGGGCGCTGTAGTTGAGCGGCGTCAGGGCCGGGAAGCGGTACCGGCTCTGCAAATTCGTGATCCGCTGCTGGGTGTTCTTGATGCGGTCCGACGTCAGCGGGTGGTCGGACAGGAACGCCCCGCCCAGGCCGCCGCCGTTGCCGCTGACCCGCTCCAGGGCCTGGAAGAGCTGGATCATGCCCTGCGGGTTGTAGCCCGCCGCCACCATGTTCTCCAGGCCGCCCTGGTCCGCCTGGTCCTCCTCGCCGCGCGAGAACTTCAGCCCGATGGCGCTGTCGGCCAGCCCGGCGATGGTCTGCGCCGCCCGGCCCGCGTGGAAGATGCTCAGGCCCAGCGCGAGCAGCGTGTCGCGCTCCTGCTGCTTGGACGCGGCCTGCGCCCAGTGCTGCTTGCGGACGTGGGTCATCTCGTGACCCGTCACGCCGGCCAGGGCGTCGTCCGTCGTCAAAATCTTGTACAGGCCCGTGAACATGAACATGTTGCCGCCGGGCAGCGCGAAGGCGTTCACCTCGGGGCTGTCCAGGACGTGAAACTTCCAGTCCCAGGCGTTGCGGTCCGAGGGGGGCAGGGCGCGGACGAGCCGCTGGCCGATCCCGTTAAAGTGCCGCGCGCGGGCGTCGAAGACCTCGTGGTATTTCTGCGTGACCTGCTTGGCGGCCTGGTCGCCGACCTGCTTCTGGTCGGACGCGCTCGCCAGCCCGAACAGGCCCCCCGCGCGGGCGGCGGGCGTCAGCAGCAGGGGCGCGGCGGCCAGCCCCAGGCCCGCCAGGGCACCCGTCCGCAGGAAGCGGCGGCGCGATTCATTGTGTTCCGTTGTAGGTTCGGTCTGTTGGCTTGACATGAGTCCCCTCCGGGTGGTGTGATGTGTTCCGTTACCCAGTGGACGTTATACCCGCCCACAAGGTTCCCGCCCCACGCCCCGACTCTGACGTTTGCCCGCCCGCCAGGCCGGGTATCTTAGGGATACATCCACCGACACAGGAGCACATCATGGCAAACGAAGATGAGATCGCGGGTAAGGCCAAGCAGGTCGAGGGCAAGGTCCAGGATGCCTCCGGCGACGTCACCGGCAACACCGATGACGACGTGGCGGGCAAGGCCAAGCAGGTCGAGGGCAAGGTCCAGGAAGGCTTCGGCAAGGTCAAGGAAGCGATCCACGACGCGACCAAGTAGGCCGTCTCGTGTCTGGAACGGGGCGGGCAGGCATCTGTGCCCGCCCGCCTTTTTGCCGCACATCCGTGCAGTATCCGTGTTATAATGGCATCGTCCCCTGCCTTCGATAGGGCGGCAGCTGGACACGGAGGCCCAAACAACATGAGCACGGCAACGGAGTTCCGGGACTTCATCCTGCGCGGCAACGTCGTGGACCTTGCGGTCAGCGTCGTCATCGGCGCGGCCTTCGGCGGCATCGTCAAGGCGTTCGTGGCCGACATCATCACGCCGCTGATCGGGCTGCCGGGCAAATATGATCTGAGCGGCTACAAGTACACGCTGCACGGGCAGACGTTCCAGTTCGGCGACTTCCTCAATACGATCATCAGCTTCGTGACCATCGCCGCCGTCGTCTTCTTCCTCGTCGTCAAGCCCGTCAATCACCTGATGTCCCTGCGGAAGACTGAGAAGCCCGTGGAGGCGGTGACCCGCGCGTGTCCCCACTGCGTCAGCAGCATTCCACTTCAGGCCACGCGCTGCGCCTTCTGTACCGCCGAAGTTTCCGCCGCCTAAACTGAGGAGGGTATTGGGCTGTCCGTGCCGAACTACCCCCCCAGAACCGGCGGCAGCCGCCGGCCAAGTATGATGAAGGAACAAAAGAAGGAACAGAAGCAACATGGCAAACGCTTGGGACGCGGATTTGATCGCTGGGGCTACGGACGCTTCCAGCTACAGCGGCCGGCCAATCGGGATCGGCGTCATCGGCACGGGTGGCATCGCCCAGAGCGTCCACCTGCCCGCCTACAAAAAACTCCAAGATGAGGGCAAGGTCAAGATCGTCGCGCTGTGCGACATCAAGCCTGAGAAGCTGGCCGAGGCTCAGTCGAAGTTCGGTCCCGCCCAGACCTACGCGGACTACAAGGACCTGCTCGCCAACCCCGAGGTGGAGGCGGTGGACGTCTGCACACCGAACTTCATGCACCTGCCGCCGGTCGTGGCGGCCTTCGAGGCCGGCAAGGACGTGATCTGCGAGAAGCCCATCGCGCTCAACGGCGAACAGGGCGCGCAGATGGTGGCGGCGGCGCAGAAGGCCGGCAAGAAGTTCCAGGTGGGCCTGAACATGCGCTTCGGGGCCGGGCCGCAGGCGATCAAGCGGCTGGCCGATGCGGGCAAGTTCGGCGAGATCTACTACGCCCGCGCGCAGGCCATCCGGCGGCGCGGCGTTCCGACCTGGGGCGTCTTCACCGAGAAAGACAAGCAGGGCGGCGGGCCGCTGATCGACATCGGCGTCCATATCCTAGACATGAGCCTTTGGCTGATGGGGCATCCCAAGCCGGTCGCCGTCAGCGGCACGGCCCTGACCAAGTTCGGGCACCGGTCCGGCCACGTCAACCTGTTCGGCAAGCCCTGGGACCCGAACAACTTCACCGTGGAGGACTTCGCCTCGGGCTATGTCAAGTTCGAGAACGGCGCGTCCCTGGTGCTCGAATCGTCGTTCGTGCTCAACAACGACAAGGAGCGGTTCGAGACCAGCCTGTTCGGCACCGAAGGCGGCGTCTTTTTGGACCTGCACAACGACGCCAACACGCGCATCTACACCGAGGAGGCCGGGGCGCTCTATGACAGCCAGCCCGTGTTCCTGCCCGGCGTCGCCACGCACGAGACCGAGATCCGCGCCTTCGTGCAGTCGCTGATCACCGACACGCCGGTCGCCGTGCCGGGCGAGCAGGCCTTGATGGTCTCGCAGTTGTTGAGCGCGCTGTACGAGTCCAGCGAGACCGGCAAAGAAGTCCGCATGTAAGCAGCGGGTGTGACAGACGGCCCCGCCTCTCCCATTCATTATCAATGGAAGAGGCGGGGCTTTTTCTTGACAGACGCCACGCTTTCGTGCTATTATCGATAACCATTCTCCGTTAGGAACCAGTCGCGTTAAGCCATGATCACCACCCAAGAGCAGCGCGTCGAAGAGCTGCGCCGGAAACTTCACGACAGCGGGCACCGCATGACGCCGCAGCGGATGTGCATCCTGCAAGCTTTAATCGGGTCGAACACCCATCCCAGCGCCGAAGAGATTCACGCCGACGTCCAGCGCGCCGCGCCCATGACCTCGCTCGCGACGGTCTACAAGACGCTGGAGACCCTGCGCGACCTGGGCGAAGCTTTGGAAATGGAAGTCGGGGACGGGCGGCGGCACTACGACGCCGTTCAGACCCACTTCCACCCGCACGTCGTCTGCACCGCCTGCGGGCGCATCGAGGACGTGGCCCTGAACGACCTGGGGGGGCTGCCGACGCAGGCCGCGCAGGCTTCGGGATACCGAATCGAGAGCCAGCGCGTCGAGTTCTACGGGCTGTGCGGCCCATGTCAACAGGAACAACAGCAGAAACAGAAAGAGACCTTATGAGCGTCACCCAAGACGGCAGGCAGACGGGCAGCGCTGATCGCCGGCTGATCAAGGCCATCGAGGGCAACTGGCAGGCCGAGCGGGAGGGGGCCGCGACCTATCAGACGCTGGCCGACCGTGAGGCGGACCCGCGCCGCAAACACGTTCTGGAAGGCCTGGCGCGGGCCGAGCTGGGCCACGCCCAGCTTTGGGAGCGGCGTCTGACGGAGCTGGGTGCGTCCGCGCCCCGGTTCGCCGGCCCAACCACGGGCGTGGCGGACAGCCTGGCGAACCGCATCGGCGGGGCCGACGCCACCCTGCGCCGGATCGAGATCGAGGAGCGCAAGCACGTCGCCGAATACGGGCGGCAGATGCAGGAGTTGGGCGACGAGGGCAGTCTGGACATCCTGCGCCGGGTGGTCGCCGACGAGCGCGCTCACTCGCGTGCCTTGAAGCAGATGCTCGCGCCCGTTTCTGCGGGTGCCCTGGCCGCCGATCCGCCCATCGGGCAGAGTTTCTCGCGGCCTCTCAATCCCCAGCAGGCCTTAGACGATCTGCGGGCGCGCAAGGGGCACAAGTCGCCCGCCTCGTGGATCGGCGACGCCATCTACGGCGTCAACGACGGCCTGGGCGCGATCTTCGGCATCGTCTCGGGCGTGGCGGGCGCGACGGCGGGCGACCAGCACTACGTCCTGCTGGCGGGCCTGGCCGGGATGATCGCGAGCGCCCTGTCCATGGGGTCCGGGGCGTACCTCGCCGCCAAGAGCGAGCGGGAGATCTACGACGCCGAGATGCACCGCAAGCGGGCGGACCTGGCCGAGAACCCCGAAGAGGGGCGCACCGAGATGTCCCTGGTCCTCCAGATCAAGGGCATC
>JAABUQ010002685.1_pt1 | contig 34640 bp, 10 predicted proteins | sample 5560001 | NCBI WGS metagenome assembly JAABUQ01 (sample SAMN10711888, study PRJNA513371) | rock metagenome | isolation source: Antarctica rocks | place: Antarctica: Victoria Land, Finger Mt nord | collected 2015-12-18
ACGGGACGGACACGGACCTGCTCGCGGTCACGCACTACCGGCCCGATGGCAGCGTGGACCTGCGCACGGACAACTATGTGCCGGGGACGACGTTCACGGCGACGGCGCCGCTGACCGACGTGGCGACGCGCTACGGCTTCGACCCGCAGGGCCGGCCGACGGGCATGACGCAGGTCTATGACCCCGCCAGCGCCGGGACAGGCGGAACGGGTGGGACCGGCGGCACGGGCGGAACAGGCGGGACGGGCACGGGGACCTCCGGCGCGACCAACCGCACGGGGGCGACCGCCTACGACGCGGTGGGCCGGCCCTACCAGACGACCGACGCGCTGGGGCACGTGACCTACACGAGCTACGACCTGTTGAGCCGACCGCTGACGGTGACGCAGAACTATAGCCCCACGGCGGCGGCCAGCGCGGACACCAACGTGGCCACGGCCACCCACTACGACGCGCTGGGCCGCGTCGCGGACACGATCGACCCGCTGGGGTACGTGGCGCACACGGCCTACGACGGGTTGGGCCGCGCCGTGGCCACGACCCAGAACTATGCGCCCACCGCGCCCGCCAGCGCGGACACCAACGTCACCGCGCGCACGGCCTACGACGCGGCAGGCGAGGTGGTGTCTACCAGCGACCCGTTGGGGCGGGCCACCGCGTACGACTACGACGGGCTAGGCCAAACGCTGGACATCACCGACCCCGCGCAGTTGATCACGCATACCGTTAGCGACGCCACGGGCAACGTGCGCTGGAGCGGCCGTCCGTCCGGGGGCTCGTATCCGTACGCGCGCCTGACGGTGCGGGCGGTGGACGGCCTGGGGCGCGTGGTCTCCACCACCCAGAACTATCAGCCGGGCGCGCCCGCCACGGCCAGCGACGCCACCCTGACCACGGGCACGGTCTACGACGCGGCGGGGCGTCCGGTGCAGACCACCGACGTGGCCAACCGCGTCACGCTGACCGCCTACGACCTGCGCGACGCGCCGCTCTCCGTCACGCGGCACTATGTGCCCGGCGCCGCAGCCACCTCCGACACCAACGTGACCACCCTCTATGGCTACGACCGCGCTGGCAACCGCACCATGATCACCGACCCGAACGGGCACGTCACGACCTACGGCTACGACGCGGCGCGCGAGCAGACGGGCGCCACCGACGCCCTGGGCCGCCAGACGACCTTCAGCTACGACGCGTTGGGACGCCTCAAGGGACGCAGCGACGGGCGCGGGGCCTCCTACGCGGTGAGCTACGGCTACGACGGGCTGGGGCGCACGCTCACCATCAGCGCACCGGCCCTCTCCGCGCCGATCGCGCAGAGCTACAACGCGCGGGGAGACCGTCTGGCGTTGTCCGACGGCAGCGGGGCGGGGACCACGGGACCGGCCACCACCACCTACCGGCCCGACGCGCTGGGGCGCACCGTGGCCGTGACGCAGGCGGGAGGCCTGGGCATGGTGTCCTACGGCTACGACGCGGCGGGGCAGCGCACCCGCCTGACCTACCCTTCGCCGGACACGACAGCGCTCTCGTACGCTTACAATGGGGACGGGCAGCTGACCACGGTGATCACTGCAGGCGTGACGGCGGGGTCAGGGACGCCGGCGTTGGCCAGCTACGGCTACGACGGCGGGGGGCGGCTGACCACCCTGACGCGGGGCAACGGCAGCCAGACGCGCTACGGCTACGACGGCGTGGACCGCCTGACCGACGAGCAGACGGTGGTCGGAGGGTTGCAGCAGAGCCGCTACACCAGCGTGGTGGACCGGCTGGGCCGCGTGACGGCGCTGACCGAGACCACGGCCTTGCAGGCCAACGGGCAGCCGCCGGTCCTGGTGGGCCAGGCCTACGTGCCGCCCGCGCCCCAGGCGACCAGCAGCGGCATCGGGACCCTGGCCCGCGCCGGTCGCGCGACGCCACAACCACAGGGACAAGCCCCCTCGTGGCTGCCCTCATCGCCCGTCCCGCCGAGCCTCCCCGGCACGCCGCCGCTCGGTCCCGGCCCGAACCTGAACCCAAGCGCGCCCTCGACCACCGGCGCGCCACGCCCGTCGCACTCCAGCACGGGCACAACACCTCCTCCTGGGAGCGCGGGCGTCGCGCCCGTCCCCGCCGTCCCCGCCCCGGCTGCCCCCGTCTCCGTCCCGGTCACGGCTCCTGGGAGCGCGGGCGTCTCGCCCGTCCCCGCCGTCCCCGCGCCCGTCCCGGCGACGGCGACACGGGGCGTCTCGCGCCACCCATCCAACGCGACCGCTGCCACGCGCCGCGCCGCCCTGGGGCCGTTGCCGCTGCGCTTCGAGGCCAACCGGGGGCAGACCGCGCCCGCGGTGCGCTACCTGGTGCGCGGGACGGGCTACACCCTGTTCCTGACGCCGACCGACGCCACCCTCACCCTCGTCGGGGGCCAGACGTGGACCGGCCATGGTCGCTCCACCACGGGCGTGCCGCGCGGATACCGCGCCGTGGTGCGCCTGCAGCTCGTGGGCGCCAACGCTCACGCCCGCGTGGAGGGGCAGGGCCAACAGGCGGGACGCACGGCCTACCTGCGCGGCCACGGCTGGTCGGGCACGGTGCCGACCTATGCTCAGGTGCGCGTCCAGGGCGTCTACCACGGCATCGACCTGGTGTACCACGGCCGGGAGGGCACGCTGGAGTATGACTGGCTGCTGCGGCCCCACGCCGACGCGCGCGCCATCCGCCTGGCCATCGCCGGCGCCTCGGGCCTGCGCCTCGACTATAGTGGGGTGCTATTGATCCGTACCCTGGAGGGCACGCTGCGCCAGGAGCCGCCCGTCGCCTATCAGACCGTCCATGGCCGGCGCGTGCGCGTGGCCGTGCGCTACGTCCTGCTGCGCCAGGGGTTGGTGGGTCTGCGCCTGGGCCGCTACAACCAGCGCCTGCCGCTGACCGTCGACCCGGTGCTGCGCTACAGCGGCTACCTCGGCGGGAGCGCCGCCGACGCCGCCACCGCCGCCGCGCTCGACAATCAGGGCAACCTGTACCTGACGGGCTACACCGCCTCGCCCGACTACCCCGCGACCAACGGCTTCACCACCACGGCGGCGGGGGCCAGCTACGACGCCTATGTGACCGAGCTCAGCCGCACGGGCGCGGTCTCCTACAGCGACTACCTGGGCGGCAGCGGCTCCGACGCGGGCTGGGGCATCGCCGTGGACGCCCAGGGCAACGCCTATGTGACCGGGCAGACCAACTCGGGCGACTTCCCGACCACGCCGTACACGGTCTCGCTGACCACGGGCGCGTCCTCGGGGACGTGCCCTGGCCTGACGGGGCTGCTGGGCGGCGCATTGGGCCTGAGCCTGGTCTGCCCGGTGAGCTACCCGGTGCAGACGGGACCGGCGCTGACCGCCACGGCCACGCTGAGCGTGACGCTGCCCGCGACGGGGACGGACGCGTTCGTGGTCAAGGTGAGCGCGGACGGGAGCAGCATCGGCTACAGCGAGCGCCTCGGCAGCCTGGGCGGCATTAACGCCATTGGGGACACGTGGGGACGGGCCATCGCCGTGGACACCCAGGGCAACGCCTACGTGACCGGGCAGACCGACAGCCCCGATTTCCCCGTCACCACGCTCTCGCCTATTGGCATCACCAACACGGCGTCGCTGATCCACGGTGTCTGCAACCCGCTGACAGGACTCAATACAGGAACGCTCACGCAGGCGATCACGACCACGGGCGGGCTGTGCTACGACGCCTTCGTCACGAAGCTGAGTCCGAGCTATCAGGGCCTCAACGGGCGCATCCTGTACTCCACCTACCTGGGCGGCGGACGGGACGACGATGGCTATGGGATCGCGACGGACGGGCAAGGCAACGCCTACGTGACGGGACGCACCGACAGCCCGGACTTCCCCACCACCACGGGTGGCACCCTGGACCGCGCGACCGGCAGCACCGGACCCTTGGGCACGGCGACGTACCCGGCGTGCCACGAGACCTATTGCCCGGACGCGTTCGCGACGCGGCTGGACACCACGGCGGGCGGGCTGATCAGCGTCCCACCGGCGGTGTGGCAGCTGACGGGGCCGGTCATCGGCGGCGTGACAAGTGGCGTGGGCGGCGTGCTGGGCCTGCCCGTAGCGGGGACGGCGGGCACCATCGTCAACGGGCCGACGCTGACCTGGAGCCGCTTCCTGGGCGGGAGCGGCGCCGACGAGGGCACGGCCGTGGCGCTGGACCCCTCCGGCAACGTCTACGTGGCCGGCGACACCGCGCCCCTGACAGTGGGGACCACCGGCGACTTCTCGACGCCGGGAGCGAGCGACCCTCCGACGGCGACGACGCGGGCCTACAGCACCACGGCACCGGCGGGAGCATGCCCGACGGGGCCGTGCGCCGATGTGTTCGTGGCCAAGCTCAACAATACCAACAACGGCGCGCAAGGCTACGGTCAGTTGCTGTACGCCAGCCGGTTCGGCGGGGCGAGCGACGACCGAGCAGCGGCGCTGGCGGTGGACACAGCGGGCCACGCCTACGTGGTGGGCAGCACGAGTTCAGCCGACTTCCCCCTCATCGGCAGCGTGCAGCCCTTCGCGGGGACCCAAACGGGGTCCGTGACCACGACCATGGCCTTCGTGACCAAGGTGAACACCCAGGGCAGCGCGTTGTGGTACAGCAGCTACCTGGGCGGGAGTGGCGGGGACGCGGGCAGCGCGGTGGCGGTCGATGGCATCGGCGACGTGGCCCTCGCGGGAACGACCGGCTCGACGGACGTCCTCTCGTTGCGACCGGTGGCGCGGCAGGAGCTGGCGACGCAGCCGACGCAGACCCACTTGAATGGGAGCCAGGGGCAGCCCGACGCCTTCGTGGCCACGATCGACGCGACCACCCGCTACCTGACCTACGGCTACGACAACGTGGACCGCCTGACGGGCGTGAGCGAGACCCTGGGCAACGCCTATGGCTACAGCTATGACCCCGCAGGCAACCGCACGGACCAGTACCTCAACGGCGTGGATGTGCAGCACAGCCAGTACGACAGCGCCAACGAGGCCATCACGGTCACCACGCCGCAGAGCACCACCATCGACACCTACGACGCGGCGGGCAACCTGACCGCTGACAGCGCGACCAGCTACCGCTACGACCCGCTCAACCGCCTGATCGCCTTGACGCCGAGCGGACCGACGGGCGCGACGGGGCAGCCGGCGCAGCCCGAGACCTACGCCTATAACGGCGACGGCACGCTGGTAGCCCAGACCGCTGGCACGGGCAGCAACGCCGTGACCACGCGCTACACCCAGGATTTGGCGATCCAGCCGAGCGCGCCGGGAGCCAACGGCGGACCGAGCACGGGGCTGTACGCGCCGACGGGGCACACCCCGCCGCCGAGCCAGGTCTTGCAGGCGCGCGTGACGCAGTCCTCGGGCGGCGACCTCGTCACCGACTATGCGTATGGCGTGGACACCGGGGGCAACCCCGCGCGGTTCGCCAGCAACCCCTTGGGGGGCGGGGCGCATACCTGGTACGTGGCCGACCCGCAGGGCAGCCCGCGCTACATCCAGGACGACAGCGGGCAGCCCACCAACGCCGGGACACCCACTGGCACCTTGAACTACGACCCGCAGCCGGTGCGCTACGACCCCTACGGGGCCATCAATCTCGGGGCGGACGGCAACGGGCAGGTGCCGCAGACGTTCGGCTATCGGGGTGAGCTGCAAGACGCTAACACCGGGCTGGTCAACCTGCGGGCGCGCACCTACAACCCCGCGACGGGCCAGTTCCTCACGCGCGACCCCTTGCAGCAGCAGACGGGGCAGGCCTACGCCTACGCCGGCGGCAACCCGGTCAACAACGCCGACCCCAGCGGGCAGGACTTCTTGCCCCAAGACAACCTGTCGCCCAACGCCGACTCATTCTACGACCCGCTCGACAGTGCGGATCAAGTCCCCAACGACGGCCTCGAGAACATCACATTGGGGCTCACCCAAGACTTTGTTGCGCGCTCGGCAGGGTATGCGGTCGGGCCGGTGACAATACAGAACAATGGACGCTCCTCGACGGTCGACGTCATCGACTTCAATCCACATCCGCAAGGTGGCCACATCCAGGCCGCGCTGTACCAGTTCGTGCGTTACTCGTCCGGCTGTAGTCATGTGCCTGGAGCTCGGTGCGTCCCATCCCAGGACAACGGATTCGACACGAGCAATGCTCGCTACCTCGGACGTTATGATCCGTCGGGCGACCAGACCCTTGCCGGGGCACTGGATGAGATAAGCGCGTTCCGAGATCAGGCTCGGAAGAACCCGCTCGGATTCCCCAGCGCGGTCGAGAGAATCATCCAGCGGATCAGACCCGGCAGCACCTGTACGCAAGGAACACTTGACTTCACATTCGGTGGCTATTACCCGTCCCCCCTTGCCCAACAGTCGCTTAATGGTCGTTCAGTGCGCAGTGGAAGTGTCCTCCCCTCCTCCACGCCCGGCTATAACGACTATCTGGTCAACGCGCGCCAACACACCGAGACCCTCTATGAGGGTGACCCCCTCACTGACTTCCCATCCACAAGCAAAGCGTTCGACAACATCGTGACGTATAATGTGGAAGGCGGGAAACAAGATCAATCCGCGATCACGGGGTACAAGTACACTTTCCAGCAACAAGCAGGGTGTCTGGCGACTGCCGACGATGCCGTGACCTGTGCAGGGTACGTGGGTACGGGCTTGGATAACCTCGCATTCGTCCTCGCTTGGGTGCCTGGAGGTCAACCGTTCGCGGCCGCCCTAGGGCTGGCGGGGACTGTGGTGGACGCATCTGTTACTGGATACCAGGTGCTTCGATTTGCATTCAGTGCAAGTTACCGCACCGATAACAACTTTACTGGCATTGCCCTCAACATTGGATCACTCGTGGTCGGTGTTGGTGGTCACCATGTTGCTGGATCAGCGGAGAGACAGGCAACAAGATTGTTGAATGAAGCGGTGTCACGTCATGCGCCCGAGACCGTGGTTAAGAATCTGGAAGGGCAACGGGAGAATGCCGAGATATTGGGTCGTTATGCGGACACATTCTTTGGCTACAACGCAAACGCGATCTCTCTAGTAAACGCGATACGATCTCCAGTAACGTCAGCCAAGGGAAAACAAAGCAAACCTTGTATCCCTTGCGCGACAAACCCGTCCCCACCCTATTATGATCCCATCTTCGCCCTTCCGCAGTCCGGGGATCGTGTGGGCACGCTCTATGCCATTGTGGAGAGGAAACGTGACCACTGAGTCTGAACTCCGTCGCAAGATCGTCGCCAGCCAAGAACGGGAGCGGATGTGGACATGGACAACGCGTTGCCATATAGTGCTAGCGTGTATGGCCGGTCTCGTGCTGATCGCGTACTCGGCAGGGTGGATCTATGCATTGGGCCCGATTGCCGTCGTTGGGATGATCGGGGCTATCGTCTGCGTCGTGTTCGCCGCCCGTCACCTGTTCGCATCATTTATGGTTTGACCACCAGTTGGTAGTTGGGCGAGAGATGGGAGCCGGGCTGGCAGTGCCAGTAGCGAGCAATGATGTGTAGGGAAGCAGCAACCTAGGCACGGTTGTCGTATGCACCTCTCGACCCAGATGCCAGCCGGTGTCCTCAGCCCTATGACCAGTCAGCGAGAGCGGCCCGACGTGTCTATGAGAAGGGAGATGAAGGCGGATGAAACGACATGGACGACGGGCACCGCGTGGCATGCTGGTAGGTGCGATCGTGCTCCCTCTCTTGTTGTGGTGTCTCTCTACTCCGTCGTCGGCGCGGACGGGTAGCGGTGGTGAGGGGCACGTCTACGCCTGGGGCGACAATCGCGCGGGTCAACTCGGTGACGGCACAACCGCGAAGCGGACCACGCCTGTCGCTGTCGCACTCTTTGCCGGTGTGCGCATCATGTCTATTGCCGCCGCCAAATCGGTGTATAGCCTGGCGATGGACAGCGACGGGCGGGTCTATAGCTGGGGCTCTAACGACGATGGTCAGTTGGGAGATGGCTCAACGGTCCAACGGAGCATGCCCGAGGCGGTGGCGCTTCCCACGGGGGTCCGCGCCCTATCCGCTGCGGCCGGGGTCTACCAGAGCCTCGTCGTTGGGAGCGACGGTCGCGTGTACGCATGGGGGTCTAGAGCTTACGGTCAGATTGGCGCTGGGTCGTCTGCGGGCTTGCAGACACGACCGCTAGGAGTCATGCTCGCTCCAGGTGTCCGAGCAGTATCCGTTGCCGGTGGATTGAGCATTAGCTTAGCTGTCGGCAGCGACGGCAGGCTCTATGCCTGGGGTGGTGTCGACGGTCGGCTCTTCAGCCCGATGACGTTCCGGACGGTCGTACTCAGGCATTTGTTTGAGCGACATACACCGGGACCGGTGCTGATCCCCGGGCACGTGCGTATCCGCTCTGTATCGTCTGGGTTGTCGGACACCCTCGCCCTGGGCAGCGATGGCCGTATCTATGGATGGGGCAACAACTATTATGGGAGCATCGGCGACGGGACAACAATGGATCGACCGACACCGACGGCTGTCGCGTTGCCGGCAGGGGTGCGCGCGGTCTCTGTTGCCGTGGGAGATACACACAGCCTCGCCCTCGGGAGCGATGGGCGGGTGTATGCCTGGGGCGATAACACGCATGGGCAACTCGGCGACGGCACGAGAACGCAGCGTCATGTCCCGACCGTCGTTGCATTGCCCAACGGCGTGCATGCGGTCTCCATCTCAGCCGGATCATACGACAGCATGGCCGTGGGCAGCGACGGCCGAGTGTATGCCTGGGGCGAGGATCGCTACGGCCAACTCGGCGATGGATCGACGACAGAGCACGATACACCGGAAGCCTTGTCGCTACCCACGAGTGCAAAGATAAGCTCTGTTTCTGCCGGATATTACCACTGCCTGGCACTCACTTCCTAAAACCGTACTCCCTGAACACACGGCGCAGGTGGCGCTCGTGCAGGATGAGCAGGTGATCCAGACACTCGTGGCGCACGCTGCCCCGGAACTGTTCGCGGATCACATGTCGAGGGCTGCCTCATGAAAAGGTCGTGACATGGTGGGGCTAACCCAACGACCACGGCACAGGCTGCCTCTGCTGGTGCTTGTCGCTATCCTCGCGCTGCCGCTGTTGCCCGTGACAGGGACGGACACTCATGTGACCGCGCTCAGCCGCACGGGCGCGGTCTCCTACAGCGACTACCTCGGCGGCAGCGGGAGCGACGCGGGCTGGGGCATCGCCGTGGACGGCCAGGGCAACGCGTATGTGACGGGCCAAACCTCCTCGGGGGACTTCCCGACCACGCCGTACACGGTCTCGCTGACGACGGGGGCGTCCTCGGGAACGTGTCCCGGCGTGGGGCTGGGCGGACTGCTCGGCGGCGGACTGCTGGGCGGCGTGCCGGGCCTGAGCCTGGCCTGCCCGGTGAGCTACCCGGTGCAGACGGGACCGGCGCTGACCGCCACGGCCACGCTGAGCGTGACGCTGCCGGCGACGGGGACGGACGCCTTCGTGGTCAAGGTGAGCGCGGACGGGAGCAGCATCGGCTACAGCCAGCGCCTGGGCAGCCTGGGCGGCATTAACGCCATCGGGGACACGTGGGGCCGCGCCATTGCCGTCGATAGGCAGGGCAACGCCTACGTCACCGGCCAGACCGACTCGCCGGACTACCCGGTGACGACGCTCTCGCCGATCGGCATCACAAACACGGCGTCGCTGATCCACGGGGTCTGCAACCCACTGACAGGACTCAACACAGGAACGCTCACGCAGGCGATCACGACGACGGGCGGCTTGTGCTACGACGCCTTCGTTACGAAGCTGAGTCCGAGCTATCAGGGCCTCAACGGGCGCATCCTGTACTCGACCTACCTGGGCGGCGGACGCGACGACTATGGCTATGGCATCGCGACGGACGGGCAGGGCAACGCCTACGTGACGGGACGGACGGACAGCCCCGACTTCCCGACGACGACGGGTGGCACCCTGGACCGGGCGGCAGGGACGGGCGGCCTGCTGGGCAACGCCACCTACCCGGCGTGCCACGAGACCTACTGCCCCGACGCCTTCGCGGCGCGGCTGGACACCACGGCGGGCGGGCTGATCACTGTCCCACCGGCAGTGTGGCAGCTGACGGGTCCGGTCATCGCGGGCGTGACCGGCGGGGCGGGCGGGCTGCTGGGCCTACCCGTGGCGGGGACGGCGGGCACGATCGTGAACGGGCCGACCTTGAGCTGGAGCCGGTTCCTGGGCGGCAATGGGGCGGACGAGGGCACGGCCGTGGCGCTGGACCCCTCCGGCAACGTCTACGTGGCCGGCGACACCGCGCCCGCGACAGCGGGGACGACCGGCGACTTCTCGACGCCAGCGGCGAGCGACCCGCCGACGGCGACGACGCGGGCCTACAGCACCACGGCACCGGCGGGGACCTGCCCCACGGGTCCGTGCGCCGACGCCTTCGTGGCCAAGCTCAGCAACACGAGTAGCGCCAACAGCCAGACCAACGGCCAACTGATGTACGCCAGCCGCGTCGGCGGGTCGGGCGACGACCGGGCGGCGGCGCTGGCGGTGGACACGGCCGGCCACGCCTATGTGGTGGGCAGCACCAGTTCAGCGGACTTCCCCTTAATCGGCAGCCTGCAACCGTTCGCGGGCACGGCGACGGGGTCAGTCACCACGACCATGGCCTTCATGACCAAGCTCAACATCCAGGGCAGCGCGCTCTGGTATAGCAGCTACCTGGGGGGCAGTGGCGGGGACGCGGGCAGCGCGGTGGCGGTCGATGGCATCGGCGACGTGGCCCTGGCGGGAACGACCGGCTCGGCGGACTTCCTCTCGCTGCGACCGGTGGCGCGACAGGAGCTGGCGACGCAGCCGACGCAGACCCACCTGACCGGGAGTCAGGGGCAGCCCGACGCCTTCGTGGCCACGATCGACGCCACGACGCGCTACCTGACCTACGGCTACGACAACGTGGACCGCCTGACCGGCGTGACCGAGACCCTGGGCAACGCCTATGGCTACGCCTACGACCCCGCCGGCAACCGCACGGACGCCTACCTCAACGGGGTGGACATCCAGCACAGCCAGTACGACAGCGCCAACGAAGCGGTCACGGTCACCACACCGACGAGCACCACGATCGACAGCTACGACGCGGCGGGCAACCTGACGACGGACGCGACCAACAGCTACCGCTATGACCCGCTCAACCGGCTGATCGCGTTGACGCCCAGCGGACCGACGGGCGCGACGGGGCAGCCGGCGCAGCCCGAGACCTACGCCTACAATGGCGACGGGACGCTGGTGGCGCAGACGGCGGGCACAGGCAACAGCGCCGTGACCACGCGCTACACCCAGGACCTGGCGCTCCAGCCGAGCGCGCCGGGGGCCAATGGCGGACCGAGCACAGGCTTCTTTGCGCCGACGGGGCACACCCCGCCGCCGAGCCAGGTGCTCCAGGCGCGCGTCACGCAGACCTCGGGCGGCGACCTCGTCACCGACTATGCGTATGGCGTGGACACCGGGGGCAACCCCGCGCGGTTCGCCAGCAACCCCTTAGGCGGCGGGGCGCACACCTGGTATGTGGTCGACCCGCAGGGCAGCCCGCGCTACACCCAGGACGACAGCGGCCAGCCCACCGGCGCTGGCACCCTGGCAGGCACGCTCAACTACGACCCGCAGCCGGTGCGCTACGACCCCTACGGGGCCATCAACCTCGGGGCGGATGGCAACGGTCAGGTGCCCCAGACGTTCGGCTACCGGGGCGAGTTGCAAGACGCTAACACGGGGCTGGTCAACCTCCGCGCCCGCACCTATAACCCGGCCACGGGGCAGTTCCTCACGCGCGACCCGCTGGAGCCGCAGACGGGACAAGCCTATGCCTATGCGAACAATAATCCCGTGAACAACAGCGATCCGACGGGGCAGCGCTGGGTGGCCACGACCCTCCAGCAGGGCGCACCCGAGTCGGTGCCCAACAGCGTGCGCCAAGACCTCATCAACCAGGTGGAACAAGCGTTCATCGCCTCCTCGCGCGTCGACCCCCAGAGCCGCCATCTCGCCATCGGCAACTACTATAACCTCAATAACAATACCAAGGCCGACCTGGTGGACCTGAGTGGGCAGCGCGGCCCCAACGCCGCGCTGTTGGGGCAAGTGTACGACTTCGTGCCCGCGCCCAACCAGCAAGGGAGCGCGTACCTCGGGACCTTCGATGGTCAGCTACCGATCCTCAATCGGTTCAGAACGGCGAAAGAGTTCTACGGCGCCAGCAGCCTGAACCGCACCGCCGCGTTGGCCTTCTCCGTCAAGACTGTGGTGACGAGTTACGGCACGGTCGACTCCTATTGCGCGGGGCTGAGCCTCGATCTGGGCACGAGCTACCCGCACCACGTGGCCGGCGACGCGGGCAGCGGCGGGGCCGTCGTGAGCGGCGACACGTTGCAACTGGACGCGGCGGAGCAGGGCGGGACCTACCGCATCATCACGCGGCTACTGGGGACCCACGGGCTGGCCGGGCAGGTCGGGGCTTTGGGCTTGACGCTGGTCGACCCCACCCTCAACGGGGTGAACCCCGAGGGCTTTGTCCGCTACACGATCTGCAAGCAGGAGCCGGGCGCCGGACCCGACACCTGCCAGGGGCCAGGCATCTATCTCGCCCGTACAGGCCAGGACACGACCTGCAAGGACGAGAGCCCGACGCTCTGCTTCCTGGACCTGGTGCTCTTCAACGGGGCGGCGGGGGCCTACTACCGCTGCCAGAACGTGTTCACGTGTGGCAGCGCGCTGCTGGGGATCGTGGTCAACGGCTTCTTCGACGTGACGGCGGTGGGCGACCTGGCCAAGGCCGGACGGGCGCTGGCGTCGGGGGGCAAGACCGTCTACCTGGGCCTGCGGGACGGCGGGCTGCGGGCCGGTGCGGACTTCGTGGCGCGCACGGTGGCCGAGCGGCTGCAGCAGGTCAAGGCCCTGGTACGCTCGGGGGTGCTGGCGCACGTCGCGGTCGGGTCGGAGGTCCGGGCCGCCGAGGTGGAGGCCGACGCGCAGCGGATCGAATCGCTGCTCGACCACACGGACCCCGGGCCTCTAGCCGCAGACAGGGGCTTAGCCAGCCCTGAAGAGATCGATATACCTGGTAGGATCGACAATCCGACTCGGGGAGGATATAACAATGGTGCGAAGGTCGCGGTCTTTGGTGCTGCGGATCGGGCAGCTGCAGAAGCCCTTGCTCATGTCTTTGAACAAGAGGGACTACAAGCCAGCCAAGTAGCAGCAAATATCAGAGGTGCTTTTGTCGATCAGTTCATCGCTGATTATGGGCATGCATACCTCGGTGAAGGAGTGTCGGGGGATACGCTAAACGCAAAGGTTGTGGCCATTCGAAAGGGTCTTACGGTGGCAGCTTCACCATCAGATCAGAAGTTGCTGGCCATCAACTTTTTTGATGTGCCAGGTTACTTCAAGCAATTCGGCGAAGACCAACTACGGAATGATGTCCGACAAACGATCCAACGCCTCGCTCCAGACGGTTACCGGCTCGTTGATAACCTCATCAAGGACAACACTGAACATGCCGAGATCGCGTTGCTCGGAGATTCAGGGTTTCATCCTTCGAAGGTTGGTGATCAAGAAGCCTATGTCATTGGGATCTCAAACACCTCGGGTGTTTGTGAGGACGTTGGAGCTTGCCGTGACTATGCAAATCCAGGATCAATTGCTACAAGATCTGAGCAGACACCTGTCGCGGTATATATACTTAGCAGGTTTATTCCTTCTAGGAGAACATAATACCGGATCGATCAGGAATGCGGCTTCCCCTGGAGCACATAAGGGGCAATGGATGTGCTTGTTGTGCCTATCACAGAAAATATCGCTAGATAAAGTGATACCGGTACGATAATACTGGTTGCAATCTAGGCATTCGATACTGGAATGCGTAATGGTTGCGTCGTTGTCAGCGGTGTACCCCTAAAATGCTCACAAGCTTGCAGAGCGGCAGAGAGGAGAGTGGCGTCGTGTTATCCGGCAACAAGTTGAGGAGTAATACCTCTGGCGCACGTGTCCTGCAGTTCCGCTCGGATCGTTCTCTGGGTAACATATATCTTCGACCACATGGACATGAAGACGAGCCTCAATGGCAAGCTGAGTTAAAAGCACGCGGCTTGGTTGAGGTGCCACGAGACATGTCTGCCATATTAGAGATCAATCCGGGGCTAGATGAGAGCTTCGCCACAGCGTACTTCGATGACGACGGCGACTGGGATCGGGATAGGATTGGACCCGCTTTAGCCGACCTTAATCATTCACTCGTTGCACTGGATCGCTTCGCTCCTGACGACTTATATGGGCTAGAGTTCTGGGAAGTTCCAGCCCACGACGAGCATATCGCGCATCTCCGTGGCCTCATAGGGCTGCGGCATCTTTCACTCGCTCATACCCTGGCCGATGTTAAATGCCTGTCTCACCTTCGAGGGCTTGTGGCTTTACGAGCACTAAATCTCGTTGAGACACACGTCGATGACGCGGCCTTGGCCCACCTCGAGAATATGGTCAATTTACGCGCCTTGCAGTTAGGTTTGTGTCCGGTAGGCGACGCTGGAATGATAGAGCTGACCAGGTTGGAAGCGATTGAGACGTTGGGCCTTGGACAGACTCGCATTACGGATACAGGATTGGTCGCTCTCGGTGCATTACCATTATTGCGCGATCTCCGCTTGCACCACGACCGCATCCATGGCCCAGGACTGCGCTACCTCAGTGCCTCTAGGGTGCTACGCACACTACATCTAGGAGGGACGAGGATCGAAGACGATGGGCTACGCTTCCTCACCGATCTCGTCTCCCTCCATGATTTGGCACTAACCGGTACGCTAGTGGCAGGGCCAGGGTTGGCTTATTTGCGCCACTTACCTCTCCTCAATACGCTCAATTTAGCCGCGACCAAGATTACCAATGAGGCGCTGGAACAGTTACAAGGTGTGCCTGCGCTGCACATCCTCGACCTAACACAGACGATGATCGGCGATGCGGGGTTGCTAGCACTGCGCACTTTCAGGAATTTGAGCCAACTCGTCCTGGCGCAGACGCAGGTTACTGATGTAGGTATGCATGCTGTACGAGACCTTGCAGGACTGCAAGCATTATCTTTGCGTCGAACGCAGATCGGCGACAGCGGTGTAGTTGATTTGAGCCATGTTCCCACGATTCAATTACTAGACTTGGAACAGACTGCGGTGACCGATCAGGGCCTCATTGCTGTGGGGACTATGCCAAGGCTCAGGAAGCTCAATCTGCAACACACGCAGATTGGCGACGACGGCCTCTCTCAGTTACGGCATCTAGACGCACTTGAGGAACTCGATTTATCTTGGACGCAGGTCACTGATCGGGGACTCACGTACTTACAGGGCATGACAGCATTGCGACGGCTCAATCTTACCAAGACACAAGTCACTGCAAGGGGAGTGGAGATCTTGAAAGAATTGTCTGACTTGACCATCACAGGTATTCGAGGCATACGCCTTCAGCGGTGACCTCAAGAGGTACAACTCTTCTCCTGACTACTCGCACCGACCGTCTCCGTATTGAGAGGTTATGCCTAGTCGTCCGGAGGAACAGGTCGTGACGCAGTGAGGATAATCCGACGACAGCACACGCTGTCTATTCTGATGCTCGTCGTGACTCTTATGCTGCCGATGTTGCCGGCCTTTGCGCCCGCGCACCCCGACCAGAACGTGGCGACATTCTACGGCTACGACGCGCTGGGACAGCAGACGCCGGTGACGCGGACGGGCATCCTGAGCGGGACCTTCGATCCCGCGGCGGACGCCTTCGGCGCGGCGACGACGCGCGCCACGCGCACCGAGTATGACGGCGTGGGCCACGCTATCACCACCACCCTCAATTATCAGCCCGGCGCGTTGCCCGACGCGCAGCCGGGGCAGGGACCGGAGACGGCCAGCGACACGAACCTGCGCACGGTGACGCGCGACGATCTGGCGGGGAACGTGACGTGGCAACGCGACACGCTGGGGCGTTGGAATCAAACCCAGTACGACGCGGACAACCGGCCGGTGACCGAGACCGTCAACTACGAGAACGGCAGCCCGCTGACGGTGACGGCGGGGGTAACGTGGACCAACGGGACGGACAGCGACCTGCTGGCGGTGACGCACTACCGGCCCGACGGGAGCGTGGACCTGCGCACGGACAACGTGGTACCGGGCACGACGTTCACGGCGACGGCGCCGCTGACCGACGTGGCGACGCGCTACGGCGTCGACCCACAGGGCCGACCGACGGGCACGACGCAGGTCTACGACCCTGCCAGCGCCGGGACGGGCGGGACCGGCGGCACGGGCGGCACGGGCGGCACGGGCACGGGATCGGGCGCGACCAACCGCACCGGGGCGGCCGCCTATGACCCCCAGGGCCGGCCCTCCCAGACCGTCGACGCGCTGGGCCACGTGACCTACACGGGCTACGACGCCTTGAGCCGGCCGCTCACGATGACGCAGAACTACAGTCCCACCACGCCGGCCAGTGCGGACACCAACGTGACGACGGCCACCCACTACGACGCGCTGGGCCGCGTCTCGGACACGATCGACCCGCTGGGGTACGTGGCGCACACGGCCTACGACGGGCTGGGCCGCACCGTGGCCATCACCCAGAACTATGCGCCCGGCGGGCCGACGAGCGCGGACACCAACGTGGCGACGCGGACGGCCTACGACGCGGCGGGCGAGGTGACCTCCCGCACGGACGCGCTGACGCGGACCACCCTCTATGCCTACGATGGGTTGGGCCAGACGCTGGACATCACGGACCCCGCGCAACTGATCACGCGCACTGTCAGCGACGTGACGGGCAACGTACGCTGGAGCGGCCGGCCGGCCGGAAGCCCGCCGTACGTGCGCCTGACGGTGCGCCAGGTAGACGGGCTGGGCCGCGTGGTCCAGACGACGCAGAACTATGTGCCGGGCGCGCCGGCCGGGGCCAGCGACGCCACCCTGACCACGGGCACGGTCTACGACGCGGCGGGGCGGCCCGTGCAGACCACCGACGTGGCCAACCGCGTCACGCTGACCGCCTACGACTTGCGCGACGCCCCGCTCTCCGTGACCCGCCACTATGTGTCCGGCGCCGCGCCGACGAGCGACACGAACGTGACCACCCTCTATGGCTACGACCGCGCCGGGGACCGCGTCACGACTACCGACCCCAACAGCCACGTCACGACCTACGGCTACGACGCGGCGCGTGAGCAGACGGGGGCCACCGACGCCCTGGGCCGCCAGACGACCTTCAGCTACGACGCGCTGGGCCGCTTGAAGGGACGGAGCGACGGGCGCGGGGCGGCCTACGCGGTGAGCTACGGCTACGACGCGCTGGGGCGCACCACCACCATCAGCGCGCCGGCGCTGTCCGCGCCGATCGCGCAGAGCTACAACGCGCGGGGGGACCGCCTGGCGTTGTCCGACGGCAGCGGGGCGGGGACCACGGGCCCGGCCACCACCACCTACCAGCCCGACGCGCTGGGGCGCACCGTGGCGGTGACGCAAGCGGGAGGGCTGGGCGTGGTGGCCTACGGCTACGACGCGGCGGGGCAGCGCACCCGCCTGACCTACCCCTCGCCGGACACCACGGCCCTCTCGTACGCCTACAACGGGGACGGGCAACTGACCACGGTGATCACCGCGGGCGTGACGGCAGGGTCGGGGACGCCCGCGCTGGCCAGCTACGGCTACGACGGCGGGGGGCGGCTGACCACCCTGACACGGGGCAACGGGAGCCAGACGCGCTACGGCTACGACGGCGTGGACCGCCTGACCGACGAGCAGACGGTGGTCGGAGGCCTGCAGCAGAGCCGCTACACCAGCGTGGTGGACCGGCTGGGGCGCGTCATGGCCCTGACCGAGACCGCCGCGTTGCAGGCCAACGGGCAGCCGCCGGTCCTGGCGGGCCAGGCCTACGTGCCGCCGGCCCCCCAGGCCACCAGCAGCGGCATCGGGACCCTGGCCCGCGCCGGCCGTACGCTCCCACAACCACAGGGGCAAGCCCCCGCGTGGCAGCCCTCGTCGCCGCTCTTCCCGCCGAGCGTGAGCCCCAGCCTGCCGAGTACGCCTGGCACGACGCCGCTCGGCCCCGGCCCGAACCTGAACCCGAGCGCGCCCTCGACGAGCGGCACGCCACGCCCGTCGCACTCCAGCACGGGCACAACACCTCCTCCTGGGAGCGCGGGCGTCTCGCCCGTCCCCGCCGTCCCCGCCCCGGCTGCCCCCGTCTCCGTCCCGGTCACGGCTCCTGGGAGCGCGGGCGTCTCGCCCGTCCCCGCCGTCCCCGCCGTCCCCGCGCCCGTCCCCGCGACGGCGACACGGGGCTCCGCGCGCCGCTCGTCCTTGGCGACCGCCGCCTCGCGCCGCGCCGCCCTGGGGCCGCTGCCGCTGCGCTTCGAGGCCAACCGGGGCCAGACCGCGCCCGCGGTGCGCTACCTGGTGCGCGGGGCGGGCTACACCCTGTTCCTGACCCCGACCGACGCCACCCTCACCCTTATCCAGGGCCAGACGTGGACCGGGCACGGTCGCTCCACCACGGGCGTGCCGCACGGGCGCCGCACTATGGTGCGTCTGCAACTCGTGGGCGCCAACCCTCATGCTCGCGTGGAGGGGCAGGGCCAGCAGGCAGGGCGCACGGCCTACCTGCGCGGCCACGGCTGGTCGGGCACGGTCCCGACCTATGCCCAGGTGCGCGTCCATGACGCGTATCAGGGCATCGACCTGCTCTACCATGGGCGGGAGGGCACGCTGGAGTATGACTGGCTGCTGCGGCCGCATGCCGACGCGCGCGCCATCCACCTGGCCATCGCGGGGGCGACGAGCCTGCGCCTGGATCGTCGCGGCGCGCTGCTGATCGCGACAGCGGCAGGCACGCTGCACCAGGAGCCGCCCGTCGCCTCCCAGACGATCCATGGCCGGCGCGTGCGCGTGGCCGTGCGCTACGTCCTGTTGCGCCATGGGTTGGTGGGCTTGCGCCTGGGCCGCTACGACCACCGTTTGCCGCTGACCATCGACCCGGTGCTGCGCTACAGCGGCTACCTCGGCGGGAGCGCCGCCGACGCGGCCACCGCCGCCGCGCTCGACAATCGGGGCAACCTGTACCTGACCGGCTACACGGCGTCGCCCGACTACCCCGCCACCAACGGCTTCACCACCACGGCGGCAGGGGCGAGCTACGACGCCTATGTGACCGAGCTCAGCCGCACGGGCGCGGTCTCCTACAGCGACTACCTCGGCGGCAGCGGCTCGGACGCGGGCTGGGGCATCGCCGTCGATGGGCAGGGCAACGCCTACGTCACGGGCCAGACCTCGTCGGCGGACTTCCCGACCACGCCGTACACGGTCTCGCTGACCACCGGCGCGTCCTCGGGGACCTGCCCCGGCCTGACCGGGCTGCTTGGCGGGGCGCTGGGCCTGAGCCTGGCCTGCCCGGTGAGCTACACCGTGCAGACGGGACCGGCGCTGACCGCCACGGCCACCCTAAGCGTGACCTTGCCGGCCACGGGGACGGACGCCTTTGTGGTCAAGGTGAGCGCGGACGGGAGCAGCATCGGCTACAGCGAGCGCCTCGGCAGCCTGGGCGGCCTCAACGCGATCGGGGACACGTGGGGCCGCGCCATCGCCGTCGATGGGCAGGGCAACGCCTACGTGACGGGGCAGACCGACTCGCCGGACTTCCCGGTGACGACGCTCTCACCGGTGGGCGTCACCAGCACGGCCTCGCTGATCCACGGGGTCTGCAACCCGCTGACAGGACTCAACACAGGAACGCTGACGCAGGCGGTCACGACCACGGGCGGGCTGTGCTATGACGCCTTCGTGACCAAGCTCAGCCCGAGCTATCAGGGCCTCAACGGGCGCATCCTGTACTCCACCTACCTGGGCGGCGGACGCGATGACTATGGCTACGGCATCGCGACGGACGGGTGGGGCAACGCCTACGTGACCGGGCGCACCGACAGCCCGGATTTCCCGACGACGACGGGCGGCAATCTGGACCGCGCGACCGGCAGCACCGGACCCTTGGGCACGGCGACGTACCCGGCGTGCCACGAGACCTATTGCCCGGACGCCTTCGCGGCGCGGTTGGACACCACGGCGGGCGGCTTGATCACCGTCCCGCCCGCCGTGTGGCAGTTGACGGGTCCTGTCATCGCGGGCGTGACGAGCGGGGTGGGCGGCGTGCTGGGCCTGCCCGTGGCGGGGACGGCGGGCACGATCGTGAACGGGCCGACCCTGACCTGGAGCCGCTTCCTGGGCGGGAGCGGGGCGGACGAGGGCACGAGCATCGCCCTTGATCCCTCCGGCAACGTGTACGTGGCGGGCGACACCGCGCCTCCAACGGCGGGGACAACGGGCGACTTCTCGACGCCAGCGGCGAGCGACCCTCCGACGGCGACGACGAAGGCGTACAGCACGACCACACCCGCGGGAACCTGCCCGACGGGGCCGTGCGCCGACGCCTTCGTGGCCAAGCTCAGCAACAGCGGTAGCACCGCCGGCCAGTTGATGTACGCCAGCCGCTTCGGCGGGTCGGGCGACGACCGAGCGGCGGCGCTGGCGGTGGACACGGCCGGCCACGCCTATGTGGTGGGCAGCACCTCCTCCGCAGACTATCCATTGATTGGCAGCTTGCAAGGCTTCGCGGGCACGGCGACGGGCGCGGTCACCACGACCATGGCCTTCGTGACCAAGCTGAACACCCAGGGCAGCGCCTTGTGGTACAGTAGTTTCCTGGGCGGGAGCGGCGGGGACGCGGGCAGCGCGGTGGCGGTCGATGGCATCGGCGACGTGGCCCTGGCGGGAACGACCGGCTCGACCGACTTCCTCTCCTTGCGTCCGGTGGCGCGGCAGGAGCTGGCGACGCAGCCGACGCAGACCCACCTGACCGGGAGCCAGGGGCAGCCCGACGCCTTCGTGGCCACGATCGACGCCACCACGCGCTACCTGACCTACGGCTACGACAACGTGGACCGTCTGACGGGCGTGACCGAGACCCTCGGCAACGCCTATGGCTACGCCTACGATCCGGCGGGCAACCGCACCGACGCCTACCTCAACGGCGTCGCTGTCCAGCACAGCCAGTACGACAGCGCCAACGAAGCCATCACGGTCACCACGCCGACGAGCACCAGCATCGACAGCTACGACGCGGCGGGCAACCTGACCGCTGACGCGACCAACAGCTACCGCTACGATCCGCTCAACCGCCTGATCGCCTTGACGCCGAGCGGGGAGGCGGGCGCGACGGGCCAACGCGCGCAGCCCGAGACGTACGCCTACAACGGGGACGGCACGTTGGTGGCCCAGACGGGCAACGTGGCCCAGACGGGCAGCAGCGCCGTGACCACGCGCTACACCCAGGACCTGTCGGCGCAGCCGAGCGCGCCAGGAGCCAACGGCGGACCGAGCACGGGGCTGTACGCGCCGACGGGGCACACCCCGCCGCCGAGCCAGGTGTTGCAGGCGCGCATCACGCAGACCTCGGGCGGCGACCTCGTCACGGACTATGCGTATGGCGTGGACACGGGGGGCAACCCCGCTCGGTTCGCCAGCAACCCGTTGGGGAACGGGGCGCACACCTGGTACGTCACCGACCCGCAGGGCAGCCCGCGCTACACCCAGGACGACAGTGGGCAACCCACCGGTGCTGGTACCCCGGCGGGCACGCTGAACTACGACCCGCAGCCGGTGCGCTACGCCCCCTATGGCGCGATCGACAGGGGGGCCGACGGCAACGGTCAGGTCCCCCAGACGTTCGGCTACCGGGGCGAACTGCAGGACGCCAACACGGGGTTGGTCAACCTGCGCGCCCGCACCTACAACCCCGCGACAGGCCAGTTCCTTACCCGCGACCCGCTGGAGCAGCAGACCGGCCAGGCCTACGCCTACGCCGGCGGCAACCCCATCAACAACGTCGACCCGACGGGCCAAGACTACTTTGAGATCGCACCGCCCTACATCGATCGTCTCATCAACCGTCCCGTCGGCCCGTATGGCGCTGACGCCCTGCGTATCCAGCAGCAGATCATCGCCGACTTTGTGGCGCGGGACCCCGCGCACCTGTCGGCCGGGCCGGTCGACGTGCCGGTGGCCAACCCACAGGAGCGCGCATCCCTGGGTGGCCACACCGCCCTGCACGCCGACATCCTCAGCTTCCAGTTGTACGGGGGCAGCGCGCAGGGAGTCATCGGCGAGGCCTACAACCTCGTCCCGGACACCTTCCAGTACACCGGTCAGGCGCCCGGCTACAACGCGCGGTATGAGACGATCAATGTCTACGGGGTAGGGACGGTCCTGCGCGATCGCTCAGTGGCGGCCGCGACCCTGGGGCGCCTGCTTGATCGCGCCGCGGGCGGAACGCGGTTTACCGCCCTCCTCACGTGCCCGACCGTCAAGTTCATTAGCATCACGCCCGGCGTCCACTACCCCGATCCGGCGTCCGGGGCCTACGTCACCAACGATCCCAGCGCGGGCGATGCGCTGGCGCGCGGGCAGGCGGCCATCGGCCTCGAGCACTACGTGTCGGGGAGCCTCGGCCAATACCTGGTGTTCTCGCGGCTGCTCGATAAGGGCTTGGTCGGCTACTCGGTCTGCATCTACCGGCCAGAGCCTAATGGGACGTGCCACTCGCCGCAGCCGTCGGTGCAGGACACGCCGGCCAGCGTCGAGGACTACCTCAACGTGGTGCTCACGGTGGCCGATGTGGCCCTCACGGGGGGCAGCATCCGGCAGGCGGTGTACGGGTGCCTCCCCGGCGACCAGCACAGCGCGGCGGACTGCGCGTTCGGGGTAGCCGGGATCCTCCTGTCGATCGTGCCGGTGTGCCGGGTGCCCCTCGTCGGCGCGGTGTGCAAGGTGGGCTCCAAGGTGCTGGTCTCGGCGGCCAACCGGATCAAGGCGCCCTTCACGCGCTTGATCGCGGGGCTGAGCGCGCGGACCAAGGTAGCGGTGTTCGTGGACGACGGAGGCAAGACCACGCTGGCGACGACCATCGACGGCGACAAAGCCCCGAGCGAGTTCCAGGGCACCAAAGACAGCGCCGGCGATGGGGAAGGGCAGGGCGGCTCACCCCCGTGTCCCACCCACTGCTTCCCCGCCGGGACGCGCGTCGCCACGCCGCACGGACACGTGGCGATCGAGAAGTTGCACATCGGCGACCTGGTGCTGGCGGAGGACCCCGCGACCGGCAAGGTGGAGGCCGAGCCGGTGCAGGCGGTCATCGTGCGGGCAAAGTCGGACCTGATGGCGGTGGACCTCAGCGACGACAGCAGCCTCAAGGTGACGACCAACCACCTGTTCTGGGTCGATGCCGGCCCGCAGCGCACGCACGCGGGTTGGGTGCTCTCAGGGGACTTGCGAGTCGGCGACCGGCTGCGTACAGCAGCCGGCAAGCACGTCCTGGTGGTGCGGGTGCGACGGCATGTAGGCTATGCCGTGGTCTACACGCTCACCGTGGCCCGCGACCACACCTTCTTCGTCGGTAGCGCGCGGGTGCTGGTGCACAATGCACGCCAACCATGCCCAGAAGGTATTGGTATATCGGGCGTGAACGAGTTGGAGGGCACACCTTTCACCAACGCCGAGTTCGATCGACCAGGGATGCCGGGGGTTAAGGTGCAAGCGGGCACGATTACGGGCTCTGAGTTTGGCGCGCTCGAAACCGTGACGATCAATGGAACGCAATACGAGCGTGCGACGGGATTCATCGGACGCATCGACGACTCTTATATCACCCGCCCACGGGGAAACAATATCCGCGACCTACCAGGAGAACGACCTGGAGATCAGTCATGCCATTTGCTTGGCGATATCCTGGGTGGTCCACCTAGTGAAGCGGCAAATTTTATCCCTTGCCGAAGGGACTTGAACAACGGGATCGACAGGCGAATTCTGGAAGACATTCGCGATGCTGTGGGTGGCAACAAGGGGAATCCTCTTGGGAGGGCTACAGATCGCCACGTGTTCCTCGAAGTTTTGCCGATGTACGGAAGCGATCCGCTACGGCCCGATACAATCGAGATTCGCGCCATTGGAGTCAGTGGCTTCAATAGGCATTATCTGCTCGACAACAACACAGGGAACTTCTTCTCCCTGCCGTAGGAACGATACAAGTGATACAAGTTGAGTTCGGCGGGTTCGACGGGAGTAGCGAACCATAGCGATTGATCGAAGGAGGTGTCGGCGTGAGCGACGACCCAATTGAGGGCGGTCTGATGCACGACACGGAGTGCCTGTGTGATGCACCATATCCGACTGCAACTGCTGTCTTGACGTGATGTGCTGGACGAAGGAGTGCGAAAATCGTATGATTGTGCTTGCCTGACGGGCAACAAAATTGCACGCCATTGGGTTGTTCTCGACACATCGAACGATCAGGTAGCTGAAAGAGGAGCGTATGTCCATTGAGCAGTTGCGGCACGTCCTGCCGCCTCCTATCCCGCCCATCGACAATAGCGGGGACTGGGCCGAAGTGGAACGCGTCCTCGGGTTCGCTTTCCCCCGCGATTACAAGCAATACATCGCCACGTACGGGTCGATCGAGATCGGGGGCTGGATACGCATCTATAATCCCTTCGCTCGTTCCCCCTGGGCCAACCTCTTGCAATGTTATCCGGTGGACATCAATCAATACATATCCTGGGTCAATCGCAGTGGCGATCGTGACAGCGACGATGGCTCCTATCCCCTCTATCCGGAGCCGGACGGCCTGTTCCCGTGGTGCTTTACCCGGACAGGCGCGACGCTGTTCTGGCTGCAGCGCGGGGAGCCGGACACGTGGCCGATCGTCATCGACGACTGGCGGTTCGATGAGGATAGGTTCCAGGTGTACGAGGAAACGATGACGAGCCTCCTGGCCAAGATCATCGCGCACGATCTTGAGCCCATCGCGGTACCGGAAAATTTCCCTCTCGATACTCCAAATACTCCGCGCGTCGTCCCAGTGCTATATTCGGACACCGATGACAAGCCCGAACCGCGCTTCATGGAGGGTGTCGGGGCTCGCTTCATGCCCATCGGAGCGAGCAAGCTATCCGTCCGGGACAAGGCCTGGCCTCGACTGGGGCGCCGGGGCGAGACGGTCAAGATCGCCGACCTGGATGGGGTCTTTTTCGGTGATCCCGAGCGCGTGGAGGTGGACGGCAGAGTAATGGAGAGGCCAAGCGGGGTTATCGCGCGCTTGGATGCGACCGCTCTGACCGTGCCCCGTGGCGAGAGGCTATACACGCCGGCTGGCTACGATGAGCAGGTGCACCAGGTAGGCTATCTGCTGGGCAACCTCTTGGGCGGACCGGTGAATGACCCGCGCAACTACTACCTCGCGCCCCTTGTTGGCAGCGAATCCAGCAAGTACATTGCTCCACAACTGACAGTTGAACAAGACATCGCGCGCGCCCTCGAAACAGGGGCCGAGCGGTATATCTACTACCGCGTCGTGCCCGATTACATCGGTATGGATGTCGTGGCGAAAGGCCTGACGATCCAGGCAATCGGCAGCAACCACTTCTATGAGCATACGCATGTAGATTTAGCTACGAGAGGCAGGTATGACTTACCATAAGCTCATGCTGTAGATAGCATGAGTTATGGAGAAGGGGTGGTTTGCTTACTGCAAGCTTATGATTTGTCCGCGTACTCTTTGAGAGCGCGGCTGAGGTGGCGCTCGTGCAGGATGAGCAGGTGGTCGAGGCACTCGTGGCGCACGCTGCCATCATAATCGCTCACGGATTGTAGTCCGAAAGTTGCCTCATGGGAAGGTCATGACACGGTGAGGCTAACCCGACGCTGGCACACGCTATCTCTGGTGGTGCTGATCGCCATCCTCGCGCTGCCGCTGTTGCCCGTGACAGGGACGGACACTCATGTGACCGAGCTTAGCCGCACGGGCGCGGTCTCCTACAGCGACTACTTGGGCGGCAGCAGCTCGGACGCGGGCTGGGGCATTGCCGTCGATGGGCAGGGCAACGCCTACGTCACCGGCCAGACCGACTCGCCGGACTTCCCCGTCACCACGCTCTCGCCTATTGGGATCACCAACACGGCCTCGCTGGTGCATGGCGTCTGCAACCCGCTGACAGGACTCAACACAGGAACGCTGACGCAGGCGATCACGACGACGGGTGGGCTGTGCTACGACGCCTTCGTCACGAAGCTGAGTCCGAGCTATCAGGGCCTCAACGGGCGCATCCTGTACTCCACCTACCTGGGCGGCGGACGGGATGACTATGGCTATGGCATCGCGACGGACGGGCAGGGCAACGCCTACGTGACCGGGCGGACGGACAGCCCGGACTTCCCGACGACGACGGGCGGCAACCTGGACCGGGCGGCGGGCACGGGCGGACTGCTGGGCGCCGCCACCTACCCGGCGTGCCACGAGACCTACTGCCCGGACGCCTTCGCGGCGCGGTTGGACACCACGGCGGGCGGGCTGATCACCGCGCCGCCGACGGTCTGGCAACTGACGGGGCCGGTGATCGCGGGCGTGACGAGCGGAGCGGGTGGCGTCCTGAGCCTGCCCATTGCGGGGACAGCGGGCACGATCGTGAACGGGCCGACCGTGACCTGGAGCCGCTTCCTGGGCGGGAGCGGGGCCGACGAGGGGACGGCGGTGGCCCTGGACCCCTCCGGCAACGTCTACGTGGCGGGCGACACCGCGCCCCCGACGGCGGGGACGACCGGCGACTTCTCGACGCCGGCCGCGAGCGACCCAGCAACGGCGACGACGCGGGCGTACAGCACCACCACGCCCGCGGGAGTGTGCCCCACGGGTCCGTGCGCCGACGCCTTCGTGGTTAAGCTCAGCAACACGAGTAGCAACAGCCAGACCAACGGCCAGGTGGTCTACGCCAGCCGCATCGGCGGGGGCGGCGACGACCGCGCTGCAGCCCTGGCGGTGGACACGGCGGGTCACGCCTATGTCGTGGGCAGCACCAGCTCGGCCGACTATCCGTTGATTGGCAGCCTGCAGGGCTTCGCGGGGACCCAAACGGGGTCAGTCACCACGACCATGGCCTTCGTGACCAAGCTCAACATCCAGGGCAGCGCGCTGTGGTACAGCAGCTACCTGGGGGGCAGCGGTGGGGATGCGGGCAGCGCGGTGGCGGTGGACGGCATCGGCGACGTGGCCCTGGCCGGGACCACCGGCTCGACCGACTTCCTGAGCCTGCGTCCCGTGGCGCGGCAGGAGCTGGCGACGCAGCCGGCGCAGACCCACCTGAGCGGGAGCCAGGGGCAGCCGGACGCCTTCGTGGCCAGCATCGACGCCACCACGCGCTACCTGACCTACGGCTACGACAACGTGGACCGCCTGACGGGCGTGACCGAGACCCTGGGCAACGCCTACGCCTACAGCTATGACCCCGCCGGCAACCGCACGGATCAGTACCTCAATGGCGTCGCTGTCCAGCACAGCCAGTACGACGGCGCCAACGAGGCCATCACCGTCACGTCGCCGCGGGGCGCCACGATCGACAGCTACGACGCGGCGGGCAACCTCACGGCGGACAGCGCGAACAGCTACCGCTACGATCCGCTCAACCGGTTGATCGCGCTGACGCCGAGTAGCCCGACGGGCGCGACCGGACAACCGGCCCAGCCCGAGACCTACGCCTACAACGGGGACGGCACGCTGGTGGCCCAGACGGGCAACGTGCCCCAGACGGGCAGCAGCGCCGTGACCACACGCTACACGCAGGACCTGGCGATCCAGCCGAGCGCGCCGGGGGCTAACGGCGGACCCAGCACAGGCCTCTTTGCGCCGACGGGGCACACGCCGCCGCCGAGCCAGGTGTTGCAGGCGCGCGTCACGCAGACTTCGGGCGGCGACCTCGTCACGGACTATGCGTATGGCGTAGACACCGGAGGCAACCCCAGCCGGTTCGCCAGCAACCCGTTGGGGAACGGGACGCACACGTGGTCCGTGGCCGACCTGCAGGGCAGCCCGCGCTACACCCAGGACGACAGCGGGCAGCCCACCGGTGCTGGCACCCCGGCGGGCGCCCTGAACTACGACCCGCAGCCGGTGCGCTACGCCCCCTATGGCGCGATCGACCGGGGGGCCGACGGCAACGGCCGCGTGCCCCAGACGTTCGGCTACCGGGGCGAACTGCAGGACGCCAACACGGGCCTGGTCAACCTGCGCGCCCGCACCTACAACCCGGCCACGGGCCAGTTCCTCACGCGCGACCCGCTGGAGCAGCAGACCGGCCAGGCCTACGCCTATGCTGGCAGCAACCCCATCGCCAACGCCGACCCGACCGGGCAGGACTACGTGGCGACGAATCTGCACGACCTGCCCATCGGCGTTGAAGACCAACTGATCCAGACCGTCAAGCAGAATTTCGTGCGGACGGCCCAGCGCGACGCGGCGGGGCAACCCGACACCCTGCTCAACGTCGGCTCGTCGGGCGGCGCGGCCGACATCGTCGACCTGAGCGGCAGCTACGGCTCCTCTGCCCGCTCCGGCGGCGATGGCTCCGTGTACTCCTTCGTCCCGGCGATCAACCAGGAGAACAGCCTGCCCGGCATCCCGTGCTTTGATGCGAACCACCGGCTCATCACCTGCAACGTGCGCGAGGCGCCCTATCACAGCGACCTGGGCTACAACTCTCCCGACCGTGCGGGACTAATCGCGGGGGTGGCCAGCGGGGTGCAGCAGGTCGTCGCGGACGGCCTGCCGGGGGTGGTGCGCGCCTTCCGCACGCCGCGCGGCTGCATCCACACCGATGGCGGTTTCCACCTGATCGCGGGCGGCCCCTACCCGGATCACGCCACCGTCCGTCGGGTGCCGTGTCCCCAAGACTGCATAGGGCCGCAGCCCTTGCCCGCCTTCACCCAGGCGGCCATCGGCGGCGCGCTCTACCTGATCGTCACGCGCAGCCTGGACGAGCCCGGCCACGGCTTTGGCTTCATCGAGTACACCATCTGCCGCTATCAGCCCGGCGCGGCCGCCACGTGCCAAGAGCCGGCCCAGCAGCCTGACCCGCTCGGGACGGTCGATCTCTGCCATGGTGAAGGGTTCTTCGCGTGCACCATCGACCTCGTGCTCTTCGGTGGCAGCTTAGGTGATCTGTACCGTTGTTCGGATGTGTTCAGCTGTGTTGGCTCCTCGCTCGGTGTCCTGGCTAATGGGGCTCTCACGCTCAGTGGCGCGGGTGATCTCGCTCGTCTAGGCATTAGCGGCGCGCGCCTCGTCGCGCGGGGTGCGGTCACCGGCGCGCGTATCACAGCAACGGCGGGACGTGCCGGATTGGACGCCGTGCGCGCTATCATCGGGCCCGAGACTGTTGGCCACGTGATCGACCCGGCAACGGGCAAGGCTATTGATATCGGCTCGTCCGAATTGCGGACAGTAGTTGATGACATCGAAGTCGTGCCGTCCTGCCTCACAGGAGCGCACTGCTTCCCTGCGGGTACGCTCGTGGCGACACCACGTGGTGCCATCGCCATTGAGAAGTTGCAGGTGGGTGCTACCGTGTTCGCCGAGGACCCGAAGACGGGTAAGGTCGAAGCGGAGCCGGTCCAGGCGCTGATTGTACGTCCGGAAGCGGACTTAATGGCGCTCGACCTGAGTGATGGTAGCACTATCAAGGTCCAACCGGACCATTTCTTCTGGGTCGATGGCGGGCCGGGCCACCATCGCGCGCACTGGCTCAAGGCCCGGCAACTGCGGTCGGGTGATCGGCTGCGCACGGCCCAGGGCAGGGACGTCACGATCCTCCGGCTGCGGCGGCACGTAGGACATGCCGTCGTCTACACGCTCACGGTGGCGCACGATCACACCTTCTTCGTGGGCACCGCGCGCGTGCTCGTCCACAACGAAGACCCATTTGTCTCTTGCCCGGTAGGCGAGGGTTTCTCGGGAACCGTGTTTGTCGGCCCTGCGCCAACCGAAGCCGAACTCGCGCAGGGCTTGCAGCTATTGGGTAACGCCGATTATATCGCGCCAGGAAGGGCCGCTGCGGAGGATGCGAGAAGCTTGTATCGAAAGGTGCAGGCCAGCTTCTTCGAGAGCTTCGGCCAGAAGTATGGGTTGAGGAGCGCGAATGACGCGTTCGCGTATACCTCGGCGCTCCTCACCTTTGCGGAAGACAGCGAAGGGAGCTTCGTAGGGATCAATGAGATTTCTAGCAGTGGCACGACCGATCTGATCAATGCGGTTGCGAAGGAGAACCCAGAATTGGCTGGCATTATCAGGCGGGATTTGGCCACGGACATCTTTGTCACGGTGCGAGATGTAGTCACGAAAGACAGATTCGCCAACATAGGCAGGAGGCCGCCGCCACGAATACCGAAGCTCGGGGTTTATGCGCCCCCCCACGCCGAAGAGTTCGTGTTCGGAAAATTGAGTGGGAAACGCAATCCTATCATCATAGGCGCTTCGAACCGGCTCTGTGACTATCGATGCCTGAAGGTGTTCCCGGAGCGAACATCCGCAACTAACCGGCTCATCATCATCTATCCAGGAGATCCGGTGAAAAGTCCGTGAAATAGGAAACAATGAGCACGTATCAGCCCATCGATGACGCCTTGATGCGTTCGCGCACCGTGCATTTCCCTGAGGATCGTTCGCTCGGTCAGCTCTCTGCCTATGACGAGGGTCAGGATCGGAGCGAGAGCCTCGGCGAGGCGCGCGGGGCGGTGACCGTTCCTGCGGGGAAACGCCTGGCCCTCTTTGTTCATTCGGACTACGTGACGAGACGTAAGGAGCAGGGCATCCCCGATCCTAACGACTGGCACGCGCCCGAGGCCGTCATCGACCTCTCGCCGCTCGACGATCTGGGCGCCAACGACCTGCAATGGATCAACTTCTTCCGTAATCGATTTTCCGACGACCCGTTCGTCCACCTGCGACGGCTAACCGGCCTGGAAAGGATCAACCTGGGGGAGTCCGGGATTGTAAGGGGCGGCCCGCTCCGGCTGGAAAATCTCCGGGCGCTCACAAATCTGCGAGAGCTGCATATCGAAGGCGAACCAGACGACGCCGGGGTGACGGCGCTGCAAGGGCTGACCGCCCTGGAAATCCTGGGCATCGGGGGAGTCGACGATGCCGGCCTGCAAGCCTTGCAGGGACTGCCGCGTCTCCGGGAGCTCAAACTTGTCGGCGACATGACCGACGAGGGTCTGGTCTTTCTCCGCGATTTGCCCGCCCTGCAAGTCCTGATGTTGAGCAGCGACCGCATCCATGGGGCCGGGCTGACGCACCTGTCCCGGTCTTTCAACTTGCAGGAGCTCAATCTCGGCGAGGACCCGATCGGCGATGCCGGACTCGCGCACCTGCCCGCCTGGCCAGCTTTGCGGACGCTCAACCTGAGCAGCACGCTCATCACGGATGAGGGGCTCGCGCACCTGCGGAGACTTCCCGCCCTGGAGACGCTCGAGCTGGCCGCCACAGACCTGAGCGGCATAGGCTTGGCGTATCTGGGGGCTGTGCCATCCTTGCACAAGCTCAATCTCGACAGCAGTGCGATCACCGACGAGGGCATGCGTGGCGTGGAAGGGTTGTGCCAGCTGCGCGAGCTTGACCTGACATATACGACGATAGGCGACCGTGGGGTGACGTATCTCCGTCGCCTGGTCGCGCTACATAAACTAAACCTCCAATTTACACGTATCACCGACGTTGGACTGGCGTCCTTGAAGGACCTGGTACAGCTCGAGGAGTTGGATGTCGGGGCTACGCGTATTAACGGTCGTGCCCTCGCGCATTTACAGAGGCTTACGCGCTTGCGCAATTTGGATCTGTCGTCTACGGATGTCGACGACGCGGCGCTTGTATACCTCCAGGGTCTTACGGGGTTGCAAGAGCTTAGGCTGTCATCGACGAAGCTTACGGATGCAGGTATAGAGGCCGTGCGGCGACTGCCGATCCGGTATACGGCTGCAAGTCGCGCGACATCGAGTAGTTAAGCTTCCCCTAGCCAAGCTACTTGTGCCGTCCGTCTTGGTACTGACAGCTTAGGTCGGGTGGACAGGTGTCGCACGAGGTTGGGACGTGGGCGATGCATGCGCGAGGACAGAAGCGTAGGCAGCAAAAGAAATCATCCACTTCCGGGACGCGCTTTGTTGCGTCTCAAGAGTCGCGCGAGGAAAAGGTCGTGACCCGATGGGGCTAACCCGACGATGGCACACGCTGTCTCTGTTGGTGCTCGTCGCTATCCTCGCACTGTCGCTGCTGCCAGCGCCTGCCTACCTGCGCGGTCACGGCTGGTCGGGCACGGTACCGACCTACGCCCAGGTGCGCGTCCGTGGTGTCTACCACGGCATCGACCTGCTGTACCACGGCCGGGAAGGCACGCTGGAGTATGACTGGCTGCTGCGGCCCCACGCCGCCGCGCGCGCCATTCGCCTGGCCTGTGTTGGCTACTTAGGACATCCGGTCCCTATTAGGCAGCCTCCTGGACACGATGATAAGCGTGATGCAAGCCGCCGAGGATGGGCACGGCGCGGATCGGTCCCTCGCCTCGCGACGGTGGCCGCTTGGTCGTGACGGCCTTTGTCGTGACGGTGGCGGGGATAGCCTGTCCAATGCCCTGGTGGGGCCGGTCATGGTTGACGTAGGCGACGTACGCTTTGAGCACACGGCTGAGGTGGCGCGCGTGCAGGATGAGCAGGTGGTCCAGGCACTCCCGGCGCACGCTGCCGAGAAATCGCTCACAGAGGGCGCTCGCGCGCGGGGCGCGGAAGGGCGTGTGGATCAATTCGATGCCGCTGGTCTCCGCAGCACGCGCGAACTGTGGGCCGAACTTGGCGTCATTGTCATGGATGAGGAAGCGCGGCGCGGTCCCAAACGGCGTGGCTTCGCGCACCTGCTGCGCGACCCACGCGTCAGTGGGCTGGCGCGTCACGCCGACATGGACCACCCGTCGCGAGGCGTGCTCCACGATGACGAAGGCGAAGAGAGAGCGGAACCAGAGGTCGGTAACTTGCAGAAAGTCGCAGGCCCAGATGTCCGGCGCGTGAGTGCGCAAGAAGGTGGCCCAGGTCTGCCCGCTGCGCCGCGGCGGGCGCGCCTGACGCAGGTACCGCTGGATCGTCCGCTTGCTGACCGTGATCCCCAGCTTCAAGAGTTCGCCACGGATGCGTTCCGTGCCCCAGAGGCGGTTGTTTCTGGCCATCTCCCGGATGAGGGCCACCGTGTCGGGAGCGATCCGCGGTCCTCTTGCGGCCGGGCGTGAGCGCGCTCTCCAGAAAAGGCGGAAGCCCTGGCGATGCCAGCGCAGCAGCGTGTCCGGCTGGACGATCAGCAGCGCGGACCGCCACAGGCGCGTTCTGCCGGCGAGGAGGACGAGCACGATGCGGTCAAGCGTCGTCAGGCGTGGGCGGGCGACCTGCCGGTTGAGCACGATCAGTTGCTGGCGCAGCAACGCATTCTCGGCGATGAGCGCGGGCTTCCCGCGCGCGAGGTCGGCGAGGGCGCCTGCGACGAGGACCGGGGCGCCCGGTTTGGTCGCGGCCAAGAGGCGCTGTTCGAGCGCCTGGGCGAGGCGCCGACTGAGATGGGTGACACGGGAGAGAAGGTGAGCGAACATCATCGGCCTCCGTGATGGTGGGTGTGGGCGTTGAAAAGGGCGCAAGGATAGTGTACAGTCCCCCTGTCGCCCTACCGCGCGGCGCTCCGGCCCGCCCGACCCCGCCCGGCGGACGGCCGGTGGGCGGACGCGATGGGCGGCTGCCGGACGCCTGGATGGTGGTCTAGGATCAATACGGTTTAGTTAAGCTATGGAAGCGTCGTCCAGCGTCCTGCGGAGGGCAGGATAGATGCCCCGTTTACGTGTGAATAGCGCGCTTGTCGGTGCTATCCGGCACCGACCGAAATCCTTAACTGAACCGTATTGGGTCTAGGATGAGCACGAGGGACACGAGGGACACGCGCCGGGGCCGCGCGAGTGGGCAAGGGACGGCCGGACGGGACGCCACAGCGGGATGGACAGACAACGGCAGGGACAGGGACAAAGAGACGGACAACGGCAGGGATAGGGACGGAGAGGGTAGAGGGACAAGAGCGATGATCCAACTGAAACGTAAGGCGCTGCCGTTACTGCTGCCGCTCTTGGCCCTCGTCTTGAGCACCCTGCCGCCGCTGATGGCGTCGCCGTCCCATCCCGCGCCCGTGGCCACCGCTGCGGCCGTGGCGGCGACGCGCCCGACCCCGCCGCGCCCGCGCCACAGTGAACTGCCCCCGTCGGACTTCGTGCCCGCGCCACTGCGGGCAGCCGAGGCGGCGGCGCGCGACACCCAGCGGCGCTACCGCACGCGCGGGCTGCCCCCGGCGGCACTGCCCGCGGGCGTCCTGGCTGGGACCGGGACCGGGACCGTCCGCCGACCTCGCGGACCGGAGCTGTGCTGGCTACTTAAGCCATCCGGCCCCCATCAGGCGGCCTCCCGCGCCCGGTGGTAGGCGTGATGCAAGCCGCCGAGGATGGGCACGGCGCGGATTGGTCTCTCGCCGCGCGGCGGTGGCTGCTTGGTCGTGTGTTGATTACGCCGTAAGACTGGTCCAGTTTCCGCCGTAAAACTGGTCCCCCTCCCCGAGATGACTATCCTCGATGCTAGAAGGCAGCGAGGAGGAAAGAACGGGTGATTTCAGTGGAGGGATGGA
>JAABUQ010002686.1_pt1 | contig 34604 bp, 33 predicted proteins | sample 5560001 | NCBI WGS metagenome assembly JAABUQ01 (sample SAMN10711888, study PRJNA513371) | rock metagenome | isolation source: Antarctica rocks | place: Antarctica: Victoria Land, Finger Mt nord | collected 2015-12-18
CCCCACGATCATGGAATTGTCAAGTTCCTAGGGGCGGTAGGCTCTCGCGTTGAGATGACTCCCATCGACGCGACGCGTGCCCTTCCGCGCGGACGCCACGGCCTTAGCCGCGACGTTTGGTGCACGTCCAGCGGAAGTTCGCGTTCTTGCGTTTGCCCGATTCGACCGCGACCGGTGCCTGGCCGCTGTCGGCGATCGCGTCGCGGTGTGGGTAGCGCCCGCGGCAGTCCCCGATCTCCGAGAGCAGGGAGGCTCCGCGGAGCTCAGCTACGCTGGGTGTCCATGCTCAGCCGCGATCGGGTAGTTCTCCTGGTACGCCTGGGTTTCTGGGTGTTCCGCCGGACGCGACTGGGAGTGTCGGGGGGCGGCTTTGCGGGATTTCTGCCTTTTCTGCCCAATGGATGTCGCCGATGAGGCCATCGAGGCGCTCGGCCGCGTGGTGCTCGCGCCGTTGCATCACCTGGGCGTAGATGCGTAGCGTGATACCTGGGTCGCTGTGGCCGACCTGCGCCATCACGACGCGCGGGTTCTCCCCTGCCTGAAGCAGCAGCGAGATGTAGGTCCGTCGCAGTGAGTGGGGCGTGATCCCGGGTGGGATTGGAGGGGCGTCGCGGGCGACGAGGCGCTCGTTGGCTCGGGCTATGGCTCGCGCCAGCAGTCGGTTGCGGATGTTGCTCGCGTTCGTCGGTTGCCCACGAGCCGTGCCGAAGACGTAGTCGGACGGACGGGCGACGGCGTAGCGGCCCTTGTGCGTCGCGAGCTCATCGCGCAGGAGTCCGCTGATCTCGACCTCTCGGATGCCGGCCGCTGTCTTGGCGTCTCTGATGTGCAGCCGCCCCGCGGCGAGGTCCACGTCTGCCCAGCGCAGGGCGAGCAGCTCGCCCACGCGCAGCCCCGCGAGAGCCAGCGTGGCGAGCAGGGCGCGCCGTCCCACCCCCCTCCGATCATCGCGCGCTTCGGCGTCGAGCTCGCCGGCGGCCTGCAGGAGAGCGTTGACCTGCTCAGCTTCGAGGAAGCTTCGTGCCGGCGCGCGCTGTTTGACGCGCCGCCTTCGTCCCCGAGCGGGGTTGCCGTTCATCACGGCCGGGTGGTGTTCGAGCCCTACGTCAAGGATCTGCGCCAGGCGTGTGATGGTCATGTTGATGCTCGTTGGGCTCAGGGCGCCTGCTTGACCTTGGCGGTGCGATGCCCGGGCTGGTTCGGCTCATGTCCCAGCTGCACGGTGCCGAGCGCCGGCGCCCGACGGCGGTCCAAGCGCCCGGGCGACTCGTCCTACGGGCTCACGATTCAAGTCGGCATTGATCCACCAGGCGGTCTCGACAACCGCATCCAGGTCGACGCCCGTCCGCAACCCAAGCCCGTTGAGCATGTACACAAGATCCTCAGTGGCGAGATTGCCGGTTGCGCTCTTCGCGTACGGACACCCTCCCAGGCCGCCCACCGCGCTGTCGACGATGCCGACACCGAGGTCGAGGGCAGCGACAACGTTGGCCAGCGCTTGGCCGTAGGTGTCATGAAAATGCACCGCAAGCGCCTCTCTGGGCACCTCCCCGGCGACCGCCGTGAGGACGCGCCGGACGTGAGCAGGCGTGGCAACGCCGATGGTGTCGCCCAGCGAGACCTCATCGACACCCAGGTCGCGCATGCGACAGGCCGCGGCGACGGCCTGAGCAACCGGCACCTCGCCCTCCCACGGATCGCCGAAGACCATCGAGAGGTAGCCACGAACGCGTAGCCCCGCTGCACGCGCGCGTGCCACCACGGGAGCGAACATCACCATGGACTCCTCGACCGTGCAGTTGAGATTCTTGCGCGCGAAGGTTTCCGTCACTGAGCCGAAGATCGCGATCTCGCGCACGCCGGCATCCAGAGCCCGCCGCAGCCCGGCCTCGTTGGGACGAGCACCGGGTAGCGGACGCCCTGGCGGTGTTGGACTTGATCGACGACGTCGGTCGCGTCGGCCATCTGAGGCACCCACTTGGGATGTACGAAGCTGGTGGCCTCGACGGCCGGCAGTCCCGCCGCGGCCAGACGCTCGATCAGCTCTACCTTGACGGCGGTGGCGACGGCCGAGCCTTCGTTTTGCAACCCGTCACGGGGTCCCACTTCATAGACCGTTACCTCGGAGACGGCCACGCTCAGTCCCGTTTCTCGCTGGCCGATACAACGAACAACACATCGCCACGCGCCACTTGGTCGCCGGCTCGAACGTTGAGGTCTTCGATGCGGCCGTCGATGGGTGCGTGCAGCGACAGCTCCATCTTCATGGCCTCCATCACCACGACGGTCTGGCCGGCCTCGACCTCTTGGCCCTCGTGCCCAGCGACCTCGAGCACCTTTCCGGGCATGGGTGCGGCTACGGCGCCGTCGCCTGCAGACTCCTCCGCTGAATCCCCGAAAGCTTCGGGTTGCTCGAAGACCTGAACCGCGCCTCGATGACCGACCGTGATCGCGTGCCGGTCAGCACTCACTTGAAAGGTATGGATGCTCCCGTTGATCTCGAGAGCCAGGCGGCCCGTTTCCGACGCGACCGACCGAACCTCCCAAGAGTGCTCGGCGGCTTCAACGGTGCCTCGCCGACGATCGACACGTACGCGGTGGTGCTCGCCGTCGGCGACGAGCTCGAGTGCCACGGGCACTGGCGGCGCTCCGAGACGCCAGCCATCGCCTGCCCCGAACGGATCTACCTCATCGCCGACCTGAGCGCTACACCAGGCGGCGGCCACCAGCGGCAAGTCGGAGGGCTGGTCGAGGAACGCCCCGGGCTCGCGGTCCAGGAAGTCCGTATCGATCTCCGCGGCGGTGAACTCGGGGGACTCCACCAGCGCTCGGAGGAAGCCCATGTTGGTAACGACGCCGAAGATGGCACTGTCGTCCAGTGAGTCCACCATGGCTCGCCGCGCGGCGTCGCGTGTGGCCGCGTGAACGGTGAGCTTCGCGAGCATCGGGTCATAGTCGGTGCTCACCGCCTGGCCCGGCTCGAGCGCGGCGTCGATCCGAGCACGCCGCGTCCATTGGACCATGCTGGCGGTCCCGCCCTGGGGTAGGAAACCGACGCGGGGATCCTCCGCGTAGACGCGCACTTCGATCGCATGTCCTGCCACGTGCACTTCGCGCTGGTCGAAGGGCAAGCGCTCACCCGCGGCAACGTGGAGTTGCAGGGCAACGAGATCGCGGCCGGTGATCGCTTCGGTCACCGGATGCTCGACCTGGAGGCGCGTGTTCATTTCCAAAAAGAAGATCTCTTCCCCGGCCACCATGAACTCGACCGTGCCCGCGCTGACGTACCCGACCTGCCGGGCCAGGCGGACCGCGGAGTCGGTCAACACATCGCGGGTCTGCGCGGAGATGGTCGGGGCCGGCGCCTCCTCGACGACCTTTTGGTGCCGACGCTGGACCGAGCAGTCTCGCTCGAAGAGATGGACGACGTTGCCGTGCGCATCTGCGAGGACCTGCACCTCCACGTGCCGGGGTCGCTCGATGAACCGCTCGACGAGCAGGCGGCCGTCACCGAAGGAGGCCTCGCCCTCTCGTCGCGCTGATGCCAACGCCGCCGCGAGCTCGCTCGCGTGGCGGACAACCCGCATGCCCTTGCCCCCGCCGCCGGCCACGGCCTTGACCATGAGGGGGAAGCCGACCTGCTTCTCAGCGTGGGCGAGCAGATGGTCGTCGCCTTCGTCATCGAGGCCGGGGACGACCGGCACCCCGGCCGCGACGGCCAGTCGCCGCGCCTCGTCCTTGCGCCCCATCCGCTCCATGACCTCAGGCGGGGGCCCGACGAACGTCACCCCGGCCTGAGCGCACGCTCGGGCGAAGTCGGCGTTCTCGGACAGAAAGCCGTAGCCGGGATGCACGGCTTGTGCGCCGGAGCGCTTGACCGCGTCCAACAGTGCCGGGATGGACAGGTAGGACTCGGCCGGCATCCCCGGTCCAATGCGCACGGCGCTGTCGGCCTCGCGGACGTGGGCGGCGTGGCGGTCCGCGTCGGAGTACACGGCGACCGCTCGCAGCCCCGTCGCACGCACCGCGCGGACCAAGCGCACGGCGATCTCCCCGCGATTGGCGACGAGTACTGAATCGAACGCCGTCACATCCGAAAGACGCCGTAGTGGACCGGCTCAACCGGTGCGTTGGCAGCGGCGGCGAGCGAGAGAGCTACGACTCGGCGGGTGTCTGCCGGCTCGATGACGCCGTCGTCCCATAGCCGAGCGGTGGAGTAGTACGGGGACCCCTGAAGCTCATATTGCGCGCGGAGCGGATCCTTGAACGCCCCCTCTTCCGCCTCCGACCACGACTCACCGCGCGCCTCGAGGCCTTCACGCCGCACGGTGGCGAGCACGGTGGCCGCCTGCTCGCCACCCATGACCGAGATACGCGCGTTTGGCCACATCCACAAGAAGCGCGGATCGTAGGCTCGACCGCACATGCCGTAGTTACCGGCACCGAACGAGCCGCCGACGATTACGGTGATCTTCGGCACCGTCGAGCAGGAGACTGCGGTCACCAGCTTGGCGCCATCCTTGGCGATGCCTCCCGCTTCGTAGGCGCGACCGACCATGAACCCGGAGATGTTCTGCAAGAACAGCAGCGGTAACTGGCGCTGATTGCATAGCTCGATGAAGTGAGCACCCTTCAGCGCCGACTCGGAGAACAGGACGCCGTTGTTGGCCAGGATGCCCACCGGCTGACCCCAGACGTGAGCTACGCCGCAGACCAGCGTCTCGCCGTACAGTCGTTTGAACTCGTGGATCCGGCTGCCGTCGACGATCCGGCGGATGATCTCCCGCGCGTCGTACGGAGTCCGCAAATCGGCGGGCACGACCTCCTCGAGCTGCGCCGGGTCCTCGCGTGGAGGCTCTGGATGCGCCCGCTCGGCGTGAGAGTCAGCCTTGCGCCACGCGAGCGCCTTGACGATCGAGCGCATGATCCTCAGCGCCTCGTGATCGTCGCTGGCGAGATGATCGACAACCCCCGACTCGCGAGCGTGCACGTCCCCGCCCCCCAGCTCCTCGGCGGTGACCTGCTCGCCGGTCGCCGCCTTCACGAGCGGCGGGCCACCGAGGAAAATCGTTCCCTGTCCGCGCACGATTACCGACTCGTCCGCCATCGCCGGAACATAGGCCCCACCCGCAGTGCAGGAACCCATCACCGCGGCGAGCTGCGGAATGCCGAGGGCCGACATGCGCGCCTGGTTGAAGAAGATGCGCCCGAAGTGATCGCGATCCGGAAACACCTCGTCCTGCAGCGGCAGGAATGCGCCTCCGGAGTCGACGAGGTAGATGCACGGCAGTCGGTTGGCCTGCGCGATCTCTTGCGCGCGTAGGTGCTTCTTGACCGTCATCGGGTAGTACGTCCCGCCCGTAACGGTCGCGTCGTTGGCCACGATCATGCAATGCACACCCTCGACCCGTCCGATGCCGGTCACGATGCCCGCGGCCGGCACAGGGTTGTCGTAGAGACCCCACGCGGCCAGCGGCGAAAGCTCGAGGAACGGCGATCCCGGGTCGAGCAGATGATCGATCCGGTCGCGCACCGGCAGCTTGCCCCGCTCGCGATGCCGCTCTCTAGCACGTTCACCGCCACCCTCGCGTACCGTGATCAGATCTCCGCGCAAACGCGCCGAGAGCTCACGGAGGCCAGGCGACGGGGAAGCGCCTTCGAGCATCTGGCTTTCATGGCCGACTGCCGAAGTCACGGAAACTACGGACCCTCCTGCGCACTGCCGGCGTAGCATCGCTTGACGATACGGTCGTGCGTCAGGGCATCGCCGGTAAGTTCGCCGACGATCCGGCCGCGGCGGAAAACCAGTACGCGATGGCAGAGGTTCGCGAGGTCGTCGTAGTCCGTCGACGAGTAGACCACGGACTTTCCGGCGTCCGCCGACTCACTCAAGATCTCGAAGATGCCCTTGCACGCCGCCACGTCCACGCCTTGCGTTGGCTCATCGAGCAGGAGGACGCGCGGGTCCGCGTGCATCCAGCGACCCAGCAGCGCCTTCTGCTGGTTGCCGCCGCTCAGCGCGGAAAATGGACGCTGGGGGTCGGCCGGGTGCACATCGAAGCGCGCGAGCACCGTCTCGACATCGGCGCGCTCCGGCTTACCGCGCAGCCAGCCACGGCGCGCGTACCGGCCGAGCGTGGGCATCGTGACGTTTTCCTGCAGGGTGGCAGTAGGGATCGAGGCAAGACCAGGACGATCAGCGGGCAGGAGGGCCAACCCGGCATTCTTCGCGCTCGCCGGTGAGGGCCGCGTCATCCGCACGCCCCCGACCGTCACCGATCCACCTTTGCGAGACCTGGCTCCGTAGATCAGATAGGGGACCTCCTCGTGGCCCGCCCCTACCAAACCCGTTAGTCCCAAAATCTCTCCTGCATGGACGGTGAAGGACACGTCACGCGCGATCGAACCGCTCAGTCCCTCCACGGTGAGCACCGGATCGGTGACACGCTCGGTGACCGACGGGTACAGTTCCCCCAGATCGGCGCCGACGATGAGCCGTATGAGCGAGTCCTCATCGAGGTTCGCGGTAGCCGCGGTCGCCACTCGCTGACCGTCTCGCAGGACCGACACCTGGTCGCCCACCGCGAGGACTTCCTCGAGTCGGTGCGTGACGAAAAGCACCGCGGACCCCGCACCCGTTACCCGGCGCACTGCGTCGAACAGTAGGTGCACCTCGTGCTCGGGCAGCGATACCGTCGGCTCATCGAGCACGAGCAGCCCGCTTCCCGTCGTCGACTCGATGTCGTCGAGCGCCCGTGCGATCGCGACAATGGCCCGCTCAGTCTGCGACAGGCGCCCCACGGGATCCCTCGGTTCGATCTCCAGCCCGAATTCGGCGAGGAGCCTGCGGGCCCGGGCAGTCTCACGGCGCCAGTGAATCCGCCGGCTGGCACCGGTGGAGAACCGTCCCACCCGAAGGTTCTCCAGGACCGATACGTTCGGGACCAGACCGAGGTCTTGGTGGGTGAAGGCCATGCCCAGTCGGCGCGGTTCGCCGGCCGAGAGCGGCAACTTGACCTGCTCGCCCCGAATCCAGACCTCGCCGGCATCGGGCGCGTGGTATCCCGACAGCACCTTGATCAGCGTGGACTTCCCTGAGCCGTTGTGACCGAGCAGAGCGTGCACCTCTCCGGTCTGGACGCTCAGGGACACGTCGTCAAGCGCCCGGGTTCCACCAAACCTCTTGCAGAGGCCGCTGATCTTCAGGATCTCCGTCATCGGCTACCGCTCCTTCGAAGGGGTTACCGCGCAAACGTCTAGTGAACTCCCCAGAGCTTCTTGAACCCTGGGCGGAACGCACCGCCGAAGAGGGCGTCCTCGTTGGTCACGTCGATGCTGGCAAGGTTCTCCTTGTCGAAGAAGCGAATCGGCAACGCCGGCTTCGCAGGCTGCATGTGCAGCATCCCCCGCATGACCTGATCAAGGCCCTGCCACGCCATCCAGCTGTTGGGCTCGCCCGGATCCGCCGTGAGCACGTTGCCCTTCTTGATCAACTGAAGCGCCGCGGGAGTTGCGTTGAACGATGCGACGTTGACCTTGCCGGCACCTCCTGCCTGCTGGACGCCCGCAGTCACGAAGATGGCCATGCCGTCGAAGAGTGGGAGGAAGTACTTCACGTTCGGGTTGCGCCGGATCTCCGATCCGGCCAGACCGGGGAGCGCGGTCTGCCATTGCGCCGTCGGAGTGCTGTTCTCACTCACCTTGCAGCCTGAGCACTTGGCCAGAATGCTCCGCATGCCCTTGACGATCGCCGCTGACGGTTCGAGCTCTTTGTCCCCGAAGATCACGGTGTCCGCGCTGCCCTTCGTGTCCACCACCGCCTTGCAGGCCAGGAGTGCCCCGGTGTCGAACCGCGGCGGGCCAGTCGTTCCGAACACGTTGGGTCCCGCGCCCTGGCCGGGCGCGCCGGCCTGCGGCTCGTTGTTGAGCTCGCTGACGATCGGGATCCCGGCATCGTGCGCCGCCTTCAGAGCGGTTTGTGTGACCTTCAGCGGGATCCCGAGCAGGATGATTCCGCTGAACTTCTGGGCGACGGCCTGCTGGACCGCCTGCTGCATGAGTCGCACGTCACCCTTGGTGTCAAAGACGCTCACGGCCACGCCGACGACGCGCCCTGCCTCCTGCGTGGCCGTGGCATCCTGGGCGATGGCCGGCACGGCCTGCGCCAGCGACACGAACATGACGCGCTTCCCGCGCAGCTTCGACGCGTTGAAAGCAGGTCCTGGAGCGGTGAAGTTGAGCGGCTGCTTGGTGCTATCGATCCTCTGCTGGCATTGCGAGACCGTCTGACTCGAACTGCTGGCGCTACCGCCTCCCCCCTTACTACTGCTCGACCCCCCGCTGCTCGAGCCACAACCAGCTGCGGCGACACATAGCGCAAGCGCTGCGACTGGCCACAGCCACCAGCGTCGACCCTCAGTGCGTCGGAAAGTGTGCATGCGTGACTCCTTTGCGTTTTTGACAGTTGATGGCGGAACCCATTAGGAGCGCTCCCGCGAGGCAAGCCGCGCAATCGTCACCGCGATGACCAGCGCCCCGCCGTTGAAGACGTTCGTGACCCAGTCAGCGGCGCCGAGCTGCTGCAACCCCGTCGTGCCGACGGCGAGCAGGTACACCGCTACGACGGTTCCCCATGCGTTGTAGCGACCGGTCTTGATGGTGGTCGCCCCCAGGAATCCGGCGGCGAACGCGGGCAGCAGCAGCGGCTGACCGAACGTGGGATCAGCAGCACCCGTCTGCCCGAGCAGCACCACACCGGCCAGACACGCAAACAGTGCTGACGAGATGAGCGCGCCGGCGCGTATGCGGTTGACGCGCACGCCGGCGAGCCTGGAGGCTTCGCGGCCCTCTCCGGTGAAGAAGAGGTATCGCCCCGACGGCGTGTGTTCGAGGAAGAACCACAGCACCACGGCCAGTGCGAGGGCGTAGAAGACCGGCAGACCGATCCCCAATAGTCGACCGGAGAACGGCTTGGTCAGCGCATCCGGGATGTTGCCGATTGTCGTCGAACCGGTGATCGCGGTGGCAACGCCGGTGATCACCGACGCTGACCCCAACGTGGTGATAAATGAGTTCACTCCAAATCCGACCACGAAGATGGCGTTGACGGCGCCGATGATGAAGGCGACCAGGAAGGCCACAAGCAGCGCCGGGAGCACCGCCCAGTGCAACTGGGACGTCAGGTGCGCCAGGAACGCCGCCGAGAACCCGACGAGCGCGGCAATCGAGAGGTCGAACTCACCGGCCGCCAGGGCGATGATCAAGCCCAGCGACAGGATGACCAGGACCGCCTGGGTCAGGAGCACCTGCTTGAGGTTGGCGACCGTGAAGAAGGTGTCGGGCAGCACGATCGAGAACCCGACGATCATGGCGATGAGCGCGAGCACCACCGCGTACTTGCCGACCAGGGCGCGAGCATCGATGGATCGCCGTCCCCCATGCTTCGCTGGCGCCGCCGCTCCCTCGGCGGCCCTCGCGTCCCCACCGCTCGGCCGCGCGATGTCTTGGCCCGTCGGAGTGGCAGGCGGGACAGGGGTGCCGCTCGGCACCGCGTCCTCCTCCTTTCGAGGCCTGGTCACCGTCCTCCCCCTACCGGCGGCGCGGTGACAGCGTCGTGTGTGCGCGCCGGGCCCGAGGTCGGAGGTCCGTCCAACAGGAAGGACAGCACCGCCCTGTTGAACGCCTCGGGCCGGTCCGCACAGGACTTGTGACCAGCTCCGTCGATGACTGAGAGGACGGCATGCGGCAGCGCGTTGGCGAGGCGATCGCTGTAGATGCGCGGTACCTCGATGTCCTCCGATCCCCAGAGCACAAGCGAGGGAGCGGTGACCTCGCCCAGCCGGTCATCGATGCTCCAATCCCGAATAGCTCGCAGCGATTCGACGTAGCGCGGGATGTCCATCTCACGCCAGGCACGCTTCTGCACCTCAAGCTCGTCTCCGTGCTCGGCCAGGTAGCGCTCGGAGAACGCGAACTGGAGGTTCAGCTCGAACATCAGGTCATGGCCGCCCTGTTCCAGCGAACCGATGAGCGCGTGGTCGATGAAACGACGGAAGCGCTCGGTGAAGACTCCACTGAACGTGTCGGCCAGCACCAGTCGGCGAACACGCGTCGGCCGGTCAACGGCGAACTGCAGAGCGATCGCACCTCCAAGCGAGAGGCCCACGAGACTGGCGGCTTCGACGCCCAGGCCATCGAGCAATGCTTCGAGATCCGCTGCGCAGGCGGGGATCGAAAACGCGCCCTCGTAGTCGGAGGCTCCGAAACCGCGGTGGTCCATCAGGATGAGCCGGAAGTGCTCGGAGAGCACGGGCACTTGCTGTGCCCAGTAGCTCTCCGAGCTTCCGGTTCCGCCGTGCAGGAGCACGACCGGCGGCCCGGTGCCGATGACGGTGTGGTGGATCATGCGGTCGGCTTCAGGGGCTCGGAGTCGTTGCGGCGTCGGCCTCGACGGCGGCGACCAGACGGATCGGCGAGCCGGTTCCCGGCACGATCTTCAGAGGGAAGCCGAAGACCGTGAACCGCTTGCCGGCCACGGGCTCGAGCGAGCCGATGTTCTCGATGTGGGTCACCCCCGCCTCCCGGCACACCTGGTGCACCGGGAAGTCGTAGCGCTCGGGCACGTCCACGCTCATCGCCTGGTTTCCGAAGGTCTTGACCTTCTGTTCGATGAGCCAGCGGGCGGAGTCGGGCTCCAGACCGGGAAACTCGGTCAGGTACTCCGGCGTGCCCCCCGTGCGCTCGTAGTGGCCGGTGTAGAGCAGGACGATGTCGCCTTCGCGAATTTCGAGGTCGTCCTTGGCCAACGCCTGCTGAAGGTCCTCCACGGTGATCCCCGAGCGCGGCGCCAGATGAGAGAGGTCGAGGCAGATCGCGTCCCCGCAGAAGAGGTTGAGCGGCATCTGGTCGATGGTTGCGGCGTCAGGAGACGGGTCGAAGTGGATGAACCCGTCGACATGCGTCGAGGCGTGGTCGGACATGATCAGCAGCTTCGCCTCGTAGGAGAATCCGGTGCCCATCGACTCCCGCGAGTTGGCGTGCGACTCGTAGGGATAGACCTCGACACGCGGATGCAGAGGGTGCATCTGCGTCTTCTGCGACACCTCCTGCGCGAGGTCGAACAGCTGTACCCGACGGCCGAAGAGCGTGACCTCGACTCCGGCGGCGGCAGTGACGTCTGTCATGGTGAACCTTTCGTTCGCGTGGCAGTTACACCTGGCGTCTGACTGCGAGCCTCGCGCTCGCGCAGCACCCGGCGCTGGATCTTTCCCGTCGTGGTGAGCGGCAGACTGGTCACGAACTCGATCTGGCGGGGGTACTCGTAGGCCGCCAGCCGCGTACGCACCAGATGCTGGATCTCGGCTTCGAGGGCCTCCGACGCGCTGTTGCCGGGAGCCAGCTGGATGAAGGCCTTGACCACCTCGCCCCGGACCGGATCCGGGACGCCGATAGCCGCCGCCATGGCGACCGTCGGATGCTGGAGCAGGCACTCTTCGATCTCGGCCGGGCCGATCCGATATCCCGCAGAGTTGATGACGTCATCCTGCCGCGACTCGAACCAGAAGTAGCCGTCCTCGTCGAGCCGGCCGAGGTCGCCCGTGCGCAGCCAGTCACCCTCGGGCGTGTACTTCGCACGCGTTGCATCAGGTCGACCCCAGTACTCCAGGAAAGCGACGGGATCACCGGCCCGAACGGCGATTTCTCCCACCTCGCCGGTCGGCGCCGCAGCGCCGTCGCCGGCGAGCACGGTGACGTCGTGTCCGGGGTAGGCGCGACCCATCGAACCCGCGCGCACATCCCACACCTCCGCAGAGTTGCCGATGACGTAGTTGGCCTCGGTCTGTCCGTAGATCTCGTTGACGGTGACCCCCAGGTGCTCCCTGGCCCAGTCCAGCATCTCCTCGCCCAGCGATTCGCCTCCGCACATCACGGACCGCAGGGCTTGCGGCGAACCGTGGGTCTGCGTCTGGCGCATCATCTTCAGCACCGTCGGAGGCAAGAAGACGTTGCGCACTTCCTGGCTCTCGATCAGTCGCAACGCCCACTCGGGGTCGAAGCGTTGCCGTGCGGAGGCCACGACAGGCCGCCCGAAGTACCACGACGGCATGAGCGCGTCCATGAGCCCGCCGATCCACGCCCAGTCGGCGGGCGTCCAAAAGCGGTCGTCGGGCTGAGGAAAGAAGTTGTGCGACAGCTGAAAACCGGGCAGGTGGCCAAGCAGCACGCGGTGGCCGTGGAGGGCGCCCTTCGGCGCCCCCGTTGTCCCAGACGTGTAGATGAGCAGAGCAGGTGTGTCCGGTCCCGTGCGAGCTGTCTCCAGATCTGCACTGCCGTCGTCGATCAGGGCCCAGAAGCTGTGATACGGCGAGGCCACCGGGCCGTCGACGACGATGACTTGCAGATCTAGGATGTCGGTGGCGGCGTCCTGGATTGCGTCGACATGGGCACGGTCGGTGATCACCGCCTTGGACCCGGAGTCTCCGAGTCGGTAGCGGAGCGCCTGGGGGCCGAACAGGCCGCTCATGGGAATCGCGATTGCGCCTAGCTTGTAGATCGCCAGGTGGGCGATGCCGGTCTCGACCCGCTGCGGCAGGACGATCCCGACCGGGTCCCCCGCGCCGACGCCCAAGTGACGGAGGGCGTTTCCAAGCCGGTTCGACAGGTCACTGAGCTGCCCGAACGTGTAATCCCGCGGGGGATCAGCCCCGCAGTCGACCAGCGCCACCGCGTCACGCGGGTGGCGGTCAGAGCACGCCACACCGATGTTGAAGTCCGGCGGAATCCGCCAAACGAAGTCCGCGCGCAGCGCGTCATATGTCCTGCCGACGCTGCGGTCGAGCATCTCTCCTCCGAGTCCGCCGCGGCACCCCACGTACCGGCGACGAAACGAATCTACGACTCGAAAAGCGCTATGCCTATGGTGCCCGGCTCCGAACTTCAACGCGCCAATTTGGAGAAACCTCCAAGGACGAACCGACTAGCTCGGCAGCGAGCCCCGAGACGCAACGAGATGTCGCGCGAGGAGCGCGATCTGCAGATCGAGCGCGAAACGCGGCTCACCGAATTGCTCCCCGAGAAGCTCCTTGATTCGGCCGAGGCGGTAATACACGGTGTTGACGTGGACGTGAAGCCTCGCGGCGGTCTGGCCGGGGCTGCCCGAGGATGCTAGGTAGGCCTCGAGGGTGCCGATCAGGCACAAGCCATGTTGCCCATCGTGGTCGAGCAGTGGGCGCAGCCTAGAGCCGACGAAGCGCTCGAGCTCTTCCTCACCGCCTTCGCGAAAGAGCAACCCGAGCACACGGGCCTCCTCGAGGTCGACGACCGACACGCTAGGCGCTCTGGGGAGCACCCCCAGGATCCGGTCGCAGGCGACGAACTCACGTCCGTAGTCCTCGAGCGCGTCGCACACGGCTGAGACGACGCCACCCACTACTGCTCCGCCGCCCGGCACTTGGGCAAGCAGACCCTCGAGGCTTTCACGCACTCCATCATGCTCTGCACCGACCAACCCGACGATCCGGCTGCCGCGCTCGGCCACGAATACGCACGACGACTCGCGTCGCAGGCGACGAATCGTCTCTGCTCGGGCGAGGTTGACGGCGTCCGCCCTACCCGTGGGCGTCGATGCCGCGATCGCGAAGACCGCGATGCGATGCGGATCCTGCAGGTCGACGCCAAGCTCCCGGGCTCGGCGGCGCACGCCAGCCCCGACGGGAGTGGCCAAGAGCTCGCTCAGCAACTCACTCCCAAGCCGCCGCTCGGTCTCCGCGATCGCGTGCTCCTTGAGCACGTCCAGCGCCACCACCCGGGCCGCCTGCTCGACCAGCGGACGATCCTCCTCGAGCGCGTCCGGGCGAAGCTCCGCCCAGAGTGCACCCAGCACTTCGGCACGGGCCACGAGCGGCACCACCACGCGGACCCGGAGGCGATCCGGGGCACAAGCCGGGACCACGGTGGTGGACCCGTTCGCGCCCGAGTTTGGCTGCAGCGACACCCGCGCTCGCGCCAGGGCCTCGCGCGGGCCCCTCTCCATCATCAGCTTCCCGAAGCGATCGCCGGGGGCGCCGGCATCAGCCAACGTCCGCTCGTGCTCGTCGACGACGAAGACCCGCTCGCCGAGAAAGCTCGCCATGAGCTGCACGACCGCGGTCAGGCCCTCGCCAGCCAGGAGGACGCGGCTGAGCTCTGAGTTCAGACCCTCTGCACGCTGGAGCCGTCGATACTGAGCGCTGATCACCTCGTTGGTGCGCTCGACTTCAGCGAGCGCATCCGTGGCTCGCTCGTACAGCGCCGCATTTTCGAGCGCGACCGCGGCATGGTCCGCGAGGCTGGTCAACAGCTCGGTGTCTGAGTTCTCGAACGCTCGGACCTGACGGTCAGCCACGTAGAGCACGCCGACAAATCGGTTCGACGCGACTAGCGGGACGCCGAGGATGCTCCTGACTCCCTCGGCGCGGACCGCGCCATCGACCTCGGGTTGGTGTCGGATCCCCGGCTCGTTGAGGTAGTCGCTTGAGTAGAGCGGCCGGCGGCGATCCGCGACAACGCCCCCCAGCCCTTCCCCGAGCTTGAGACGCAGCTCGGAAAAACCGCGATCAGTGGTCCCCCTCGTCACCCGCATATAGATCACGCGCGACGACTCATCGACGAGCATGATGTAGGAGATGGGCGCGCCTACTAGGAGGCGCGCTCGCTCCACGATGGCCGCCAACACCGTCTCGAGGTCGAGCCGCGAGGACAACTCGCCGGCGGTCTCGTACAACGCTGCCAACTGAGCCTGGCTCTTACGCGCTGCACTCAGGAGGCCGTGGTTGTGCAAGACGCTGGCCGCCTGGGCGGCAAGCCCACTCGTGTCGACATCGGTCTCCCCCGAACTCGGTCGATGGACGAGCGCGACAGCGAGCAACTCGCTGGCGTAGAAGAGGGGGATAGCGAGCACGCTGCCCGCCCGATCGCCTCCACCGAAGCTGGCCGTAGCCAGACGCGCGCGTATTTCCTCCTCCTCGCCGGTCCAGCGCTCGGGGGACGAGAGCGACCCTACCCACGATGTCGGAAGCTCGACGAACCGTCCGCCTCGCCCATCGTGATCACGTTCCAGGCGCTTCATGCTCGAGTCGTAGCGCCATACGACGGCATGCTCACCGCCCAGGACGGCGCGCGCCTCCTCCGCCACGAGCACGCGCACGGCGGTGCCGTCGAGAGCTGCCAGATCGAGGGCCGCTAGGCGCCGCGAGAGCAACCCATCGGTTCCTTGCATGAGCTGCACCGATTGACCTCCTTCGCCGAGGATAGCCGCCGTGAAGCGGCGGAGCGCCGCCGCGCCGCTTCGTTCGCTGGCTTAGTTCCGGGCCGGGTTACCCCCGCTCCTACCACCAGGAGCGCCGCTGGGTCCACTCGACCCGCGATGGCGGGGGTTGGCCGCACAACATTGCCGATCATGACTCCACATAGGAAGGTCCGAGCCGTCCCGCTCTTGGTGCCACCGGTCCCCTCCGGCGCCAGGGGCAACCGCCGCTTCCTCTGGACCCCGGCGACTGCTCCCCGACCGGTCAAGGGCGCTGGACGTGCGCCTGGACTTCGAGCGGGGCGCGACGCTTTGGGTATGCGCAGTGCGAGGCGCCGGTGCTCGGGGTCAAAGGAGACGTCCACCACCTGCCTGCTCGAAGGACGCCCGTGCTGCTGCCAGCTCCCGGCACGCACGTAAGAGACCGCGCGGCGCTGCAGCGCCTGGCCCAAATGCCATGGTCCCGCCCTCCGCGCCGATCGCACGACTCGGTCCCAGTCACCCTCGATGTCGATGCCGAGCTCACCCACCGCATCACAGCGGTCCATCAGCAGCATGCGCTTCTGGGCCGAGTCCAGGCGTCGTAGCGCGACGGTGTCGGCGATGCGGACCGCCTCGGCCCAGCACCCGTATAAGACGAGAGCATCGACCAGCGCGGCGGCAGCATCGCGCTTGTCGGCGCCTCGTCGTGCAGGCCACGTAGCGCGTCGAGCGAGTCTCTGCCTTGCTCGCTGGCTCCCGCTCTTACCGAGAGCAGCGCGAACTCGAAGTCGCGTTGACCGCCACCCCAGAACTCGCGATGCAGGTCGAATTCAGCCGAGGGGTCATCGAGCTCAAGGCGTTCGCGCGCGAGGCGTCGGTAGATCGCCACAGCGCCCCGGCGATCGTTGAGCTCGCTCAGCGCGCGTGCTTGGCCGTTCGAGCATCGGCCAGATGAACTGCAGCGGCAGCCGGCCCGCTGACTCTTCGAGAGATAGCCCCAGCCCCTGCTCGCCCGCACAAAGTCACGCTGACGCTCGGCCTCGAGGGCGGCTGCTAGCTGCGGGCCCAGCCCCAGGGTGGCGAGCGGTCCCTTCACCAGCGCCTGCGCCGCTTCGGCGCGACGCGCCTCGTGCGTCCGATGAACGCGCACCGTGCCTTATCGAACGTGATCACCCGTCGCTCCCGTCGCTCGGGTGCCCGGAAGTACTCCTTGACGTAGGCCTCGTGGTTCTCGGGGCGCGAGACGACGACCACGGCCGGCCCGCTGACCTCCATCTGTAGTCCAGGTCACGCCGATCGACGCGGAACGTGAACTCCGCCTGCGTCTCGTCGTCGAACGCGCCGCGGTGCGCCTTGCTCTGCACGAAGACGACCCGACCAGTCATCGCCCGGGTCCGCGAGTCACGCGCTCGATCGCCCCGTCGATCCCAACCTCCGGCTGACCGTAAGGGGCAAATTGATGCTCCATCAGCCCAACGATCGTTTGGATGAATCCGACGCCGGCCTGGCCGAACGCCGCCGCGTCACTGAGCTTCTTGGGATCGTCAGCGAACGACATGCCCGACCAGGTCGTCCAATCCCGACGATCTCCTCGCTGCCATGTTCACTCGCGCAGCCTTCGGTTCGATGCAGCCAGGCGATAGAGGTGCTCGGCCAGGTCCAGGATGGGACGCCGGTCTCCGTCACGTGTGGGGTGCGCGAGCGCATGGCGGGCGAGCATCCGGGCCAGATCCGGTTTGGTCACCACCAGCGGCGGATCGCTGGCGGCGCACATCTCCACCACGATGGTTGCCAGCCCCGGCGCTGTGTGACCGGGTCTGGTGGCTCGCTTCTGAATTTCCGCGCCGACCGCGTCGGCGCTCAGCGCGAAGCCGGAGACCCCCAGCTCCTCGGCATGCGTGTTGAGGACCGGGCAGATCTCCTCCACGGTGAAATTGTCCACTTCGAGGTTGTCGCGCCACAGCAGGAACTCCGCCGCCTGGCCGGGTTCGAAGTCAAGCTCGCGCGCCTCCTCCAGGATCCGGCCAAGCCCGGGCTCAGGCAGCGCCAGCGCGTCGAGAGCCTTCTTGGATTCCGCGATCAGCTGCGCGCGACGCTCGCCGCTGACGCCCTCCAGCACGCCGGCGCGCATCAGGGCCTCGATCACCGCTCGCGCGCGACCCTCGTTGTCGAACACCAGCAGGAAGTAATTGGCATAAGTCCGCACCGAGGCGAGCAGCCGCTCGGTGTTGGCCGGCATGTCGGCGCCGGTCATGTCGATCGTGTGGATCCCGAGCCGCTCGAAGCTCGTGCCGTATCCGACGTCGAAGATCTCGCGCAGGGCGGCCAGCTCGGAGTCCCCCTCGCCGATCAGCTCAACCGTGTAGGGGTAGAGGTCATAGAGATCCAGCAACGCAGGAAGGACGGCGCGGTTGCCGTGTAAATCGGTCGTCCCGAACAGCCGCTGCTTCGCGCTCTGCCCGCCGAACCCCACCAGCTCATCTACGTCCGGCAGGAGCGTCCCGGTCAACTGGAAATTCCATGCCCGCAGGATTCTCGCTGCGTCGTAATAGTCAAGCGCCCGCAGGGCAGAACCCTGTAGCCGTTCGCGCTGCGAGCGCTTGACCTGATCCAGCAGCCAGAACAGGTCACGGTTGGGGTCGATGAAGTGGCCCCGAGCGCCCAGGTCGCCGCTCCGCGAACCTAGCCGGTCCGCGCTCACGCCGCCGTCGTCGGCTGCGGCGCGGTAGTCAAAGGAACCTTGACGCTCGAGCGTCCACCCAAACGCGTCATCCGTCAGACCACGATGTCGCCGCCGCGATAGCGCCCGCCGCGGATCTGTGGCATGAACAGATCCTGCACGCGGATCAGCAGCAGCTCGGTCACGCGGGCCTGCGCCCCGTGCTCGGTCAGAGCAGTGCGCGCCAGCGGCTCGGGCGCGCTGGCGATGCGGGCGCGCATCTCGAAGAACGTCTCCAGCCCGTCGCCGAGATTGCCCCACGGCACACCCGGCGCCAGCAGACGCTGCAGCTCCCCGAGCCACAGCAGCTGCCAATGGTGGTACAGCACCGTCAGCTCTGAGGCGAACTCTTGTGTCGCCCGAGCCGACAGGTTCGTCCACGGTATGAACCCGACCTCGTCGCGAATCAGCAGCGCCCCGTGGGCAAGACTCTCGGCCTGCTCGTGAAACCAGAAGCCGTGCAGGGCGTAGGCGATCGGCGTCAGCAGATTTTCACGATCAAGGGTCTCCCACGGTGCCGGGTCCAGGAACCCGAGGGTGTCAAGTCCCCGAGCCTTTGCGGCGCTCTGAAAGTCGCGCAGCGCCACCAGCGGAACCTGCACGAAGTACCACTCGCGTACCGCACGAGCAATCGTGAAGTTGCCCACCGCAACCATCGGCTCCCTTTTATCCGCCGCGACGGACGGTCACAACTGGGTACAGATCAGCCGCGCACGAGCGTCTCATAGCCCCATCCGCCCGAGCGCGCCTTGACGATCATCAGCCTGACGAACCGGTCCATCGCCACCGACGGCCGACCGCGGTCGCGGTGCTCGGCCGCCCACGCCGCCTCGATCGGCCCCAGCAGCGCCCGATCGTCCAAGAGCCTGTCCAGGGCGGCGAGATCCGCCGGCAACTCCGCGACCTCGACCGGTAACCCCAGATCGAACAACGACTCGACCTGCCCACCCGACAAGACCAGCATCCCGACCTCCACCCGATTTCCAGGCCGAAGTCCCGACATCAGACAGCTGTGCGTGATCCACGGTTCGACCGCGAGCCGGCGCTGGGAGGCATCGGCCGCGCGCACGGCTGCACCACGCGGCCGCTTGCGCTGGTGTTCGGCGTCGCTTCGCGCCGCATCAGCTGCGGCATGCTCACGCTGTCGAGATGGCGCACGAGAGAGTCCCGCTGGTCGTGATCCAGCGCCAGCTCGGACACGCCAACCTCGGCATCACCAGCATCTACCTCCAAGGCATCGACACCGAACCCGTCCTCGCGGTCGGCGACGAGCCGTCCACCGAAACGCTCATTGAGTAGATCAGCACGGCTTCGAACTCGTCGCGCCGAAGCGACGGACCATAGTCGTGATGAAGTTCATCATTGAGCTTGAGATCGTGCTCTTCTTCCGCTGAAGTCTGCTCTGCCAGGGCTGAAGACCGATCGCAAAACTCATCGACGTGGGCGGTCCAAGCAACGGTACGGCCTTGCCGGCGCCGCACCGAGATCCCGGAGCGGAACCCGAAGCAGACGCAGGACAGCCAGAGCCGCGCGCTCAACCCGGTCAGCAAGGCGATGTATGTAAGACCCGCCCTGTGATCCGTCCCGGGAACGGGGCGCTATACGGACGGTCGTGACGCCATGTCGGCATGCCCGAGCCGACACAAGAGCAGGAGTCATACGAGAGCTGCTCGCGCGTCCTGCTCCTCGCCAATCTCGCGTCTGCTGCCGCCGCTCGGCGCGGCGGGGTTCCCGATCGCCCACGTATCCGCGCGAAGCAGATCTCGTCACTAGCTCATGCGTTCGTCTTGGCGCTTCGGAAGTCGAGCCAGAGTGCCCATGGTTCGATCGAGCCGATCTTCAACAGTCGGGGATGCGCCCACGGACCCTCAGCTACCCGCCGCGGACCTCGCTTTCGTCGCCCGATCAGGCGCTCCACGATTGGTGGCGCTGGCGTGATCAAGACGCCCGGGAGATGTACTGGTTGGCCCACGACATGGGTGCTCCCGGCCCGCCGCTGCGGCTGGTGGTCCACGAGATCGAGCGCCGCATCGCGTACGACCCGAAGCTCACCGACGGGCTGCTGCGGGTCTTTAACCACAACGTCACCCCCTCCCCGAAGGTATTGACCCGTCCCTCGCCATGGCCGCCACCGCCAAGGCACTTGTGACGCGTCCCGGACAACGCAGGGTCGTGCTCCGGGAAGCGCGCACGCTCGCCACCAACAACCGGCGCCGGCGCGCGCCAACGCATCCCTCACCAGCGCCGCGACGCCGGCGCCGCGCCCCTGGCCCTCAGGGCTCCAGCGTCGGCCGGAGTTGAAAGATACCCCTGCGCGTGCCGTAGCCGAACGCCGTGCATAGCTGGTTTCGTGGCCATGGCGTTGGCGTCGCGGCGTACGTGTCACCCGAGCGACGGTGTTTCCCTCAGCCGAGGCGTTCCCTCAGGCGTCAAGGCGATGCAGACTAGACGCCTATAGTTCTAGACGACCATACGGATAAGCGTCTATACTTCTCTCATGCTCTTCGCAACCCCTCAGATATCCCCAGAGATCCGGGGGCGTCTTGACGAACTCGATGATCTCCGCCGCCAGCTTGGGCAGGAGGTCGCACGCCCCTCCCCCTGGATGGGAACGCTGCGACGTCTCGTGCGAGCGACGTCGGTCGAGAGCTCCACGTCGATCGAGGGCTTCCACGTCTCTCCAGAGGAGGCGATCGCCCTCGTGAGCGGAGAGGAACAGCCAGAGCCGGAAGACGAGAGCCGGATGGCGGTTGCCTGCTACGGCCGCGCCATGGACCACGTTGGCGTCATGGCCGGCGACCCCTCCTTTCGCTGGCTCGACCGGGTGATCCTCGACCTCCACTTCGACGCGTGCTCCTTCCAGCCCGACAATAGTCCCGGTCTGTGGCGGACGGGACCAATCAGCGTCACCGCGCCCGGTGGCGGAATCGCCTACGTGGCACCGGACGGCGACAATGTCCAACCCCTCATGGCTGAGGTCGTGAGCTGGCTCGAGGACGGCGACCTGGATGCGCACCCCGTGGTCCGTGCCGCCATGGCGCACCTCCACGTGGTGTCGGTCCACCCGTTCCGCGACGGCAACGGCAGGATCTCTAGGATCGTGCAGTCACTCGCGCTCACACGCGAGGGCCTGGTGTCGCCGGAATTCGGATCCATCGAGGAGTACCTCGGCACACACACTCCCGCGTACTACGCGGCGCTGCTGGATGTGCAGGGTGGCTCGTATCAGCCCGACCGAGACGCCTCGAGCTGGGTCCGATTCTGTGTGCAGGCCCACCTCGACCAAGCCAGGCACCGCTTGGCGCAGATCGAGGAAGCCGGTGCCCGCTGGTCCTTCCTGGAGGACCTCGTCGAGAGGCACCGTTGGCCTGACCGGTTCGTCATCGCGCTGGAGCAAAGCCTGATCGGAGGCTCCGATCGGACGTCGTACGGCGACGAGGCCGAAATCTCGCCTGCGACGGCGAGCGCCGACCTGCGCCGGCTTGTCGATGCCGGGCTAGTCATCCAGCGGGGGCGCGGGCGCAACATCCGGTACCACGCCAGCGACCAGCTCCGGGCCGATGTTGCTCGCGCAACCGCTGGGCGTGCCGACGGTCCGACCGCCGCCCCGGGCGCCCCTTCGCCTGAAGGTGTCGCCGCCACTGTGGCGGAGTGATCTGGTTGCCGCAAGGCGGTGCGGGATCCCGATTCGACATGCGGCCGCTTGCCGCGGATGGGGACGAATCTCGCCTGGCCGCCACGGTTACGATGCACCGGTCCCAAAACCACCCCGGGACCGCCCGGAGACCCGAATGCCACTGACGCTGCCCCAGCTTGACCGGCACCTTTTTGCCGCTGACTGGCTGGCTCGAAGCCGCTCGCGCCGCGTTGTGAACTGAATCCGCTCACGACGCCCCGCGCCATCGCGTCGCGCTGCTGACCGGCGCCACGACAAGCCCGGCCGGCCGTCTGCTCGCCCAACACATCCGCCTCACCGACCTCGCGGATGGGCACTCCCCGACCATGTCCCCAGATATGTCCCGAACTCCGCAATTCTGACGTCAGGTGAGCGCACCCGAGCGCACCTCATGTCACCGGGCAGAGCGCAGAAGCCCTGAAAGCGACGATCTGACAAGGAAGAGGTCCCAGGTTCGAGTCCTGGATCGCCCATCGGGTAGTTCTCCTGGTACGGCGGGGTTTCTGCGTTTCGCCGTTTCGCTCGGTGGACCTGAGACGCCGTGCCGCAGCCCACGGTCGCCTCATGGAAGCACCCGTCGCTTAGTACGACGCGACAGCGTGACGAACCCTGGCGTGCCCAGCAGCCTTTCTGACCTTGCCGCGTCCTACGTCGACGGCACGGACTGGGCGGTTACGACCACCGGCCGGCGCAGCGAACGAAGCACGGTTAACGTAGCTGCGAGGCTGGCCTGTTGCGCTTCAGACGAGGGCATTCCTCGCGACCTGAGCACCCAGTCTGGCCATAGACCGCAGACGGTTTGTACCCGCAGGCGCCATACGCAAGCGCCCGAGGAGGGGGTCAACTTTCAACCGGCAAAGAGGGGTCAGTTTTTGACACCACCGGCGCCGACAATCGCCGCCGCGGCCAACGCCGCCGCGCGCGGCGAAGATCGAAATCGCGGCAAACTGCGCTGAGCGGGCGAACACCACGGCCGACATCGCGATCGCGGCGACGGGCGACAGCCCGGCCTGCCTGGCGATGAAGCCGAAGGTCAGCTGACGGGGAAGCCCGCCAGCGCGTAGGGAAGCCCGGCGCGCAGGCCGGTACGCCAGGAGCCGCGGGGGTCTCTGTTGTCCCCACTTTCGGGCATTGAGCTGCCTGCGGGCGCGACGACCTGCTGCCACGTCTCTGAGCGTAGCCGCGACCAGCTGCGCGCGCTTGAGGCGATCAGCGGGCGCAGATCACTGCTGCCACGCTGATAGTCAGAGAACCTGGAGCGGGGTGCCGCGACCGAGGTGGTGGGCCAGCCACGCGTCGTCGGTTACTCGCAGGCGGATGCAGCCATGGGAGACGTGGCCGGGGATTGCCTGTGGCTGATGGTATGGCCCATGAATGCCGATGACCCCGCCCCCGGGCCAGTCCGTCAACACCGAATAGTCGCTGGTGCCGAATGCGTAAGGGCCGTAGCCCGACCGCGGGTCGCTGATCTTGAACCGCTCGCGGATCCAGAAGCGGCCCGCCGGTGTTGGGGAGCTCCGCCTGCCGACGGCCACCGGCGCGCTCCACAGGACGCGGCCGTTTACACGGAAGAAGATTCGCAGCCGTCGACGGTTGACCACAAGCTGCTTGTGCGTGATGTTGAAAGCGCCGAGCGCCTCCCGATGCACCCAGCCGACGCTGCCGTTCGGCCGCATCGGGATGCGCAGCTTGATCCACTGCTGCCCCGCGGCATCGAAGTGCCTGCTCAACAGCAGGTAGACCTCAGGGAAGCCGTCTTCTGTGAACCGGCGCAAACGTGTGACCCGGCGCGATGAGGCGTCAGGCTGCTTGTAGATCCCCGCCTTCCCCACCGCTTGCGCCCATCTCGTGAAAGTCTGCTCATCCGAGAGCAGCTCGTCGACTCCAGGCGATGGAACAGCTGCGGGCGATGATTGGTCAACCGGCCCCGGTCGCAGCCGAGCGGCGCCAACCCCAGCCGTCGCCGTGTCCAGCGAGCGAATCTGCAGTCCGGCCCACAGTCGCGGCATTCCCGGCGCGGTTGCGGCGCCGCCCTGAGCGGAGGCAGGGCCGGCAGCTGACCCAAGCCCGAACAGACCGGCCAGCGACGCCATCCACGCGAGGGCTGTCGAGGAGGACCGCATCGCGGTCACGCTCCGGCCTGAGCCAGTAGCACCAAGGCGAGGAACGTGAAGGCAACCATCACGCCGAGCATCCAATACTGGGAGCGCCGCGCGACGCGCGGATCTCCGTAGAGCACCAGCGCGCGGTCGTGAGCAGCGGTCAGCCCGGCGAGATGGCCGGCGATCACCAGTAGGACCTGGAAATACCACGTGGCGGTCACGCCAATGATGCCGTAATCGACGAGGCGGCCAGCGGTCCCAAACAAGTTCCATCCCTGGCCGAGCGGATCGGAGGCGAGCGGGATCACGGCCTGCCCCTGGGTGAGCAGAAAGCTCAGGTAGTGGGCGCCGACATAGGCAGCTGCGATCGGGACAAGCGTGTGCACGAACGCGTTGGCCGCGTCTCCGCCGCCTGCCGCATACCGCACGCCGGCAGCGCCGATCCGATACAGCATCAGCACCAGGAGGACGGCAGACAGCAGGCCGATCGTCGAGGCGAGGCGCAGCGACGCGGCATCCGGAAAGCCGTGGGTGCTGAAGAAGTCGGTGATCCGAGCGCGGATCGACAGCCACGCGGGAGCGTCGCCGGCCCCGTCGAAGGTGACCGTGCCGATCATCACGGCGAGCAGCGGCACCGTTCCCGCCAACGAGGTGTCGAGCTGCGTCAACCCCGATAGCGGGCGACGCACGACGACCCTCCCAGCTTGCGCTTGGAGCGGCGAGATCCTCGAGAAGAGGTTGAAGTAGACCGAGAAGGCCTCCGCGTTGTCCAGCCAAGGTTCGACCCCGACGAGGCTCATCGCGACCGACGTGACCGTCGAGTAGACGATCGCAGCAATCGCGATGTTCTGCGGCGCGGCGCCGTTGCCGGCCGCGAGCTCCATATAGGCGAAGCCGATCAGGCCCACCACAGCCGGCCAGCGCCCCAGCCAACGCGGGTACTGAAGCGGTGGCGGCAACGCGCGGCGACTCAGTCTGGCGGCGACGGCGGCGATGACGCGGGCAAGGGCAGCCCACGGATTGAAGGCCCTGAAGACGTCACCGAGGAGGATGCTTGCCGGCACCAGCCCCACCCAGAAGGCGACGAAGACAAATGTGGGTGCAATGTTGTCCCCTACCGTCTGCGAGCCGTCAATGCCGCTCCAGATGATCAACGCGAGCAGACCGACCCCGACCGCGCCTGCGGCGGTGCGCACCGCGCGACTGAAGGGCAGCGCGCCCAGCCGTCCTGGGGTCGCTGCGGGCGCTGCCAGCTCGAGCTGCGGGCGCGGCCACAGAACCGCAAGAGCAACGAACGACACGAGCAGGACCACCCCGGCCGCCCATGCGAATAGCCATTTGGGAATCGGCAGGTCAGCGCGCGCGACCAGACCGTGAGCCAGGGCTGGTGAGGGCACGGCCGCGGCAGCGGTGAGCGTGAGCGTGAGCGTCGCGATCACCAACGGGCGTCTGAGTCGCATCCCTCGGCTCATCCAGCTGGACCGGCGGCGTGCGGCCACCGAGTGCGCTCATACCTGCGCCGCAGCGCGAGCGCGCCGAGTGAAGCGGCGGCCGTGATGGCGGCGGCGGTAAGAAGCCACCAAAGCAGGCGTTGCGCGTGTCCGGACCCAGCGACGTTGTTGTAGCCCGGCTGCTCGAGGGGAATCCAGTCGATGGTGCCGCTGATGAAGCGCCGGCCGGCGACGGTTTCGATTGGAATCGACCAGCGCTTCAAAACAGTCGTATGCGAGCGACCTGTGATGTCCGCCGGAGGAGCGAGCGAGCCGTAGCGCAGGCGCGGCTCAACCCACCCATAGCGGGGGACTTCGGCGACCTTGCGCCATCTTGGGGTCGCATTCGGGGGCACCCCGGCGATGCTCGCGCCGCTGGCGATCTGGCCTGCCACGAACGTCGGGCTGCTGGTATTCACGCTGACTCCCCCGGGGCCGATGCGTGCGAACGGCTGGCCGTCGCTGCCGATCACCGTCACAACGCTGCGACTGAGGTTGGACACGAAGAGTCCGGGTGCGGCGCCTCCGAGCACGCTCACCGTCACTGGCGCGCCAACTGCCGGCCGGAGCCGCGCGATCACCGAACCGATCGCGGGCCGGAACTCAACGTGCCCGTTTAGCCGGGCGCTGCTCGAGCCGTAGCGCAGCGGTATCGACCAGCCGACCAGGCGCAGCGGCTTCCGACCCGCCTGCGCCTGCGGCGGAATCGGATTTGCCGGCGGCTCGACCCGCCTGTCGAACCAGGCCCACTGCGCCTGCGCGGACACCCGCAGCCAGCGGGGCGCCGCGCCTGCATGTGCGCTCGCCGGCAGGTTGAGCGCCAGCCCTGAGGGATTGCCGGATGCGTACCAGCTCGGCGAGTTGACGTTGGCGAAGCTGCCGCTGGGCCCGATCCGCAGGAATGCCTCGCCGAAGTTGCCCACGACCGTGAGCTCGGTCGGGCTCGTGTTCCTCATCTCCACCAGGCTCTGCTGGACGCGATCGGTCGTCGCATACACCCCGGGCCCGGCCCCGCTGATGCCGTCAACGAGGGTCTCGATCACCGGGGTGGTCTCCCCGTGTGCGAACGACGTCGCCGTGGCCGGTCCGCTGAGGAGCACGAGCGCTAACAGCACGCCGCTGATGACGCTGGGCCCACGGGGCCGTTCTCCGCTCCGGATCCCGCGGAACGCGATACGGTCGCGCATCGTCATTTCAGCCCGTGAAGCGCGGCGAGACGTGCCTGCGACCCTGGCGGCTCCGATGCTTGCGGTGGCGCTTGGCGTGGCGCTTGGCGTGCCGCTTGGCATGCTTCGCCGCGGGCCTCATCTGCATCCGGCCGCTTGCGGTGGCGAACTCGGTGAAGGCATGAGATGGCTTGACGCAACCGCCGAGCTGCCGGTTGACAAAAGTCATGTACGGCCCTGCCGGCAACACGGAGCTGGCCTGCGACCCCGTCGGACCTTGCACCGTCAGCGTGTTCCCCTGCCTGGCGATGATTTTCATGTCGACGCTGCGCTGGTCGGCGTCGACGATGTGGGTCGTCGCGCCGTAGCGCATCGTGACGACGCTCTTGATCGAGCTTGCCGGCACGTCCAGCTGGATCTGTGCCCGACCGCGCGAATCGCTGGGTGAGATGTTCAGAATCGTCGCGGCCTGACCTGGGCAGAAGATGTATGGCGGGCTGTAGATCTCAAACGTGGGGTCACGTCCGATCGGGCCATTCGGCGCGGTGACGCCAGGTACCAGGGTCCGGTTGGCGAGGTAGCCGTTGGAGATCACGGCATGGCCACCGATTAGGACACGGCCGTCCGGGAGCAGATTGGCCGTGTTGTGGTAGGTCCGAGCCTGATGCTGGAGTGCCACCTGCCGCCAGGTGTTGGTTTGGGGGTTGAACAAGTCGGCCCTCTTGACCGGGATCTCAAAGCCCGGCAGCGCGACCTCATCGCGGTCCGCGCCTGAGGTCGCCAGCACAGAGCCGTCAGGCAGCAGGGTGCCGGAGGAGTACCAGCGCCCGAATGGCCCCGAGGTCGCAAGCGGACCGGTCAGCTTGGTCGACAGCTTGTCCGTGCCGCCGGTGGTGTCAACGGTGTGGATGGCGCTCTGCTTGAGCGAAAAGTATCCCCCCGGGCTCGGAGGGTTGGGAACGCCGCCCGCAACAAGGAAATGGGCCTTGTTGTACTGGCCATTTGCACTCTGCGTGAGCGGCATCAGCACCGAGAAGGTCGAGCCGATGAAGCCCGGCACCGCCCCCGGCGCGTCGGTGCCCGGAATCCCGAGGTCGGTCCACTGCTGCGTGGCGGGGTTGTAGGAGGAGGCGATGTTCCAGAGGGCTTCGTCGTAGGCCTGCCCAGCCGGGTTGAATGCCTGACCGCCCGCGTCGTAGTAGACGTGCCCGTCGGGCAGCAGGTGCATGCGCGGGAACAGCGGCAGTGATTTACGAGCGGTATCGGGGTTGGCCGTCCACTTTCCGGTAGCCGGGTGATAGACCTCGGTGTTGCGCTCGTTCTGACCTTCCGAGACGCCGTAGCCCGGCGAGTAGCCGAGCGGCTGGCCCTGGCGGTTCGGGTCAGGGATGTCATTCTGGGTCGGCGTGGGATTGATGGTGTTCACAGCTTTGATCAGCTTGCGCAGGCCGCTGAGCTCCATGATCTTTCCGCCAGCCATGGTCACCGGGGTGCCGTACCAGCGGCCATAGTTCATCGATCCGGTCTGACTCCACGTGTTGGTGTGGGGGTTATAGATCCGCGTGTTCGGGATGCCCTCCAACTCCGTCGCACCGAACTTCGACTGATCGTTGCCGGGATCGTTGACGTATTTGGTACCCCCTGTGGCCATCAGGCGGCCATCGCTGAGGAACAGCTGGCCGGAGCAGAACAGAGACCCCGCGTCGGTGGCCTGGTTGGTGCTGAAAAGGTTTCCCGGCAGCAGCGGCGCGGTCTTGTTCGCGTTCTGCGCCCCGCCGTCGACCGGAGCCGGATCGGGTTGCCAGGCCTGCTCGCGTCCCGCCTTGGTGGGAGCATCCAGCTGGGTGGGGTTGAGCAGGCGGGTCTGATCGTTCAAGCCGACGACGCCGAACTCGCCGACGATCGAGAGCTCGACGTTCTCAGTGCCGGCGAGGTTGTCCCAGTAGACGACCTTGCCATCGGCGCGCCCAGGCGCGGGTAGGACGCTCTGCGACCCGGCCGCGGGCTTGCAGTCGATGAAGCCACGCGTGACGCCGGGCCCCGTCGGATTGGCCGGGGGCACCGGCTGGGTGCCGGGCTGGGGAAGGCTACCCGGCGGCGCCGTCGGCGGCTGGCCGGTCGAGCGGTCAATGCACAGTTTGTCCGTCGTCACGCGAGGATAGCCGGCGCCCGGGCCGATTGATGGCTCGGCGGTCGGATCGCTGAAGACGCCATTCTGCGCCACGTCGCTCGTCTGCGCGGCACTGTTGCGCGCCAGCACCACGAGCGTGCCTCCCGCAAGCAGAGCCGCCAAACACACGGCCATAATCGCGCGCGTCAGTCGCTCGCATCTCCACAAGCCAATCGGCAAACCTCGCATCAGTTTTCCCTCTCGCTGGTCCTCGCCCCGGACAGTCGCGCGACCGACCCCCCGACTCTGGCCGAACATACCAGCCGCTGGCGGCATGCGCGCAGGTAGGGCTTCCAAGGTCAGTTACGCGCGTGACAAGTGAGCAGATTCGCCGCCTCGTGCCTCGTCTGTGGCCGCGCCCCCCGGCGGCTCAGCTCCTCGTGCCCACCACTGACCCGATGAAGCCGATCACGTCGGCGATGACCTCGTCACGGTTGGTTTCGTTGAAGATCTCGTGCATCGCCCCGGGTAGACCTTCTCCTGCACGCCTTGTGGAGTGTTGTACGGGTCAAAGCCGCCGCGGAGGATTTCCTTCGCCTCAGCGCTGACCCCGGCCGCACCCGTCGTGATGAACGCGCACCCCTTGTGGTTGGGTGCTGCCCAGCTCTCCCCAGTAGACGCCGTGTGGTTCCCGGCGTCACTGTCAACCAGCAGCGGTGCGCGAGGATGCCGCCAGCCTGCTCTGCGCAGCTGCCCTTGCTCAGCATTGAGGAATATCTCGACCGAGCCGAAATGGCTGCTCTGGAGCAGCACAAAGGTTTGGCACGGCTGGTGGTCGTTGTAGGCGACCGGCCCGACCTTCGAACAGTCGACGTAGCTCGTGGTCTCGTGCGCGGTGGCCACCACGGGAAGCAAGCCCGTGCTGACCCTCGCCTGGTCAGATCCTCGCGGCCAGCGGTCGATGACGATCACGAGGGCGACGACCGCGCCGACTACAACGCACAGCCAACCGACGGTTCGCCTCCGGACGCCTCGGATCGAGCACTGGAGCCCCGCGCAGCGACCTCGTCACCCGGCGCGCCGCTTCTCGGCTGCGACATGCCAGGACCGTACAACCCACGCACGCTGGCTAGCGCAATCGCGTGAATCCACTCGTCGCCGCGGCGTCCGCGCGGCTCCTGACGCTCGGCTACCGAGCAGTCCAGCCGCGTGATCGCTTTCGTTGGCCGCCTTGAGCAGCGCCCGCGAGTCCTTCGGCGACAAACGGCTGCTGTGGGAGCGACGGCCGACGACCGCAGAACCTCCTTCTGGCGAGGAGGAGGGACCGGTAGGCGAGCGGACGGAGCACCTGCTTCGCGGTCAGCGCGCGACTCGCCGGCTCAGAACGCAGACCAGTTCCACGTGCCGCGGATCGGGTGAGCGCGCCGTCAGAAGTGTCAGTCCATGTCACCGCGGATGCGCTTGTAGCGCTCGTAGATCACCCGCGAGCCGAACGTCCTGGTCTCGATCAGCTCCAGCGGGACGTCCTCGGTGACCGGCGGGAGGAACGGCGTGCCGCCACCGACGACGATCGGATTGCGGAACATGCGCAGCTCATCGACTAGGCCGAGCTTGATCGCCGTCGCGGCGAGGCCGGCGCCGCCGATCTCGACGTCCTTGTCAGTCGCGGCGAGCGCGGCGGCGATCTCCTCCGCCACCGACGCCTCGGCGAGCCGAGCATTGCCCTGGACGCTGTCGAGCGTGCGGCTGAAGACGACCTTGGGAAGCGCGCACCAGACGTCGGCGAACGCGGCGTCAAGCTCGGTGTCGCGCAGCGACGGATCCGTCTCCCACACCAGCATCGTCTCGTAGAGCTTGCGGCCGCACAGATGGCAGCCAAGCTCGCGCACCCGCGCCAGATGGAAGCTAAACAGCTCCTCGTCAGGGACAGTCCACCCGAACCCGCCCTCGCGGTCGGCGATGAAGCCGTCCACCGAAACGCTCATTGAGTAGATCAGCAAGGCTTCGAACTCGTCGCGCCGGAGCGACGGACCATAGTCGTGATGAAGTTCATCATTGGCTTGAGATCGGGCTCTTCTCCGCTGAAGTCTGCTCTGCCAAAGCTGAAGACCGATCGCAACACGAAAACTCGTCGGCTTGGGCGGTCCAAGCAACAGTACGGCCTTGCCGGCGCCGCACCGAGATCCCGGAGCGGAACCTCAACCGGCGACGCCGACGGGCGGCTCGGCGGTTTCCCAGGGTCGCCTCGTCATCGCAAGAGGATCGGCCTGCGGTACACCCGCAATCGCTTTGATGTAGCGCCGCTCTAATTGTGTAGTAGTCTTCTAATCGTGTCGGGATTGCCAGCGCCCTCTCGTCAGGATCGTCGGAAGCTGAGAACGGCGACGGCGATCCTCGACGCTGCCGAGCGTCTGTTCCTCGGGCGGGGCTATCAGGCGACCACGGTGGAGCAGCTTGCCGAGGAGGCCGATGTGGCGCTGGGTTCGTTGTATGGCCATTTCGGTGGCAAGGAGGGCGTGTACGCGGCGTTGATCGATCGGGCGCTGGAGCTTGATCGGGGCTATTGCGATGAGGGGTGGGCGTCGGGATCGAACGCGGTCGAGCGGCTGGTTGGGTTGAGCGAGGGCTATCTGCGCTTTGGCCGCGATCATCCTGGCCACTTCCGCGTCTTTCGCTTCCCGCCGGCGGGTGGCCCGAGCGGCGGCCCGGCGGCCGCCGCCGCGCAGCGGGTCGCCGTGCGGGTCACCAGCGAGGTCGAGCGCATGGCCGGTGCTCTGAGCGAAGCGGCCGGCGAGGGGATCGTGCGTCCGGTCGATCCTCGGGCGGCCGCGGTCTTTTTGTGGGCGGCGTGGGACGGGGTCATCGCGGCACATGTCTTGCCTGGGAACATGGGGCTCAGCGAGGCGCAGTTCGAGTCGGTGCTGGCGATCGCGCGCGAGGTGCTGACGGTCGCCCTGCTGGCGCCAGCTGGGCGCAGTTCATGATCATGCGGATCGCCGGCGACGGCGACTATGGCCAGCCAGCGACGCCGGGCTGGCGTGGCCGCGACTGGTCGGTTTGCGAACGAGACGCGCTGATCGCGCGGCGGCGTCTGCACTACCTCGACACCGGCGCGGGTGAACGGGCGTTCGTGCTCGTGCACGGGATGGGCGGTCGCTGGCAGCACTGGCTGGAGACGATCCCCCTGCTGGCCGAGCACGGCCGTGTGCTCGCCCTCGATCTACCAGGCTTCGGAGGATCCGAGACGCCTGGCGCCACCGTGTCACTCGACGGGTTCGCCGATGCCGCTGCTGAGCTGATCCGCGGCCTCGGCGTCGAGCGGGCGGTCCTTATCGGGCACTCGATGGGTGGGCCGATCGCTGTGCGCTTCGCCAGCCGCCACCCCGACCTTGCAGAGGCGATCGTGCTGGTCGGCGGGGCCGTGTTTCAATTCAGCGCGCTGCTCGGGCTTCGCGACGTACTGCGCTTGGTCACCGAGCGGCCCCGCGAGAGCGCCGCTATCGCTGCCGAGATCGTCAGCGCGGGTCTGCCCGCGCCATCCGTCGGGCGCCGGCTGATCGCCTCCTCACCGCGCCTGCGCCGAGCCGTCCTAGCGCCATACGTCTTTGATCCCGCAGCGCTGCCCTTCGACAGCGCTGCCCTGATCATCGCCGGCGGGGGAGCGCCCGGCGTCCTGCCCACGGCACTCGCGATCGGGCGCTCTAACCCACGAAAGGGAATCGAGGCCGTGAGCTGTCCGATCCTCTCGATCGGCTCCGAGCACGATCGCATCACCCCACTGGCCGACACCCATGCCTTCCAGCGCGAGGTCCCCCGCACCCGAACCATCGTGCTCGAAGGCTGCGGCCACATGAGCATGCTCGAACGACCCCAGGCCTTCAACACCCAACTGCTGGCCTTCGCCCAGGCGCTTCCGGCGTCCTCACCCACCCCGCCATCAAAGGAGCAAGCGCCATGACCAAGCACTCGACCACTACCAGCACCAACGAGACGCTGATCCTCTCCGGGCTTACCGAGCTGGCAACCGGAGCGCTCACCGGCTGGCCCTACGCCCTCGCGATCAGCGACGCGGACAAGGTCCGCAAGCTCGGGATCAGATCTGCACCCCGCCTGCGCCAATGGCATCTTGACCTGATCGCCCTCGGCAGCCTCAGCGTCCTGATCGGCACCGCGGTCCCGGACTTACCCCGCCGCATCGCGTGGCCGCTGACCATCGGAGCCTGGACCAACGCCAACGCATTCGGCGTCCTGGCCATCCGGCCCGACCTAAAAGACCACCCCATCTACAAGACCGCCGTCATCGGATCCTTCGCAACCGTGACCTGGGGCTGCAGCGCCCTCGCCATCCTCGCCGCCCGACGGTCGCGACAATCGTGACCGGCGCGCCGGCTTCGGCGTCCAAAATCTGCGCAACTTCAAACCCGAAAAGCGCGCCGGAGGCCTCGAGAGAGCGAGCCAGCGCACGCACACGAGAATGTTCCGGTACCCCAGCCGCTGGCAACGATCTCGCGGGACGTCGACGATCACCGCAAGCCGATCAGCTAGCGGTGGGTCCTTGTCGCCGTCCGTGGGCTTAGCTCCGCGGCTTCGTAGTTACGTCGCGTTGAATGGCTCGGTAGAGGGTGGAGCGCGCGACGCCGAAGAGGTCCCCGAGTTCGGCTGTGCTGTGTTCTCGGGCCGGTGCAGCGCGACCATGCGTCTGCACGTGACCTGGCGGCGGTCAGCGCTCATGGCGTCCGCTCGGCTGCGGCTGCCTGGACGCGGCGCATGCCGTTGATGGCCGCGGGGAAGCCGGCGTACGGAGCTAGGTGGATCATGACCTCTTGGAGTTCGTCGAAGCTGATGCCGACGTTGAGTGCCCCCTGTAGGTGAACGTCGAGCTGCGGCTCGCGGGCGCCCATCGCTGCGAGCATCGCCACGGTGATCAGCTCCCGGTCGCGAAGCGACAGCCCGGGGCGGCTGTAGACGTCGCCAAACGCGAACTCGACGATGTAGCGGCCGAGGTCGCCGAGTGTGTCGACGACGGCCCCGCCGGCGCTCCCGTCAACCGCTGCTAGCCGTTCGCGGCCCCGCTCGTACCGTGCCTCAGTGGGATGCGTGCTTGTCATGCTCCTCCAACGCCTGGTAATGAGTGATCTTCTCGGTCAACGTCGCGAGATCTCGGTGCAGCTCGGCGATGCGCTCGAGGACTACGTCGCGGTGCTCCTCAAGCAGCGCGCGACGCGCCGGGACGGTTGCGTCACCTTCTCGACGAAGCGCGGCGAAGCGCTGCATATCGCGGATCGCCATGCCCGTCGCGCGCAGACGCTGTAGGAACGCCAGCCAAGCCAGGTCGCCAGAGTCGTAACGCCGCGCGTTACCCGACGCGCGCGTCACGGGATCGAGCAGGCCGATTCGCTCGTAGTACCGCAGCGTGTGGGCGGTCAGTCCGGTGAACTCGGCCACCGCCGCGATGGTGAGCTGCTCGGCATACGAGTCCTTCGCGGAAGCCATGGCGGGACCATAAGCCTTCGAGTGCGCTCGAAGTCAAGCGTCCGAACGCGCCAGTTCAATGTGCCGAACCACGAGCATGTGGGATCGGACGGTGAGCGTCGCGCAGTCACGCGTCCCGGTAGACGATCGGCTTGCGGACTACCGCGGGGGCGTGCCGTTGCAGCTTCGCGGGACGCCCCTCTGGCTCGCCTACTCGCTCCAGAAGTCCTGGACCATCTCCCCGTCTGACTCCACGCGCGGCCCGAAGATCAGGATCTGGAGCCCACTGCGGCCCGCTTCGAACGATCGCGCGACGCCGGGGCTCACGCGCACTGCATCGAGCGGCGTCAGTTCCACGAACTCGTCGTCGAGCTTGACGCGTCCGTCGCCGTCGATGACCACGTAGATCTCCTCGGCCGTGCGATGGCGATGGGCAAAGGCCTCGCGTTGTCCGGGTTTGACACTGAGGAAGTTCATCCCCGTCTGCTCGGCGCCGAGATCCTGCCCGGGGAAGCGAGCCTCTTGGTGGCCGACAGCCCGTGCTCGGCCGCTGAGTCCTTAACGTCGCGGAGGTTCTTCTTCGAGTAGCTCACGGTCGCGATCG
>JAABUQ010002687.1_pt1 | contig 34590 bp, 47 predicted proteins | sample 5560001 | NCBI WGS metagenome assembly JAABUQ01 (sample SAMN10711888, study PRJNA513371) | rock metagenome | isolation source: Antarctica rocks | place: Antarctica: Victoria Land, Finger Mt nord | collected 2015-12-18
CCTTAGTGACCCTATTCCAATCCTCCCACTCCCCCGCCATCTCAGTCAACACCCCCCCCATAACCCCCGCACTAGCCATCAACCCGTGCCCCTCCCCCTCCAACACGCGGACCTCGCACCTGCGCATCATCTTCCCCAACCAGCGTACATTCTCCACGGGCACCCGGGTGTCTTTGGTGCCGTGGTGGATCACGACGGCGCGGGTGACGTCCACGTAGCGGAAGCCGATGGGCTGGCGGCGCTCGAGGCAGACGATGAGGTCGACGGCGGAATTGGCGTGCGTGGTTGCTGCGTCCCAGATGGCGGAGGCGAGGCGAACGTCGTATGAGGTGGATTGGTGGGGTGGGGGTTTTTCGGTGACGTCGGTGAGGGCGGAGGAGCCACGGCGAAGGGGGGCGTGGTTTTCTTTGTTGTTTGTGGGGGTAGGCGTGTCTCGGTCGGTGCTGTTGGGAGTGGGTGATGGGGTTGTAGGGGAGGGTTCTTCTGTTGTGAGGGGGGGGTGGATGGGTGAGCGGTCGGGTTTGTTGGATTTTGCTTTGGGACGGCGGGGTGTGCGAGGGAGGGAGGTTGTGAAGCTGTTGCTCGTCACGCTGAGGAAGCTGGAATTCGCGGCGCGGAGGAATGTTGTAGGGAGGGAGCGGAGGAAGCGTTGGGAGTAGGGAAGAGCGTTTGAGGGGAGGGGATCTTGGTGGGTTCCTATCGCTGACATTTGGGACGGTGGGATCCACGGTGCTAGGAGGTGTACGCGGCAGCGGATGTGCTGGGGTATTCGGAGGGCGGTGGCCAGAGCGTAGATGGCACCGGCTGAATGGGCCAAGATGGAGAATTTAGTGATGCGTCGATGCTCACAGATGGTGCGGACGTCGTCAGGCCAGCCTAGAGGCGTGTCCAGACCGTCTCCGTGTGGTTCGCTACCGCCTACTCCAGGACGGTCCGGAGTTATCAATCGCAGCTTCAGCGTCGCTGCCAATTCGTCATAGAATGCGGTTATGTATCTTGTCAGACCCATACCAACGCAGCAGAAAACGACGGAGCCATTTGGATCGCCAACTTCCGAGAAGCATATTACTCGTCCAGTCTGGGGATGCTTTATTGTCTGTGACAGCCTTGGAGACCAGAGATACTCCTCAACAGCATCATCAATCGAGTCACCACCATCAGTCTGATAAGAGAGGGAGCGAGCTGGGGGTCCAAGCGGGTTTGACACTCTTCGTTTGAGTTTCTCGCCGGATGGAGGGCTTGCAGGTTGGGAAAGACGCTTCAGTAGTCTCGAACCAGATCTCTGATGCGAATTAAAAGAAGACCGCCGCGTTTCGTCTCTCGAGGCTGTGGGAGAGTGTTTGACAATGGTTGGCTTACTATAGAGAGAGTTGATTCGAGATCCGTTTGTTCGTTTGATACCTTGTGCAATCGTGGGCGGTGGAGCTGTCTTTTCATTGTCATCTAACAGGGTGGACCCATCAAGGTCGATCTCTGGAGACTTCTTGGCCATTGTCGGTAGAGGGTTACCATCTGCTTTCTGCGTGGCCGATTTGGGTGATGGCAAAGGACTCGGGACCGTACTCCCAGGTAGACTTATAGTCTCCGGTTTTACTTCTGCAGAAAGCTGATCTCTTTTCATTTTTTGATCTTTCAGCTCCCTAATCCTTCGGACAACAATATCGTCGCCAGCGTCGGACCCCGACAGGCGTGGTGTTTGCGGAGGGGTGTGGAATTGTTCATCAATAGTCTCGGCTTCGCTATCTTGAGCTGCAGAATAATCTGACCGGTTAGGTCTCAACCTCGGTTTCGCACTGGCTGCGCGTGATTCGGCCTGATTTCGAGATGAGTCTCTACTAGGTATGAGCCTTGGATGAGGGTTCGTAGGGGAGCTTTTGCTGCTGCCTCCTGGCTCTCCATGTATATTCTGGGGGTTGAGATAGAGTCTCTGAGGAGCTGTGACCGAGCACGTGGAGGACGTCCTGGCTGGGACTTTAGGAGCAGGCGAGTTTTGACGTGAACCTTGACCCGAGAGGTCAAATCGACCTCGTAAGGGCGAAGTAGACGGCGAGTCTTGTATGTACAGTCTTTCGCGGGTGGGCTCTATTCCCCTGTCATGTGAGCGAAGATTCGATCCTTCGATTTTGCGCAAGGAGTCTTTCGAGGGCTGGAGTCTCAAACTTCTTAAGCTCCGAATACTCCTTATGCTCTTCGGCTTTCTTGGTTCATGGGAAGCAACGCTCGCGGTTGATCCCGGCTCTATGCTGATGTTCCCAATACTGTCTGTGTCGTCCAGCGTGCTTTCGTGTTCTGCATTCTTGGAAAGGTCGGCTAACGATCGATCTGAAGGGACCGGCCTAGGCAAAGAGTTCTTTACAGGGGGACCGCCGTGTGCAGGATGGAGTAGATGATTTCCCCGTGTCACGCTGCCCCTCTTCTGTCTGCTATCGTCCAGCCCAAATGCAGTCGCCAACGGTGATTGGGGTGCTCTCTCGGGGGCACTGTTTCTAGTTGGGTCATCCGAGGGAAAATTGGTATGCCATGGGCTTGGGGAGACTGGGGTTGAATGAGAGGCAGCTATGTTTGGTAGAGCGTCGAAGTGGTGTTCCGCCGGGGATGAGATCGCAGACAGGGTGTCTATGAGAGAGGAAATGACCTCTGTTGACGCGGGTGTGACAATGACACGATTGCGATTGCGCCTTCGAGCATCTTGAGGGCTGGCTGGTAGAGACTGGCGCTTGCGCTCCTTTGGACTCAAGGAGGTTCTGGCGGAGGTTCGTTCAGGAATGAGGGGGCCATTGGAGTGATCGAGCATTGCGAATATTAGATTTCAAGGCCGGATGATGGACAAAGCGGCTAGAACAGTACATTTGCAAGGGCGGCTCAACCAGACTTACAGTAGGCACAACTATAACAGACTGACGTGCCGCGGAGGCGTTCCCAAGGGCCCATGTATCATGGCTGATGTGCAAGCTACAAGTTATAAGGGGCCGTTGCATTGGGGAGATGAGATGTCAGTCGAAGCAGCGAGAAGCTTGGCCTACTTCGACATGTACACCGCTTGGAAAGGGTCGAGGGAAAGATTTGGATAGAATGAAGGATTGACGATGATTGTGATTAAAGGTACTGTACTGTACTTGATGATTGACATGAAGCCGCGTGGGGGAAAATCTTAGGGGCGACGAGGCGGGGATGGCTCCCTAGGAGGTTAGCTTTAGGGGCCGTTCACAAACCACTCCCCAAGTCCTCAGGGACCTGAGCGGAAATGTGAAAAGGTCTACATCTCCATCTCCCAGAGACAACCAATTTCGCATCTCTTGACTCGCCGCCCTACCGTAGTCATTGGAGGTGCGAGGCAGCCGAGGATAGCCCCTTTTGAGGAGCCATATTCAACGATGTCCTGCAGAAGACTCTTGAAGCTTTTGCGGCTGCATGCAAGCACGCCTGTAATTCTCCGCGTGGGTGGGCTGATGTTCGGACGAGTCAAGCGACGGAACTGGTTCTCCAGCGGGTATGTCTATCAAGTATTTATCAGTAGCCCAATGCTGCAAATGGTAAGGAAGTAAATAGAACTTCAACTGTTTGTGTGGTCCAACTCCACCTCAACGTGCATCTAATTGGCCAATTGCCGTCTACTGTATCAAGCTTGAATGAAGCTAGATCTCCCAGCTCCCTCCTCGTAGGAGACCGCAACGTGAACATCAAGTCTCCCTCCCCATGGATGCTGCCGCAAAGTTCCTTCCCTTCGTCGCACGGGAGCCGACTCTCCTCGACAAGGTATATATGACCGTCCGATACCCTTTGGACGTCTTTTATCACCCCTTCGAATCCATCATTTCCCTCCCCGCCCTATCCTTCCTCGTGATACCCGCCTTCTCCAGCTATGGAACCACACTTAACTTCCTCTTCTTCTACATGACCTGGGCCATTCTCATCAGGTCGAATCCGCCCCTCCAAGTCGAACTGCTAGGCACCCTAGCAATCCGCGTTCTATTCTACATCCTACCTTCATTAGGCTTCCTCCTCTTCGATGGCGGTGCGCCCGGCGTTGCCGCGAATATCAAAGAACATGGCGAGACCGCTTTGCCAATGGGCGAAGAGCAGGGCGGGAAAAAAGGCCGGTGGTGGAAAATCACACTCGTTAGTATTGTGAATGTGCTCCTCAGTGTTGCTCTTCAGAGCGGCGTCGAGCTACTCTTCACACGCGTCCTGCATATACGCAGCGCACTCAAGATCACTACCAGCTTGCCAATGCCTTGGAGCATTGTGAGGGATCTGGCTCTTGGGTTGCTGATGCGCGAGGTCTTGACCTATGCTCTGCACCGCTATGTGCTGCATGCGCCCCAGTCGCCTCTTGAGAATATGCACACATCCTGGCAACATTCTGTGGTGTCTCCTTTCAGCATGGTCGCGCACTACGACCATCCGCTGACGTATCTTGTGCATGTGTTTTTGCCTATGTATATCCCGGCTGTGTTCTTACGCATGCATCTTTTAACTTACCACGTTTATCTATGCATCGTCTCTCTTGAGGAAACGTTCGCATACTCGGGATACAACATCCTGCCCTCTGGGTTCATACTCGGTGGAATCGCAAGAAGACAAGAACGCCATCTGATGGGAGGTGGTGAAGGGAACTTTGGCTGTTTCGGCCTGTCGGACCTTCTTATGGGAACGGGTCTGGGCGCAGATTTGGTAGATGACGTCGTCGATGAAGCCGATGAGAAAGAAGTGAGCATGAAAGCGAAGGGAAAGGCAAAGAGTATCAAGAATCAGGCAGAGAAGAAGAAGACTACGAGTGAACAGGATGAGGATGATGAAGAGGAAGAGGAGGAAGAGGAAGAGGAAGAACAGCCTAAGGCCAAGCCGAGAGGTGGGAAGAGGAATGAGAGGAAGGATCCTAATGAGGACAAAGGTGAAGATGGCCAGGAAGAGCCCAAGAAGCCAAAGAGGAAGGCAAGGAGCAATGCGAGGAATGGGAAGAAGAGCAGTGGTGATGCCGAAGAGGACGACAAGCCTAACCGGAAGCCAAGCAATGCCGGGAAAAGATCGGTCAGGCAGAAGAAGCAGAATAATGAGGATGATGAATGATGTTGTGGGCGAGTGGATGGCACATACATCACGTTTGGACATTGGATGCTTTTCTGTGTATGTTTGACAGGTGAACTTGTAGCGTGGTATACAGGGGGTTTCTTGATTGTTGAAGATACCCTTAGCAGCCTGGATTGCTTGCGCGATGTTTGGGTATCACAGAATGGGAGCAGCCTTCAAAGCAGGATAAGAGACGCCAGGATTTGCGCGATGTTTTGATGTAATTGACGTTCACTGAATTGAATTGCTTAACAAGTCCCAGCACAAGAGCTATGAGCACATTGGGCCCTTGTCAACAGCCACACGGTCGTATGCACCTAGCACAATCACATGTGCGCCCCACCCTTGCAGGTCTCCCACTTGAATCAATTCCCTCTACCACTTCATCTCATGGGGCCTATCCCCTTTGCGGAGACTGAACGTACTAGCCAGGTATTCCACCAGATGAGGCTCCTTCTTAATATTACTCAACAATGCCTTATCCACCGCCTTCTGATCATCAGCACGACCCGACGCCACCTGCTTCTTCTACATTGGTACCACAAGTTAGCCGGGCCCATCCCATAGAGCCTTTCCTTCACGATTGCTCAAGGAAAACAGAAAATGTAGACTCACCTCCCCCTGCTCTCCCTGCCCAAAGAATTGGTCCTCCCCAGTCTTCTTACTCGCCTTCTCCCTCGCAAAATACCCCTCCTCTCCAACCTTCTCCACCACCTTCTCATCAATTCCCTTCAGCTCCACCTTCTGGCTCGTAGCAATCACATATCGAGCATTCACCCGACGTAGAGGCACGCCGTTTATTTTGAAAGGACCGGTGACCAGGAGTACACCTTGGGGGAGGTGTTTGAGGAGGATAACTCGCTTGCCGCGGAAACGGCCGGCGAGGAGAATAAGGACGCTGCCTGGTTGGAGGGTAGGGCGAGGGCGGGCGGGGTGAATTGATTTGCGGACCTAGTAGAGAAGCTGTCAGTGGCAGTGGGCGGGGATTGCCAGAAGAATGGAGTGCGAGGTGGATGTGGTTTAGTATGAGGACTGAGCATTGAGGGCGCGATTGATGGACAGTAAACACCCCGCCTGCTTGGCCAAGGCCTCCCCGCTCCAAAGAATAGATAGAGAGCAAGAGTATGTACTCACTTTCCTCGGTTTATTCTCATCTTCTGCGGGATAGAACTTCTTCGCCTTCTGTGTGTGATGTGGTATTGAGCGCTCCCCCTTCCCGAATTTCTTCGTCTTGTGCTCCGGCTTCTGCGAATCCTGCTTTGACGACATTATGTGTGTGAAATGAAATACCGCACGGGGTTGTGGCCGTCAAAGGGGAGCTTGACGGATGGGTGATGCTCTGATCGAATGCGCTCGCAGTTACTGTGCGGATTTCGCTTAGGTTGCGCTAGCGGGCCGGCGATTGGACCGATATATTGCGCTAGTGAATTCGGAAGAGCTTCAGAGCTGCCCCACGTGCTTATTCTAAAGATTTTACATGTCGACTTCAAAGTTGCCATTATCATCATGTCAATATCTCCAATAATCACATTCAAGGCTGGTGCCTGCGACTTTGATGTGAGTCCACAGAGCTTCCTCATCTCACTTCACTACTTGCCGTCGTATCTTGAGCGCGATGAACGGGATTTCCTACATTGTCACTTGTACCTACGTTGGTTTCTCGTTTTTGTGAAACTTGAACAGACTGATCACCGAAGAATATTCCTGTGATATTCGCACCCGGATGTTGGAAAGCCAAGGGAACACACCATGCTGACTTTTCCCAGGTCGGTTCCACCCCTCCCAAAATACAGCCAAAACCCACCCCAGGCTACCTCTACCTCTTCGAAGAAGATGATCTCATCCATTTTTGCTGGCGCGCTCGATCCGCTCCGATGAGCCAACCCGAGCTCGAGCTTGTCATGGTCCCTACAGACGGCACATTCGTACCCTACAAGGAAAAGGACTCGGAAACAACTGTCAAATCTCCAACAAACGGCCGGATATTCGTCCTCAAGTTCCAGTCCAGCACACAGCGCCATTTATTCTGGATGCAATCCAAAAGCCAGCATGCGCAAGGAGACCCGGCATGGTTCAGCCCACGCGATCTTAAATTGGGAGAGATTGTCGATCGGCTTTTGCAGGGCGATCAGGTCAATGTCCAGGATGAGGTTGCCAATGTTTCGAACGATCAAGGAGAAGGGGATGGGGATGCCGATATGGAGGATGCTAGACCTGAAGGGGGTGGGGACATACAAGGGAATATTGGGAGTGGGGATCCGTTCATGGGGGATGCTGCAGATGAGGGAGAAAGCGCCAGAGAGGGAGGTGCGGATGGGGGACGAGCGTAGGTACTGCAGATTTCGATTACCTCTGTTGCGATCCGCGAGACATGATCAAGCTATGATGGTCTATTCGGAGTACTGGTGGAGAGCATGATAGATACCATTGCAAGAGTGCAAAATTTACTCATGCCGTCACAAATTTGGCCAAAGTGTAGCTTGTTGATCTTGAAATCCTCCCCACTCAGTCTATCCTTGTGACGAAAACATGGCTGACGTTTCTTCCAACCGCAGAGCAACGATGCCAACTGATGACGCCACTCAGGCTGTCCAGAACTTCCTCCGCTCAATGCAAGGAAGCAAAGCTCTGAGCAACGCTCAACCCCAGCCCCAAGGACAAATCTTCACCACCCTCCCTGACCTCCTCCAAACCTCCACAACAATCCCAGTCATCGACTCGGCAAATGCCGCCTTTTGTGACAGCCTACTCAGCCACATTCCCCCAATCCTCCTTCTCTTGAGCCAAGGAGCTAACGTGCCGTCCTCCGCGGAACCCAACGCGGAGACAGCTAAAGCCGCAATGGAAGCGTTGAGTTTAGATCAGAAGAAGGAGATATTGAGAAAGGTTCTTCGGTCACCTCAGTTTACGCAGAGCCTGTCGAGCTTGACCAGTGCGTTGCGAGATGGAGGGTTGCCTACGATCAGTGACGCTCTCCAGGTTCCTGTTGCGAATGGAGGGTTTATCAAGGACGGGGCCGTTCCGCTTGGAGGTGGAGGTGCTATGGAGGCGTTCTTGAATGGGGTTAAAGACTCTATGGAGAAGAAAAGGGCCGAGGGCGAGATGGACACAGATTGATGGAGAGATGGCTCATGATAGAGTCGGCCCGATCACTACCTTATCATAAGTACGAAATTAAAGAAGTCTCGTTCATTATTCCTCAGTACCGATAAGCCAAACCACGTACCCTAGGCTATCCATATGTAGGCGGCATTGAGCTTTCGGTGATACCACATACAAACCAATCGAATCAAGCCAAAACGATCTAGGGTCACCCAATCCATCCTTCTCTCGAAACATTAGAGCGATATACGACGGCATACCCTCTAGCATGACATCATTTATATCCATGCCAGTTCTCCACAATGGAATCATGGTATGGTATCCAGAGCCTGAGAACTGTAAATTGCCTCCGCGATAGACAACGAGGTTCAATGTCATAGGGCGGCGGATTCTGGATCTATCGAAGTTGGGGTTCACAGGGGTGATTGTATCCTGGTCGAGTGTCTGTAAATCTTAGCTGGAGATCAGATTTATCAAGAGAGGAAGCGAGATAGCGAGCCTGCTGTCTGTTACCTCGGAATCCGGAAAGTAGTATTGTTCTATCTGCGTCCGAATTGCTGCCAATGTTTCACGCTCGTCAGGTAAAAAGGGCAATTCCTCGAGTTGATACCACATTGAGCTGCCTCGGAAACTGTATAAGTTTCCGCTGATAGTCTCACGGAGGACATAGACCAGCTCGCGAATGTAGGCTTCCAGGAGCGTCGTTGGGCCGAAGAGGGCAGCCGAGTCGTTGCAAAACGGTGTCTTTCCAATGGTTTCTTCTTCCACTTTTGCAGTTTCGAATTCGGCTACTTTTCCTTTGGATGCTAAAAGCACTGCTCGCCTTTTTTGGTAGTCCAGTAGGTTGAGGCCTGCTACTTCAAGCGCTACTTTGCTCTCTTGTATTCTCCCTATCCTTCTCTGGATCCTATCGTGGGTCGTTAATCCAATCTCATCCATGGCTGACTTCCACTCAAATTGATGTTTCCGTTTGGGTCCTGTCTGCGAAAAAGCTGATGAGAAGATTGGGAAAGTCACAGGCGAAAGGCGAGTTGTTTGAGAGTACAGCCAAGCCGAGATTTGATTGTATCTGGGCAGAGTGCTAGGAAATGCTGATGGAGGTAAGGCACAGCAGGAGATCTCTTGCCGTCTCTCGGCCTACAACAGGGCATCTGAAGTGCATGGTACCAGATCATGAAGGCGTTTCCGCAATGATTAGTGACCAAGGCGCAACAAGAGGCGTCTGGATTGCCTTTGGGCTTTTAAAACTTCCGGAGATACGAACACGTTATTGCATCGAGCCGTAAGGACATTGCTTGTTTCTTGCCCAGGCTATGAGTACGCTCGGTCTCAATTTTGCTCGACCGAGATCAACAGTTTCAGAGAATTGCAGAGCTGCATTGCTATTCCTCAGGTAGAATGAGACCGAGGAGTCGGTAGAGTAGGGAAGATGCATTGGTGTACAGAAGGACCCATGCAGTATACCAGTGTAGGATATATCACCCCTTATGCTTGTTTCCTGCAATCTCTTCGTGATGATATTGACATCACGAGTCTTTGAGTCGAGTATATAAATGTTTCATGCCGGAGAGAAGCACAAACACGGCAATGAAATGATAGCGTAGATACTTCGCGCGAAACATCATACGAATACGGAAGGTACCGAGATACGACTACTGAGAAGCACCAAACAACAGTCAGAGGGAATCAACAGCCTGCTCGCTGACCCTGGCAGAGTGCTAGTGGCCCAACAGAAACCTGGTTGCAGAAATAGGCACCAATGTCTCTATTTCACAATGCCTTTTTCCCTCGAACTCTGGTCCAGTGTCGGTTGCGTGAGCTCCGCCTGTCACCCAAATCATTCACCACTGCAAGTCGCCAACCTTGGACCAGGAACCCATTACAGCTGCGCTTATATAGCTCGAATATCAGTAGGCGATCATTCCACAACAGAACCGGGAGTAGCAGGATTACCTACTAATCAAGACTTATAGCATCCCCTTCTCGAAGTCTCCGCCGAGCACGCTTTCGCCGAATATTCAACATAACCGCATTTTCCATCTTCTTCACCTCCGCTGGCTTTCTGATTGCTACCGCTCCAGCAATAGCCTCCATAATCGCTCTGATGGCTGCTCCGACAGATGCTGAGTCTGTGGCCATGTACAAAGCCCCAGACGAGGTCGCTGCCCAAATCAACAACTATATCCATACCCACCCATTGGCTGTCTCCCTACGTTCAGATCCTGCTTGGAAGGAATCAAGACCCCACCTACGGTATCCAGAGAATTACAAGAAACACAGCTTGACGGCAGGCACTCTTCTCGGCCCGGGCAGGATACCTGTACCCCCATTGGTCTTCTCTGATGGCAAGAGCCTGTTGTCAATGTCTTACCTCGGGACAGACCTTTGTGGCCATGTCGGAATTGTACATGGAGGAATGCTTGCAACCATGCTCGACGAGGGTCTTGCAAGGTGTGCGTTCGAGTCGCTGCCTAATAAAATCGGAGTAACTGCTACTTTGACCGTCAAATACAAGAAACCAGTGCCTGCAGGCTCCTTCCTTGTCCTAAGATCGGAGACTACGAAAGTGGAGGGGAGAAAAGTCTGGGTCACGGGAAGCATAGAGATCCTAGGTGAGGATGAGAAGCTATCAGGGCCATTGGTTGAAGCGGAGGGGCTCTTTATTGAGCCCAAATATGCGAAGGTGGGCCTAGACGAGGTGCCTAGCAAATTCGGGCACGTCGCTGATTATTACAGGCTCTACCACGGTTGTTCACTGATGAGCCGAAGCCAGCGAGTGCTGCATGATATAGACCAGAGGCCTGTTTTCTGTTCCATATTGGGCCTCATAAGGTATAGACGAAAATCTCATAGAAGATGACCTCTCCCACGAATGTCATGTCTGAATTTCCCCTTCTTCCATTCCCTGGCAAAAATATTCTGCAAATCATCAGCAGTGGGACGTTCTGGCTTTGGGTTCCAATTTGATCATGTGGTTCTGACTTCGGGCATCGTCCCGACTGCATCACTGGTCCAAAAAATCTCCTTATGTTAGTGATTTCATTGCCTTTGGAGAATAGTTTTTAGTCCATGCGCTGTAGACCTATATTTCGCCAATGGCGGATTCACCTGCAAAGATTCGAGCAACTACGAAGATGCAAGACCTACAAAATCGTGAACGCGATCGAAGGCTCAGCCGAGGAAACCAACTATTGAACAAGTATCCCAATATCGTACACAATCGAAAGACGGAGAAGCTGATCTTCTACCCCGATTTAAAACAAGAGACGGGGACCTAGACGCTGAACGACTACGCCAGTCTCGAGCGCCGTCTAGAGCCCATGAAGCGAGCTACTTTTGGAGTCCGAGACGCGGTCAAGAACCTCTGTAAATACAGGGGCACCCTGAAATTGCGAGAGGTCATGAAGCTCAGTCATTGGCAGCGATTGCGCGATTTGCGATATATGGGCTTACAACGATTGAGTCCTCATTTCAGGGATATTCCTGGCTCGGGCAATCCTTCAAGCTGTTGTTGACCGCCGGTCTACTCCACCTTAAGGTCCGTAAGAAAACCGTCATGGTTTGCATATAGGCTTTGATGAAAAGAAAGAGAGATGCATTCCCAGACAAGCCCGCCAGTGCCAATGGGGACGCTAGTGTCCTGCTAGAATACATCAATCAAGCCCAGTGGAGGATTGGTGATCCAGGGAGGAGGAAAAGGACCAAGAGATGACAGGTCAGCCAACCGTCTACACACATGCGTTCTCGCTATAAACATCAGAGTCAGACCGCTGCCTTCTCACGAGCCGACAGGTCAATTAGGGGTTTGATATGATATCGAGGAGCGCTCGAGCCGCCATTAGGATTGAGCTGACTGGCGGCTCAGCGGATCTCAGTCTAAGAAATATGACGTTCAGGCACGTCGCTTCTACAGAATCTGGGGTTGCGGGGAGCCGATCTCTGCTCCCTTGAGCACTCCAGTATCTGCATCACGGTTCAAAATGTGAGCTCTTGACAAGGGCCTTCAACTTCGTTCTGCGACACCAATTACGCTCGAGCACGCAACACCCACAGCGCAATCTTCAAGACAGAGTCATGGAAATCTGGAATTTATCTCATGACAGCCTTGGAAATGCAATAACCATATGTTTCGCTTGTTCCGTATGATCCTCCCCTGGACAAAGTGTTCACACATTAAATTCTACCGCTCGGCTCGTGATAATAACATGGCTACCCTCGAGCCTCCCCAACAACATCCGACGTTGATAAAATGAAACGTAATGGCTTTCGTAGATTGCCATTGAACCTACGTCTGTTTTTGTTGTGTCAAAGATCCAGCAGGTCACCATGCATGAATGGCTGATGCGTCTGTGTATCCAAAACCTCAAGGCCTATCCTGTTCTGCAAGCGAGTACTATAATGACAAGGCTATATCATTTTACATTTAAATTGAATTCGCTATGCTTTCGTCCCTATTGTCTTGTATAATGTTCCTCTACGATAGTAGTAAATTGTACACCGACAGATTCGCAATGTTTTATTCCTACGTGTCCACGTAAATGTTGCGCTTATCATTGCCTTGAGAATCAATGTACCTTCCCCTCCGACGTCATGAAATCATGGCTTCGATACAAAGAGACAGTAATGGTCAACTGGGCTCTCGGCACCATTTGCTTTGGGGGTCCTGCGGTTCAGTTCAAGACTGTGAGTAGGACGCTCGGTACATTGTTACCCTCCAGGCAAGGTACTGACAGGTGTTCCTTCAGTTTCACAAAAGGTTCGTGGAGGACCTTGCCTGGATTGACGAACCCATGGTAAGGCGCTGTCTTCGAGGAGCTTTGAGTAGCTTCCAGTTGCTGACGAGTCCTATAGTACCAGCAGATATTCGCCATGAGCAATTCTCCGCCAGGGTCAGCCAGCGTCACATTGTTATTCTGTGTTAATACCATCCGCAACGGCTTCATTGCAGGCATCTTATCATTCCTGTTCTTCAGGTACGTGTGCCTACCTCTGCGCCAAAGGTGAAGAAGTTTGACTGATGAAACCCTCGCAGCCTTCCAGGAGCAACCACTATGTATGGCATTTCAGTCGGAGTATCACAGATTGGAACCACCCCACCCGGCCCCGTCTACGCGTTATTGAGTGGTTTAAACGCAGCCACTATCGGCGTCATTGCAGTGGCGGCGGTATGTCTCTCCGAAAGAGCCGTCACGGACCGATTCACAGATTCTTAATTTACCTCGGCGGCATACTAGGAATGTTGTATACGGGGTCATGGTATTACCCAGCCATCATTGTTCTAGCTGGACTCACGTCGGTTGTATGGGATTGCCGATGGCTGCATAAACCAGCGAACTGGGCGCGAACTTCTGGATGGGAGTTCATAAGAAAAAGGACCCGCCCTCGGGATGTGGACACAGAGGCAGCGATTGAAAGCGACCAATCTTCACTCGACCTCGAGAAGCCTCTCCACCACCGCCTCGCACACATCGACCCCACAGCCTCGCGGCCCAGAAGCACGCTTCCACATTCTCCGCCCCCTCGCCCCCGCCACCAAGTCCCTGCTGCACCTCCTCTGACAGCTTCGGAAGGAACCTCGAGCCCACTTCCCAGACCACTGAAGACAAGCCCGTGATATCCTGGCAACTAGGCATAGGCATCATCCTCTTCTTCGTGATCTCCCTAATCCTAACCCTCGTCCTGCACGCCCTCGCCCGCCCCACCCGCGCCTTCTCCCTCTTTGCGGCCCTCTACCTCGCAGGCACAATCATCGTGGGCGGCGGCCCGGTCGTCATCCCCCTGTTGCGCGAATACGTCGTCGATCCCGGGCGGATCTCGCCGCGGGACTTCCTCCTCGCTGTGGCGATCCAGCAAGCGCTGCCGGGGCCCACTTTCAACATCGGTGTTTATCTCGGGAGTCTTGCCGTGGCTGGGACGGTACTACCGTCGGTTTTGGGGGCGGCGATTGCGTTTGTGGGAATGTACGCCCTGGGTTTGCTGATCGCGGTGGGGTTGATGGGGCTGTGGCGATTTCTACGGCATAAGAAGTGGTTTTTGAGTGTGCTCCGGGGCGTCAGTGCTGCGGCGGTAGGACTCGTTATCACCGCCGTGTATCGTTTCTGGCAGATGCGGGGTGTGACAGATCAGAGCCAAGGAGGGGAGGCGCTGGGGACGGACCCCTGGCTCGTGGCCATATGCTCGACAGCATGCGTCGGTGGGGCGTGGTTCTCCATCAGCGCCCCGGTCGCGATCTTGTTGGGGGTTTTTATGGGGGTTGCGAGGTTTGGAGTTATGAACATGTGAGTTTGGGGAGGGATGGGTAGGTGAGCGGGATGCGGAGTCGAAGCGTCAAAACCATGATCGTGGTGCGAAGGCAGGAGAAGTGTGGAGGAGAATGCAAAGCTCATCGAAGATTAAAGAAACTGTCTTCGAGTAAGTGTAGAATGTGTTTGTTGCGGTATGCAGTAAGCGAAGAAAGGACTTGAATTTCTCAAGACAAGACAGATACTGGACTCTTAGAATACGTCGCATCAGTACAAGTCGCAGGCCTGTTTCTTGCGCCTAGTTCAAACATGTCCGAAAGGTTAGAGGTTGAATAGCCTGAGTATATTGAATGCATGTCGACTGGGCGCAGATGCCCATTGTGATGAACAGGAAGGATATCCCGAAGTCGTGTTCAGAATTGCATAGTACAGCATAATGTCGCGCAATTGTCTGAAGATTTTGTTGCAATGGACAGCATGAAATCTTCTCACTATTCTCGACGTCCGAAGGGTCCTCGTTGTATCATCCCAATCAACAACGAGGATAACAAGGACAAGGAAGAGTGAAACCGCTGATCAAAGCGCCCAAGATCGAGCCCCAAGAGGCATCTTGGCGGGGCAGTGCACAATAAGAAGAGGGTTTTTTGACTAAAGAAAGAACTCGGACGTCATCAACTGGCTGAAATAGGAGTTGGCTCTGTGCGTCAATTGTGTAAGAGCCTAGTACCGGGTGTGAAAGACATGTGAAACAGGTCGAGGAGTCTGGGTATGACCTAGGAACGAGGTTAGGTGGGTTGGCATGTGGTTGCCGATAAGAAAGATTCAGGTTGAGCCTCATCAGCCCACTGGGTAGCTATAGAAGGCTTCAAAATGAGGCAATGTTGGATTGGTTTGGGGTGATGCATTGGAAAGCCTTCAGGTATTCTCGCTATCAGCAACTGCAGAAATAAGCTGATGGATGTGGCAACGAAGGAATCCGTATTTGGAGATGTTGAAGAAAAGACAAGGCGACTTTGTCAACTGACTAAGCATGTCATAATATTTTGTGCGTCTCTGTAGCCGGTTCGTTGTTGCGTCGAGAGAAATGTGCTAACCAGGAGGACAGTCTCGCAAGTCTTGCCGGACGTGGGTGGTGAGGTACCTCTCAGGGTGGAGGCGTCTCGCAGGATAATTTGCCCCAAAGAGGGATAATTTGGGCTTAGTGTCTTAGAAGTCTTTGGATTTGGATGGCATAGAGCTGGGCTACTTGGCTATGAGGACTAAGCTTCACGGTGCAGATACCCGCGCGCCAGAGTCGCGAGGTCTTGAATTTGGCCTCTTGTGCCGTGTACTTGGAATGGTCTGTGGGGCATAGCTCAGTGACCAGAGTATACGTCAGATCTCGTGCTCACGCTCACTGTGGAGAAGCGTGTCCGAGCTGAAGGAGACTTCGACAAGCCTCACTGGTTGACCAGCATGACTCAGCTTTGTCAGACTCACCGCCCCCTACAGCATAGCGATATCAATGTGCACCGTGTCTGTAATTCGAAGAAACCCGAACAAACAGTTGAAAGCCTGGAGCAATTCGGATCGACGCAGCTTGACGATAGCAGTGAGGCAGTAAGGCAGTGCGACGCGTAAGCGAAGATTGATAGAGATAGACGCGATAACATATCATCCACCGGCAGCTTGTTAGCGTTTCAGCCTAAGACGATGGGCAGCACGTGATTTACTAAGGTGGTTAGAGACAGTCAGAGAAGTTGGCCACAATCCAACGTAAGACTACCTGGACAAGATAAGGAACTTCGAAGAATCAAAATCCGATTGATTGCCTGTCCAACTGATGCAGCTTATCGGCCAATTCTTTGCCAGACCAACGGTTATAGAAACGACATCTGTTGTACATAAAGGCGACGGCCCGATCTGACATTTGTTGCTCTGGATGAATCGGGGCTGTGTAATTGCGTGCCCTGGGCTTCCCTGAAGACATATGACATGTTGTCGTATCTGGAGGTAATTTGTGCCCCTGCTCCCTAGTTTCAGGATTGCGAAGAAGAGAGCACGAATGTTGTGAGATGTAAAATGTAATGCTCGCGTGTATAGGAGTGATCAGGGCTTCTTTGGTGGACGTCGCAGTACAAGCACAGTGACCAGTCTGGTAATTGCACCGAGAGGTTTTACAGGATCAGGATGCTGTTTCACTAGCAACTGTCTCTCACGTGCACAGATAAAATGTCTCACTACAGCCTTTTTAACAGCCGAAAGAAAATGGGGCTAGGCATGGTGTAGGTTAGCGTCATAGATTTGAGTTGATAGTCTGATAAGGCAGATGTTGGACTCTAGAGAATTCCGTTCGCAGCTGAGCTTCCCTGAGCCTTCTTCTGTGTCTTCTAGAAGCACCAGCAGTGCCGGCTGGTTGCTGACGTCTCGTTGGTATAAGAGTTCCCACTTTTCGATGTTTGTTTGATGCTCGGGAATAGGCCCCCAGAATATACCCAGTTCTTGAGGATTGCGAAATAGTTGCTAGACGTGATGTATTGTTCTAGGCCTATAAGCTACTTGTTTCCTGCAGTCATGCTGCGATGCTCGACCGCTGGAAGCAGCTAGACATCAGACCCCAGTGAACAAGCGCATTATGCCGAGTGTCGAATCGGACAGCTTTGTGGGGTTCAGCGGGAGGTCAAGGAGAGTGTTGCCCCTCGTGCGTACCAAAGCCACTTACCTAACGGTGCCCCCCCCTTCCCCAAAATGCCATCCCAGACCCTAAATGGGGTTTTGCGCGCTCAATTGCGATTCGATATCCATCAATCCCGAACCTCCCTAACTTCCACCTACTTCCCAGCCTTCCCACATTTTACCCACACTAATTCCACGCCAATCCATACCAATCAACGCCCAAACCCACACCAACCTAGCCCTTATCCTCCCCTAAATCTTAGCGTCAGAGGCTGTCCCGGGGGCAGATTGATATTCCTTAAGATCGCCATATGCCCCTCAGTGAGACAGCCAGGCCGGCCAGACACCGCTCTCCCATACTAACAGTCGTTGCAACACTCAGTCCTCTAAGCCCCTACCCTGACTGAGTCCCCTTTGCTCCAAAAACCCTCTACAACGTCCATTGCCTTCTATAAGACAGACCGACTCCGAGTCTTTCTTCCACTTCCTTATCCCCTCATATTGTACCTGCCCGTGTTCGAGCGATACTTCCTCGAGCACGCGCAGATCACCCCGCACTCCACCCCTCCGCAATTAATGCTCAGCGAGGTCGACGGACGAAAACCTTTCTATCACACCCCTCTGATACATAGTATCAGAAGCGTAAAATGGCGATAGGCATGCCTGGCAAAGATGGCCGCGTGGTCGACAACAACACCCGCGAGATCGATCCTGATCAATCCCCCGCTTCCTCGGACGCCAAGGACGACGAGTTTGGATATGACCCTGAGAGCAATGAAAAGGGAGGTCGTAAGATGAGCAGGATTGCTGCGCCAGGGGCTTTGATGGGCGATGCCGATTCCGGATTGGATGTCGGCAGGCAATTAGAGCTCGAATCCAGCAATGCTATCAAGTATAGAACCTGCTCATGGCAGAAGGTGATTTGATCCTTTTCATCACCTCTACCCCCTGAAAGCTCGCGACTCTACAACCGAACCCCGCCCCTCCCCCCCCCCTCCCCGGGCTGCGAACATGGGGAAAGGATACCGTCTAACGTACCCCTTTCCGCCGAGAGCGAGTTGATGGACCCAATTCTGACCGATCGTTCTAGACTGCTGCTTTGCTCTTCTCAGAGTATATTTGTCTGGCCATCATGTCATTCCCTTACTCTTACTCTGTCTTGGGCCTGGTTCTGGGTCTCATTGTCACTGTGGTTATTGCTCTTTCCGTCCTCTACACCTCCTTGATTGTCTGGTGAGTAGCACCCCACATCTTCTGCAAGCACAGCCACTGATGGAGTGTCGTCAGGGAATTCTGTCTTCGTCACCCAGAGATCCGAGATGTGTGCGATGTTGGTCAAATGCTTTACTGGAATTGGAAATGGGTTTGGTATGCGACTGCAGTGATGTTCTTGCTCAATAACACGTTCATTCAGGTACATCTACATGTTTTGCTCTGAGATTGGGGTTCATGCTGACAAACTATAGGGCCTCCACGTCCTGACGGGCGCCAAATATCTCAATACCATGAGTAACGGAGCGGTGTGCACCGTAGGCTTCTCCGCCATCTGGGCGATCCTGTCCTTCGTGTGCTCCCTTCCCCGAACATTCGACACTCTTTCCAAATTAGCAACACTCTCAGCATTCTTCACATTCATTTCTGTCCTCCTGGCCGCAGTCTTTGCCGGAATTGAACCTCATCCCAACAAATACAACACTGGCGGTCCTAAAGGTCTGCTTGTGGGCAATCCAATTGTTCTCGTCATCCCCGCTGCGGGCACCACTTTCGTCAGCGCCATGAATGCCTTCCTCAACATCAGCTATACCTTCATTGGCCAGATCACCATTCCTAGCTTCATTGCTGAGATGAAGGAACCCAAGGATTTCCCCAAAGCTCTCTGGACTGTTACTATTGCCGAAATCATCGTTTTCAGTTTGGTTGGCGCCGTCGTATACGCTTACACCGGAACTCAATACAACACGGCACCCGCGTTCGGATCATTAGGGAATGAAATATACAAGAAGGTCTCTTTCTCGTTCATGATTCCCACTCTAATTTTCCTCGGTGTCCTCTACGCCTCCGTATCAGCGCGTTTCATCTTCTTCCGTATCTTCGAGGGTACCCGCCACAAGGGCAACCACACCGTGCTCGGTTGGTCTGTTTGGGCCGGCATCCTCGCGATCACATGGGTCGTCGCCTTTATCGTGGCCAAGGTGATCCCGTTCTTTTCGGACTTGCTATCGTTGATGAGCTCGCTCTTCGACTCGTTCTTCGGCTTCATCTTCTGGGGCACTGCCTACATCCGGATGCGAAAGGCAGACTACGGCGATGGTTGGATCACACGAAGAGGTATCCGTGGAATTGCCGGCTTGGCGATGAACATAGTCATCATTTTGATCGGACTCTTCATGCTGACTGCAGGTACCTATGTAAGTTTTCCAGTGAATGCCCAGCATCTCAAAATCCGTACTAACGAGTAATCAGGCGACTGTACAGAGCATTCTCGATGATTACGCGGCGGGTCTGGTTGGAGGCATCTTCACATGTAAAAGCAATGCTTTGTAAGGAACCTCATTTGCAGTGCTTGGGGCGGCGCAATTCTCTGAGTTATGTCTTTGCGTGAACTTGCCGGAGTGGTAGTCTCTATCAGAAATAGATATATAGCATGGGAATTGGGGGAACAATAATGACGAGTCACATCCATATACTTTCCACGTCCACCGTATATACACCAAGTAGAGCAACTGTAGGATTTTTGTCAGGTTGCTCTCTATCTCTAACGCCATCTGTGGGCCTCCATTGCATTGTAGCCTCTGAGCTACCCCCAAAGCCAAAGGTGAAAGTGGGGAAATTGGGTTGCGGAGACGTTAGAAAGGCGTGGTGAGCGGGAAGTATCGAAGTCTTCGAGCTTGGACTTGCCCACACAGTCTCTCTCTCTCTGTCATGATCAATCGGTTGTCAGGTCACGATACAATTTCGAGCTCCGTCTAGTCTGCTCGGCTTTCTCCATGATATTCAATTGCCCTCTCGAAGATGAAGCTCCCACCTTCGCTTGCCCCGCTCCGCACCGCCCACTTTCCCCAACTCCCCTTCACACAATGCAAGAGGACTTTCTCAATTGCTTCCCAACTACAACGTCGGCGCCCGAACCACAGCCTTACGAGCAAGAGAAGAATTGGGCCAACCTACAAACCTGACGCAGGCCTTTCGTCCTTTGAACCCGCCGCACACATCAGGTGCAGTCGTGGTTCGATCCATACCTCAGCGGTCAGAAAGTCCGATGTAACGAAACCACATGGCGGAAACGGACCAAACCGTACTGCTCTTCATGATCTCCACATTCGAACTGGAGGCAAGATGGTCCCGTTCGCGGGCTACTCTATGCCAGTGCAATACTCTGATCTTAGTCTAAGCGAGAGCCACAAATGGACGCGCGAGAAGTGCAGCCTTTTCGATGTCGGCCACATGTACGCTGGCCATATACCTGGCCCTCCATTGATTCCGATTAGGGAGCTTACTGACACAATATCTAGGGTACAACACCATTTTTCTGGCCCTGGCGCAGCGGCGTTTCTTGAAAGGCTGACCCCTTTTTCCTCCGCCAATCTCCAACATAATCAGTCTACGCTGTCCTGCCTCTTACACCCATTCACGGGGGGAACAGTGGATGATACAGTCATCACTCGCCTTGGTCCAGAACTGTTCTACCTGGTCACCAACGCCGCTTGTAAAGAGAAGGATCTTGCGTTCTTTGGAGCCGAACTGGAGGGTCAAGATAAGAGCCAGGGTGCCATGGAATGGACTGTTCGAGAGAAGTGGGGCTTGGTCGCTCTTCAAGGACCGTTGAGTGCGGATGTCCTGCAGCGTACTCTGGAAAACCTCGGTGTCGAGGATGTGAACCTTAAGGCTCTCTATTTCGGCCAATGTGCCAGTGTCAATATCCCGGTCTCGTCTACGGCTTCGGCAACATCGTCGCGGCCAGATTTCACCTTGTTAATTTCGAGAGGTGGATATACCGGTGAAGATGGCTTTGAGATCTCCATTCCCCCGGACTTTACCGTGAAATTTGCACAACTTCTACTTGAAGCTGGGGGGGATGACAGGTTACGGCTCGCCGGCCTCGGCGCACGGGATAGCCTGAGACTGGAAGCGGGCATGTGTCTGTACGGCCACGATCTAAATGACGATATAACGCCCGTCGAAGCCGGCCTCAGTTGGGTTATCCACAAGGACAGACGTGCTAGTGGAGGGTTCAATGGCGATGCAACCATACTCCGACAGCTCAAGCCAGCGAAAGAGGGTGGAAGTGTGAAACAAAGGAGGGTGGGCCTGAGGATTGAACACGGTCCGCCGGCGAGAGAAGGGGCATCTATCACGATTGCGCAAGATGATACGGGTTCTGAGGAGGTTGGGAGGGTGACGAGTGGGTGCCCCAGTCCGACATTGGGAGAGAACATCGCTATGGGATACGTGCAAAGTGGACATCACAAGGTTGGGACGAAGCTCACGGTGGTTGTCAGGGGCAAGTCCAGGTTTGCGGAGGTGGTGAAGATGCCATTCGTTCCGAGTAAATACTGGAAGCAGGCCGCTGGGACTTCGCCTGGCTAGGGATGTTGGGATAGGCGGCTTGGTGTACTTGGATAGATACCCCGTCCTTTTGACGTTAAACGGTCATTCCATCTTCTTTCAACAGATGAATGTCGACCAGCTACGTGTCTTGGAGCTCCATCATTTTAGCATCCTTTCGGTAATTTATTCCAACCATCCGACCGCAGAAATCTCTCATAGGAGATGGTTCGCATCTGGAAATGCTGCTTCCGCACTTGAACCATCGAACAAGAATGTGGGACATGGAACATTCGAGTCAGTGCTGTACAACTTTTCTTGTGTCCCGGGGGGAGGGGTTCCCAGGGAGTTCCAGGGGTCCCTAGGGTCGATCCGGGGTAGAAGCGTGGCACTACGGGCGCAAGTGCAGCCGCGCAGGGCCCCCTTTGAATGACAAATCCATTTAATGTCTACCTAGGTGACTAACTTAAGTAGGTAAATACAATCCAGTCTCGTGAGTTAAGGTATCCAGGGACCCCGAGGGCACTTGTAACACAGAAGATGCAACTGGCAGGCACATTCTGTCTGGGATTCTCCCAACTCATGGCATCATGTCTCCCGTCTTCTCTTTTCAACATCACTCACACATCGTTCTAAGTGCCCATTTTTTGTTCGTCGGCATGTAATATTGCTCTAACTCTTTTGGTTTTGGACGTACTCATATAAGGCACCTACTTTCCGACATCACAATCGCTGCTCTGCTTGCTTGAGCCACGAATTGCAGACAGCTCACCACCAGATTCACTCCCTCCCCACTATTAGCTCTCTGGCTTCTCACCGAACGAGGGGCAGCTCAGAAGCTGAGGCAATTAGCGCCCCATACAACCCCAACATGCCTTCCACACGACAGCAACGCTCAAGGGTCCTTGCTTTAATATTTGTCGTCTCTGTCGGCTTGGTCTGGTGGTTCTCCGTAAGTGCCCCTTCTTGAGCTCTGCCTTCAACTTGCAGTCTGCTGACCATGCGGCATAGCACGATACCTATACCAACCAAGTCTACTCCAGTACCGTCTCGGCAATGGACCGGAAAGCAGCTACGCATAAAGATCCATCGCGAGTACAAGGATCTCCACCCAAGACGCCTCTTCAACCTTCATTTCAAGATTCTCAAGGTGACGACGTCCTGCTCGTATCTCCGGACAGAGCTCAAGACTTGATGGAGCAGGCACTCGTGAAATCAAAAGTCCAAGATGGCCCACCCTCGGATAATACCTCCAATCCCCCGTTCCCCAAGCAAGATTTGCCAGGGGATAAGAGCGTTGCAGGACGTAAGACCATGAAAGGCGGTGAACTGAAGGATCTACATTCTGGGAAGGAATCGCCTATGGGGGATGGGGTCAAAGACAAGCCATCTCGATACGGACCGGATAAGTTGGCACCCGAGCCGAAAGATCGGGAAGAAGAGGGGAAGAGTGCGAAAGAGATGGATGCCACTGCCGAATTGAATTCCATTCTCAAGATCAAGCCAAGTGAGTCTTGATGTTTATTGCAGCCCGAATTTCGTGTGGAAGATGGTCAGCTGACAGGGTTTACTCGTACAGTAATCATCTTCAGCAAGACCTTCTGCCCGCATTCCAAAGATGCAAAGCGAATTCTCCTCGAAAAATATATCATTTACCCCGAACCTCACGTCGTCGAACTCGACCAACATCCTCATGGCAAGGAATTGCAAGCACTTCTGGCGGAAAAGACAAAGAGAAGGACGGTGCCTAACGTGATGGCCAACGGGATCAGTATTGGAGGTGGGGATGATATATTGGAATTCGACCGGAAAGGTAACCTAGAAGCCAAGCTAAGTGAACCGATGAAAGGGACGAGGGTTATAGATGTTAAATTAAGACATGGGGGTTGACCGGTAATGTGGGTAGCGGTTTGGAAAGTCAAGGAATTGTGTAAATATTGGATCGGGCTACGGATGACTGTACAAAGGCGCTGAACGGGCATGGGTAAGGGAGGGGATCTGGTCAGGACATGGTTCGGAGTTCATCACCCTTACTGGGTCAGAATTGTTTATTGTTAGTGACACGATAATATCCTCTTCACTGTGCACATTGAAATGGTATACCATCAAATTTTCCACTGATCAAATTCGAGACGTATAGTAGAGCCAATTACCACTACATCCAGAAACCACTATTTGTTTGTCCCCTTGGACTTGAAAAGCCAGTAAAAACAGATGTGGTCAACGATTACTCGTACTCTGTAGAGAATTTGATATGGCGAAATTGCCTAACCGTTTCCAGATTAGTACACCGCACACAACGTTGGAACAACGGGCAAGACAGGATGCGGACACACTCCTGAACGACAACACCACCGTGATCTTGACAAATAGCCAAGATGAGGTACATACACTCCGAAGAGAGCCTTGACGTCCCTGACAATGGTAAGCCTCCGAAGTCCCGATACTGTGCCTGTGACACCACGAGCAATCGCTGACTTGAACACAGTCAAGGTCCACATTAAGTCAAGGATAGTCACAGTGGAGGGCCCCCGAGGTAGGCAAAGCTCAGGTTGTTTGTCGCGGGATGTCTTCTTACTTACTCTTACAGGCAAATTGGTCAAGAACATGTCGCATCTTTCCGTCTGTTTCTCCTGCCCGACCAAATCTACCATCAACATCGAACTCCACCACGGCGCTCGCAAGAACGTCGCTACCCTCCGCACCGTCAAAACCATCATCAACAACCTGATCATCGGCGTCACAAAGGGATTCAAATACAAGATGCGATACGTCTACGCCCATTTTCCCATCAACGTCAACATTGAGAAGAACTCGGACACCGGCTTATTCGATGTGGAGATCCGGTATGTCGAGCCGCGGAGATGCTACGAAATTCAAGGAAGCTTAAGCAATGGCAAGCTGACGATGTTGGTGCATATAGGAATTTCATTGGCGAAAAGATTATTCGACGGGTCACTATGCTACCGGGCGTGGATGTGGAGGCCTCCAAGAACCAGAAGGACGAGCTGCAGCTCACGGGCAATTCGCTGGAGAACGTGTCACAGAGCGCTGCGGACATCCAGCAGATATGTCGGGTCAAGAACAAGGATATTCGAAAGGTATGGTAGTGGTGCTTGCCGTATGAACAGGCATCCGCTGACGCCCTGAATTCTGCATAGTTCTTGGACGGGCTCTACGTATCTGAACGGGGAAATATCGAGACTAGCTGAGGGAATGGGTTTGAGTTGGCATGTGCTTGTTAGCGAAATGGAAGAAGGGCTTCGAAGCTTCAGCTTTGTGCATCAAAATGGAAAATGATCTTTTGTAGGCCCAAGGTTATGAGGTCTGCATAGTCGAAAATTCGAATCCAAATTCAATCTTGGCTTCACGAGGGTAGCATTTACTCGCCTCGTGTGTCTTCTGATCTCTGCTTGTCCCTGCACCAATGTTCACCCCCTAAAGCTCTTTGGCCATGATATCCACGTCGGATGTTGGAGGTCTCACTTACTATTGTCATTTATTGATTGGAGCATATCTCGGTGTAGCGAGCACAACCAGAGGGACTGCGTGTATTGAACCATTGTCTGAAATCCGCCTCGCTCCCATAAAGTACTTTGAAGCAGCTAAAGGAGACACTAAGGACCTAGCCTTGGAGCATCACTAGTTCTCTTACTCCGTACGATATTGGAACCTTCCTAATTCAACGCTATTTAAACAGTCCTGGCGTCATAATAGGGCATGCCCCACACCCTACAGAGGTACTTTCACACAAGAACCAAGAAGTAAGCAACGAGAAGAAGGACATTCTTCCTCTGCTTTTGTAGCCGGCTTCCGAGCGGCTGTCAGTTGACAAAACGGTCGTGCATAAGGGTCACGAGGCGAAATCTCCTTAGTCGGCGATTTTGTTGTGGGAGTGGCACGGGGGGGGGGCATTTGATACTCCTCGCAAGCTTGCCCACTATATTACCATGAACTATTCATGCGGCAATCTTGTGCTGAATTCCTATGAGATAACCTTCTGCCAATAGCACAAAAGACCATGAGCCATCGGAAAACGTCGAATCATTCCATCAGGTGTCCGCGCCTGGACCCTGCGCTGGCTCTCCGACTGGGGCCGATACATAAGGTGACGACGAGGCCATGGCCTCCCACCACTCCTCCCCAACCTCTTCACGCTCCTCCTCCATAGACGACTCGCACGAATTGCACCCCTTTCTCAAGCCAATGGAGGAAGAAGTCAAGGACCTCAACGTGGACATCCAAAGTGGCCCCCCGGACGAGCATATCGCCGTCCATCGTCATGAGGTCCTCGATGACCCCGAGCTCGAGGGTCTCAATCTATATGAAAAGAAAGCGGCCCTAGTGAACCGTGAACTCGACTCTCATGGCATGGGCAAGTACCAGTGGTACATCTTCTTCCTCTGCGGGTTCGGCTATCTGATAGACCTTTTATACGCCCAGGCGTTTGGTAAGGAACTACCCATGGTCTTTTCGTTTCGTACAACGTTGACGCGCCATTACAGGCCTAGTCGAGCCGGCGATCCAGCGGGAATTTGGATTTGGAGGTACTTCTCTCTCTCTTGGCAATACCCAGTCCTCGCGCTCTGGCTGACGAGATGATAGATGCTCAATCCGGCAACATATTCTCGTCGTTCTCCGCAGGATTGACAGCTGGGGTATTAATACATCTGGATGGACGGAAGGAAGTGCGACGGCTGATTTCAGTACCAAACAGGCCTTTATATGGGGCGTCTTGGTAGACATCATTGGTTGGTACTCTGAGCTGCCAACCCCTTGTTTTCCTGAGGACGAGCGTGAAGCTAATGGTTTTTCTTAGGTCGCCAATATGCATTCAACCTCACAGTCTTGATCGCTGCCATTTTCGGCCTTCTCCTCGCGGCACCCACGACATATAACGCAATTTTGGTACTTACGGCGTTTTGTGGATTCGGAATAGGAGGAAATATCCCCATAGACACGACGATATGCCTAGAGTTCTTGCCCCAAGTCCAAACCCCCTTTGCTGTTCCTCAGACCTTAGTCTGACGAAGACAGAATCGCCGTTTTCTACTGGCCTTACTCTCCGTCTTCCAACCAATGGGTGTGGTCGTCACCTGTGGCATAGCCGCAGGTCTCATTCCGAAGTACTCGTGCGGGAACGGTGCCGATGGAATGCCCCTACCGGCTTGCAGTGCCGTTGCGTCTGGAATCCCATGCTGCACCAAGAGCAGCAACATGGGCTGGAGATACACCTTGATCGTCATTGGAGCCATTTGCCTCGGCGTATTCTTTCTGCGCTTCGTGGTATTCAACTTCCAAGAATCGCCTAAATTCCTGCTTTACAGAGGTCGGGACGAGAAGGCGGTGGAGGTGCTCCACAAAATAGCGAAATTCAACGGCCGTGAGAGCACAATTACCATCGAGGCTTTTGAGGCTTTAACTTCCGAAGCGACTTCTTTGGCCAACCGAGACACTTCCACGCCGATACTAGGCGCTGGCGCTAAGCAGCTCAAGGCGACTTGGGTTGAGAAGGTCAAGATCGAGATGCAAAGATATAGAATTCTTTTCTCTTCTTATAGTATTGCTTATTTGACGATCTTGATCTGGATTACCTAGTGAGTTCTGGCAAATCCTCTAGGCCCATTACCGCCCCTTTTCCTTGATATAGGTGGTTATTCAACAGACTGCTCCATCCGCTAACCCTTTCCTACAGCGCGTTCGATTATTGGGGTTTCTCTGTTGCTGGTAAATCACTTTTGGCCCGAACGAGGTCAAACGCCTCTAATAAGAGACTAGGATCCTTCCTGCCCAAAATCCTCCTGGAGAAAAACGCCGCCATCAATATCTCCTTAACCCAAACCTACCGCAACTTCGTCATAATCTACATCTGGGGCATTCCCGGCGTCCTCCTCGGCGCCCTCATGTACGGCGTCCCCCGCATCGGGCGCAAATGGGCCATGGTCGGCTCCTCCGCCTTGATGGGCGTCTCCCTCTTCCTCTTCGCGACGGTGAATACCGAAGCCTCCAACATCGGCCTGAATGCCATGGAATATTTTTTCCAGAGCATGTTCAACGCCGTGCTCTACGGCTGGACGCCCGAGGCCTTCCCGGCCCCGATCAGGGGCACCGCGTCTGGCCTTGCCAGTTTTTGGGGAAGGCTGTTCAGTATTGTGTCTCCGCTCATCGCGGCGGTGCTGCTGGTGAAGAATTTAAATGGCCCGTTGTATCTGGCTGGGGCGGGGGTGTTTGTCTGTACGATCGCGATTCTACTCATGCCTTCCAAGTCTATGTCCGGCGTGCAGAGCTACTGATTTCCTGCGAGGGAGGTGGATTTGACTAGGGGGCGGGGCAGAGGGTGGCATTGGATAGGGCGGGAAGTGTATATATGATGGATAACATCTTGAGCGTTGCTCATCTATACCCTCAGCGAAAAAACGAGAAATCATTGGTAGCATATTAACAATTTCTTGAGCTCTTATATCTGTAGAACCAGGTTTTCACCATGCGGGAAGCGGTACAAAGGCGACGTGCAACGCATGTGAAAGCTTCAAGGACAACACAAGTACCTTACTTCGAACCACACATATCAGCCATATGCCCTGGCCCATTCAAAAACGATCCGAGACCACGCTCCAAGGTAGCGACGCCGGGAAGAGAATGGAACAAACATCTCCCGCGCAGAGGCAGAGGAGACGTAGTACTGTAGCGCCACACACACGCAGCAGTATAGAAATGATACACGCTCCAGAGCATCGAGGCCGTGCTGCCTTTTCCACAGCCTCTGTCTGATCCATCCGACCCTACAATGAGCCTTGGTGGAGGAAATCCAAAAGTGGACAGCCCTCATCGCATCATTGCTCACTCGATCATGACCGTGAAGAAAAGCCTCCTCTGCTCCGGCCCCGAAAAGAACTTCTTCTTCCCCTCCTCCTGCTCCTCCCTTATCGTCGCCTCTCTGTCCTGCGGCTCATCATACTGCACCTCAACCTTCAACCGCAATCCCTCTTCGAGCCCGACCGTTTCCCACATCTGCCTCAACGTCTCCAAGTTGTGTCTGAATAGGGTGCTCTCCTGGCCCTCCGGAACTATGGGCGACTTTAAATGCATCTCTCCCGCCTGAATCGACCCCGTCTGAGCGCCAATGACCATACTCCCCTTTTCCCTCTTCGACAGCGTCAAAATCCGCTTGCACGCGTGGAGCTGAGTGGGCCAGTCGTACATGTGCAGGAACATGGTGATATTGATTACATCCCACTCACCCTTCGTCTTCTGCAGCGCACTATCCTCTGTCTCGTCGAAGAGGTCGGCGGCAATGAATCGGTGCTGAAAGGTATCGGCGTCGCGGAAGAGCTGGTTGCCTGCGGCCTCGGACTCGGAGAAGTAGTCGGAGCCGTAGAGAACAGAAGGGGAGACGCCGTCGTGGACGAGTTTGCGGAGGTCTTGGCCTAGACAGGTGCCCAAGTCTAGGAACTTGGTGGGGGGGTCTTGTTTAAGGAGGCGGGCGAGGAGGGCGGGGTAGTGAGGGTGGAGTGAGAGGCCGAATTTCACGAACCAGAATCCGCCAATGCAGGGCCAAGGGAAGATCTCCCAGGCTTGGTCACGCTGGGGCGGAGGTTAGACGATATTTGGGTATTGGAGGCGGGGAGAAGGGGCCACCGACGATTTTGTAGATGTGGGGTTCGACTTCTGCAGGTGGAATATGGCTGTAGGTTTCGAAGAGCTCGCGGCCAGCGGGGGTCAGACTGGACTCGATTTCGGACTGGAAGTAAGGGACGTTTTTGGAGCGGGATGCATTCCCAAATTGCTTTGGGATGGCTTGCTGAGTCGACATGTTGCGTTCGGGTGAATGTGTGTGACTTTGGTCTTTTAGGCCCGAGATCTATGGTTTGTGGTCCCCAAAGATTGGAATTTGGAGAACGATGTCAAGCGGAACAAAAAGGTGTACAAAGAGGGGAATGTCTTAGGTCTCTTTATGCCCTGATGAAAGATGACATTCAAAGGTGGAAGCGTGATGACTAATTTGGCAGAGAAGATATGTACATCCCATGCGCATATAGTATACTATTCAAACAGTGAAGTAAAAGATTGCGAAGCAGCGACGCGTCAGCCTCAGAGGCATCAAGGCATCGTTGTTCCACTAAGGTAATCTTGATGTCTCCCGAAGAAGAATGATATCAAAAGCTCAAGGTATGCAGCGCAAGCCCGAGCTGCAGGCTAATTACCTAGGCGATCTTCAGGTCTAAGGGCACGTGTATGGTATTTGCAAGCCCAGAAACAGGTACCAGTAATAACAACAGCTTTCTAGGATAGAGGGTCGAGTGCATGATGATAAATATCCATTGAGGACCCTCGGGATGATACTGAAGAAGAGCGAGAGTCACGTGCGTGGGCCAACCTCGAAGCGGTAGCATCAATGGCAGGTTCAGGTACCGTGCGAGGGCTCGTACCCTAAGAGCTCCTTAAGTTCCTGCGCAAACATGATCGCATCAGCTGCCTTCGGTTGTGACCTGTGATGCAGAGAGTAGGCGGACCGCTTTCAATTAAATACCAAGATGTCGAAAGGTCTGCGGTATTTGCTCGTGTCATTGCCAACGTCCATCTCTCCAGCAAACGACCATGATGAGGCGCTCACAGCCCTTCGATCATCAATAACTACAGACTATGGAACGGTGTTCCCCTTCACAATCCCGGAATTCAAGATTGGCTCTCTCGATGCACTCGTGCAACAGGCTGACGACTTGGCCAAGCTCGAGCAAGGATGCTCGGGCGTGGTAAGCAAAGTGGGGGATTCGTTGAAGACTATTTTGGAGGGGGACGAGGAGAAAATATCACAACAAAAAACCGTCAACGACAGTCGGTAGCCTCTCAAACGGCCCGCGATATCTACAGCAGAGGCTGACGACAGAACAGAGCCCGCCGAAGCATACTTGAAGTCATTCCATTGGAACAAAGTCAAATACCGAGCAGACAAGTCCATAGTTGAGCTGATCGACACTTTACAGAAGGTCAGCAACCTCTCTATCAACTCATCTACTGCAAGCAAGAGCTAAGCGGGGGTCTTTAGGAGCTCTCGAGCATTGATAATGACGTGAAGAATAAATACAACCAATACAATCAAGTCAAGACCAATTTGTCGACTCTGCAAAGAAAGCAAACGTATACCTATGCCCCCTGGCTCTGGCCTGCGTAAGTCGAGGCTTACTATCTCTCCTAGGGGCAACCTCTCAAACAAGTCCCTCACAGCAATCGTCAATCCTTCCCTCATGATCCAAGACTCCGAATACCTCGAAACCCACCTCATAGCCATACCCAAACCACTCACAAAAGACTTCCTCAAGACTTACGAAACTCTGTCCCAAATGGTTGTCCCTCGATCCGCGCAGATGATAGATGCCGATGATGAGTTCGCACTTTACGCCGTCACGACCTTCAAGAAGCATAGTCAGGACTTCATACATAAGTGCAGGGAACATAAGTGGAACCCTAGGGATTTCAGGTATAAAGAGGGAGGGAAAGAAGAGGAACGGAAAGAAGTTGAGCGGGTGAGCAAAGATGAGAGGAAGGTGTGGGGAGAGGCACTACGTCTAGGGCGAACGGCATGGAGTGAAGCCGTCATGGCATGGGTTCATGTGCTCGCGCTGAGGGTGTTTGTGGAGACGGTGCTGAGATATGGGCTGCCATTACAGTTCGTGTGCGGTCTGGTTCAGGTATGTGGCTCTCCCGGATGGCTGGCATTTCATTACATTGCTAACCAGTGTTTTTCCACAGACAACGCCCAAGCTCATCAAGAAAGCTCGTGCCTCTTTGGACGTGTCCTATTCATACCTCGGCGGCGCTGCTTTCGGCCGGGACAAAAAGGGCCGAGTCACTAAGGATGATTCTTCTACATCTGCAGACATGCAGGCTGCTGGTCATATGGGAGATGGGGGTGACTATTCGGCATATGTTTGCTACGAATTCGAGATTCAATGATGTATCTTGCCCAAGCGCTGCCGTTGCTCTTGTAGACTCGGTGTGTTTATATGCCGCCCGCATTGGACTGACGCCGAGACATTTGCAGCATGCCATCAGTCTGCGTAGCTATTGTCCGACTTCAGTGCCTTGGGCCTCTGAGGGCATCTCACGAAGTCATCGCACAAAAGCCACATTTACTTTGCCACAGAATGGTAGCAAGCATTTGGGCAGTGTCAAATGCACTGTACTGCACTGAAGACCACCATTGAATTCTGGGTCATTCGTTGCTGCCATGGTATGATCTTTCACAGACTTGTATGGCCTGGCGATGGTCGTTCAAGCTCATATCAAATCGTAAAAGCATACAAAGAATCCTCAACAACAACTATGCTTGAGCATTTATCCAAACCATCACGCCGTCTTTGCCTTCCCTTTCTCCAGCAACCCATTGCTCTCCAGATAGCCGACAATCTGCTTCACCGCCTCCTCCACGCCCGTCTCCCCACTCTTCACCACAATCTCCGCCCCGTCCGGCTCCTCATACGGCGCGCTCACCCCCGTAAAGTCTTTAATCTCGCCCTTCCTAGCCTTCGCGTACAAGCCCTTGGGATCTCGCGATTCCGCAATCTCCAACGAAACATGCACGTATACCTCTATAAACGGTATTGACCTCGACTTGTGAAGTTCGCGAGCGGTTGCTCTGTCGGCTTTGTAGGGCGAGATGAAGCTCGTTAGGGCAACGGTGCAGGAATCTGAGAAAAGTAGCGCCACCTGCGTTCATCAGCCCTTATTCCCATAAGTTATGCAGGAGGTCCGGAGTGGTACCTCGGCAATCCGCCTGATGTTCTCATTTCGATCTTTCTCGCTGAAACCCAGATCCTTATTCAAACCGAATCGCACATTATCGCCATCGAGCCTATACGCCGCCAGCCCCAAATGCAAGAGGTGCTGCTCGAGTGCGATAGCGATTGTGGATTTGCCAGAGGCGGAGAGCCCGGTGAACCAGAGGGTGAAGCCTTTTTGGTCGCGGAGGACGGAGCGTTCAGGGTGGGTGAGGGGCGAGGCGTGCCATGTTATGTTGCTGCATCGGAGGTCAGAATGTATGTTGACACCGGGGAAGGAGGTAGGCGGACCCACGTCGCCATGCTTTCTGTAGGGGCTGGGACCAAAGAGTTAGTATGAGAGAGAAGGATTTTTGGTGAATGGTCAGGGAACAGCTTTGCCTCAGTTACTCAGACTCTATATACTAACACCCTTCGGGGTTAGCCGCTACTGACTATATACGCAATAGTTATAAAGTCTAAGCTTAAGAACGGAGATTACTAGTAGATAAACCTTAATAATAAAGAATAATTGACGAAATTAATAATATTAATATATATTATTTAATATAGAATATTTTTATATTAATCCTTAAATATTAAATAATATTATAAATATTACTTAATTACGTATAATACGTTTTATAATAATTATAATTATTATTATATTATTTTTTATTAATAATTATTAATAGCCCCTTCTATTTATTATATTTTATAATTTATATAATAATTTTTTATATAATTATTTATTTTATTAGCAAAATAACCCGGGTAGTTTTATTAATTTTTAATATTTTAATATTTTTATTATACCTTTTTTTTTCCTTTTTTTCCTTTTTTTCCTTTTATTAACTTTTTTTTTTTTTTTTTTTTGTTATTTCTCTTTTTATTATTTTTGCCTCCTTTGCTATTATTTGCTTTTATTTATAAAAAATAAATATTATTAACTTTGTTCTTAAGTTAGCAAAAGCAAATATAAAATATTTTTTAATAATTAAAGTTAATATAATATTTAGGCCTTTAATTATACCGTTAATTATTAATTATTTCAAGTTTTTATTAATTATATTTTTAAGGAATATCGGATCTTAATAGTAATTTAAAAAGAATTAAATAATATATTTTAAAAAAAGAAATTATATTATATTAAAATATTTTAATAATTCAAATAAAAAATATATTATATAAATATTAGAATTTATTCCTTCCTTACTAATTAATATATAAAAACTATATTATTATTTATAATAATAATTTTATTATATTATTTTAGCTTTTTTATTATTTTTATTAATATTATTAATATTAATATAGAGTTTATAAATATTTTTATTAATATTATTAATATTAATATAGAGTTTATAAATATATTTATATAGGAAATATATAATATATAATATATCTTTTAAATTAATATTTTTTAAGAATTATTAATTTATTTTATTTATATTAATATTATTTATTAAAAATCGAATAAAAGTAAAATTATTTAAAAAAACTTTATTTAATAAAAGCGAATAATTGGATTAACTTATTTCTATAAATAATAAATAGTTATTAAAAGCTTTAATAATATTTTTATATTTATTTTTAATAATCGATTTTAAATTAAAGTATTAAATAAAATCGAATCGGATATAAAAAAATATTATATATATTATATTTTTCGGAGGATATATAATATTTTTGATAATATACAACTTTATTTTCTTTTTAATTTTATTATTATAATAAGGTTTTTCTTCTTCTTTATTTGATTTATTCTTAATATTTTTATTTTTTTCCTTTTTATTATTATTAAGTCCTTTTTTTTCGATTTATTTTTTATCTTTTTTTAAAAGTTTATTTTTCTTCTTTTCTTTTTTATCCGCTTTTTTCTTTTTTTTTATTTCTTTTTTTTTATTTTTTTTTTGTCCGCTTTCTTCTTATTTTTTTTATATATATTTTTTTCTTTTCTTTTATCCGCCTTTTTTTCTGCTTTTTTGCTTGTCTCTTTCTCTTTCTTTTTGACTTTGATAATATTCTTTTTCTCCTTTTTAATATATTTTGCTTTTAACTTTTCAGTTATTATTTATTATTACTTAATTTTAAGGTATTTAGCTTTTTTTATAAATTATATATTATTTAATATTTAAATATTCTAAATTTTATTCTTTGAAGAATTAATTTTATTAATTTTAAATATAAATTTAATATTAAATAAATAAAATAAATAT
>JAABUQ010002688.1_pt1 | contig 34560 bp, 42 predicted proteins | sample 5560001 | NCBI WGS metagenome assembly JAABUQ01 (sample SAMN10711888, study PRJNA513371) | rock metagenome | isolation source: Antarctica rocks | place: Antarctica: Victoria Land, Finger Mt nord | collected 2015-12-18
GGGCATTGCCACCCCTAGGCCCCCCCCCCAAAACCCGTCCGCTTACAGTACGAGCCCAAAACACCAACTAACCCTCACATACAAATAAGCAAAAACTAAATAGAACAAAACCCCCCCAAGCACCCCCAAACGTCAAAATAAACTACCCTCCACCACGCACGTTGACCGCCCTTTGTCCCACCCACTGCGGTCCATGCAAGGTTGACAGCTGTTCCTCTTCGCACGAACCATAGCCGTGGGACTGGGACCGGCGGCTGGCCAATCGAATGGCAGCGGGCCGAATGGGGTCGCTTTGGTGGTACCTACGCTTGCAACCACGCGTGTCTTTCGTTGCGTGATAAGCGGAGTGAGTGGAGGGATAGTTGCGAGAGTGGGAAATGCTGTGGGAGTGGAAGTGTTGTGCGCGATTGGGAAAGGGGAGAGGGGAGTGCGGTGGCGAGTGGAGGTTGGTGGTGGTGGTGGGATAAGAGGGAGGAATGCGAGCGGAGGGAGCTCCGTGTGGGAGTTTTCCTGGGTGTGTCGAATGGACGTTTTGGATCGATGGGTTCTATGGGAGATGATGAATCGACTTTGCAAGAGGGTATCTCCGCGAATACGTAAAACACTGCGAATGCACATACACGCCACCCGTCCCATTCCCTTGATTCGGATCCATCACTGGTCCAATTCGATCTCTCGCTCCCCTATCGTGCAAACGCAGCCATCACACCCCTCAACTCCCTCTCCGTACCCTCTCGAGCCTGCACACCACGCCGCCATTGCTCCTCCCTCCTCGCGCTCTCTTCGTCCATATCCGTCTTCAGCGCCTCGATGTCTGCTACATCGGTCTTGTACTGGCGTCTCAGGACTGAGATATAGCGGTGCAAGTCTGCATGCAAATTTCCATTCGTAGCAAGATCCTCGGAGGGGCGGTCTGCGAGTTGTTGTTTCAGGGCCGCGATTTCTTTGCGTGCTTCGTCGAGCGCTTTGGTTAGATCTGTGGTGGTTTGTTGCAGTGTAGCCAGCTGGACTGTGCTGGTTTCGTGGGCGGAGTGCAGTTCGCGGAGGGTGGTTTGATGGCTGGTGAGCAGGGCTTCATTTGCTGCAGTGTGTTTCGCTTCGAGGTTTTCGAGCGTGGACCCTAAGGATGCGATCTGCGCGGAAGACTCGTCGCGTTCCTTTGTGAGCCTGTTGAAGGATTGCTGGAGTGAGGTCAGTGTCTCGAATACAGCTTTGTGTTTGTTGCGTAGATGCTCGAGCTCGTCCTGAAGCTCTAGTGTTGTTTGGTTTGCTGCGTGGCCGTTTTCGTCATCTATACCTTTTATCGACTCCTGCAGGGAAGAGACTTTATGAAGAGCAGCCTCGTGCTTTTCATGCAACTCCTCACATTCCCGCTTCTGACCATCAAGGGCTCGCCGCCAAACGGCAGCATCTCTCAGTATATCTTGTTTCTCCGACTCCTTGAGCTTTTGACTGGCTTCGCTCTCGGCTTTCTGTGCCAGGGCAGCATCGCGCTCAGTGACTAAGGTGTCACGCTCGATGCGAAGAGCATCACGCTGAGTGAGTACCGTCGTACGTTCCTTTTCGAATTCAAGCAATGCTTCGGTTGTGGATTTATTTTGGTCCTGCTCCGCCGCTTCTAATTGCGTCTTGAGAGACTTTGTCTCCGCAACAACCTTCCTGTGTTCGCTGCGTAGTTGAGAGAGCTCTTCTTCGTGGCTTTTGGCAGCATCTTGGAGCTCGTGTGCATGGCCCATGGATGCTTTTCTTGCGGCTTCGCTGTGCTTTTCGTCCAGGGTTTTCATCTCAGAGCGTAGGTTTTTAGCTTCTTCGACTGCAGTATCTAGCTCTCCGCGAAGACTTCTCGCATTGGTTTCATGTTGAGACGCTTGGTCACGAAGTTTCTGCTCATGACCAAAGGAGACCGCCTTGCTAGTCGCGTTGTGGTTGGCCTCGATTACCTGCAATGTAGCCCGTAAGGCGTCGAGCTCTGTAGCTGTTGCCTCTTTCTCCTTACGTAAGTTGTCGATTTCCTGTCCATGTTCAGCAGCTTGATCCCGAAACTTTTGATCATGTTGTGAGGACATCGCTCGCCCAGCCTCGTTATGCTTGGTTTCCATCTCTCTTAGTGTGGCTCGAATAGTATCGAGCTCTGCAGCTGTAGAGTCTTTCTGTTCACGCAAAAGATCAATCTCCTTACCATACTCAGAAGCTTGATCACAAATCTTCTGCTCATGGCTAGAGGACATGGCCCGCGCAGCTTCGTCGCGAATGATCTCGGTGTCCTTCAACGTCATATGTAGGGCATCGAATGCTGCAGCGACAGTCTCCTTTTCTTTTTGCAGACTCCTATATTTCTGTTCAGAAGCTTCGGCCGCTTCTCGCAATTCTCGCTCGTGCTTAGCTGATGCGTCTTTGCGTGCTGAGCTCCGCTCCTCTTTGAGCTTCTCTACTTCGTCTCTCGTGGAGGCAGCTTCTTGGTTTACCACGTCAAATCGGCTTTGAAGGTCTTCATTCCTTGAGTCTGCTTCCTCAAGCCTCCGCTGGTAGTCTGCGATGGCATGTTCACGCTCCTTAGCGTTCCTTGACGTTACATCAGCTATACCCTGCTCATGTCTGGCTATGGTCTCTTTGAGTTGTTCCTTATGGTCCCTGATCTTGTCTTGGAGTTCTTGCTGAACTTTGGCGTCTGCCGTGCGTTCAGATTCAACACTGGAAATTTCCTCCCGGAGCTCCTTTTGGCTTCTCAAGGCTTCTCTGAGTTGCTCCTCATGTTGCAAACATCTGTCCTGGAGGTCGTGCCGAATCTTGACGTCTTCTTTGCGTTCTACTTCGAGTTCAGAAAGTTGATCTCGAAGTTCTCGTTGGGCCTTCAATGCATCTTTGAGTTCTTGTCCATGTCGAGCTTGGGCAACACCAAGTTCCTCGTCATGCTTGGCACTCAAGTCCTTCAGTTCCTGACCATTTCGTGATATCGCGTGCTTAACATCTTGCTCATGCTTTGCCTTGACACCGTCTAGCTCACGCTCAACCTTAGATGCTGTTTCACGAAGGTCCCGTTGCTTTTCAAGTGCTTCGTCTAGCTGCTGCTTGTGCTGAGCGGCGGCCTTTTTGAGCTGTTGAGCATGGCGGGTGTCGGCCTCTGCAAGATCTCGTTCATGTGCTGACTTTGTTTCGTCAAGCTCTTTCTGACGTTCATCCCTCCCTTGCATCTCCCGCTTGTGGTGCGCTTCCAGATCTTTGATTTTTGATTCATTTTCTGTTCGCAGATTCTCAAGCTCAGCTTGATGATCTGAAAGTATACCTTGGAGCTCCTCTTGGAAGCCTAGATCCTCCTCTTCGATCTCTTTATCCGTATCATCTTCCATCACGTGGAGCTTATTTTCTAGAACGCTCATAGCAGCTGCTATTCTCGCTATTTCTTCTGCTTTAACTTGCATTTCTTCTGCGTGCTCAGCAGACTGCGTATTTTGCTCAGAGTCCGAGGCACGTTGTGTTCCTGTACGTTGCTTAGACCGCAATTCGTCCAACTCGCCTCGAAGCCTCTCTATTTCTGAATCTTTGAACTTCAAGGACTCGAGGAATCCCTCTTGAATGCCTCGGTCCTGACCCACGGGTAAATCGCTGGCACCAACTGTGATTTCATCTTTCTGTCTAGCTGACGGAGACGTCGGTCCTTGTTTAGCAGTTGGCTGGCCGGTTTTTAGCCTGGAAGACGCAAGTCGAGATGGCGTACGATCAATGGGCGGCTTTGAGGCTGGTAGCACTCTCGCTGTTCTTCTTTCACTTGTTGACGTGGGCCCCGTTGCGCTACTGAGTGGTCGTCTACCTGTCGAGGGGGTCGGTGTAGGCTTTGGGCGCCCTCGATCTGTAGCGCTAGCTTGGCTTCTCGCTGAGACCAAAGGCCTTTTTGGGGGTATTGTGCTTTTCGGTGGGGATTTGGTAGAAGCGTGAGATCGAGCCTTTTCAGGTGATTTTACTCCAGCAACCGCTGCTTCTTTAGATGTTGGAGTGGTCACCCTGCCAGGTCGAGTATCTCCGGGCGCCATCACTGCAGTGATGAGCTCCCAGATAATGCAGAGGTGTGAGCAGATTTAGCAAGAGAGTCTGGGCATAGACTTGGGGACGTTGTGATCAGCTCGCCAGACTTTTGCAGCGCGAGACGTGCCGACCAATCTAGTGGGGATAACGGAGATACTGAGGGTGTCTTTGCTCGTGGAAGACGGAGGACGATACGCTCTTTGATAATTAAAATTCGAGTAATTTGTTGCTTCGATCTTCACTTGACGTATGTAATTGATTGGAGAGACTATTTCACATTCAGAGCATATCACAAATCCATGCAATCCAGGTGCCATGATTGCAGTGCACCATCCAAATGACCCAATCCGGCAAACCCACGCCTCTGTGCAGGCCGACAATATCAAATGCAAAATATGCCTCTAAACTTCCATCTGTCCTGCTGGATCCTCGTCCCCAGAATCAAAGTCACCCACAGAGCTCATTTCGTCTTCCGACTCGTCGTCTCCACCCACTTCGTCTGCAGCGTCTTTGGTGGCATATTTGGCAACGTAGTCTACTCTGCTTTAGTCCCTATTTTCCACCAACAAAGGACAATGGACGATACCCTTGACTTTGAGCTCATACGTCTTTGGGTCCCGCATCAACAGCGCCGCGGCTTCCCCATTCAAGGGATCCGTGGGATTAGGGTAACGAAGAAGCTGAGGCAGGAAGACTTCGAAGATGTTGATCATGTCGAACATTGGTGACCATGTCTGGTTGATTACATCGAGGCAGACAGACCCGGATCTAAGAAGGTTATTTTCAGAGCCTCACATCAGAGGTTGAAGAAGAGGGAAAGTACATTTCGTCAATGTTAGGGTGGAAGATTCGGTTGACAAAGCCTATGCTTGGGCTTCTGTAGGGGTATTGGTCTGGCAGCTCCACATGGATCTTCCATAGACCTCCGTCAAAAGGGGTCTCTTTCGGTCCCTTGAAACGCACGTAGAACTCTTGCATATTATCGTTGACTAGGGTGACCTCGTAGTCGCTCATCAGCATCTTCATGACCTATACCAAGCACCATAGCCCCCATTAGCATACGTTCTAGCTCTTTACCAAGGATTTTTGGGCATGCCACGTACATCCGTCTCGATCCTCCTCTTTGGACTACTCATTTTGCCGCCTGATGGGCCAAACGTTGAGAGGGGTCTTTTCGTGGAGAATCGCTATGGAGATGACTTTAGTAGTGTTGAAAGCAGCCGAAGAGAAGAGGGAACGAGAGAGGCGTAAGCTGTTCTTATATCGTGACGGTGGAAGGCAGATGCTGTGGCCGCCTGACCGCCTCTGAACTGTAGTTCGGGTTGCTGCCGGTGTTCTCGTCAAAACGTTGCTTGATTAACAGAAGAGGGTTGTCCTGTATGTTCGCGAGGAGTCCTTATTTCTGAAAGCGTATTGGCAAGAGGAGAGAAGCCGTTGTTTGGCAAAAAGCAAGGTACCTAGTTCTTCAAGACAAAGGAGATGTCAAAGAGAGGTTCCAAGTCTGGGTGATGACTTCCCCACCACGCGTCGTGAAGATGGATGCCAAGACGATTGGTAGGACGTCATCTGAAGAACCGGAATTGCAGGAAAGATTCAGAGTTGCTTTCTACAGCTAATGCCCTATCTATGGTCCTCTGTCAGTACGTCTATAAACCTTCACTCAAGAAAGAGAGATATAAAAATGAAAAAGTCTTTGTACAACAAACCTCGGGATTGTGCCTGATCGACAGCCCTCCAGCCCCGAGATCCCCTAAAGTCCCCAAAGCCCGAGCCACTAGACCGAAAGCATCCGCCTCGGCATACCCCAAACCACCAAAAAAACACTGCCCGGGTCTGAGAAGTTCGACGCACGACCTATACCAGCTTACAACATATATCTTTCACCGCCTCAACGTCGCAAAAATGTTTCTGTCATCTTCAAAATCCCTCGTCCATCAGCCCGAGCTACCCCATCCATCCCAAATACCTGTGAAAGAGCCAGGTTGAAGCGATGGCACATCGTATTTCGAGAACATTCCAAAAATCTATACTATCGCCCATACATGCCAAACCCGTTGCTGCCCTTCGCCCGGTCGCAATTTCGCAATGCCAGGTCCGGCAGAGCTCACATTCGCCGTTGGGCACGCCCTCAGCAACATCGAGGAAGGTCACAATTGATACGCTGCGCTCTCTACACAAGAAGAATGAGCCCATCACCATGATCACGGCGCATGATTTTCCTAGCGCCCACATCGCAGACCATGCTGGCATGGAAATGATCCTTGTGGGAGACAGCCTGGCTATGGTTGCACTCGGGATGGAAGATACGAGCGAGGTGGTGCTCGAGGAAATGGTTTTACATTGCCGAAGTGTGTCGCGTGCCACTAAAGCAGCCTTGACTGTAGGCCATCCCTAATCTTCCCAGTCGACCAACAACTATATGCTGACATATATGACAGATTGGCGACCTCCCAATGGGTTCGTACGAAATAGCACCTGAACAAGGCCTCGAATCGGCGATCCGAATCATCAAGGAAGGCCGAGTCCAGGGTATCAAACTGGAAGGCGGTGTCGAGATGGCACCTACGATCGAGCGAATCACCCGAGCTGGGATCCCAGTCCTTGGCCACGTTGGCCTCACCCCTCAACGCCAGAACTCCCTGGGTGGATTCAGAGTCCAGGGCAAAACCACCATCGGGGCTCTCAAAGTCCTTGAGGACGCCCTCGCCGTACAAGCAGCTGGATGTTTTGCAGTCGTAGTTGAAGCCGTGCCTGCCGAGGTCGCAAGTCTTGTGACCGAGAAGCTCAGGATTCCGACCATTGGCATTGGAGCTGGGAATGGCTGCTCGGGGCAAGTACTAGTCCAGGTGGATATGACGGGGAACTTCCCCCCTGGACGATTTCTGCCCAAGTTTGTGAAAAAGTATGGAGATGTTTGGGGGGAGAGTGTGAGGGCCATTGAGGCTTACAGAGGTATGCCATTTCCCTAATTGGGACTTGCACACCTTGGTTAACATATCCTCAGGCGAAGTCAAAAGCCGAGAGTACCCTGCGCCAGAGCACACTTATCCCATGCCTCCTGCGGAGCTTTCCGAGTTCAAACAGCTGCTCGAACCGAAGGGCGCCTAACCGTTTTGGCTTTTCACATTACACCTATTTATATCCCTTGGCGGTTGTTTGGAATTACATTCAGCGTCACAGCGTTTGGTTGATTTTGTTTGGGTGTTTTATGTAAGTCTTTACTTTGGCGGTCTGTATTGAATCGAGCCGGAGGTCAAAGGCGTCCTGGAAAGACCAATAGAATATATTAGTTCCTCGCCATGAAATTGGTATTATGAGAAACTCAGACTCACATCCTAGCTCTCAAACCCCATCAACTCTTCCATACTGATCCTATACACAAGGCCTTCCAGAACGAAGCCGAACATACCATTACCCAAAAGCAGGCGTCATCGAATACGCAACAATAAGCTGATCATCCGTCTTAAAGCACTACCTCCCTCCCCGTTAGCACAATCTCATCCCATCCTCCCTACATCTCTCCCAAACTTCCCCAATTCCACCAATCCCCTCATATACCCTCTCCTCCCCAATCCTAAGGAATAGATGAAGGTAAAGACACCCACCTTCCACAACCCCCCAACCCCCTCATCCAACCCCGGCGCAAACACGGAGTTCACATAACAAAACACGCCTCCTCCATTGCCCACCGCACCAGCCTTCCCCTCTCCCCCCGCGCCAGCAGCAGCAGCAGCACCAGCGAGTTTCTTACTCAGAAACCCCACCACAGTCTGGAACCGATTCGCGCTGCTGACTTTGAAGATCTTCTGCCTCAGAGGCGGCGCTGAGCCGACGGGTTGGAAGCGGATGGTGACTACGGCGCGACTTAGCTGAGAAACACCACCTGAATGCAGATAGAACATGGATAAATCTTTTCCTTTTCCTTTTTCTTTTTCTTTTTTCATTCAGTTTTTCGGCGAGGGCGAGATGAGAGATGGCATATCACACGACCCAGGCAAAAAATCGAAACAGCAGCCTCAGAAATTGGATACGTAAAAAAAGAACCAGAATCAGGAGAGTCGTAGGTAGGATGGATTTACCTTTACTAGGCACAGCACCCACACTCTCTGCTGCCGCTTTCTCAAGCGCGGTGTGTGCGTCTTGAGGGAGGGAGGTGAGGACTAGAGATGCGGAGAGCGGGAGGGGGAGGGTGGTGTTTTCGGGTGTGGGGTCGTCTGGGATTGGAGGGGCAGGGGAAGGTGTGGAGGGGACGGGGGATGCCATGTTGGGAATAATGGTAGGCGGATTTTGGATGGTCTGGTGGTTGAGGTTGCGATTTGGTGTGGATTTGAAGGATTCGGAATGGGGTTGGGGAGGGGTGGAACGGAGGAGATGGTTGTCTCACGACCGGCTCGAATTACTGGATGGACTCATTACGGGTTAACAGTCGATGGGGATTCAATCTTCTATATACCAAGAGTCCTTGCGAGGGATGGTCTTGTTCTCTACTTCCTTAGCTCAGCCTTCGTGCCAAGTCTGTTCTTCACCCATTATCCCTCAGGCTGTTGTGATGTTCACTTCGTCCATCAAAAATTCGCCACACGTAGTCCTTCACTGTTGGCTTTCCCCACATACATATTCGTTTGGAAATATAATTTGGGTATCACTGATAATTCATCATAGGCCCCTACTCTGTACAGAAAGCCAGCATTATCAACTGCGCTGCTCGAATAGCTCAAAGCAAAAGTCTGAATCTGGCGGTGTTCAAGGACGGTAGACGCCTTGTCATTGGTAGTTTTGCGAGAAAGTGGAAGAGGCGGCGTGGCTCAAAGGGGCCTCGCCCATGGTGCTCTCGTGGGAGGGGGCATTGATCGTGTGTTCGGATCTAGCTTTGGGAATCCTGTCGGTGGTAAGCCACTCTCTGGTGCAGCGGACCTTGTCGACGCCCAGGGCGCAGCGGTACCGGCACCTGGAGATGGTAGCGAGATTGGGCCATTTGCCCACGGCGCGGCGTCTATCGTGCCCGGAGCTGGGAGTGCGTTCACGCTATCCGCCCACGGGACCCTAGTACCTTCCGAAGGAGGTCCCCGAGCGGTAGCTTTGTCTGTTGATGAAGAACCTGCGGCGTCTTTGCCTGGCTGACTTGATGCATGGATAGATGACGGAGGTTCAACAGCATTGGGGTCCCGATCCCAGCTGAACAGACTACCGAAGCGGAAATGCTGGACTACTGGGAATTTTGAGAGGACTTCTGCGTTATACATTTTGATCATACCCTGTAATGATTATGTGAGCTTGTGTAGCATTTTCAGAGGTTCTTCCTTACCTACCTTGTTAATTTTGCCCCAACCTTGAGGGACGCCCGATATGTCGTAGAGCATGGGGGAGTGCTCCCAGAAAGGTCCTTTCTTGACATCGTGAATGAAGCCAATCGCTCCAAAATACATGTTTCTATCGCGTTGCCTGTTGACTTCGGCAAGCTTTGTTACATCAGCTGGATTGGGAGCACCTTCGAGAGAACCTTTAAGAGGCGTTTCATCCGTTGGCCATACCGGGGGGCCATTCTGTGCACTGCCAAATATGTAGGGTATGAAAGAATGGTCATCTAGACCCCAAACACCATGCGAGCCTGCAGGTTCTAAAGTGTACGTCTTGATGAGTCGGCGCACAAGCTGTAGATAAGGTTCAAAGACACCAATCACGATGCTCCTTTCCAAGTCTCCAGTCGACGACGAACCAAAGCCACCGAGTTTCCATATGCAACCCAAGAAGGCGAGGAAACTCAATTCATGGCCGGAGCCGTAGTCTAAGCGCTGTGGACTTCCAAAGCTTCCCAGGAAGTATGTCTGCACTTCAACCATTGCGTCTTGGTCCATGTCTTTTGGAAGATGGCGTTTCAAGAGAAGCGATGATCTCTCTTCAACAAGCCTATACCATTCTCTGAAGCTCACGTTACCAAAACGGCGGGGTGCAATAGATAATGGCACTTCATCCACAATCTTATTCAACTCCTCCAGCAATGCCCTCAATTGGAGGATAGGCTTTCCGAAAGCAACATTGAGAGTGTCAAGTTCCCAAGTCTTGATGGTGGATTGACCAGGCGCTACTTGTATACGGCAAGGAAACATTGCTCTGTTGAGTTGAAGCAAGAAAGTCACAAGATCGCTATAAGCTTGAGATACAAGGAAATGAGCTACATCCTGGCCTTCATTGATTTTCTTCACAGGCTCTGTGAATGCATGCTGACTCAAGCTGGGGAGGATGCTGAGTGCAAGCGTGCCTGTGACACCCTCCGTTTGCGACATGCTTGGAAGGGTCAAGATCCTGCAGTCTAGTCTGGTAAAAGTATTCTAAGCAAGTTCTGTGTGGGATGACGGAGAAATCATAGCAGATCGATATGTGATGAGTTGAAGATGTGAAGATGGATCGAGACCGGGCTAGTAGAAATGTTGTTGCCCAATCAACCATCCGCTAGACATCAAGCTACTGAGAGCTTACAACCCTTTTCATAGATTGTACGCTCCGTATATCTTAGTTGAACCGGGCTACGAAAGTTGATGAGCTCATTCCGTCTAAGTACCTGATAGCATATGCTTGTCACAGCTAATAAATGTCCAGACGATGATTCCACTGCAGACCATTAATTTGCAAAGCAGATGAGCCTAGTCGATGCGAACCCGCTGAGACTTGTACCCATGTCCCAAGGGCCTGAAACCCGAAGATGGCCCGTAAAAGGAGGCAAGATGATCCGGCAAGCGTGCTAAATGAAGTGGCACTGTCAGGTTCAAAACCAGCTAGTCCTGTCATTCGAAAGCGCCGAGCTCCTACTGAAGATGCCCAAACCCCTAAGAAGCGGCGCACCGAGAACAATGGGACTGAGAGCGCAGACAATGTGAAGGGCAAGAAACAAGGAAGATCAGTCAAAGATACAACTGGCAAGCTTGGCAGACCTAAGATACTTCGCGAGACCGCTGAAACAACAAGGCCAAGACCAAGTGGAGGGGATTTATTTGATTATGAGGGCGACAGCCCGGGGAAGGGTCCGTCGAGGAGCAGTGCTACTAGTGCAGGCGCAAATTTATCGGAGGCTGATACCAAGCGGACCCGGGCGAAGCCTGGTCCAGCTGCTGCGGCATCGAGAAAGATCCAGCATGCTCCACAAGGGGCGCCGGAGCAAGGAGAAACGCTCGCGAATAACCTTACGAAATCTCCTATAAGGACCCGAGGTGGGAAAGGCAAGACACGAGGTAGACCGCCTACGAAAAAGCCTACTCCACAGGATGTGGTCCCAGAGGCCCACGAACGTGGAAGCCAGGCCCAGCGTCAAGCAGCAGAGGTGGAGTCAGATAACAACGACGAGAATTACGAAGACGATGAACGCGTTTCGGATCCCGCTAGCACTCAAATTCAATCTGGCAAGGAGGGAGCAGGAGGAGAGGAAGGAGCCGGACGCAATGAAGACAAGGACCGAGCGCCAGCTCCCACTCAGATGAACGAGAAGCGATGGCAACTTCTTGGGCAGGATAGACGGTGGGGAGTAGTTTTAAAAGCGGCTCAGGTCAATGAACGTTGCCAAAGTGGAGGGATACAGACCAAGGCTATAAAAAAGGTGAACGAACTCGTCAAAAAGGCTATAACCACACATGAAGACTTTGCAAAGGAAGAAGCCAAAAAAAATGGAGCGCCTGAACAACCAAGAATTCAACTCCTTGGCCTTCTCAAGGGTGTTGAAGAGTGTGTCAAAGGACTAGACGAGAAATATAACGCTCAAGAGGCCAAACAGGATGCCTATATGTATGCGGTGCCGAACATGGTGACGATGCTACAGCAAATCTTCGATTCCCTGAAATCTGCCGGACAGGATGGGTATTCTCTCAACAATCTTGAAATGGTCCTCCTTGTCCAAAGTTTTACCACTGAATTATGCAAAAAGATAAAGGCTTGGAAAGGGGTGAAAGTACTCACAAAAGTACGTATAACTAAATCAATCGAGTCAAAGGTGTATCCAAACCTGAGAGATATGATGAAGGTCTTCGAGACCGAAAAGAACAGGCAAAACACAGAAGGAATGCGACGTCAAGATCAGCAAATGTCGCAAGCACAGGATGAGATGGAAGATACCCCCCAACTCTCACAACAAAATCTGGAGGAAGACTTCGAGCAACGTAAACAGGAGATCAACAGGAATATCTGTGAAGACATCCTGCGAGAGCGCGAGAAATGGCGCAGTCTGTATTTCAAACCCTCATTGAGTGGGAGAGAACTCGGTAGCCAGCGCCAGGTGTCAAGTAGCCAACAACAAATGCTACCGGCAGCTCAGTGGACGTCAGAAGAAGACGATGCACTGCTCGAGTACATCTTGTCCAAGCTCGCGCCGGATGACGCTTGGTGTGCACTTCCATGTAAGACCTCAGCCTCTTTTGAACCTCCAATAGCTGATTTAGTTGTAGCCCAAGATCGATACCTGTACATGTTGAACACGGAAGCACTACAGTGCAAGCTACCAGAAGTTGTGAGGAATCGGTTGCTCTACTTCAAGCCTCACCTGGAAGAAATTTTGTTGTCGCGGCGTAGGCAGAAAGGGGAAGAGGAGGTGGTACCTGAGTGGCTGCACACTCTAGAATAACGCCTTCATAAACCGGCCTGGAGCCTAATCATATTTTAATGTGTACTTGAAGTCATTGTCTCCTATATTACCTATTCCATTTGCACCTTTCGCTTTAGAATGTACATTTTCGGCGCGGCTCCTCGAACTACTCACTCTCTCTCCTCAGCCAGGATACTCAGTAAGATCGAGATACCGGAAAGAAATTCACTCGTCTTTTTCACGCACTGAGGTCCCATTTCGCTCCCAATCCCCTTCCAAACCCTCCTGAAAATGTTTCTGAAGCGAAAGGAGTGGACATCAAGGGTTTGTGAATATATGACAATCTAAGCCTAACCTTGAAGTGACTGCGAGAGTTCTCCGAGGAAGGGATTCTATCGCAAGCCAGGTTATTGACGAAGATAGTGCTCCAGGAGACAAGATCGATATTAGCATAATGCGTACAGCGGAAACGGCCCCTATCCAACCTCAGTTATACTAATATATCGATCGGTGAGACTAAGAGTCCTCGGGCCAGAATGCGGATAGTAGACATTCACATACCAAAGAAATACTGAATGTGCATAAGTTCAATATTCACCTGTTCAAGCGCCTAGACATGGCTTTTCAAGTACCGGCAATGCTTCCTGTGGTATCATGCGGCTGTCTGGCTGTCCATGACGTTTGAGATCTCGTCAGCAAGGCGTAAAGAGTAATCCACCAAAGTAAAGAATAAATATACCTGACTATGATGCCTGCCTTGTCCTTAATTTATTTTCCCGGCAACTCGGTTGCCAAACGTGCCAACCCGACATGCTGTGTTAGGGTTAGGGTTGGTAGTATTTATATCACCTTTTGTAATGTCATTCGACAGTGATTCATCCTTCACCTCTCACGCCGTTTTCGGAAAGCTCAGGAAACAGTCGGGAGACGTAAGAGCCTATCAATCTCAAGGTAAGCCTGGTTATATAGAGCATGAGCCGTCGGTATTCCTTGCAGGCCTTTTCTCTTGGGTCTATGTCATCCATATATTTACTCATCTGGCTCCCATGATTTATGACTCGAGACGTTGAAAAATCCATATGTACGCTGTATAACTTGACAAGACGGCGATTTTTCTATCATACAAAAAACCACTCTCATCTCGTTCCCAAAATTCCAATGGCATCTCCCGATCCTTCCTCAACGGACTCGCCCTCGGAGACGAGTCCTCTTCTAGAGACTGGCCGTACCCCACCAGACGTCGAAGCCAATCGCAGCGGATCCCATAACGAACCAGACAAGGATAACGTCCCTTTACCAGACGAGCCCTCAACCCTAGCCCTCCTGACAGTAATGTCCGGCACCTGGCTAGGCTCTTTCCTCGCCGCCCTCGACTCCACCATAATCGCCACGCTCTCGGCCCCCATCTCGGCCTCCTTCTCCTCGCTGTCCCTCCTCGCCTGGCTTGCGTCCGCTTACTTCATAGCGAACGCCGCTTTGCAGCCCCTGAGCGGCCGGCTGACCGACATCCTCTCCCGGCGATGGGGGTTGGTGTTTTCGAACGTCATGTTCGCGGCGGGGAATCTCATCTGTGGGTTTGCCGAGCGGGAGTGGGTAATGATTTTTGGGAGGATAGTGGCAGGGGCAGGAGGGGGTGGATTGACAGCGATTTCCACCTTTGTGGGGTCGGATCTGGTGCCGTTGCGGCGGAGGGGCGTGTGGCAGGGTTTCGCCAATATTAGTTACGGCTTGGGCGCTGGACTCGGCGGCGTGCTGGGGGGTTGGATCAACGATGTGTGGGGCTGGCGGTACGCCTTTTTCCTTCTGGTCCCGTTCACGTGTGTGAGTGGGACGCTGGTCTTCTGCTTCGTGCGCATTCCCGTCAAACAATCCGAAAAGTCGGCGCTGAAGCGTATCGACTTCCTGGGCGCGCTCTTCCTGATCCTCACGCTCGTGCTCCTCCTCCTGGGCGTGAATTCGGGAGGGAACATCGTACCCTGTGACCACCCCTTGGTGTACACCACCCTCCCCCTCAGTTTCCTCTCCCTGCTCGTCTTCATCTACATCGAACACACCCAGGCCGCCGAGCCCGTCATCCCCGTGAAACTCCTCCTCAACCGCACCGTCGCCACCGCCTGCCTGACGAACTGGTTCACAACCATGTCCGTCTTCGCCCTCCTCTTCTACGGCCCCATCTACTTCCAAGTCAAAGGCCTCTCCACCACGCAAGCCGGCATCCGACTCGTGCCGCAGTCCGTGGGAGTAGGTATCGGCAGCGTCAGCACGGGGCTAATCATGCGCTGGACCGGGCGCTACTACTACCTCAGCGCCATCATCCAGTGCATTTTCATCGCATCTTTCGTCATCGTGTCGACGTTCCAGCTGGACACCCCGACATGGGAGACCATCGTCGCTTTCTTCATGGCCGGGATTGGATACAGCGGTATGCTGACCACGACTCTCCTCGCTCTCATCTCGGCCGTGGAGCATAAAGACCAAGCGGTCATTACGTCCGCGAGCTATGCGTTCCGCTCTACGGGATCGGCGATCGGGATTACCATCGGTAGTGCCGTGTTCCAAAACCTCCTGAGTAAGAAGCTCTGGGAGACACTGGGGGGCAGGGACGGGGCGGGGGAGATCATCGGGAGGCTGAAAGATGACTTAGAAGAGATTGGGAGGCTGCCGGTTGAGTTGAGAGGGGAGGTCAAGGGGGTTTACATGGAGAGTTTGAGAGGGATGTTCTTGTGCTTGCTCGGGATTAGTGTCCTTGGCGCGGCGGTGAGTTTGGGGATGAGGGAGCATAGGCTTCATGGGACGTTGGCGAGGAAGTGAGAAAGAGGGTGAGATGGTGCTGACGAAATGGTTTGTTTGGGGAATCTGTTCAGACTGCCACTTCGATTCTAGAGTACATATGCTGTCCTCCACGCAGGCCGAATGGCCCATTCGATCCCTTTTCGCCGTCTCCTTTCACGCTATTTTGCGAGAAACGCGCGCGTGATCCACGGTGAGAAGAGGTCTACGGTAGTGAGGATCTATAACCGAATTATTAGAGGGATAAATGAAGCGGATGAACGAGGAAAAGTTCTTGCAGCGGGATGCATGCGAATGCTTCAATCAGCACAATCCCACCACATGGGGGATCCAACGAGATGTGATCAAGTGGACTGGCAAACCATCTCCCGTCAATCCGCTAACACTGTGGTCTGATGAGCTCTACCCCAACTTGATGCCAGAAGAAGACGAGATTATAGTTAACACTGCTCTGGAGCAAACTACTGCAGGCAACAGCAGAACCAATACACTCAATTTCTATCGTCTCTAATCATGAATCATGTGTATCTGCGTAAACAACGAAAGCTAGACGGCCAGAAATGTTCGGGGAAGGGCTCGCGAAATCCTTCTGTTTCCGTCCACCTCGATTTGAAATGGTCAACAAAAAATGCATAACATAAAAGCAGATCGATCGTTTTCTTCACATCCCGGAGCTAACTCGAAGTCTAGCCCTCGATGGCGTTGATGGCCGAGCTGTTTATCGGCTCTAGGCATTGAGGTGAGACATCACCATGGTGGCTGAGTGATGATTGTTGTTGAGACATATGTTGAGACCCAAGTGATGTACGACTGGACAGATGGGGTCAGTCAAGGGGTTGAAACGTATCATAGGGTTTCAAACACTGACCGTAACGGGCGCGCAGGAAGTGCAAGAAGAATTGCGCGATTGAGTGGGGATCAGGCGGCTTTCAGTTGGGTTAGGGATAGTGAGATTCGTTGACCCGTGGGGCGTACCGGATGGAGAAGTAGAGTTACTGTTGATTCGTTTTAGCCCGCGTCATAGGATGCAGTAGCACTGATTACGTACAAAGAAATAGAAGGAGTAATTGAGGGAAGTGATGTGATGTTAGCGCTTGAAGACCCTGTTGGCCCTGCGGAGATGCTGCTGTTGGCTGAGATGGAGACAGGGCCCGAAGCAGTAGAAGTTGTCGAAATTGCTGTTGTGTTGAGCACAGTCGCATTGAGAAGAAGAGCGCTAACAGTGGTTCCACTGAATGAAGGTAGAAGACTGGCGGCATGCGTCTTGAAGAAGCAGTTTGGCCCTGCAGGATTTTGGTAGTAGGATGCTGCATAGCAGCGGTCTTGGGAGAAGCCGACATTCACCGTGGCACACCCAATGACACAATCGTAAATATCGGGCTCCCGCAGTCCTTGCAATCTAGGGCCAGTATAGTCAGTGTAGCACTCGATCAAGAATGTCTGTCCTTGCGTGGTGTAAGTTGTACCATTGTCGATTGGACAATGCTGTAATGGTGGGAGGCTGGTACTAGCTGGGGGGGCGGACGTCGAATTAGAGGGAATGCTAGGGATACCGGAGCTAGAGGGAATAAATGAGCTCGTAGAAGTGCCCAAAGAGCTCGTAGAGTTCAAAGATCGTGGGGGGACGACCGAGCTCCCTGGGCCGGCGGATGTGGTGGTAGTATTCATCGAGGGGGATGGCGACGCAGATATAGAGGGTGGCACAGGCATAGAGGTCGAGGTGATAGGATAAGTAGTCGTCGAAGGACCAAAGGTCGAGGTTGTGCTGGAAGTTGGCGGTATGGAAGAGATGTTTTGGCTGCTGGAGGTGGAGCTACATGATATCAATCCAGTTGAACTGGCTGGAGTTGTGGTATCATAATTGAGCGAGGTTGGTTTGACCGTCACCATGACAGTCGAGGAAGGACCAAATACTATGGAAGGCACGGTCTTCTGTTCATAGTCCACGCCAGATATAATTCGAGTCTGTTCCGCAAATATTAGCGCCTTGTTCCTGTCTTGGGGCCAAGACGGACTTACCGATGTCGAAGTAATTGAAACCACGGAAACCGCTGGAGTAATAGTCAAGCATGAACAAGCGCTAGAGACGGCCGAGATGAGACTCGCGTTCAGGCCGGTATCGCATGCGGCTATCATCGAAGCAGCTGGCGTGATCATAGCACCAGAAGAATATGCGGAATCTTGCCTGCGCATTAGCTGCGGAGTTATCTGGCTATCTCTGACTGTGGTGGTTATTGTTGTAGTCCCAGAGGGGATTGTTGTAACGCCGTCAAATGTCTGCTCGACCGTCACGAGTGCTGTCACGGTTCTGAAACAGGTTAGGGTTTGATTTTCGAGATGGAGCGATTGGCACAAACGTTTTTGCTTTGATGAAAACAGTAGATACCACATCTTGAATGCCAAGGTAAGAGCTACATGAGGGAATCGAATCGTCCGGAAACATCTGGAGGGAGAGGAGGTAGTCATCCTCGAGGCAAACCAGGTCTTTTTTCTCCAATAGGCTGTTCTTGGCAGAGCTATCTTCGATCTCAAGATCCTTCTTCTTGAGCATCCTAATCTCGGGCACAGGCATACGCAGACCAATGACGGATGCCCATAAGGACGAGATCACAAGGGCTACAGCCCAGAAAGCAGAAAGCATTATTGGCGATTGTTTGGACAGCAACAGAGCAAACGAACGACGAATGTGTTATTTAGAACGAGTGTAATGAGTAAATGCTAGAGACAAACTGACGAGAAGACTTCTATATAGCTGATGTGTAGGATATATTGACCCTTACCGAGTGTTGCCGAGATAAAAGGAGAGGTGTTCGCCCTTGGAATGACTGTAGCAGCATTCCCCAAGGGGTCTCATCCCCGGTATGCATGGCGGATAAAGAGATTGCAGTGTTCAGAATTTGAAGAAAACGCAAAGCAAGGAACGATACCTGTCTGCTGAGGAGTTCCTTCGCAAAACGAATCAGAAAGCTCGCAAGTCATCACCCCTACCATACGCCTGTGTCTATCACTGGACTGGCTTGACCTCGTATTCATTGAGGAGTTGGATTATTGATGATCTAAAAGAGTGAAGGACTGTTTGTAGGGTCCTGAGGGTGTGAGGGTGTTGCACCACAAAGATTTTCAGCCCTACGTGCTTCCCAGCCCCTTGGTCTTCGTCGCTGCAGCTTTTTCTGCATCAAAAGTACGATATATTAGTTAGTCAGGAACCACATTCCATGGGTGCCTGCCTATCCTGCCTCGGCCTTGGCCGCCAAGAGGGTAAAGAAGACGAGGTATGTGAATTGCACCCACCCCTCCCACCTCCCCTAGCACTAACCCTCCTTGCACCTCCAGAACCCTGAGACATCTCGACTGCTATACGAGGATCCTTACCGAGCCCAATACGGTTCCAACAACCCCAACGCCCGATCGATGAATCCGCAGCCTGATCCGGAAGCCCAGCGCCACGAAAGGGAGGTCATGGAGGGGATTTGTCACACCATGAGCGAGTATGAGCGACGTCTGACTATGGACCAATGAGGGGCTAGCTGCTGACCTGTGGCTGATAGTGAGGTTGTCGATGTTTTTACCGTGGTCCCGCAGGAGGCGAGCGGGGTTGGGAGTCGGGTGCAGAGCAAGGACCACCTCCACGCGTTGACGGAAGGCAAGGAGCCCAAGGGTGGTCTGGCTCATATTCAAGACTATGAGCGATCGCCGCAAGAGATGGCATACAGAAGTGTGAGGCAGAGTCGCCCTTACGTCATCTGCAGTGATATGGGCAAGGAAGAGCGTGAGGCCGCAAGGGTGGCTATGGGCTGAGCCAAGAACAAGCCTCCTATTGCTTCACCAAGGATCGTACGAATCTTTCTCGGCAATCTCTCATGCCCGAAACCGACACGAATCACATCGTCCAGGGAGAACCTTGAGTATATCTGTCAACTACACCACAACACTACCAGATGAGTCGACGACAGCTACGAGCAAGAAACAAGTATTGTGAACTGAAGCCGACCTGCCAATGACCACCTTGACCACCTAAGGGGATCTACGCAGCTCGAGTCCGACAGAGAAAGCAATTCACTAGCCCTCAAGCGCCAAGCATAGAACAAGAGCAAGGGGTTGGTGATGGAGGGATATCTGATGCAGGAACAGGTTGAGTTGACGCAAGGTTGCCCACTGGTTTATCCAAGTGCCAGAATGGGTGCAGTACAGGAGGGCGTAGATAGCAATACAAGGAGCTGTTCAAGCGATCCCGGCTGCACCAGTACCGTGATTGTCTTCTGAGCACATTTCAACGACTCATCCCAGTCGGCAACACGCTATTACAAGCAGTGCCTAGAGAACAGCGGCGATACTACCCTAGTATGCATCCCCGGCCAGAATCTCTTTGTCACCAGCATGACGTTACAAACCACCATCACACCACAGCAAAAAGCCGAGCACATCGAGAACACCCGTTCGCAAGTAAGGCACTAATGCAGCCCCCCTGCACCACACAAATCATCCCCACCCCTCCCACCCAAATCGGCAGCCCAATCAGCGCGTGTACACCCCTCACGAAAACACGCTCACGTCCTTACTCTAAATCCGCAGACCGCCCTTACGACCTCCCATTTGTTGACGCTCAACCGTCAAGCTCCACTCGCGCAGACAGTTCTACTCATGTGAGAGCAAACAAAGCGGACCCAGCGTGCTGGTCTGAGAATTGACATGCGCGGAACGGATCGTGCATAGTAGTAAAAATTGACGTCGGGTTGAAAAAAGTCTCGGCACTTGCGAATAGCGGGTTTGGGTTTTCGGTGAGAATCTTGCGACGGAAAGAGGGCGAAGTGTTAGGAGAATTTGCGATAATACGCATTGTGTAATTGGCTGTTACGTAGACGGTGAGGGAGGGAAAACACGCGAAGGTTAGTAAACAAATGCAATAACACGGAGGAGGGCATTTCAGCCGCATTTTGCTTGATTGATTATTTCAGCACCCTGCAGTTCAAAAAGTATATCTCAATTGGGTAATTTTCGGCACGAGATTGAGGCAAAATTGGGGGGCCAGTCCCGTTTGCAGTAATAATTTGCCTGGACGCCTTGTTCACCTCATTTGGAAGACGTTCTTGATATAATAGAAGAGGGGGGTGGCAGCCTCGAGACAATTGGACCTTCCTTGTCAGTCGACAGCATAGGGAAGGATTAGAAGAGCATCGGATGATGTTGTGACAGTGCCAAGCTCCGAAGAGGCTGTGATGATGCGTCAACGCGTACCGGAGGAATGACAAAGCCAATCAAATCGACGACACTTATATCAATTGATTTCCTTCTACGCCCCGTCTCACTGGTCATGGGCATGTCCCGGATCGCCCGGACACACCGTCCAATGTGATGCCCTCAAACATTGGACGTGATCAACTATAGGGAGGGTGTGATGAGGTAAAATTTTTGACAAGGTTGAGATATCAACTGGTAAGAGGGACACCTAGAAAATCAGGTTTTTCACTAGAAGCAAATCCCGGAGTATACGAGGAGGGCAGTGCAAACATGTAAAGCCGAGGGGTAACACAAACCACTAGCCTTATACTCGTGATAGGATAGATCATGGTCGAGCAGGGGCGTAGTTCAATGATTCATTGGAAGGAGGGCCCCCCGAAATCGTTGACCCAATGGATTGTTCTCTGGGCCCAAACGGGAATGCAGAGGGAGCTGTCATCTCCATCGAACGGGGATCTCGATCACTTGATCAAAGGGGTCCGGGAGCATGGCTGATTGCGCGGTGCGGACAGGATGGATCGTCCATTGTGGTGGCGTATATGGACCTGTTGGGTTCAAGTGCGGCATTTGCTGGCAGTCATGTGTGCTTATGTGACGATTAAACAGTGGAGCTCCATCATGTACCCGTACGATTGTGACAACAAGATGATCCAGACGCATCGATAGCAAGCATCTCCACAGACAGAGGACCCGGAGCCGATAGCTGTAAGCCAGGTGAGTGGACCTGGATGATGTGTTCCGAAGCCTATCTTAGCAGAAATCAAGAAGATCACACCTTCTTTGGGAAGTAGTTGGCCATGGATTGATATCGTTACATTCCACCGGCTGGGACTTGGGATTAGCTTGACACGACTTTTCTCTAGCTTCACTTGTCGTGTTCAAACCCCTCACCAAGCACGTAGACACACCACTTTTGATCGACGAGCGTGGCGACATTGATTGGTATTGGGCTCATGTCTCGGAACCCACCACCCATCCACAAAGACAATTGGCGGAGCGAAGGACTTACCTAGTGAAGAAAATGTGGACTTTCGCGACCAGCAAGCACGATCAATAAGGGCACATTGAAAACATAAATACTGGAACGATTTCCTCAGCATTGAGTCAAACTCAGACATCAAGCTCCCCAGCCATTCACAAACCTGGAAGACGCACTCTTTTTGTGTACATCAAACACCTCTTGTGGTACGTTGTCTCCAAGCAAGGCTGTAGGTTGGCCCTGATGTCCTCTTATGGGAAAGGAAGCTGACGGTAGTAATATTTTCAGAAGGTCAGACGACAGTGTTTTGAACGCAAACAGCGGTACCCAATCGAACAACAGCAAGTAGAAAGGGATAAGGTCAGGTGATTCTGAAACCTTGCTCTTGGTCAAAAGGAGAGGCTAACGAGCGACATTTCAGATAAGACCATCATGTGCTTCTACGAACAGCATCTTTTCGCTTGCGGCGACTTCAAGTGGGGCCATTTCAGACAGCACTGCAACAGAGAATACCGCACTGGTGAAACTTGCGGGATGAAGCTCGTCTACTCAACTTCGCCACTCAGCCAAAAGTGCAGAATCTGCGACAAGATCGATGCGAAATTGCGACGCCGAAATGCCGAAAAAGACCGCATCAACCGCTGGAGGAGGGACGGAGGGAAGTTCAGAGCCTCGATTGAGAAATCAGAGGACACAATCAAACAACTCGAACGGGAGATAATGGAGTTGGGCCAAGAGCGCCGGAGCAGATCCACCTATATGGGTTGAGCGTCCAATATGATTGGACTTCCATGGCCGAGTGGTGGAAATGATTGGATTTTCGTTGAGGTAATGGCCGATGGGGGATGTTTTCAAGTCTCGATTGTCAAACCCAAACCCTCATTGAAACAGTTATCATACTATTCCTAGCAATCATCCATGTTGGCCTTTTCTCACTGCAGGTGATAGCCTCGTAGTCGCTGAAACCGAGGGCAATTTAGCCGCCGGGACTTTTTGAGCTCGCCGATTGTGAGTTGTTCAGTTGCCGTGGTACGAACATAGGGTCCGTGCATCACAAGGCTGCGTCAGTTGCTTCGCCTCGTGCTGGCTATGGAGATGAGATAGTGATAATCTTGATGAAGGAGGTGGGATGGATTGAACAGTGATGGAGAGTGAATAAGAAGTGACGTTCAATTCAGGATGTGTTGTCAACAAGAGGCGACGCACACCATACTGGATACGTCCTAGATCCGGCATTAAACAGTAGCCTGCATTGTTATGGAGAGCCTTGAGCGCGCTTGCCCCCCGTACCCCCCATAGCTAAGGTACTGTGATCTCATGCTACGGAGTACCTTACAATGCAAATGGATTCCTGTGCTAAAGGGGGACACGACTTAGGCTTGAAAGAGGAACGCAATCTGTGTGTGAAAGGTAGCATCACTGTTGTAAAGACCTGTCAGTGCAGTGGCAGAGACAAAGCGATAACAGATTGAAGACGAGTTGAAAAAGATGTGGGATGGACATCGCTGAGAGAGGACCGCAATGTGCTCCATTCGCTATGATGAGAATCTCCATGAAAGGCTGACCAATCTTTCACCACCATGGCCTCGGCCTTGCTACCCAGTATCCTCCTCCTCCTGTTTGGCTAGCCCATGCTCTTGTAGCAAAGCGTCAATCTCCTCCGCACCCCAGAGATGGTGATACACCATTCCAGCCTTCGTCCTGCCCACCGTAGCAAATTCAACTGGCAAATCGTCAGTTGCATTCATAGAGAATGTTTAATCTAGACTCACTCTTCTCGCTACTCAGCTTTGTCGAGTCCATGGTCTTACTTAAGACCTTCATCGCTAACCCACATGCCTCCTTCAGATCACACTCATCCTTGTAGTCCTGTTTCAAGAGACTCTGCGCACTGGCATTGTTGGCTCCCATGCTCGTAGCTTTCCAGCCTCCGTAGTTCCCACTTGGGTTGCTTTGGTACAATTGGAATTGATGCTGTGGATCGTAGCCAGCGTAGATGAACGAGACACCAAAAGGTCGCAGGCCACCATGTTGGGTGTATCCTTGTTTCAAGTCACACAATCGTCGCACAAGCTGTTCGCAGGGTATGTCTTCGTTGTACGTGAGAAGATATCTCTGAGCGGCTTGGCGGGCGTAATTGATGAGAATGTTGGCATCGGCAGTCATGCCTGCAACGGCACAGATCATATTACTGGATCAGATGGTCAACACAGTGTGTCATTGGCTTGAGCAGCGGGGAAAACGAACTCATTCAGGATGTAGAGCTTTTCTGCGGATGTGTCTTGTTCCAAGAGCTTGCTTGTGACTTTTCGTTCTGCTGCTAAGACAATCCCATCCGTGGCTAAAATACCGATAGCTGTACCGGCATGGGAAATGGCTTCCAGTGCATACTCGACCTGATACAAACGTCCTTCAGGTGAGAAAATAGTTGTCTGGTGCACACGACTTAGCTTTGACCGGCGGCAAGACAATTTCCGTCCACCATACCTTAGAATCGTATTTTCGAGACATCTTGAGGTTGTTTAAAAAGCAAGGCGGCGATCCCAGGAACTATGATGGAAATGCTTGGGCTCAGAACGAGCAGCTGTCGAACAGGCATAAGGGTTCACGCGGCGTGCCAAGACTTTCTCCGCCAGCAGCACACTTTGATATACCAACATCCGCTAGCACCGCTTTGCTCGTCACTTCAAGAAGAACTTCACAATCTTATATCATCCTTTCGACAGCTCTCTGTGTTACCAGAATCCGACTTGTGGCAGAGCTGACGAAATTCGGCAATCGCTACAATGCTTAAATCTACCTACAAGCCTGCAGCTGCAGGTCCTCCCCTTCAAGAAGGATGGACCGAGCACAAAGCCCCAACCGGTATGCAATACATGGAACCGAAGCCTAAAATGTGCTCAATTGCTGATTGATCTAGACTGAAAGCTGATAGTTGTCTCTCATAGGGCACTCATACTACTATAATGCAACTACGAAGGAGTCAATCTACAATCGGCCCACGCAAGTAGTGCAACAGCCTGAGCAAGATGGCTCCCGCAATCAGAACTTGGGCGCATGGCCCAGAACACCGTATGTGGGTTTCGGGTCAGGTCATGTGAATGGTAATAATCGAGGTCACCATGGCTTTGGAACCTCTGGTCATCATCCATTCGGGGCGGATCAGCACTACAGAGGCACGGGAGATGGTCGAGGGCATGGCAGACACCAGCGTCCTCAGCCACGAGACCGGGCGAGAACAAAGCAGATGATCCCTGGATGCGAGCCCTGGCTACTAGTGAAAACAAAACTTGGACGGCGTTTCGTCTATAATCCAGAACAGAATGAAAGTTTTTGGAAATTCCCTCCCAATGTGATGAAAGGCGTAGTCGAGCTCGACAGACTCGAAAGGGAGGAACGAGTGAAGAAGGATGCGGAACAGGAAGACACAGTTGCTGCGGAGGCAGACTTTCCCCAAGCTGCGGCTTTAGGGCCTACAGCCAGGCCAGCCATGCAAGTTCCAGCGGACGAGAATGGCAGAAAATATGATAGCGATGGCGAAGAATACGAAGAAGTCGAAGTCACAGACGACGAAGATGAGGAGAATGGCTCCAAGCGCCAAAAGATAGGGGAAGACGCGAACCAGCCTGTTGAATTCGATGAGGATGACATAGCCTACCAACTCGCAGCTATGGGTCAAGACTACGGCCTTGACCCAGGTGAGTACGGAGGTGGCGAAGGCGAAGAATTAGAAGACGGAGCCGAGGGTTTGCCACTGACGGAAGAAGATTCGAGTGCGCTGTTCAAAGACATGCTGGATGATTACCACATCAGTCCCTACACGACCTGGGAAACACTTATCGAGGCTGGTGAAATTGTCGAAGACGATCGATATACGGTCTTGCCGAACATGCGCTCTCGAAAAGACGTCTGGGGCCAATGGAGCCGTGACAAGATACAGCGCCTGAAGGAACAACGAGAGAAAGAAGAGAAGAAAGATCCTCGGATACCATACTTTGCCTTTCTACAATCTCGCGCTACGTCGAAGCTGTACTGGCCCGAATTTCGAAGAAAATACCAAAAGGAACCCGACATGCGTAACACCAAGCTTTCGGACAAGGAGCGAGAGAAGTGGTATCGCGAGTACATCAATCGACTCAAGATGCCAGAATCCACCCTGAAATCCGATATCATCGCTCTCCTCAAATCCATCCCCCTCCACTCCCTCAATCGCTCCTCAACAACCGACACCCTTCCCTCCACCCTCCTCACAGATCTACGCTACATATCCCTTCGCTCCACCCTGCGCGATCCACTCGTCGAAGCGCACATTTCAACGCTGGCCCCAGCTCCCACGGATCTCGAAGTCTCGCCCGAAGAAGAAGAAGCCTTGGCTAAAGAAAAGCAGGAGCGTGAGCGAAGAGAGCAAGCGTTGGCTGAGAGGCAAAGGCAGGTGGAAGCGGAGAAGCGGAGGCAGAAGGGGGCGTTGCAGTATAGTAAGAGTATGTTGAGGGAAGAGGAACAAGAGGTTGAGAGGGCGATGAGGGTGGGAAAGAAGGGGCTGGGGGGATATATGGATGTTGATGGGGGAGGGAAGAGTGGTGGTGCTCAGGCAAATCAGAAGTAGACGCCACAAAGAGACTTTGCTGGAACGCTCTCTGAAGCCAATGCTTCTCGCCAAAGATTGTTCGTAGTATAACAGAGACTGTATCTTCGTAATCGTGATCAGTACATACACTCGCTAAATCGCTATCAAAGTTCAATGTCTCTCAACTTTCACTTCATCCACGCACCCCACTCATCGAAATCCTCATCATCCTCATCATCCCCCTCCTCACTCTCATCCTTCTTACCCACAAGCTCCCCATCGCCCTCTTGCTCCCTAAGCTCCTCAGCACCCTCGCCCCCCTCCTCCATCCTCCTCAACCTCAACTCCTCCCTCCTCCCCCTCAACCTCCTCACCCTCTCCTCAAGCCCCTCCATCTCATCAAACTCCTCCTCAAGCGCCCTCACCGCATCCTCCTTCTCGCCCGCTACATCTTCTTCCCGCTCCCTCGCCCTCCTCTCCTTCTCCTCTTCTTCCTGTGCAGCTAGCTCCGCAGCAGTGAGCGGGGCGGCTGTGATGGTAGCAGCGGCTGTGAGCGCTGACGGTGCGGGTTGAGGGAGGGTGGCGAGGTCAGCTTCGAAGGCGGCGTATTCGGCTTCGTCTATTGTGTCTGGTTTTGGGGGAGCTGGAGAGGTTGTGGAGGGTTCTGGAGTGGGGATCGCAGGTTCTTGAGTGGTGGGAGGTCGTTGGGCTTGGGGTGTGGCGGCGTTGTTTGATTCGATTATCTCATCAGAGAAGTCGCCGGGTGGCTCGATCACTGGGCGTGTTCTTTTTCTGGAGTCGTCGGCTTCGTCGTCTGCTTTTCGTTTTCTGCTGCCGTTGCTGGGTATCCGTGTAGAGGGTTCTAGATTGCTGGGAGGAGCTCTTGTGTTGAGGCGTAGTCTTTCTGCTCGCATGGCATGTTGTGTCGATTTGAGATGTTTGTTCCATACTTCGGTATCGGATTTGAGGGGGATATGGCAGACGCTGCATTCTAAAGTGCCTGTTGCTGTGTACGCGGCCTGAGGATGATCGATACGGCGGGAAGCACGCTCCTGACGGAGGAGGGAACGGACGTCGGTCATTCTGGGTCAATATAAGCCAACTTGAGGGCCATAGACATGGGAATGGCAGCAGGTGCTTATCATTATAAGCTTCTTCTGTGTGTCTTATTACTGTTCCACACCTTCAACGGTCCAAAAACATGGCAATTAGAATTTGGGCTTGATTTGTAAGCGAAGAGCTATTGTGATTGGACGATTCATTTCATTTCCACCTCTTCCTGAGTCGATACTCGATCTTCACCTACAAATACGACCAGCACATACACCACCACCACACTGAGTACTCACTTCTTCCCTTCATTTTCTTGCATTCTTCAAAATTTCAGGCTGTATGAGCAGCCTTTCATATCCCCTTCACCGTAGCTCACCCTGCTGGGATCCGAGCAAGCATCGAATCGCAGAGAAATTTTCGGACCACAGCAACACGCTGAAGATTCAGTGACACTAATCGCATCATCTCAGGACCAAGGGTCCCGAGTGGAAGGCTTGCATAACTGGGTTGGAGGGATCTGATCCGGCTTTGCGACGCGATCGCGTTCTGTGATCTTGTACTGCAAGATTAAGCGTCTACTTAGAACTATCTACGAGATCAACGCAGATCTTGTATTCTATCTGCGCACAGCACATAGTTCCGCCCACTTCCAAGTTGCAGTAGACTTTCTAGTGCACCTCAATAATGGCAGGTAAGCAGCATACGTTGATATAAGGGACCCCAGCCAGTGATCTGAGCGACTGATGGCCAATGTGATCAAAGACCAATGGCTAATATACAACTCACAGACAGCACACGACGCTCTGGACGAGCTACGAAAGGCCAGAACAAAAAACTTGAGGCTGAAGACACACCTGCAAAGAAGCCCACAGCAAAGGGAAAGAAGGCAGCTAAGAATGATCCTTCACCTCCTGCAGAAGACGAGTCGGATGCTATCATACGATGCGTCTGTGGATCTACCGTCGAGGACGAATCTGACGAGCGAAAGATGGTATGCTGTGAGAAGTGCGAGGCATGGCAGCACAATGAATGCATGGGAGTGACCGAGGACGACGACAAGCTGCCAGACGAGTACTTCTGCGAGCAATGTAAGCCAAAAGATCATAAAGAGCTTCTTGCTCAGATGAAACGTGGCGAGAAGCCTTGGGAGGAGAGGCGGATAGCACGTGAGCAACGCGAAGAGGAGGAGGAGAAGGCTAAGAAGGGCAAAGGGAAGAAAGGGAAGAAAGGTGGTAGAAAGAGTACAGCGAAGAAGAACGAAGCCGATACGAATGGCGCTCCTATTGATGAGGGAGATACAACACTAATCGAAGAGCCTCCTATGGAAGCTCCAGTGGAAGCTTCCAACGCGGCTTCTGAGGTCGTTTTGGAGTCTCCTCAGCTTGACAACAACAAGAGGAAGTTGCCAGAGGAGCTGACGCAGGAGGCCAAGAGCCCTAGTCAGGCAGTGGGTTCACATTCTTGTACTCAAGACTCAATGCTGACTCCACTCAAGGAGCCTGCTAGCAAATTACGCAAGCTGTCTACGCCAACCACTACCACAAAGCCTTCTCTACCTCCGCCATCGCGCCGTAAGTCTGGCACTCAAGCTTTAGCCAAACGCGACTCGGATGCAAAGGTTTTGGACACAACGCTCGTGACGAAGGTCGAGGATCTGCAAAGCGAAGACCGCAGACGAGTTGCCACTGCTCTTTGTAAACTTTTCGCGTCCGAGGCAAAGAAGGCCCAGAAGGAAGGCTCTGTGGATCTTACCGGTCAAAACACCGAGGACCTTGGACGCATGCTTGGGCTTGCCGTCGAATTTGCCGTATATTTGAATTTTTGGGGTCCGGCCCATAAGGCGAGTGATCAGTACGGTGGTAAATTCCGGGCCATACTCCATAATGTCAAACACAACTCGTCTCTACGAGATCGTCTCTTGAGCGGAGCCCTCGAGCCTAACGACTTATCGAAGATGTCGCACGACGATATGGCCAGCAAGGAGCTCCAAGAGAAGAAGGCGGAGATGGTGAAGGAAGCAGAGAAGCAACACATGCTTATTCAAGAAGAAGGACCAAGAATTCGGAGGACACACAAAGGAGAGGAACTTGTCGAGGGCGAAGCTCATCTCACCGATGGGGCAGACACAACCTTCTCGCCGCCAATTAGGAAGAGGCCCTCGGATATTGATACTACGATGAAGGAGGCGGGGAGTCCCGAGCCTCCATCTGCAATGAGCCCTGACGCGGTAGAGCTTCCTGAAGGCATTGGTGCCATGTCGCCGACCAACAACCAGCCTCCGAGCCTCGACACTGCTCCAACTCCAGTCTCCGCTGGAGGCGATAGGAGATCGGCTTCAACGTTCAATATCCAAGATGTATTTTCCAGCGTCAAAGGTCCCGACCCAGAAACACAACGAGCTCGCCAGCCCTCCAGGCAATCCGAATCAGCCGCTCCACCAGTCAAACAGCAACCTGATGCTGAGATTGACCAGCTCCTCAAGGACGAAGAGCCTGAAGATGAAGAACCTTACTCGCCAGTCGAATTTACGGCCGAGCCAGGTTCTGCCATATGGCACGGAAAGATGGCTATGTCCGGCATCGCCAGCTTCAGTGGAAAAGCGAAGTACGTCGCAGGAGCCGATCTCAGTGCCAGCCTACCATGGCCTCAACTCATTCCCAGTTCCTTGACAATTGAAGGGCGCATTGACGTCGAGCGAGCGAGCGAGTACCTCTGCGGTCTCCGCTGGAGCCACACCACAGACGTTGTCGTAGTCTCCGTAACTCCAAACGAGAATCCAGACGACCTCGCACAGTTCAACAAGCTTTTCCGCTACTTCACAGAACGCAAGCGCTACGGCGTCGTCGGCAAGAGTCCCGTCCCATCAGTCAGAGACACCTACGTCGTCCCCCTCGAAGCTGGCATCAGCGAGAAACCAGACTACATCAATCTCCTAGAGCATTGCACCATCGAGGACCCTTCTCCTGAACGCATGCTCCTCTTGACCTTCGTAGTCAAAACGAACAACTCCCCATCAGCCCAGCAAACGCCACGAGGTCCCGACGCAGCTTCCATCGCCAGCCCCATCGGCACGAGCGCAAACCAAGCCGCCTCCCTAGGCGCACACGCTGCGTTCCAAAACTCTCCGACCCCAAGCATGCCCCTCCCTCCATCTCAACAGTACCACCAATTCGCGGGCAGTCAGCCCCAAGGCCAGCAGCCATACATGGCTCCTTACGCCCAGCAACAGCACCAATCACCCTACCCGCTCCCACCACAACAACAGATGCAGAACGGCCCCACAGGCATCGAGGCCGCGCGGCAAGCCCTCGGCGATCTCGCCAGCGTGCCCGTGGTGAACGAGCTCCTGGCCGAAGCCCCCATGACGCGCATCCCCGAGTTCATGGTCGTCAAGGAGCTGCTGGAGCGGCACCCGGAAACGCAGACGGATCTGGCGATGTTGAAGCAGTTGCTCACGATGAAAATGCAGGGGCAGGGCCAATAAGGAACGGCGGCGACACGGGGATCAGGAATCCGCGGGATTCAAGGAGGTGATGGCTTAGGACTACGACTTACACTTCTCGACATGCGCTTTTCAACTCGATTCGTTAATCACAGCGTGGCAGACGAAATCATAGGGCCGGCGCGTCTCATCCTCTTCTTCTTCTGGGGTTCAGCCATTGGCATTCTCCCCCGCCTTATGATACAAAAGCATATTGGGCCTTTTTCAATTTTGCAATGGGGTGGACGGTTCTCATGAGGTCGTTTGGCCTAGTGGTTCCTTTCGAAAGGGTAGGGAAGTGACCGGCTTTTAGTCGGGTTGGGATGTTCGTTACTTGGGTGCGTTGGTGAGGCCTGGCTGGGTATCTTGTGGTGAGACAGGGATGTGCTGTATTGAAGGACCGAGGGGGTGGTGCGGGTACGGTAGGGTGTGGCAGGGCAGAGGGGAAAGGGCGGAGCGGGAGGAGCAGGACATGGCGGATGGTGATGGGTGGACCAGTAGGTGCACTTACGTGAATTCTCCACTCGGGTGTCAACATTACCTAGGTATGGAGAGATCCTTCCGGTTCTACCATCTCATCTAATCTCAGCCTCGGCGGTCTATACCCTACCCTACCTACCTAACCTAGCTGATCTCGGGTATCTGCACGTGGATCGTGGGGATTTTAGTACGGGTGTTGTTTTGTGCTGCTTTTACAGTAAAAGGGCGAGATAGCTTCTGTTGTACATAAAGTTTCTATGCGAGTCGATGTTGCCAATGCCCTGTCGTCCGAGATTGCTTGTTCTATGGTACACATCATCCCCCTCTAGCCCAAACCCCCCTTCCCCTCTCCGCCTTCCCTGGACACGAAAGGGGTTCAAGCTACTGTACCTTCTTCTCCAGCTTCCCCTTCCCGACTCCCACACCCAATCTTCCCAGTACCATTCCCCTTAAAGCCCTCAACCGCCCCCTAACCCGCTCCCTCAACGCTGTAACATCCCATCCGACCACCTCATCAGCGCCCACGAACCTGCGGACCAAAAAGTTGAAGATAGTCCCAAAAGCCAGTGCCATGACCGTACTCGTCAGTATGATGACGTTATATGGCATGCTGAAATCCGGGGTCGGGAGAGCGATGAGGAGGGAGGTCGTGCGGATGTAGGTTGGTTCGTGAGCTTTGGGATTGGAGGCGTGGGGTGAAGAGGAAGAGGGGGAAGAAGAAGGGGAGAGCAAGCGAATGACCGCGGGAGCGACATCGAAGCCGCGGTTGGCGTCGGGGGGGTATTCCGTGTAGCGCAGGATTGCTTTGTCGAAGTCGTAGGTCAGGATTAGGGTTGCGTTGGCTGGGACGGTGATGGTGAGTTCAAGCTGGGTGCCGCGGACGCGGTCGAGGGCAGGGCGGTAGTATGTCGAGTTTATGAGTGCTGGGGAGGGGGAGGCGGAGGCGGAGAGACGGGCGGTGAGCGTGTGGAGGTAGGGCTTCATGAACCAGGGAAGCGTTTCGAAATATACGAATGAGATCGGGGATGTGGTGCTGGGGTTTGTGAGGAGAGTCTGCACGCCGCCGCGTTCTTGGCCGTGGCCGGTGAAAGAGCGGGAGGCGTAGAGGGGGGGTTGGGAATGCGGATTGAATGTTTGGGGGCCCAGATGGGAGAGTACCATTTGGAAGGGTTCGGTGGGGTTGAGGGCGAGGCACCGGGTTGTGTTGCTGTTGGATCGAGTTTCGGTGGTGCTCGGAGGGATGTTGAGTTCGCGCTCCGGGGGTATGTGGATACAGACTGAGGCTCGAGAGTGGCCAGCGGAGTCTTCGGCCAGGCAGGAGCCTCGCATTTGGCGGCCGAATAGCTCGGATAGTGTCCAAGATTGACCGCGAGTGATATCAGAGGGGTAGCAAGCGTTGTCTTGGGCGTAGGGTTTCGAGTCGTTGCAGAGGAGAGCTTCGTTGGGGACGGGGCGTGGGATTGGATCATCTGACGAGGTAAGTACTTCGTCTCCAATGATGAGATAAACGTGGCTTACGTCGAGGGCGCTTCCATCTTTCAGTATCCAAAACCATGTCTACAGTCTGCTCCATCTCAATACTGCAACGAGATCCATCTTTCGAGCAGACAGAGTACACATCGATGGCCATACTCTGCCATGAAGCGTCGAATAGCTTGTGGCCGTCTAGAAGGCTTGCTATGCCTGCCTTTCCCTTGCAAGGAAGCAGCTTCAAAAAGGGAGTCAGATTCTCCGTGCACACAACTTCTCGGGGTAGAGTCCCGTGTAAAAGATACAAACGCTCTTGAGGCACATTCGCGCTGTCTCCCGTGGGCTCGAAGGTCATCCTCGGTCTCGTCGTCCGCGTCGAATCAATGAAGTTGAGGGAGGCGCAGAACAAGCCCGAAAGTGCATGATTCAATGTAGTCCATCTCGCAAATGACCTGAATATTTGTGAGGACAACATTCAGAGCACTTCCCATGACACTCACGCGGCCTCTGACTCCGCCTCCACCCAAGCCCAAACCTCAACGCCCGTTCCCCCTTCCTTCGTACCATTCCATGGCCTTGCGCCCCAGCTCTCATCATCCCATCTTCCAGTGCTAAATCTCAGATGAAGCTCCTGTGTCTTCGCATGCTGCAGTATCTGCCCTAGCGACCGAGGTATGTATCTGAAGTGCTGATGTTCGTAGGACTCGAGGGAAGCATTGCTCCAGAAATTGAAAGACGCGAGGAGAGAGGATGGGTCTAAGGGTTGGAGGTTCAGGCGCTCATTGTAGTCTGGGTCAGCTTGTACAAGCCATAGTAACAGAAAGGACTGTATGAAAGACCATAAGAAGGGTCTCATTCCGTCATCTCTGGGTGCGTTCAGAACACGAGTAATTTAGATAATGGTGGTAGTTTCCTGTACCTATATTTGTAGTTAGGGCTGACAGCTGCATCATAAATTTCCTCGATAGCTCAATTTGATATTGACCCTTACACCTCGACCCTCTACCCTTCGCACCGTCAAAGCCACAACCGCAATACTATAAACATGGCAGCAGAACAACGGAAGCTCCTGGGTAAGAACCAGCAGCCCCAATTCACACCTAGAAGCCCCTGCACATCCAGTATCAACCCGCACTGACCACCACCTCCACAGAGCAACTCATGGGCGCGGGCGCCTCATCCCGACACGCCCAGCTCTCCCTCACAGACCCCAAAGTCTGCCGCTCCTATTTAGCGGGCACCTGCCCTCACGACCTCTTCACAAACACGAAACAAGACCTCGGCCCCTGCCCCAAGGTCCACAGCGAGCCTCTGAAAACCGAGTACGAAGCCGCGCCCGACAAGCAGAAATACGGCTTCGAGTTCGACTACATGCGGGATATGCAGAAATACATCGACGAGTGCAACCGCCGGATCGACGCGGCGCAGAGACGCTTGGAGAAGACGCCGGATGAGATACGACAGACGAACGATTTGGTATGGTCTTCCATCCCTGTGATTCGAAATGCCCAGAACAAAGAAAATCCCCGGCCAATGCGCTAACCCCTCTCCGCGTCCGTCCCAGCTCAAACAAATCGCCGACCTAACCCACAGCATCAACACGGGCCTCCTCGAAATCGCCATCCTCGGCGAATCCTCCAGCATCTCCCTCGCCGTCACGGAGCACCACAAAATCCGCGTCGCCAAAGCCGCCAAAGAGGAAAAAGAGCGCGAGCTCAAATCCCTGTCCGACACCTCCGGCCCTTCGGGCCATCAGAAGCTCCAAGTGTGCGACGTGTGCGGCGCGTATTTGAGTCGGCTGGATAACGATCGTAGGCTCGCGGATCATTTCTATGGGAAGATGCATTTGGGGTATGCGCAGATGAGGAAGACGTGGGAGGGGTTGCAGAGGGAGTTGAAGGGACGGCAGCCGCCGG
>JAABUQ010002689.1_pt1 | contig 34542 bp, 28 predicted proteins | sample 5560001 | NCBI WGS metagenome assembly JAABUQ01 (sample SAMN10711888, study PRJNA513371) | rock metagenome | isolation source: Antarctica rocks | place: Antarctica: Victoria Land, Finger Mt nord | collected 2015-12-18
TGAAATCTTCATCGAAGCCGAAATTGAACTGCCCTGCGTTGGCGGTTCCACGGACGACCGCGTTGCCGCCGATTGGTCTGCCGCCCGTGATGTTGCCGGCCGCCTCGGTGAGAAAGGTACTTTGCAGCGACAAACCCTTTTTCAAAAGCGCCGAACGCTCGCCGTCGCCGAAATCGCCGAGCACGCCGCCAATCGGCTCGGGCTTATTCTCGGATTGCGCGACCGGAGGAGCCGGGCTCGCCTGCGGCGCTTCGCTCGCTGAGCCGGGCGCAGGCGAGCCGCTTGCCGCGGAACTCGGACTCGATGTGGCAACGTCCGCAACGGCACCGGGAACGGCGACATCGGCAGACGCGGGATCGGCCGCGCGCGCGACTCCTTCCGTCGCGGTGACGACGGAAAACGCAAACGCCGTTGCCGACAGCGCCGCAATGCGACGAAACCATTGAACACGAAATTCCATACGGTCTCCGGTCTGAGCGATGCAGCGGACGAGAACGCGCAAACCCCTTGACGCGAACCGCGGAGAGGAGCATCGATTGTGAATCTGAGTGTTTAGCGTCAACGGGCGCCGCGCTGTAAGTTCCCTTACAAAAGCACTACGTCTCGTGACCTCTGCGAACCGCGACTTGACGGCGCAAGGCGTTCTCGAGTTGGACGAACCCGCAAGCGTTCCCCACAGCGTTCGTTCGTCACAGAACGCCCGCAGCGGATCGGGCGCATCGAGCATCGCGTGCGCCTTCACCGCATCCATCACGCCGTCTTGATACGGGAACGCGAGCTCGGCGCGATGCTAACGCCGCAGAAAGAGATGAAGCGCGCCGGTAGTGCGGCGGTATGAAAGATATACGCATCGCGCGCGAGGTGTTTCAGCAACGTGGGCACGACCCAACCGAGAATCTTCGAGTATCTGTCCGCCGCGACGCGCTGGTTCGTATCCGCAATGTACGGATTGCTGAAACGTTCGAGCAGGGTACCGCGATACGCGACGAGATCGATCTGGCTCGGCGATAAGCGCGGTATCGCATCCTGCGCACGTAATCATAATCCGTTGAACGAATGCCGCTCTCGTAAAGCGATTAACCGTGCGAAATCCTGCGCGCTCCTGGCGCTCGATCCGAGCCTCAAGCATCGAATCGCGGCTGCGGTCGTCGCAACGCGTGTTGGAGAACCGCGTCGTCGTTTCGGCGACGCTCGCGCGTCCGCAACGTTTGGTGGCGGAACTCGCGAGGCCTCGACCGCACACGAATCGCCGTTAGCCGAGCCGGCTGCCGAAACCGCGTGCCGACACTGCCGTCGTCAATGCCCAACCGCTGATTCCGACGCGCACGACAAACGCGCTGAGGAAATTTCGTGAGCGACATAACGGCCGCCTTCGTCGTAAGTTCTCTTTACTTAAAGCCGCTGCTCTTGGGCAATGCGTGGGCTGCCACGAAGTAGCGGCTGAAGATGTCGATCATTACGAGCAACGAAAATCAGACGCCTTTCTGCGGCCCGCGAACTTTAGCAACGTCGCACGAAAAAATCTGACGCGCCCGAGTCGCCAGCAGTTCGGGCTTACGGTACTCTGAATGCCGTGCGAAGCGCCGGCGCTCGTGGACTTCGCCGTTGGCTCGCCAAGCGTAGAGTTGCGAGGATTAAATGCCCTCGCGACGCAGGTACGCACCGACCGTGCCAGGGGTGCAAGCACCAGCCTCACGCAAGATGCGTACTTCTCTTCAACCGAGAAGCGTCGAGGCTCGGCTTTTCTGAAATCTCGATGCTTGAAGACTACACTGACACAGGCGTTCTTGATGACCGAGCCGTTTCTCGCGGCGTTGGTCATGGTATGCTCCTTGTGGTCGCGCCGTGACATTACCGCTCATCGGGTGCCAAATCAGCCTGACAGGTGGGGTCGCCATTCTCAAGGTGTGCTACGAAAAGATCGAGTGATACCCGTTTCCAGCCCGTCGCCGGCATCGTCGTCCAGTTCGTCGTCGTTGTCGCTCTTCTCTTCGGAGCGACGGGAAGATGGAACTGGTGGCAGGGCTGGGTTTTCGTCGGCACGCTCGTCTTCGGTATTGTGGCGTCGACCTTCCATCTCTATGTGACCGACAAGAACCTGTTCGTGGAGCGTACGCGCTCACCGATCCAAGGCGTTCAACCAGCGAGCGACAAGGTGATAGTGTTGCTCTTGGTCGTCACGTTCTACGGCTCGCTATTCATAGCTCCTATCGACGTTTTCCGCCTTCATCTCCTCAGCAGCACGCCGGCATTCGTCTCGTGGCTGGGCTTGCTGCTCTTCAGCATCGGCTGGTCCGTTGCCAGTCGAGCCTCGTACGACAATACCTTTGCCGTGCCGGTCGTGAAATATCAACCAGAACGACGACAAGAGGTCGTCGACACGGGACTCTACCGGATCGTACGACACCCGATGTACGCAGGCGGCATACTGATATATCTGGGGATACCGCTTTGGCTAGGGTCGTATGCGACGACCGCCGTGTCCGCTATTGCGGTCGCAGCGCTGCTCGTGCGTATCCTGCTTGAAGAGCGCTTTCTAAGGCAGACGCTGCCCGGCTACGCCGCTTACGAACAACGCGTTCGTTATCGGCTGATCCCGTTACTGTGGTAAGCGTCTCCCCGGTTGAGAGCGCGGTGTCGCCGCGTTATTCGGACGCGGTCCATTGATAAGGCGCCCTTCTCTTTTGAACATCAAGCTTTCCGAATATGGCTGCCGCGAGGGCCGCGGCCGAAGCTTGGCTTATCGAGTACAACGAGCCAAGGCCGCACAGTTCGCTCGGCTATCTGACATCGCTTCCCTATCAACAAGTATCCACGGCTTGATTAGCGGTCTCAGGTCATGCGCGGGGCATCGTGAACCCGCGTGATTCGCGCCCGAATGCGGGCCGCGAATTGTGTCCGCTGGCGTAATTTTTTGGGGAACCGGTCAATGCTGGTCAAGCTCCCAATTTGCGTTACTTCAAATTGCTACCAGGGGTTGAGACAAACAAGACGAGTCGATGAACGTCTGCGAATTCAAGCGGCGCTCCGGCGATGACGACTATGCCATTAAAACCGAAGACGGGCCGCAATGCTAACGACGAACCACGCGATCCGCACCGGCGTGCGACCCGAAGCACGGCTCGCGAGCGCTCGAAAATAACTCCCGTAGTGACGGAGGCGTAGGAGGAAGATCCGCGACTAGCGTGCCGAACTCGCAACCGGGGAGTACGCTTATGGAAGTCCTACAGCTCGTTCTCGAAGTCTTCGTCAAAACGCCGGCCTTCCTCGTCGTTCCACTCCTCCTGCTCGTGTTCGTCTTCCGGTCGCCTTGGTCGCCATCGAAATTTTACGTACATCACGATCACGAGCATTTGGGGGAGCAGCGCCGTGCGCAGGGCACTACCGTCGCCGAAACGGGCGAACCGGAGTTACGAGTTTACTGAGCGATCAGCGCGTCGATCTCCGGATCGAGACGGCGAATGACTCGCAATAGAACAGCGCTTTTTGCACTGTCGTTAATTCCGTTTGGCGCAACCCGCTTCGACGAGCCGTCGTTCGGCATGTATTCGTAGTTCAAGCCGTTTACCGTCAACTTACCGGCCGCGGTCGTAATCTGAACGCTGCCCGCCTCGCGCGTGCCGAAGGTGCGCATCAGCGCAGTAATGGGGTTCGTCGTTTTCGCCAGTGCCATAAATCATTCGGTTCGCCGCGCAGCCGGCTAAACCGTGCTTTGCGTCCGCAGGACTGCCGGGATCGCCGGACGGGAACCGCTAGCCCGGCGTTCAACACAGCGGACCGATGTCTGATCGACCGCTTATCGCCGCTGCGGGCCCGGTCGCGGGAAGAGTGGCGACCGAGCTGAGGAGCTGGGCTACGCTCGTCGCCGGCGACGACGACGAACCGCTCGAACCAGCCAAGGTCCGCGAAATACGGGCGGCCGAAGGGTTGCTGATAGATACGCGGCTACGCATCGACGAGGAGCTCCTGGTGCGGTTGCCGGCTCTGCGCGTCGTCGCCTCGGCCGCGGTCGGATACGATAATATCGACCTCGCCGCCTGCGCCGAGCGAGCAGTGCTCGTTTCGAATGGACGCGGGGCGCTCGACGATGCGGTCGCGGACCTGGCCTTGGCGCTCGTGCTGATGTGCCGCCGGCAGATACCGGCGTCGCTCGCGTGGGCGACGAGTGGAGCCTGGGTTGGCGGTCCGGCACCGTTCGCCCACGACGTCGCCGGTGCGACGCTCGGAATTTACGGTCTGGGCGCGATAGGCCTCGAACTTGCCAAGCGCGCGCGAGCTTGCGGGATGCGGCTCGCGTATCACAATCGCCGGCAACGGGACGATGATGCTGAGACTCGCGCAACCTACCGAAGCTTGACGGACCTCGCTCGCTGCGCGGACGTCCTCGTGATCCTGACCCCGCTTACAAACGAAACGCGCGGTCGCTTTTCGCGCGAACTCCTGGCCTGCATGCAACCGACGGCGTGCCTCGTGAACGTGGCTCGCGGCCCGATCGTCGACCTAAGTGCACTCTATGACGCGCTCGTCTCCGGAGCGCTTGCCGGCGCCGCGCTTGACGTAACGGACCCCGAACCCCTGCCGCCGGCGCACCCCCTCTACGAGCTGCCGAACGTCGTCATCGTGCCGCACATCGGGAGCGCGACGTTCGAAACCCGGGAACGCATGTCGCTACTCGCGGCTCGAAACCTGGCCGCATTCTTCCGTGGCGCCCCGCTCCTGACACCCGTTCAGTAGACCGCTCGGCGCTCGCGCGGCCCGCGCGAAGCTAAAAAGCCGGCCCTTGCGAGCCGGCTTTCCTTATCCCCTTGAACGAACTAGCGGTGCGAAGACTGACGCGTGCTGAAGCAGTCGCGGCAGTAAACGGGCTTGTCGCCACGCGGCTGGAACGGGACATGTGCCACTTGACCGCATTGGCTGCAGGTCGCGGAGAACATTTCGCGCTCGGCACGGGCGCCGCCATATCCGCCGCCGGAACCGCCGGAGCTGTAGCCCCCGCCGGAGCCGCCGGAGCTGTAGCTTCCGCCACCGCCGCCGCCGCTACCGCGCTGCGCTTTGCGCGCCGCACGGCAGTCGAGGCAACGATTCGGCTTATTGGTAAAGCCTTTGGAAGCAAAAAACTCTTGCTCGCCGGACGAGAAGGTAAAGGCGGTATTGCAATCTACGCAATTTAGGGTTTCATCGGTGTACATCTGGACTCCAGTTTCAGGATTGTTACGCGTCGGTTCGAGTTAACTTCGCTAGATCTTAACAACTGGAGCTGAAGACGAATCTTACAAAACCACTAAGCGGACCGCGAATGACTCCGGAATCGTGCGACGCATGGCACGTCCGGCGCTAATGTAGAGTCTCATAAAACACCCAAAGGTTGCAACGGGCAATGCGAAAATTTATTTCCTGATAGGTGCGAACCGCTCCCCCGTCCCCCTCGACAAATCGGTCAGGCGAGTTCGCCAACGGCGCGGTAGGCCTGGTCGATCGCCTGGTCGGTATACGCGGCGGCGGCTGCATCTGCATTCGCGATTGCGATCCGTCCGAAGCGCCGGCGAGCGATTTCGTTCGGGGTCGTGCCGCCGTCGAAAAACGAGTCGGGATCCCAAAGCGGGTTGTATTCATACGCGTATCCGTGCGGCCAGCGGTTGACCGTGATGGCGCTGATATCGCGCGCCGGGTCGAAGCCACCAGGCCCGAGCACGCGCGCGAGCTGGTCGCGAATCTTCCGCTCGAAATACTCGAACGATTGCCCGAGCAGCTCGTACCGGCCCGCGGCGTGTTGATCGCGCTCGGAAAGGCCCGGCTTGCAAGGCGTACGGAGCATCCGCACCAGAACGGGTTCGGTTGCAGAGCGCGCCGAGGCGTACGTGCCGATATCTACCGGATCGTCGAGCCGCACGTTGACGTGGAACATGCCGGGCGTATCGATGCGTGCGACCCCGAGGCGCCGGAACGCTTGCCAATTACGGAGCGCGACGACCGTGTAGACGAGCGGCACTTTCTTGCCATAGCGCAGTGCCGTTTTCTGCTCGGGCGGCAGCTCCGGCACGACGTACGGTAGCATCATATTCCAACCCGCCATGACGACGCCGGCGGCGCGAACGGCATACCTCCGGTCTGCGCGTTCGTAGAAGACGTCGACCTCGCGCGCCGTCGAAGGGTCGCCGCGATGGCGAACGTGTACGACGGTACTGGAAAGCCGGATACGAACGGGGGACCCGGCCCGGTCCAAGCGCCCGTAGTCGGCGCGGGCCGTCACGACGTCTTCCACGGTCGTTCCCGGGAGCGCGTGCGGCAGCAGCGCGCGAACGAGCAGCCGTGCGATCGAAGCGTTGCCGTCGGGAAAGTGAAATGTATATGGGGGTGCGTTCGGAATCGCCCAGCCCTTGGGCGTAAACCCCATACGCGGATAGGGACCCGGCGCGAGATTGAGTCCCGCGAAGCCCGGGAAATCGAGGCCCCAACAATCGAGCGCGCTCACGCCGTCGATACCCACGCCGAACAGATCGTGCGTACGCGTCTGATAGAACGGGATGACTCCCGCCTCCACCCGCGCCACGTTCAACAAGTAATCCCGATAACTAAGGCGCGAAAGTCTTTCTTTCTTTTCATCGGACGTAAGGCCCGGGAGATAGTCCACGCTCGCCCCTTGGAAGCGTGCGATGTCGCGTTTGACCGCTTCCGAAAGCGGAGCGCGCTTGAGAAACGCCGCCCATGCTTGCGCCGAGGCCGCGCCGCCCACGGCCGCATCGTCTGCGGGCAATCCGGCCACGAGACGGTCTTCGCCGAACGTTTCCTTATCGAAAAACACGGCCGCTCCAAGACCCCGATAGAAGTCCGGCCGATCGCAGTCTTTAGCAAGCGCTACGGGCGCTATGCCGAGCTCGGTCAGCAGGCCGCGCGCGACCGCGCTATACGGGACCGGCGATTCGATCGCATACGTACCGCCGTTGGCGAGCATGAGGCGGCCGTCTAAATGGAACTCGTTGCGCCTCGCGTGGCCGCCGAAATCGTCGTGATTTTCAAGAATGAGAATTCGTGCCGCCGGATGTTCTTTGAGGTAAAAATGCGCGGCGGCAAGGCCGCCGATGCCGGCCCCGACGACGACCAGATCGTACGCCTCGTGCGTCTGCACGGCGCTACCGGCGACGAACGTTCCATCGCGCAACTCATGCGCGACGGTAAACGACCCGTCGTGACTGCCTCGCAGCCCGGCCCGGGCCGGCGGATAGTAGCCGGCTTCATCTTGGGGAAAACGGCTCGCGGCCTGGGCGAGCGTCGGCAATCCCGCGGCTGCGACCGCACCCGCGGCGATCGCAACCCCGTTTAAAAAATCGCGCCGCGCAATGGGGCAACCCATGCCGAGCTCGGCGTTATTAGGATCCAAGGTGGAAAAGCCCCGGTTGCATGATCTGCGGATTCGCACCGCTGCCGGGAAGGCCCCGGTGAGAGCGGCGTGCCTGGCGCGCCGCGGCTATCCCGCGCTGGGTTGGCCCGAGCGAAGCGCGTGGCGCGCGCATTTACGCGACGTTTCATCGTGAGATCGACAAAGTCGTCAGCGTCGGCGAGACCGGTGCTACGTCTGCAGTCGAACGCTTGCTCCTAACGCCGAGCCGTTACGTCGTCGCTTCGGAAACGCTCGAGCGCGCGTTCTCCACGTGGGGCAGCAGCTGACAGCCGCCCTTTACGTACGAGCGGCGTTACTGACCAGTCCGTAAGCGCCCAGAGCGTACTGTTCGACCATGCGTTGCGTATTGAAGTACGACCCGTTGAGCGCGATCGCGTTGCGCCGCACGCGCGCGTACGCTTCCGGATCGCGATAGTACAACGGAACGACGACCTGCTCGAGCTTTTCATAGAGCGCGTTAACGTCGGCTTCGTCGCTGGCATGCGCGTCGCCGTCACCGATCGCCCAACCCGTCTCGCCTTCAATGCAACCTTCGACCCACCAGCCGTCGATCGTGCTGAGGCTCGGAACGCCGTTGAGGGCAGCTTTCATGCCGCTCGTACCCGAGGCTTCGAGCGGCGGCCGCGGCGTATTGAGCCAAACGTCCACGCCCGCCACGATAAGCGCCGCGACGGCCATCTCGTAGTTTTCAATATAGACGACGCGCACCGCATCGCCCAGTTCCCGCGCGGCTTCGAAAATACGCCGGATAACGGCCTTGCCGTCGTTGTCGCGCGGATGCGATTTACCGCCGAAGACGAACTGTAAGGGCCCGACGCGTTCGGCGATGGCGCGCAGGCGATCGAGATCGTGAAAGACCAGCGCTCCGCGCTTGTACGCCGCGGCTCGCCGCGCAAATCCGAGCGTAAAAGCAGCCGGGTCGAGTTCGACCCCGTTACGCTGCCGAACCATCCGAACGAGGTCGCTTTTCGTTTCGCGATGCGCGGCGGCGATTTCGGAGGGCGCGATGCCGACGGCATGTCGCAGGTAAGCGTTGTCGTTCTTCCAACCGGGGATGCGGCGGTCGAACAGATCGGCGAAGGCAGGCGCCGTCCAACGTCCGGCGTGGACGCCGTTCGTAATGGCCTGGATGTCGTGCTCCCCGAAGAGTTCTCGCGAAACCTCGCCGTGCCGCATGGCAACGCCGTTGGTATAATGCGCTCCACGTAACGCGAGATGGCTCATGTTCAACAAGCCGTCGTGCATCGCGCCGATCGATTCGACGAGACGCGCACGCCGCTCGCCGAGTACGTGCTGGGCGAGGTCGGGATGGAAACGATCGTGACCCGCGGGTACGGGCGTATGCGTCGTGAAGACGAACTTGCGCCGCATTTCGGCGACGTCGTCTTGCGTTATGTCGTGCGCGCCGCGGGCGGCCAAACGCCGCTCCATCGCGGCCGCAACCAGGAGCGCCGAATGGCCCTCGTTCATGTGATAGGTCGCGATGTCCGCAGTGTAACCCAAGGCTTCGAGAATCGCGTATCCGCCGTACCCGAGCACCATTTCCTGTGCGAGCCGGTAACGCTCGTCGCCGCCGTAGAGAGAGCCCACGAGCGCCCGATCATCCGCTGCGTTCTCTTCGAAATCGGTATCGAGCAGCAAGACCGGAACGACGGCGCCCGTCGTGCCCATGAGGTCGTAGCGCCAAGCCCCTACGCGGACCTGACGCCCCTCGATTTCCACGTTAACGATCGGCCGGACGCGATTCAAACGCTTCTGCGGATCCCACGAGTCAGGCAATTCGCGCTGCTGACCTTGTTCGTCGAGCGTCTGTACGAAATAGCCGTGGCGATGCACCATCGTTACCGCGACGATCGGAATGCGCAAATCGGCGGCTGAAAGCAACATGTCGCCGGCAAGCACGCCGAGACCGCCACTATACGTCGGCACGTCCGACTCGAGCGCGATCTCCATCGAAAAGTAAGCAACGCGCGGAATCGCGGTTGCAGGCTCAGCGGCGAAATCGATTTCGTGCTGTGGTGCTAGCATCGTCCCTCAATGGTCGGAAAGTGGCTTCGTCACAAAACGGCCGAAACCGAGCATACCCGTGGATGTCGCTATGGACAGTGTTCGGCTGCGAAATGCTCCCCTTTAGAGCTTCACCCGAGCCTACCTTGCTTTCCACGGCCTTTACCCGTGCCGCTCGCGCCGCGACCGGAGGTCGATGCACCGTGCGCGAACGGCGAGCGTATGAAGAACGAGGCGGTGATCGACGGAATTACGGTCAGTGGTCAACCAACGGCGGCGGAATTAGCTTCCGGACGTTTCGCCACGGTAATCAACCTTCGCGAAGCAGACGAACCCGGCAACGACACGGGCTCGCTTCTCGTCGGCACGGAAGTCGCGTATGCGCACGTTCCTTGGACGATCGATACCGTCACGAACGCGGATATCGCGCACGTGCGCGCCGCAGTCGACGCTGCGAGCGGTCCCGTGCTCATTCATTGCATGGGAGCGACGCGCGCCGCGGTCGCGGCGTCGCTCGTGTCCGCGGAGAACGACGGCAGCGGTGCCGCCGGCGCTCTTTCCAAACTTGCCGGCGCAGGCTTCGCCATTGAAGGCACGCCCTATGCGGAGTTCGTGCGCACGTATTTCGTTTCGTCGCAGCCGAAGCCGGCACGCAACGGGTAAACCTGCGCCATGCAACAACGCAAACTCGGGACCCAGGGCCTCACCGTATCGGCGCTCGGCCTCGGCTGTATGGGAATGAGCCAGTCGTACGGCGTGGCCGACGAAACGGTATCGATTTCGGTTGTCCACCGCGCGCTCGATCTCGGCGTGACCTTCTTCGATACGGCCGAGGCGTACGGACCGTACGCCAACGAAGAGCTCCTCGGTCGCGCGCTACGCGGCGGAAGGCGCGCGGGCCCGATCGTCGCAACGAAGTTCGGCTTCAAGCTTAACCCGCAAGCGTCGAACCCGATCGCGGGCGTCGACGGGTCGCCCGCGAACGTCAAGCGCGCCGCCGACGCATCCCTACAACGCTTGAGTATCGACACGATCGATCTATTCTATCAGCATCGGCGCGACCCGCACGTTCCCATCGAAGAAACGATCGGCGCCATGAAGGAACTCGTCGAAGCGGGGAAGGTCCGTTATCTCGGCTTATCGGAAGTCGGCGTCGAAACGTTGCGCCGCGCGCACGCCGTGCATCCGATCACCGCTCTCCAAAGCGAATATTCGCTGTGGGAGCGCGGCCTCGAAGCGGCCGTGCTGCCCGCGCTGCGCGAGCTCGGCATCGGCCTCGTCCCGTTTAGTCCGCTCGGGCGCGGTTTCTTGACGGGCGACGTAGCGAGCAACGTCGATCTGCCGGAAGACGATTACCGCCGCCGCGATCCGCGCTTCAATGCGGACAACTCGCAGACGAACGCCGCCATCGTCACGAACGTTAAAGAGATCGCCGCCGCACACGGCGCGACGCCGGCGCAAATCGCGCTCGCCTGGGTCTGCGCGAAGGGTGCGGACATCGTGCCGATTCCGGGTACGAAACGCGTCCGTTATCTCGAGGACAACGTGGCCGCGCTCGACGTGGAGCTCTCGGCCGCCGATATGGAAAAGCTCGATGCGCTCGCCGATCTGACGGCCGGCCCTCGCTACAGCGAAGCGATGATGTCGATGGTCGAGCGCTGAGAAGCGGGTCGGCTTCACACAATAGACGGCGTTCTTAGGGACTTATGCGGCAAGCGCGTCGCGATTGGTACTTACGTACCCTCTGCCTCCGCATCCGCAGATGAGAGGCTTATGATAATGGTCTCGTCTTGAAAAGCGTTGGTCTTGCCGTTGCGTGACGGCTTCGTTTTCGCTGCCGACTGAAGTGCCGCGCGGTATAAAGTTTTCGGACGCGATCGTTTGCAAGCGGATCAACGTCGCTCGAGGCGCCCCTGTTATTGAGAGGCACCAATTTGAAGAGCGCACTCGTATCGATAGCGTTGCTGTCGGCCGTATTTGTAGCGGCCCCGGTGGAAGCGCGGCCGCTTGCGGCGAACATCATGACCCAGCCGGCGGAGCGTCCGTCTCAGTCGTTTCAACGTCTGGTACCGCATGGCGTAACGAGTATCGGCACAGCTCGAGAAATACAGGCCGCCACCGCGCCGAGTTCGGGCGGGTTAGAGATTCGGCCGACCAAACGCGGGCATTCTGCGGCCGATATTCATCCGGCGATGTTTGCGCGGAATTTTGCCGCCGCGAACGTGGTCGCGGTTCCGAGCGCCAACGGGCGGCGGGTCGAAGCTCCCGATCCGGGGTTCTTCGGTTTTGCCGGGTTAACGCACTACGATCAACGGACCGCCGGCACGGGCGTTTACGCGGGCACGCAGTATTCGCTCGAACCGCCCGACCAAGGCTTATGCGTCGGTAACGGCCTCGTCATGGAGCCGGTCAACAACGCTTTGGCCATCTACACGCAAGGCGGCGCGCTCCTGCGCGGACCGACGCCGATGAACGCGTTCTTCGGTTTGGCCCCGGAAATCGTTCGCCCGTCCGGCCCCTACGGACCGTCTCTTTCCGATCCGAAATGTTACTTCGACCGGGATACGCAGCGCTGGTACGTCTCGGAGCTGGAGACCGGCGTGAATCGCGTCACCGGTGCCGCTACGGGCGAAGCATCGCAGTTTATTGCGATCAGCCAAACTGCCGATCCGAAGGGAGTCTTCAACGTGCTCTCGTTCGATACGACCGACCGCGGACATCCCGGCTGTCCGTGTTTCGGCGATCAGCCGCTGCTGGGAGCGGACGCGAACGGCATCTATATTACGACCAACGAATTCCCGCAATTCAAGGCGGGATTCAATGGCGCGCAAGTCTACGCCTTATCGAAGATCGCACTCGCGCTCGGCATCCTTCCGACAGTCGTCCATCTCGATCTCGGGACGATAGCGACGCCCGACCCGGCGGCTGGTCTTTGGTATTCGGTTCAACCCGCAACGACGCCGGAATTACGCCGCGATCACCAAGAACAGAACGGAACCGAGTATTTCCTAAGCGCACTCGACTTCTTCAACCGCACCGATAATCGGATCGCAACGTGGTCACTAACGAACACTGCGACCCTCTGGAACCCGCGCCCCAGCGTAGAGCTCGCGCATGTCGTGATCGGCAGCGAAGCGTACGGCGCACCGCCGAACGCGACACAGGGCCCGGGCCCGCGTCCGCTAGGGAAATCGCTCGATGCACCGCTCGAGCTGCTGCAAACGAACGACGATCGTATGAATCAAGTCGTATTTGCACAAGGCCGCCTTTGGGCGGGTCTGAACACCGCGTTGTTCGCTGCCGGCAAACTCCAAGCCGGCAGCGCGTTCTTCGCGGTCGAACCATCGCTCGCCGCGGGCAAACTTACCGCGAAAGTCGCCTACCAGGGCTACGTCGCCGTTGATGGACAAAACGTGATCTTTCCTTCGATCGGCGTCAACGGCGCGGGCGACGCCGTCTTGGTCAGCACGCTGACCGGGCCCGCTTATTACCCGAGCGTCGCCTACGTCCGGCTGAACCGGCCGAACTATAACGTCCGGCTCGCAGGCAAAGGCGTTTTACCGGAAGACGGTTTTACGGGCTATCCGGCTTACGGCGGCTCCGGAGCCGCGCGCTGGGGCGATTACTCGGCAGCGGTCTCCGACGAGCACGGCAATCTCTGGTTCGCAGGTGAATACATTCCCGGCGGCTCGCGCACCCTGCTGGCTAATTGGGGCACGTTCGTCGGCGAACTTCCTGCTCCCTAAGCGGTAGGGAACGAGTGAGCGCTACCGTATCCACGTGGCCGACGGTAGCGCCTACTCCCGCCGGCGCCGCATCTTCCCACGATTGACAACCCGGCCCGAACGGGTAAACGCCCCTTATCGATGCAGAAAAACGCGAAGCGCGCCCTATGGGTAACGGCCGGTATTCTCGTGCTCGCGATCGCGGTGTTGACGCTAAGCGGATTCGTCGTTCGCAATCTGGTTTCGCAATCTTTCCGTACGGCGGAGCATATTCGAGCGTCGAAAACGCTTGCTTTCGCGGCGCAGAAGGACCAGCTCGACGAAGAAACCGGCTTGCGCGGCTTCGCGGCAACGCGCGACACGCTCTTTCTGGACCCCTACCGCGCCGGCCGCGCGCACCTTGGGCAGACGCTTGCGGCATTGCGCAAGGATCTCGAGTCGCTCGACGTTCCTAGTGGAGCGCGTTTCGTCGACGACGCGCAACGGATCAACGCGGCGTGGTTCGCCTCCGTCGCGCACCCTCTGCTGAGTTCGAATACGAAAAACGCGTCGGCGATCGAGCGGCACGGTAAAGCTCTCGTCGATCGCTACCGTTTCGATTTTGCCCGCATCGATGCCGCGCTCGATCGCCTCGAGACGGACGTTAACGGGGACGCTCAAACGGCGATCGACCGGATCAGCGCCTTCGTGGGCTTGACGATTCTCGTAATCGTTTTATTCGCGTTGACGTTCTTCATGCAGCAGGCGCGACTAGGCGCGCGCCTGGAATTGGCGCGCCTGCGGGCGGAAGAGCAGCGGCGGCGCACGGCCGAACTACGGGCGTCCTACGAGGCAGAAAAGCGCGTCGCGGATACGCTGCAGGGCGCCTTTTCGCAGCGGCCGTTACCGAAGCTGCCGCTGTTGCGTTTCAGCGCAACCTACGTGCCGGCTACGGAAGAAACGAAAGTCGGTGGCGATTGGTACGACGCGCTCGAGCTCCCCGAAGGTCGGGTCCTCTTTGCCATCGGCGACGTAGCGGGTCACGGCATCGACGCTGCCGTCACGATGAACCGCGCGCGCCAGGCGCTGATCTCGAGCGCTCTCTTCGACCCCGAGCCCGCTTCCGTGTTGCAGCGCGTCAATTTCGAAATGCTGCGTGAGAACGCTCCGATGGTAACGGCGGTTGCCGGCTTTGCCGACGCGCGTACCTACGAATTCGTCTACGCCAGCGCCGGTCATCCGCCGCCCGTTATAATCGAACCGGGCCGCGCGCCGCGCATGCTCGAGTTCGGTTCGCTTCCGCTTGGAATTTCACATACAGCCTCATATCGTTCACATCGCATACAAACGGTTCCCGGAGCGATGCTGGTCCTGTATACCGACGGTGCGCTCGAACATTCTCGGAACGTCCTGGAAGGTGAAGAGTTGCTGCTCGAAGCGACCGCTGCAGCCGCAGCAAACGTGGAAGTGGATGCCGCGACCGTCATACATAATGCAATCTTTCACGGTCGCAGCGTCGGAGACGACGTAGCCATCTTGACGATCGGCTTTGCTTCCGATCCGGCGAGCGGCTTAACGATCTCCGCCGATTACGCGCAAACCGCGTTCAACGGACGCGTTTCGCGCCAGCCCGCAGTAACACCGAAAGCCGTGCCGTCGCTCGCGCAGCGTATTAGCTGTCCGTTTCCCGCTGAGATTGCGTCTTGAACGCAGGCTCGTCGCTTGCAGTCATCCGCCTTACCGGTGAACTCGATATCGGCAGACGCGAAGAGATCGGCAAGGCACTCGTCGTCCACGGCTCTGAGCCCGGCATTCTCGTCGATTTCGCCGAGGTCACGTACGCCGACTCGACGACCTTGACGCAGCTACTCCGCTTCCGCGCGGACGCGGAACAGTTCGGCGTTCCGATCGCGATCGTCATCGCCAGCCGCCAATTCGCGCGCCTCATTCAGTATGCCGGTCTCGGTGAAGCTTTCGAGATTTTCGATAGCAGGGCCGCGGCACTCGGATATCTCAACGAGGCCGGAAAAAAATGATCGACCGCTCGGAACTGCGGGTCTATTCTCCGGCGAAGCCCGGGACCGCGGCGCCGATGCGCCGGGCGCTAGCCGCGTTTCTGGCCGTTCTCGAGTTCGAGGATGAATCGATCGAGGACATCTTGATGGCCGTCGGCGAGGCGCTCGCGAACGCGGTCGAGCATGCCTACGCGGGAAGCCCGCCGGGAGTGGTCGAGTTGTACGCGCGCGTCGATCCGGAAGCGCTGCTCAGCGTTGACGTTTGCGACGAAGGCCGTTTCATCGAACGCGAGCCACGGGCCGGGCGTGGTTTCGGCTTGCGGATCGTGCAAACCGTGGCACAGGCGGTATCCGTCGAGACCGACGGCGGAACGCGCGTCCACATGATCTTCAACGCGGCCCGAAACTGTGCTTAGCGCGCCGCTTCAGCGCGCTCGCGGCCTGCCGCCGGTCCCAAGCTTGTGCGGGAACGTTGTCATAGATTGGTCGCGACTAACACCCGGCTAACGCAAAGCGGATTAGTAACGGATGCTTCTTTGGTGGCACGAGAACGCGGCCGCTATCGCATCGAATATTGGCGCGCTCAAAACGCGTAATCGCGTTGACCACGGCCCTCCGCGGAGACCGCCCGAATATGTCGCTTAATCCGACGTTCGCGGTGACCGTCTTTGTCAATTCGGGTTAACGGCTCGGCTGTCAGAGCGCCCGGCTCATAACCGAGAGGGCCCGGTTTCGAGACCGTGCCACTAAGCGGGGTCCGCGCCGTCAAGGCGGCGCATCGCGTAAAAACACAGCAATAGCCAATCCCATAGTAGACGTCGTTACATTAGAGCAGGCGGCCCGAATTCGCGCCAATTAGGCAGCGTCGGGAGTGAAGCGGCACGCACCGTCTCGCCCGCTACTGCGCGCCGCACCGCGCTACGGCAAGAGGACCTCGAGCGGCGGAGGCGTTCCGCGCAGACCACGCAGCAGGCGGAGCGCCGCGAGAACCAGTTTCGTCCGCTTGCGAATAAGTGCGCTATCGGCCGCACGACGCACGCCCATCGCGTGGGTCGGGTAAACGTGCAGCGTCGACGCGAGCGCGCTCACGGAAAGCCGTCGCGCTCGTGTCAGCGCGATTTCCGCGATCAGTTCGCCCGCGCGGGCGCCGACTATCGTGCCGCCGAGCACGCGGCCGCGCGCGTTCGCGAGGATCGTCACGAAGCCGCGTTCGCTGTCGTCGACGATCGCGCGATCGAGCCGCGCGAATGGAAACGTGTGCGCGACGTAACGACGACCGATGCGGCGCAGATCCGCTTCCGTCGGACCGACCTGGGCGAGTTCGGGCGCCGAAAACGTCGTCCACGTCACCGAATCCGCATCGAAGCGGGTCGGGATGCCGACGACCGCATTCATCACCGAGACCACAGCCATGCGCTCCGCAACGTGCGTGAAGCGTGACGTCGTCGCACAATCGCCCGCAGCGTAGATGTGTCGCGCCGTCGTCCGACACCGCGAGTTCACGCGAACGACGCCGCCCCGCACCGCGACTCCCGCTCGCTCGAGTCCGAGGTAGTCGACGCGGGCGACGCGACCGACCGCAGCGAGAATGAGATCGCCACGTACGATCGTGCGATCGTCGAGCGTCGCGGTGATGACACCTCCATCGTACGAGGCGGCGTCGACACGGCGAGCGGTGAGGATCGTGACGCCCTCGGCGCGCAACGCCTCATCGACGACGGCGGCTGCCGCCGGATCGTCCCGCGCGAGGATCCGGGCTGCGTCGACGACCATCGTCACGTGGGCACCGAGCCGTCGAAACGCTTGCGCCATCTCGACGGCGACGGGGCCGCCGCCGATCACGAGCAGCCGCTTCGGCAGCGTTGCGATCTCCCAGATCGATTCCGTGTCGACCGTCGGAACGCCGAGATCGAGCGGCTGCGGCGCGCTGCCGGTCGCGATCACGAAGCGGCGCGCCGTCAGCGTGCGCGGTCCCGCGCCGTCGAGTTCGAGCGTGTGGGGGTCGAGGAAACGTGCGCGCGCGCGGAGCGTCTCGAAACCGTACCGCGCGAGTACGTCCGGTGCGTCGGCTTCGGCGTAGATCCGGTCGCGAATCGCGCGCACGCGCGCGAGCACGCGCGCACCGTCGATGCGTGGCTCGGCGTCGATTCCGAAGCGTGCCGCGGCGCGAATCTCTGCCGCCGCTGACGCCGCGCGCAAGAGCGTCTTACTCGGCACGCAGCCGTGCCACGTACAGTCGCCACCGAACGCCGCTGCTTCGACGAGCACCGTCTTCGCGCCGATGGCGGCGGCGGCTCCGGCTGCGGTGAGCCCCGCAGCACCCGCACCGATCACGGCCAGATCGTAGGTCGGTCGCTTCAACGCGCGGTCCAGGGATCGGGCTGCGGCACGAACGGCAGCGCGAGCATCTTCGCAAGCGTGACGTCGGAGGCGTGCCGATACGCGGGAACGCCGACGTCGCCTGCAGGATCGCCGTCGTGCAGCGTTCCGTGCAGCCGATCCCACATCGTAAGTCCGCTCGACCAATTTCCGTGTTGGGCGTTGCGGTTTGCGAGGTGATGGATGCCGTGTCGACGCGGCGTCATGACGACCGTCCCCAGTACGCGATCGAGCGAACTCGGAAGCCTCACGTTCGCGTGATGGAAGATCACGGATGCCCCGAAGAGCCGTTGCCAGAGCGCGAATTCGTGCGGACGAACGCCGAGCGCGACAATCTGCCCGACGCGCACACCGACCGACAGCACGATTTCGAGTGCGTGAATTCGCAGCGCTGTGCTGACGTCGCAATCGCGATCAACGTGATGGACGAGATGCAACCGCCATAATGCCGGAACGCGATGCATCGCCGCATGCCAGACGTAGATGCCGTAATCGAGCGCTGCTACGGCGACGACCGTACGCGCGAGAGCGGGCAATCGCAAACGCGGCAATAGCCCCCAGCCGCGACGGTCGGCGAGGGCGGCAACGCGGGTCACGAGTGGTGTTTCCAGGAGGCCGGTCGCCGCGAGCGCGCACCCGCCGAGGACGCCGTTGCGCGCGATGCGGGTCACGCGCGATTCCCGCGGCTCGCGTGCCGGCGACCAAGCTTCCACCACGAGCAGCACGCCGACTTCGACGGCGATCAAGATGCCCGTCACAAACGTCTCGGGAACGCGCTTCACGGTCGTTTCCTATCTTCTCCCCGGCGTCGTGAATCGTCGTTGCGTCGCATCTAACGAATCACGTTTTACGCGTTTGGTGCACTCATGCATTCGACGCGGATGTAGTGATCCCGGGCGAAGTCGTCGACGATTCGGTGACCGTAAGCGCCGGATCAGATGCAGGAACCCGACTCGAAACCAGATGAACGGGAAGAGCGGGTTCGGGAGAAAATACATCCCAGCCTAGGCCTCGTTTTTCGACCTTCGGGCAGGACGAGATCCATCCATACGGATCGACAGCCGCGTACGGGGTTCGAGCGTCGGCCCGCATACGAGCGAGGTTGTTCCCGTCCGCCTTAGCGCACGCAGCGTCGGCCTTTCGCAAATGGTAAGCGCGGTCGGCAAGATCGTCGGTCCCGCGTGTCTCGGACTCATCAGCGGAACTCGGAACCTCGTTACGCCGAAGGCGACGGCAGACGCGGTCGTTCCCGCATTCTTGTTCTTGGCCGCATGCAGCGCCGTCATAGCGCTCGTGTACACGTTCATCCCGATCGAGACGCGCGGAGCGCGATCTCCGCTGCGCGAACGAGGTGCCGGCGCCGGGGGTGGCGCTCCCTTATGAGCGGCAGCCGATACGATGGGAAGCGGCGCCGACGCTTTTACGGCCTCGAGCGAAATGCTCGAACGGATGCTTTTTAGCGCCGGTAATTTGTTGAGGACATCCAACACGAATTTAGAGTAAGCCGCAAGATCCGCAGCGACGATTTCAAGCACGAAGTCTGCGTCGCCGGTAATGATATGACAAGCGATAATCTGGGGAAGCTTGCGAAATTGTTCTCGCAACAGCTCGGTCTCCGCTTTACGGTTGCGCTCGATCTCGATGCTTAGAAAGGCGGTGATTCCGAAGCCGAGTTTGGCACGTTCGAGTACGGCGCCGTAGCGGGAATAAAACCGCATCTTTCCAGCCATTTCACGCGCCGTAAACAAGGTGAAGGGGAGAGGCCGATCGCTTCAGCCAGTTCGACGTTTTGCAGCCGTCCGTTTCGCTGCAAAGCGGCTAATATTCGACGATCGGTCTCGTCGAGCGCGGTTTTTATCATTTTGTGCTAATATGGTCGCATACTTCGGCATGGTATTGTCTTTCGATGCGCTGAAATATCGCGCATCGAACGTAAACTACAACGGCGGTCCTAGAGCCGCAACGCACAAAGCTTCACAGGCGGCGCGAGATGCAGCAGACGAAACAAACCGCTCCTTCGATCGATAACAGCGCCTTCCGTTTCGATCACCTGGAACTGTGGGTCGGTAATGCGCGCCAGGCGGCGTATTATTATTGTGGGGCGCTCGGATTTCGCGCTATCGCCTATCGAGGCCCCGAGACGGGTTATGCCGGCTCGTGCACGTACCTGCTCGAGCAAGGTGCGGTGCGCTTCGCAGTCACATCGGGATTGCGTCCCGACGACGAAATCAGCCGCTATGTCGCACGGCACGGCGACGGAGTACGCGCGGTCGCGATCGCGGTTGACGACGTTGCGGCCGTGTGCGCTCACGCCGCCGCGGGCGGGGCGCGCATCGTCGTGCCTCCGTTCTCGCAAAGCGATGCCGGCGGCGAGGCCGTCATTGCCACGCTGGGCGTCTACGGCGATACCGTGCTGACCTTCGTCCAGCGTGGTACCTATGGAGGCGTTTGGTTGCCCGGGTTCTCTGCGCTGACGACCGAAGCGTTTCCATCCCGTCCGGCCGGACTCGTCGGCATCGATCACTGCGTTGCGAACGTCGGTTGGGGCGAGATGGACGTGTGGTGCGACTTCTACGAGCGCGCGCTCGGCTTCTCGTCGCTCGTATCGTTCGACGATCATGACATATCGACGGAATTCACCGCGCTCAAGTCGCGCGTGATGCAGAGCGCCGGCGGAGGCGTTAAATTCCCGATAAACGAGCCCGCGCGCGGTAAAAAGAAGTCGCAGATCGAGGAGTATCTCGACTTCAACGGCGGCCCGGGCGTGCAACACGTCGCGCTGCAGACGGACGACATCGTAGCAACGGTCGAAGCTCTACGCGCGAACGGCGTCGAGTTGCTCGCAGCCCCGGCTTCATACTACGACCAGTTGCCTGCGCGGGTCGGCGCGATCGAAGAAGATGTCGACGCGCTGCGCAGGCTTAGCATCCTCGTCGACCGTGATGACGCCGGATATATGTTACAGATCTTCACGAAGCCGCTTGCGGACCGGCCGACGCTCTTTCTCGAGATCATTCAGCGCCGCGGTTCGCTGTCGTTCGGCAAAGGCAATTTCAAGGCTCTCTTCGTGTCGATCGAGCAAGAACAGGCAAAGCGCGGGACCCTATAGTGTTCGCGCTCGGTTCGAATACGTCGCGATATGCTCCGGCAATCTTTTCCATCAGCGCAGATGACGTCTCGAAGTGAAGGACAGTTCTCGCCAAACCTTGGAAGCGCTGCAGCCCGTCGTTCCCATGACGGAGAAATCATGATGGCGCTTTCCAATATCGTGCCGACGAACCGCTCACGCGGATCCGCGCAGGCGCCGGCCTATCAATCCGGCTTCGGCAACGAATTCGAAACCGAAGCGATCCCGGGCGCCTTGCCGATCGGAAGAAACTCGCCACAACGACCGGCGCTCGGCCTCTATGCCGAACAGCTGTCCGGTACGGCCTTCACGGCGCCGCGAGGAGTTAACCGGCGGTCTTGGCTGTACCGTATTCGCCCCGCGGCCGTGCATCGGCCGTTCGTGCGAATCGACAATGCCAAGCTCACGAGTACATTCGATGAGTCGGCGACGACGCCCAATCAACTGCGCTGGAACCCGCCCCCGATGCCGAGCGAGCCGACGGATTTCGTTCGAGGGCTCATGACGATGGCCGGTAACGGCAGTGCAGCGAGGCAGGACGGCTGCGCCATCTATCTCTATACGGCCAACCGTTCGATGCAAGAGCGTTACTTTTACAGCGCTGATGGCGAACTTTTAATCGTCCCCCAAGATGGCGCGCTGCGCGCTTGGACCGAGTTCGGCGTACTCGACGTGCGAAGTCAAGAAATTCTCGTGATACCGCGGGGCGTTCGCTTCCGGATCGAACTGCTCGACGACAGCGCGCGCGGGTACGTTTGCGAGAACTATGGCGCGCTGTTTCGATTGCCGGACTTGGGGCCGATCGGCTCGAACGGCTTGGCGAACGCGCGCGACTTTCAAACGCCCGTTGCCTGGTACGAGGAGCGTGACGTTCCGGGAGAACTCGTGGCCAAGTTTATGGGCAATTTGTGGTCCGCAGATATCGATCATTCACCTCTGGATGTCGTGGCGTGGCACGGTAACTACGCGCCGTATAAGTACGATCTGCGGCGCTTCAACGCGATCGGTTCGATCAGCTACGATCATCCCGATCCATCGATCTTTCTCGTCTTACATTCGCAGAGCGACAAGCCCGGCGTCGACAACATCGACTTCGTTATTTTCCCGCCGCGCTGGCTCGTTGCCGAACAGACGTTTCGGCCGCCTTGGTTCCATCGCAACTACGCAAGCGAATTCATGGGCCTCGTTCACGGTGTCTACGATGCGAAAGAAGAAGGCTTCGTACCGGGCGGAGCGAGCTTACACAATTGCATGAGCGGTCATGGTCCCGACGCACAGACGTACCATAAAGCGTCGGCGCAAGATACGTCCGAGCCGCAGCATATTACCGACTCGATGGCATTTATGTTCGAGACGCGTTTGGTGATCCACCCGACGCGAAACGCGATGGAGACGTCGCAGCTGCAGGCCGATTATTTCCGCTGTTGGCAAGATCTCCCGAAACGCTTCGATGCGGGCACCCGGGACGGCTGAGACCTTGGCGCTGCACCCGAACGATCCAAGCCTGACCTCGTTCGTCGACGTTCCGGCCGATTCGCATTTCCCGATTCAAAATCTACCCTATGGCGTTTTCTCGACGAACGATGGCGCCGCTCCTAGGGTCGGCGTCGCGATCGGACGTCACATTCTCGACCTAGCCGCAATAGAGGAAGCCGGCTTGTTGCGTGCTGCGCCGGGTGGAGTGCGCATCTTCGATCGGCCCAACATCAATGCGCTCTTCGCGCTCGGGCGAGCCGGCTGGACGTCAACGCGTTCGCGCGTCAGCGATCTGCTGCGCGCGGACAACCCGGAGCTTGCCGATAACGTCGCATTGCGAACGCGAGCCCTCGTTCCCATGAACCACGCTTCGCTGCACCTTCCAATCGAGATTTTCGGTTACACCGACTTTTACTCATCGAAGGAACACGCAACGAATGTCGGGATGATGTTTCGAGATCCGCAGAACGCCTTGCTGCCGAACTGGTTGGAGATGCCTATCGCTTACAACGGCCGGTCTTCGTCCGTCGTCGTAAGCGGTACGCCGGTACGTCGGCCGAGCGGTCAAACGAAGGCCCCGAGCGAAGCGCGGCCGACCTTCGGGCCTTCCCGCAAGCTCGATTTCGAGCTGGAAACGGCCTTCGTTATCGGTAAGGGGAATGCAATCGGCGAACCGATTCCCGTCGAGGATGCAGCGGAGCACATCTTCGGAGTAATTTTGCTCAACGATTGGAGCGCGCGTGACCTTCAGCAGTGGGAGTACGTGCCGCTCGGACCCTTCAACAGTAAGACCTTTGCGACGTCCGTCTCTCCGTGGGTCGTGACGTTGGACGCGCTCGAACCGTTCCTCGTCGCCGGTCCAACGCAGGATCCACAACCGTTGCCGTATTTACGGCACGTCGGCAAGCACGGCTATGACATTGTTTTGCAGGTTATGCTGCACGCCGAAGACGGCTCCGAAAGAACGAGCATCGCTCGGAGCAATGCCAAGTATCTCTATTGGAGCATGCCGCAGCAGTTGGCGCATCACACCGTCTCCGGTTGCAACACCCGACCGGGCGATCTCATGGGTTCGGGCACGATAAGCGGGTCGGAAGCCGAATCGTACGGCAGTCTGCTCGAGTTGACGGCGAACGGTCAGAAGCCGCTGACGTTGGCAGACGGCGCACGACGAGGTTTCCTTGAAGATGGCGACGAGCTTACGATCACCGGTTGGTGCCAAGGCCCCGGGTACCGAGTCGGGTTTGGTGAAGTCGCCGGCCGCATCGTGGCCTAACTTCCAAGTACGTCGCGTAGCTCCATGGTGCGAGAAGTAATGGAACGTGATACGACCGCGCAGCATCCGCGATGCGAATGCGTACGCTTATGTGGTCGTAGAACGTCGCGCTCTGCAGACGCTCGAAATACGCGCCGACGCTGAAGACGAGCTCGTAGGTGGCGGGCACCACGTCGGACACGAGCGGGGTGTCGGTGCGGCCGTCGCCGTTGGTTTGCGCGCGCGTTACGAGCCGGCGCGCCTCGCCTTGTACGACGTACAGTGCGATGTGAATGCCGGCGGCGGGCGTTCCGCGCGCGACGTCGAGCACGTGCGTCGTCAGCGTCAGCGCGGCGCTCCTTCATCGATCCAGCGGCCTACGAGCGCGCGTTCCGCACCGGTCATGCCGGTGACGTTGCCCAGCGGCATCGCGTGGCTCGCGACGGCTTGCTCGCGGATGCGTCCGGCGGCCGCAACGATACGTTCCGGCGTGTCGAGCATGACGCCCAAGGGTGCCGATGCGTAGCCGGGTTGCGTCGGCTGCGCTGCATGGCATACCGCGCAGCGTCGCGCGACGATCGGCGCGACGCGAACGAACGCGACGTGCGGCGCGGCCGCGCCGGAACCGCCGGCAGCGACGATGCGAACACGATCGCCACCGCCACGAGCACGAGCGACGCTGCGATGGGCAACGCCGGGACGTAGCGCTTCGTATGCGTCAGGATGTAAAAGCGGCGTACGAGAACTCCCGCGAGCGCAATGAAGGCAAGCACGAGCCAACCATACGGTCCGGCGTACGTCATCGGATAGTGATTGCTGATCATGATGAAGAGCACGGGTAGCGTAAGATAGGTGTTGTGCACCGAGCGGATCTTGCCGAGGGCACCCGGACGTGGATCCGGCGCTTTGCCCGCGCGCAGCTGCGCGACGACACGCTTCTGTCCGGGAATGATCACAAAGAGCACGTTGGCAACCATGATCGTTCCGATCATCGCGCCGACGTGAATGTAGGCCGCGCGCGCGCCGAAGATGTGAAAGAGCGCGAAGTCCGATGCTAAGAGAAAGAGCACGACCGCCGTCCACAGTGCCGCCGGCCTTGCTCCGAAGAGACGGCAGAGCGCGTCGTACCCGAGCCAGCCGGCGACGAGCGACGCGAAACTGAGCCCGATCGCGGCGGAAACGCTCATGTCGAGCACGCTTTTGTCGATTAAGAACGACGACGCGCCGGCCCAATAGACGATCGCCAGCATCGCAGCGCCGGAGAGCCACGTCGAATACGCTTCCCAATAGAACCAGTGCAGATTCGGCGTCAACGCTTCGCCGCGGGGGCCCGTGAGATATTTTGCATTGTGATAGAAACCGCCGCCGTGCACCGACCAAAGTTCGCCCCGCTACGCCGCGCCGAAGGTCGCTTTCGGCGGCCGGCGCGACGAGATGATCGTCGAGCCAGACGAAATAAAACGACGCGCCGATCCAGGCAATGCCGGCGGTTAAGTGAAACCAGCGCACGACGAGGCTGACCCATTCGAGCGCGTAATCGCTCATGCGGGCAGCGCCTGCGCGAGCCGCAGCCGCGCGATCTTGGCTATTTCTGCCAGCGCCGTCGCGATCTCGGTTGTACGGGAGTTCGCGCCCCGTTCTTCCAGCGCGCGCAAAATCGACGCCTTCGTCTGCTCGCGCGCGCAAATGACGAACGGAAAACCGAACGTCTCGCGATACCGGGCGTTGAGCGCTTCGAAACGCGCACGTTCATCGGCTTGCAAACGATCGAGACCGATAGAGGTTTGCTCCGCTGCGGAGGCGTCCGTCAGACGCCCCTCCCGTGCAACGCGTCCCGCGAGATCGGGATGCGCTGCGATCAGCGCGACTTGCAGCTCTTGCGACGCCTCGGCTACGACGCGTACCATGGCAGCGTGTAAGGCCGCCCGATCGGCGAACGGCCGGCGCTCGTAGGCTGCCTGCGCGATCCAGGGCGAGTCTTCGAACGCAAATCCGACCACGGCGACGAACTCGTGCGACGGCGTGGCATTGAGGGCTTCCATGGTCGTCAACGAAACCTCCGGCGCTATGCCGACCCTGCTCATTCGCAACGCCTCACGCATCGAAACCTTCGACGACCGCGACACGGCGTTCGACGACGGCTCGCTCTTCATTCGCGACGGGGCGATCGAAGCCGTCGCTCCGGCGGCCGAACTCGCGCGCGACGCGGAGCGCGTCATCGACGCACGCGGTTGTCTCATCATGCCCGGACTCATCAACACGCACCATCACTTCTATCAAACGCTGACCCGCGCCGTGCCCGGCACGCAGGACGCCGAACTTTTCGACTGGCTGGTCGCGCTCTATCCGGTTTGGGCGCGTCTGACGCCGGCGGCGCTGCGCAGTGCGACCGCGATCGCGTGTGCCGAACTGTTGCTCTCGGGTTGTACGACGGCGAGCGATCACACCTACATCTGGCCCAACGGCTGCAGCATCGACGATCAAATCGAAACCGCGCGCGAGATCGGCTTGCGTTTTCATGCAGGCCGCGGTTCGATGTCCATCGGGCATTCGCTCGGCGGTTTGCCGCCCGACGCCTGCGTCGAGAACGAGAGCGATATCTTGCGCGACACGCAGCGCGCGATCGAGCGACATCACGATGCGCGCCGTTTCGCGATGACGCGCGTCGTCGTGGCCCCGTGCTCTCCATTCTCCGTTTCCGAACACCTCATGCGTGAGAGCATCGCGCTCGCGCGCAGTTACGGCGTTCACGCGCACACGCATTTGGCCGAGACGTTCGATGAAGAACGATATTGCCTCGAACGCTTCGGCTGCAGGCCGGTCGAGTTTGCCGAGCGTCTCGGCTGGCTCGGAACCGATGTCTGGCACGCACACGTCGTCCATCCGTCGAGCGCGGAGATCGCGCTGCTCGGCGCGACGCGTACCGGCATCGCGCACTGCGCGACGTCGAACATGCGCCTCGGCAGCGGGATCGCGCCCGTCCGGGCACTCGCTGCCGCGGGCGCGCGCGTCGGGCTCGGCGTCGACGGTTCTGCTTCGAACGACGCCTCGCATCTGCTCGACGAAGCGCGTCACGCGATGCTGCTCGCGCGTATTAAAGGCGGCGCCGCCGCGAGTAGTGCACGTGAAGTACTTGGCCTGGCCACGCGCGGCGGTGCGGCCGTGCTGGGACGCGACGACGTCGGGATGCTCGCACCCGGGATGGCGGCGGACGTCATCGGGTTCCGCTTGGATACGCCGGCGCTCGCGGGCGCAGCAGTGCACGATCCCCTGGCGGCGCTCGTGTTTTGCCGTCCCGCGCAGGTCGACTTTTCCGTCGTCGCGGGGCGTACACTTATCGAGCGCGGCGCGTTCGTCTCGCTCGACGTCGAGCGGCTGGTCGGGCAACACAACGACTTCGCGCGCGCGCTCGTCAACGCAGCGTAACGACGGGACCGTTTCGTGCCATCGGCCGATCGGCCAGCGCCGCGAGGACGCGCTCGGGCGTGATCGGTAGATCGCACAGCCACGCGCCCGTCGCATCGTGAATAGCCGCGGCGACCGCGGGGGCGAAGGGAACGAGCGGCATTTCGGACATGCCGCGCGCGCCGTACGGGCCGCACGCGTCCGCGAGCTCCAAGATGACGCAATGCATCTCGAGCGGCACGTCGAGCGCGGTCGGCACGAGATAGGAGCTCAGGTGCGGCGTCAGCACGAGCCCGTCGCGCATCTGGAAATTTTCCGTAAGCGCAAAGCCGATGGCTTGCGCGAGACAGCCTTCGATTTGAGCCTCGACTTGCTGCGGATTGATCGCGCGGCCGACGTCGTGCACGCTGATGATTCGCTCGATACGCACGAACCCGGTCGCGACGTCCACTTCTACTTCGACCGCTTGCGCCGCATAACCGTAGCAGACGTTCGGCGTTCCGGTACCGGTGCGCGGATCGAGCGGTGTCGAGCGGGGCGGTTCGTAGCGTACGGTTGCCGTCAGCGCACCGCCGGAGCGGTAGCCGTGCAGTGCGGCGTCCGCCGCGTCTTTGACCGCGCGCCCGGCGACCCATGTCAAACGCGACGCCGAGGCGGATCCGGCGTTCGGCGCTTCGGCGCTATCGGTCGCAAGCAACTCGACGTCCGCGAGCGCGAGCGAAAGCGTCTCGGCCACGATCTGGCGCAGCATCAGGTGCGAACCTTGGCCGACGTCGGCGGCGCCGCAGCGAACGCGCGCGCCGAGGAGCCCGCGGCCTACGATGAGTTCGACGGTTGCAGTCGCACCTTCGGGATAGCCGAATGAGTAACCGACGTTTTTCATCCCGCTCGCGATGCCGATGCCGCGCCGCAGATCGCGCGTCCCTCCCCAGCCGAGGCGGGCCGCCGGGGCGCAGCGAGCGTTCACTTCCGCAACGCAACGTTCGAGTACGGGAAGCGCACTGACGCCGGACGGAATAACGTTTTGCGTCGCCTCGCGACTGCCTTCGCGAAACAGGTTTACGCGGCGGATGGCGACCGGGTCCATCCCGAGCGCATCCGCAAGGCGAGCGATCATCGACTCTGCCGCGAAGTGCGGCTGCGGTACGCCGAAGCCACGAAACGCGCCGCTCGGAACGTTATTCGTATAGCAAACGTACGCGTCGGTCGTAACGTTGCCGACTTCGTACGGGCCTTGCGCGAACAGTGCCGCGCACTTGATCACTTCGGCACTCGTGGACGCATAGGCGCCGCCGTCCGCGACGAGCGTCGTCTCGACGGCGGTGACCGTGCCGTCGCTGCGCGCGCCCCATTTCGCCGTGATGTAGAAGGGATGGCGCTTGTGATGTCCGGCGATCGTTTCTTCACGCGACCAGCGCATGGCGGTCGGGCGTTGCAACTTCCACGTGGCGACGGCAAGCAGCGCTTGCACCGAAAGATCCTCGCGGCCGCCGAACGCGCCGCCGATCGTCGCATAACGGACGACGACCTGCTCCGGGAGTAACCCGACGATGGCGGCGAGTTGACGCCGGTCTTCGTGCAGCCATTGACCCGCCGTCTCGACGACGAGGCGCCCCCGCTCGTCGATAAACGCGATCCCGGCATCGGGTTGCAGATAGGCGTGTTCTTGCCAAGCCGTGCTGAAGCGGCCTTCGAGGACGACGTCCGCGCGCGCGAATGCGGCCGCCGTATCTCCCTTGCGAATCCCTTGATGCAGCAGCACATTGTCGCGTTCGGCATGCACGCGTGGCGCGCCGGGGCGCATCGCCTCGCGCGGATCCGTTACGCGCTGAAGATCGTGATATGTGACGTGAACGAGCGCTGCAGCCTGCGCGGCGGCCGCGGGCGTGCGCGCCGCGACGAGCGCGACGCGATCTCCGGCATGGCGCACGACGTCGTCACACAGGACCGGCTGGTCCGTTTCGATGAGACCGTAGCGGTTGAACGGCACGTCGCGCGCCGTAAGGACCGCGACGACGTCCGGTACCGCGAGTGCTGCGAGCGTGTCGATCGCGAGAATGCGCGCGTGCGCGCGGCGCGCGAAGACGGTCCCGAGGTGGAGCATGCCCGGGCGAATCAAATCGGCGGGATAGCGTGCCGCACCGGTTACCTTCGCGAGCGCATCCGGCCGCGCGTGCGGTGCACCGATGTGACTCACGGCGCGAGCGGTTCTTGCCTGCGAACGTCCGCGTGCGCGGCGGCATGCTCGATCGCGTGAACGATCTTGCGATAACCCGTGCAACGGCAAATATTTCCGGCGACCGCCGCCCGCGCTTCCTGCGGCGTGCAGCCGCGCCGTTCATCGACGAGCTTTGCGGCCGCCATGATCATGCCCGGAATGCAGAAGCCGCATTGGACGGCGGCGTGCTCGATAAACGCGCGTTGCAGCGGATGCAATTCGCCGTTCGTGGCGAGCCCTTCGATCGTCGTCACGTCGCCGCCGTGCGCTTGCGGCGCCGGCACGAGGCAACTGACGACGGCCCGCCCGTTCAGCCAAACCGTGCACGAACCGCATTCGCCCTCGCCGCAGCCTTCTTTCGTCCCCGTCAAGCCGGCGTCGTCGCGAATGACTTCCAGCAGCGATTTATGCGCGGCGCCGCGTATGGCATGCGCGCTGCCGTTGATCGTCGTGTTCAGCACGTCGTCGAAGCGTACGCTTTGCCGCGCGATACCGCTCGTCTCCAGGCGTATCGGTGTGCTCGAAACGCCCTCCGCTTGCGTACCGTCCGTACCGTCCGCGAGCTGTGCGAGGGCGCGTTCCAACAGCGCGCTGACCGCCGCGCGGCGATAGGTGGCGGACGCTCGGACGTCGCTCGCGGGTTCGATCTCGCGTGCGGCAAGCAGCGCAGCGCGTTCGCGCGCCGCAACGTCGAACTGCGCTCCGGCGAGCGACGATTCGGCGGCGTGCGCGCGAACCGCCGTCCGGGCGACGCCGCCGAGCGCGATGCGTGCGGCCCGCACGCGGCCACCCGAGAAGTCGATGACGGCCGCGACGTTGACGATGGCGTGCGCGTGCCCGGGCCGCCAGCTCAGCTTTAAAAAGACGCCCCGCCGCTGTGGCCCGAGCTTCGGCACGCTGATGCGATGCACGAGTTCGGCCGGGTCGAGCGTTTTCGCAGCGCCGATCGCGCAGAAACGTTGGAGCGCGACTGTGCGCGAGCCGAACGCGGAGCGCAGCTCGAGCTCGGCGCCCAATGCCATGAGGGCGACCGTCGTATCGCCCTCCGGGCGCGCGCTAACCACGTTTCCGGCGACCGTCGCCTGCGTGCGCAGCAACGGCGTCCCGACCTCGCTGCAGGCCTGCACGAGCGGTAAGGCATCGCGGCGGAACGAGGGTGCTGCGAGCACGGCGTTGTGCGTTGCGAGCGCGCCGATGTACAGTCGTTCCCCGTCCTCGCCGAGCGTTCCGAGTTCGTCACCAAGCGCGCTCAGATCGATCAGCCGTAGGCTGGACGCGGAGCGTCGCAACTCGAGCATGACATCCGTGCCGCCGGCGAGCAGTCGCGTGACCGAACGCCGCTCCGCGAGCAGCGCCAACGTTTCGGTGAGCGAGACGGGTCGCTCGTAATCGGACGCCATGTCGCTCACGTTCCGCGCACCGGCGGCTGCCCTTTCCACCGCACGATAAACGTGAAGCGTCCGCTATCGTTGCATGTGGCGGCACATGACCGGCTGGAGCGTCTCGGATACCGACCTCAGCTCCGCTCAGCTACGACGTAGCGTGAAGCTCGTGCTTATCCTCTAGGATAATGGCCAATCTGGCTTCGGAAATTAGCCCCAAGAACTCAAGGCTGCGACGTCTGGATCTTCAACTCTACGTCACGGCGACAGGTCGACTACCTGGCTTGCTTTTTTCGTCGTGCCGCCCGCGCTCGTTGAGCTTGATAGCCACGGGCCGACGTTCCCAAGAATAGGGGTTTTACATGCGCAACCTGGCTGCTATGGCTGCTTTCGTCGCGTTTGCCACCGGCGAGTCTCCGGCGCCGGCGGCAACGCCGCCCCTTCCGGACGCGCCCGCGATCGCGCAAGCAGCGCCGGTCCCGAGCAACGCCGCCGCCGTCACGGGAACGGTTCACGACACGAGCGGCGCTCCGGTCTCGGGCGCCCGCGTCGCGCTAACCGGTCCAGTCAGTGCGAGCACGACGACCGGCGCCGACGGGACGTTCATCCTCAGCGTTCCGCAAGGCATTTACCGCATCGACGTGAGCAAGGGCGGTTATCTCGGAACAGCCTTGAGCGGCTACGCCGTGGCAGCGGGTGGCTCGACGCCGCTAAACGTCAGCCTCAGTCAAGCCGATCTGTCGTCGCTACGAACCATCGGCACGACGTCGGCCGCTTCGCGCGGTACCGCCGTCAACACGGGCGCCGCGACTTCGAACTATTTAAGCCCGCGCGCGTTCACGAATCTCGCGAACCCCCAGATCAACGACGTGCTGCAGCGTCTTCCGGACGTTACGATCCAACACATGGGCAGCCAGCCGGATACGTCGATCATCGTCGGCGGCGTGCAACCTTATGAAACGCAAGTGCTCATCGACGGGCATCCGCTCGCGCTCGGACAGTACGGTGTCTGGACGAGCCAATACTATCCATCATATTTAATCGGCGGGGTCGAGACGCAATCTGGTCCCGGCAATACGACGCCGTTCGCGAATATCGCGGTCGGCGGCACCGTGAATCTGCTGACGCCGGGTTTTACACGCACTCAAACCGCCGAAGTTACGACGGGTGTCGATAACTACGCGGCTCAGTATACGCACTTTACCACCTCGGGTGCTGCCGGACCGCTACAGTACGTCGTTGCGCTCGGCGTCGACGGCACGAACGGGCCCTACAACGGAACGACGAAGTGTATCGTCTCTCCCGACCATGCAGGAGCGCTCGATAACCGAGCCGGCAATACCGGCATCATCCAGGATTGCCAAGATGCGAGCGGATCGTTTTTCAACAAAGGCGAGGCCGTCAAGGCGCGTTTCAACTTCTCGAGCGCGACGTCGTTCGATGCCAGCTTCGTCGGGGCGTGGGGCGGATACAATCCGCAAGGAACGGCGTGGGGCACGTCTCTGGGCCAGACGAAGATCGTGCCGTGTTTTGCGTCCGATCCGTTGCATTGCAGCAGCCCCAAATATGCGGGTCTCATCGGATCGACGATCAGTGGGTACGGCTGGTATACGGGGTCGTCCGTCTATAATAATCAAACGCTTTTCGACGGTCAGTTTCGAACGATGTTCGCAAACAATACGCTCCTGGTTCGTCCGTACGTGGGAACCATCGAGCCCGAGATCATTCTCGGCGCGGGAGAGACAGCCAACCCGTCGTTTTTCGGCCCGGCGCCGGGCTCGCCCAACTACGCGCCACCGACATACCCCAACGGCGCGACGATTCCGTCGACCTTCAATCCGGCGACCACCGGAAACGCCTTCGAAAAAAGCTGCGCGAACAACTTCGCCGACGTGGCGAGTCAGCTGGGGAAATCCGTCGTCGTCAACGGTCAGCAGGAGTGCTTCGGCGGCGCTTTCACGACGTTCGAGCAAGATAAGCTGTACGGAACGACGTTTTCGGTGCTCCATCCCGTCGGGGACGGCTTGCTCAACTTTACGTACGATTTTCACGGCCAAAGCACGTATGCGTACATCAACAACGCCGCCAACGTCTCGGTCCCGTTTTCGACGGACCGTTACTCGACGTTCTCGTTGACCGGTGACGTCCATCTACTTCGCGATCTCAACCTCAGCGCGGGTCTCTACGACACACTTTGGAAAGTCGACGGCGTCAAGCCGCGTTCGCTGACGGACGCGACGCTCATCGGCTTCGATCGCTCCGTGTCGAGATTCGATCCGCACGTCGCGCTCGTGTTTCACCCCCGAAGCAGCGTTTCGTACCGCGCAGCCTGGGGTACGTCGGCAACCTTTCCGTTCGTCGGTCAAGTTAGCGGTTTGGCGACGTTTCAAACCCCCGCGAGCTCCCTCGGGCCGCCGTTTGCGCTCGGCGGCACGCTAACGGAGAAGAATGCCGGACTCGAGCCCGAGGTCAGCACCGCCTACGACCTAGGCATAGACAAGCGGTTGGGCGGCGGCGCGATCGTAAGCCTCGATCTTGCGAATACCACGGTCCACAACGTTTTCGAAACGTTGACGACGAGCACGATCAATCCGCAGAGCCGCGGCCTGGAAGGATATTCTCGCCGATCAACGTCGCTCGCTTGCGCACCCAACTCGCGACGCTTAAGTATACCTACGCGCCATTTGCGGGTTTCGGCTTCAACATCGCTGCGGCCGCGGAGCGCTCGATCGTCGACGGTCTTCCGGCGAGCGCGTACACCGCCGGAACCGCCGGGTTTCCCGTCAACAACGTGCAGATCTGCGGCAACGGAGTCGCAGCGCCCGGTATCCCGACCTGCATTCCGTATCTCAAAGGCTACGGGCAGCTAACGTATACGTGGCGGGACCGTACCTTCGCCGCGGTCGGAGTCGATTACGAAGGCAAGAATAACGCGTACTTTCAACCGCCGTTCGCCATGGTCGACCTAACGTACCGACGGCCCGTGAATCGGAACCTCGACTTTCAAGTCTCCGCACAGAATGCTTTAAACACGAATAATTACGGAGCTTACCTTGCGGCACCGGGGCTCGGCACGCCGCTCGTCGCCGGCACTGCGACGGCAAAAGGGCAACTGGCGCAGACGACGTTCACGCCGACGCTCGTTTCTGCACCGCCGCGCATCGTCCGCGTGCAGCTACGAGTTCACACCGGTCGCTGACTATTGCAAGCAGTAGTGGTCTGTCTCCGATATGTCTTTACAGTCGCGGCGCCGCTATTCCGCGCCTGCTTCGTTACCGCGAAGCTCAAATGACGCGGTCGTTCCGCGCTTCGCGGCGCCTCGCAGGCACGAAACATTGTCGCCGCTTTGTGTAAACCCATATCGGAGACAGACCACTAGCGCCGCAAGGGCAAAACGAGGGCGATGATCGTGAGGATCGCCCACGCGATGCCGAACACGGCGGGGACCGCCCTAGCAAAAAACATCGTTGTCCGTGTGTCAGGGTCCGCACGCAAATTCCCTTTGCCGGGAACCTCTAACCGCCACATTAAAGCGGTGAAAACGGGGTTCTCTTGCATGAACTCACGTTGACGTGTAGTCCATTCGACAATAATTTTGAAGCTGGCGTCGACTCCGGGCCACGCGAGAGCAGCGAGAACCAAGCCTACAAGTGATAAGACGGGCGGCACGACGACAGAGAACGTCGTGCCCGAGCGGGCGTTCGAGTTACTCATCGCCATCGTGAACGCGATGGTGAGGAAGGCTTCGGCGCTGATTAACGCGTTGATGCGGTCGTGCAGCAGTCCGATCTCGAAGCGCGTCTCTTCCCGTATAAACGCGAAACGCCGAACGTCATCCACGAGAACTTCCGCATTGTCGGGCACCGTACGTTCCCCTTACGAAGGGCTGCCAACTACGTTCTGCACTGTACCACCTAGTGTGCCGACCGGTAAATGCCGCGACAGTCGCTCCGCGCTTTTCCGCCGTCGCTGCGTCGCTCATCGCTTAAATTGCTATGCAATTCTGCGCTCCGCTCCTTGCGACGACGAAAAATCGCTGTCGCTTTGTGTCACGCCATTTACCGGTCGGCACACTAGGCCAACGATGCGAGATGTTCGAGCAAGAGCGCCTGTTCCTTCGGCCGAGAAGCAACGCCGAATACGGTGTGCTACGCTCGCGCGTCAAAGCCGGTCTA
>JAABUQ010002690.1_pt1 | contig 34535 bp, 25 predicted proteins | sample 5560001 | NCBI WGS metagenome assembly JAABUQ01 (sample SAMN10711888, study PRJNA513371) | rock metagenome | isolation source: Antarctica rocks | place: Antarctica: Victoria Land, Finger Mt nord | collected 2015-12-18
CGGGGCGGGGGTCGGGGGGGGGGGGGGGGGGGGGGGGGGGGGGGGGGGGGGGGGGGGGGGTCCGGGCGGGGCCGGCGTACGCACGGTGGGCGCCGGGCGCGCCACCACGGCGGCGGGGGCGGCCCCATGCCCGGCCCGGCGGTTGCCGGGCATCGGCTGGACGACGTCGCCGCCGTCGTCAAGGCGACCGCCGTCCTCCCGCCAAGCCTTCCAGCTGAACGCCTTTCGGGCCGGACCGCGCCGCGGCGGTGCCTCGGTCCGCTCGCGCGGGATCCCGCCACCCAGCGATCCGTACTGGGCGGGGACGGGAGAGCTTCCGCCCGAGGGCGTGTCGAAGGCGGGGCGGGGCCCTCGTTCGACCATTAGATCATGGGGCCGACCGTCAACCATCCTCCTCCACGGCCAAGACAGGTGCTACTGACGCTACCGTCTGGCCGGCGTCAAGGCTCACCACCCTCACACCGGTGGCATCGCGGCCCTGACTGGCGATGCTGCGGACGGCCATGCGGACCATCACCCCGCCCGAGGAGATGACCAGGATCTCGTCGTCGAGGCCGACCATGAACGCGGCCACCACCCGGCCCCGCCTGGCGGTGATCTTGATGCCCCGCACGCCGATGCCGCCACGGCCCTGGGGGTTGAAGTGATGGAGCTGGGTGCGCTTGCCAAATCCGGCGTCGGTGACCATCAAGATGCTGGTGTCGTCGCCAGCCGGATTGACCGAGACCACCTGGTCGTCGTCTCGAAGCTGCATGCCCCGAACCCCGGCGGCGTCGCGGCCCATGGCGCGCACGCCGCTCTCGGCGAAGCGGATGGCCATGCCCAGTTGCGACACCATGATCAAGTCGTCGGCGCCGCCCGTCACGATCACCCCGACGAGCTCGTCGCCGGGTCGCAGGTGCAAGGCGATGAACCCCTCCCGACGGGACTTGTCGTACTCGTCGAAGGCCGTCTTTTTGACCTGGCCCCGGCGGGTGGCGAAGAGCAGGAAGCGGTCGGCGGGGAACTCTCGGGTGTCGATCAGCGTCTGGATGCGTTCGTCGGCCTCCAGGGGCAACAGGTTGACGATCGCCGTCCCCCGCGCCGTGCGTTCCTTGATCGGCACCTCATAGGTCCTCAACCGGTACACCTTGCCGCGGTTGGAGAAGAAAAGCAGATGGGCGTGGGCCGACGTGTGGATGACCCGGGTGACCAGGTCCTCCTCTTTGAGCTTGGCCCCCGCCACCCCCCGTCCACCCCGGCCCTGGGTCCGAAACGCGCTGGCCGGAACGGCCTTGACGTAGCCGGCCTTGGTCATGGTGATGACCAGATCCTCGTCGGTGATCAGGTCCTCGACGTTCATGTCGCCCACGTCGAGCCCGATCCTGGCCTTTCTGGGGGTGGCGAACTCGTCTCGGATGGCCGTCATCTCGTCCTTGATGACGCCGCGCAGCACGGCGTCGTCGGCCAGGATGGCTTCGAGGCCGGCGATGGTCCGGCGCAGCTCGGCCAGCTCCTCCTCCAGGTTGGACCGGCCCAGGCGGGTCAGCGCAGAGAGTCGCAGGTCCACGATGTGGGTGGCCTGGACGTCGGAGAACGCAAAGGGGGCGACCTGCAACGTGGCCACCGCCGCCGCCCGGTCATCAGAGGCCCGGATGGCGGCGATGATGGCGTCGATCATGTCCAGGGCCTTCAGCAGGCCCTCGACGATGTGGGCCCGGTCACGGGCCTTGCGCAACAGGTACTGCGTCCGCCGGCGGATGACCTCGATCTGGTGATCGACATAGGCGCTGAGGGCCTGCACGACGTTGAGGGTCCGGGGGATCCCGTCTACCAGGGCCACCATGTTGACCCCGAAGCTGGTCTGCAGGGGCGTGAACTTGTAGAGGTTGTTCAGGACCACGTTGGCATTGGCGTCGCGCTTGAGCTCGATCTCGATGCGGGTCTTGCCTTTGGCCGACGCGTCGTTGGCGTCGCGGATCCCGTCGAGCTCGCGACCATCCACCAGCTCCTTGATGCGGGTCAGCACTGAGCGGGGGCTGACCTGGTAGGGCAGCTCGGTGACCACGATCACCGTGCCCCCCCGCTTGGTCTCCTCGATCTCCGCCGTGGCGCGCATCCGCACCGATCCCCGACCGCTGCGATAGGCGTCCATGATCCCCGCCCGGCCCAGGATGGATCCTCCGGTGGGAAAGTCGGGGCCCTTGATGTAGGCCATGAGGTCGTCGGGCGTGGCCTGGGGATGATCGATGAGGTGCAAGGTGGCGTCGATCACCTCGCCCAAGTTGTGGGGAGGGATGTTGGTGGCCATGGCCACGGCGATGCCCTGGCTGCCGTTGACCAACAGGTTGGGGTAGCGGGCCGGCAGCACCGTGGGCTCCTGGTACTCGCCGGAGTAGTTGTCGGCGAAGTCAACGGTCTCGTGGTCGATGCCGTCGAGCAGCCGGGTGGCCATCGGGGCCAGGCGGCACTCGGTGTAGCGGGCGGCCGCCGGTCCGTCGTCGAGCGATCCGAAGTTGCCGTGTCCGTCGACCAGGGGATGGCGCAGGCTGAACGGCTGGGCCATGCGTACCAGGGCGTCGTAGATGGCCCCGTCGCCGTGGGGGTGGAAACGGCCCATGACGTCGCCGGTGACCCGGGCGCACTTGAGGTGGGCGCGATCGGGCCGGGCCCCCATGTCGTGCATTCCGTAGAGGATGCGGCGCTGCACCGGCTTGAGGCCGTCGCGGGCATCGGGGAGGGCCCGCGACACGATGACCGACATGGCGTAATCGAGGAAGGAACGCTCCATCTCCTCTTGGATCTCGATCGGCTCGATGCCGCCGAGGTCGATGCCGTCCCCGCCGCCGGTGCCGTCCCCGGTCCCTTCGGTAGTGCTCATATGTCGAGGAACCTCACGTCCTTGGCCTTGTGCTGGATGAAGACCTTGCGGCTCTCCACGTCTGCGCCCATCAAGGTGGCCATGACCTCATCGGCGATGGCCGCCTGCTCCACCGAGACCTGGAGCAACGTCCGGCTGGCCTGGTCCATCGTGGTGGGGCCGAGCTCATCGGCATCCATCTCGCCCAGGCCCTTCAGCCGGTTGAAGTCGTTCTTGTGGGTGGGGTGGGCAGCCAGGAACACGGCCTTGGCAGCGTCGTCTTTGAGATAGGTCTTGGTCTTGCCCTGCAGGGTCGAATACAGCGGGGGCTGGCAGATGTAGACGTAGCCGGCCTCCACCAGGGGCCGCATCTGGCGGAAGAAGAAGGTGAGGAGCAGGGTCCGAATATGGCTGCCGTCCACATCGGCGTCGGCCATGATGCACACCTTGTGGTAGCGGGCCCTGGTGACGTCGAAGTCCTCTCCCAGGCCGGCGCCGATGGCCGTGATCAGGGCCTGGATCTCGTTGTTTTTCAACATGACATCGACCCGGGCCCGCTCCACGTTGAGGATCTTGCCCCGGATGGGCAGGATGGCCTGGTTGGTGGGATTTCGGGCCTGGGTGGCTGAACCACCGGCGGAGTCGCCCTCCACGATGAACAGCTCGGCGTCCTCGGCGGATGTGCCCCGGGCGCAGTCCCGGAGCTTGTCGGGCATGCCCGCGCCCTCCAGGGCCGATTTGCGGCGGGTGGCGTCGCGCGCCGAGCGGGCCGCCACCCGGGCCGTGGCCGCCACGATGGCCTTGTTGACCATCTGGCGGGCCTCGGTGGGATTCTCCTCGAGCCACTCGGCCAGCTTCTCGTTGGTGGCCCGCTCCACCGCGGAGCGCATTGTGACGTTGCCGAGCTTGGCTTTGGTCTGCCCCTCGAACTGGGGGTCGGTCAACTTGACGGCGACGATGGCGGTGAGACCCTCGCGGATGTCCTCACCCAGAAGGTTCTCCTGCTTCTCCTTGAGCAGGCCCGACGCCCGGGCGTAGCGGTTGACCACGTTGGTGATGGCCTTTCGGAAGCCCTCGACGTGGGTGCCGCCCTCCACCGTGGAGATGCCGTTGGCATAACCGTGGATGCCCTCGTAGTACTGGGCGTTCCACTGCAGGGCGACCTCGACCTCGCGGGTTTCCTCGGTCACCTTGTACGAGGCGATCTTCTTGAACAGCGGATCCTTCGACGCGTTGAGGTGACGGACGAAGTCGACGATGCCGCCGGCATAGCGGAAGGACTGGCGCTCGCCCTCGGGCCGCTCGTCGACAAAACGGATGTCGAGGTTGGCGTTGAGGAAGGCATAGACCTGCAGGCGCTCGAGGATCGTCTGGGCCCGGAACTCGACCTCCTCGAAGATGGTCCCGTCGGGCCAGAACGACACCGTGGTGCCGTGGCGGCCAGAGGGGGCGTCGCCCACCACCCGCAACGGGCCCTGCGGCGTGCCCCCGGCGGCAAAGTCCATGCGGTGCCGCTTGGCCTCCCGGTCGACCTCGACGATCAGCCGGCTGGAGAGGGCGTTGACCACCGAGACCCCTACGCCGTGGAGGCCGCCCGACACCTTGTAGCCCGACCCGCCGAACTTGCCGCCGCCATGCAGCTTGGTCAGGGCGATCTCCACCCCGGTCATCTTCTGGGTCCGGTTGACGTCGGTGGGGATGCCCCGCCCGTTGTCGATCACCCGGCAACCGCCGTCGGCCAGCAGGGTCACGTCGATGCGGTCGCAGAAGCCGGCCATGGCCTCGTCCACCGAGTTGTCGACCACCTCCCAGACCAGGTGGTGCAGTCCGGTGGGGCCGGTGGAGCCGATATACATGCCCGGCCGCTTTCGGACCGGTTCGAGGCCCTCCAGCACCGACATCTCACTGGCGCTGTAGGTCGGCCCGTGGCCGTTGCCCTCCGACCTCACGTCGTTGGACCTCGTTTGTAACGCCATGGGCGCGACCTCTCAGAGCGGGGTGACAAAGGGGCGTCCGAGTGGCAGGAACCGCAACTGCGGAGCCGGGGCTGCCGCTCCGCGAAACCGCAGGTCAGCTACCCGAAACACGATGTGTGGAGTTTACCAGAACCCCTGTGTCGGCTTGGGTCTCAGCGCCGGTTTCGCCGGGGTTCCTCACCCTCCACGCGCACCCGCAACTCGGTGACGTCGCCCCGGCCGGTGGCCAGGGCGATCCGCTCCAGGACGGGGCTGGCCAAGTAGCGCAGCTGGGTGGCCCACGCCGGCTGATCGACGGCCACCAGGAGCACTCCGTCGCGAAGCGACACGGGCCGGGAGTGATCGGCCATGACCGGGCCGACCAGATCGTCCCAGTGGGCGAACACCGCAGTGGTGAGCCCCGGGTCGGGACCCCCGAGCCGGCGTACCTCGCCGGCCAGGGACCGGGCCAGAGGCGTCGCCTCCCGCTCGGACCGGCCCGGTCCCGAAGGTTTCCAGGTGCCCCCCATCACGCTCCGCCCTGCGCCGCGCTCAACACACCGCCGGCCACCCGGGCGATGAGCGCGGGGCGAGCCGCGGGGGGCAGAGCCGACGCCGTGGTGAGCAGGGCCTGGCCGGCGGGCAGAGCCTCGAGCAGAGCGGCGGCGCGGTGGGGGTCGAGCTCGGAGAACACGTCGTCGAGGAGCAGGACCGGCGGCGTGCCGATCCTGTCGGCCACGATGCGGTGGCCGGCAAGGCGTAGGGCCAGGGCCAGGGACCGCTGCTCGCCCTGGGACGCGTAGAGGCGGGCGGACAGGCCCCCCACGCCCAGTTCCAGCTCGTCGCGCTGGGGACCGACGGTGGTCAGGCCCCGACGAAGATCCTCACCTCTCGCCCCCCCCAGCGCCTCGGCGAGCGAACCGCTCCAGCTGCGCTGATAGATCAGCTCCACGCTGCTGCGGCCCCGATGCTGCGCATCGATGGCCAGTCCCCCGTAAGCCTCCGAGGTGAGGGTGGCCAGCGCGGTGGTGAGGCCTTCTCGGGCGGCTACCAGCGCCTCGCCGGCCACCGCCAGCTTGGCGTCCCACACGTCGAGCGTGGCCACCACGTCGGGGCCGGGACGGTCCCGGCCGCCGGCATGCTTCAACAGGGCGTTGCGCTGCTTGAGAATCCGATCGACCTCAGTCTGGGTGGCGTCATGGCGGGGATGGAGCGCCACCAAGAGGTCGTCGAGATACTGGCGGCGCCCGGCCGGGCCAGCCTTGACCAGCGCCAGATCGTCAGGGGCGAACACGGTGACCACCAGGGCACCGAGCAGGTCTCGGGTGCGGCGCAGCGGCTGGCGGTTGAGCTGCACCCGATCCCGGCCCACTCGCCGCAGCTCGGCCTCGATGAGTACCGGCCGCCCTGAGCGTTCTATCTGAGCTCGCACGATGGCCGAGGCCGCGCCGGTGCGAACCATGGCCTCGCTTGGTGCGCCTCGAAACGACCGCAGGGTGGCCAGGTAGCCGACCGCCTCGAGCAGGTTGGTCTTTCCCTCCCCGTTGGCCCCCTCCACCACGGTCAGGCCGTCCGGAGCCAGTTCGAGCTCGGTGGCCGAGTAGCTGCGAAAATCCGTCAGCCACAGGTGTCCCAGATGCATCCCGGCCCGGGCTAGGAGACCCGGACGGGCATCAGGAGATACAGGTAGTCGGCGGCATCGGCGGGGCGCAGAGTAGCGGGCTTGAGGGGATCGAGGATATGGAGAATGACCTCGTCGGTGGCCATGGCGTCGATGCCTTCAATCAGGTAGGTCGGATTGAACGCCACAGTCATCTCCGCCCCCTCGTACTTGGCGTCCACATCCTCGGTGGCCGTCCCCAGGTCGGTGGTGATCACCGTCAGCTCCACCCCGTCGGGCCGAAGGGCCAGGCGCACCGGGGTGGTGGCGTCGCGGGCCAGGAGCTTCACCCGCCGCACGGCGTCACCCAGGGCCTCCCGGGCCACCACCAAGCGGTTGGGGTAGCTCGGGGGGATCAGAGCCCGGTAGTTGGGAAACTCGCCTTCGATCAGGCGGGTGACCAAGGTGGTCACCCCGAGCGAGAACGTGGCGTGGCGGGCGCCCAGGCACAGCGAGACCTCAGCGGTGGCCGAGCCCAACAGGCGCTGGAGCTCGTTGAGGGCCCGGGACGGCACCAGAACCTTCTCGCCTTCGCCCAGGATCCCGATCCCCTCCAGGTCCCGCACGGCCAGGCGATACGAGTCGGTGGCCACCAGACGCAGACCACCGGCCTCGGCAGCCATGAGCACGCCGGTCAGGATGGGCCGCGACTCTTCGTTGGATGCCGCCCTGGTCACCTGGCGGAGAGCTTCGGCCAGACCCTCGGCAGGCAAGGTGACGCTGGCCCCGCTGGCTGGGGGCGTGGGGGGGAACGGTTCGGCTTCGAGGGTGTGCACGCTGAACTGCGAGCGCCCCGAGGTGATCCGAAGGTCCCCGTCGCCGGTCTCCAGGGTCACCGCCCCCGGCTCGAGAGCCCGGACGATCTCGGTGATGAGCCGACCGGGAGCCACCACCACGCCGTCACCGGCGCCACCGGCGCCGCTCACCGTGACCGCCACCTCGATGGTCAGGTCCAGGTCCGTCCCGGTGACCACCAGGCTGTCATCGCCCACCCGGAGACGAAGCCCGGAGACCACCTGCGTACCGCCCCGCGCCGCCACCGCCCGCCCGGCACTGGCCAGGGCATCGACCAGGACATCACGCTCGCAACGAAGCTTCACCGAGTTCCTTCCTTACTTCTGTTCTTCTAGAGAGATTCTTGCAGTAGTAGTAGTAAGGGCTGTGGATTGTGGACAACAGCCCATCGGTGCTGGTCGGAGGGGTCGACGAGGCGCGCCGGGTGTCCCCAGGCAACCACAGGCCTGGCGGGTTACGTCGAGCGGCCTGTGGGCGCGGACCCCACGGTCCCTCGTAATTACATGGGGCCGACACACGAGGTCCCCGGGCCGGTCCACCGGCCGATACGCACCCATGGTCGGCTGGTTGGTGATGAACGAGGACATTTTCCCCCATGGTCACGAGCCTCCCTTGATGGTGTGGATCAGCTCGGTGACATGGTCGTAGGTGGCCTGGCGTTCTTGCATGAGGCCGGTGATCTTCTCCACCGCGTGGATCACCGTGGTGTGGTCGCGCCCGCCGAACTCCCGGGCTATGGCCGGGTAGGAGAAGTCGGTCAGATCCCGGAAGACGTACATGCCGATCTGGCGGGCGTTGACCAGGGGCCGGCGCCGGTTGGTGCCGCAGAGCTCTTCGACACTGAAGCCAAACATCTCCGAGGTGGCGGTCATGATCACCTTGGGGGTGATCTGGCGGGGCCGGCCGGCGGCCAGGATGTCGGAGAGGACCCGCTCGGCGATGGCCCGGGTCATCGGTTCGTGATTCAGGCTGGCAAACGCCGTCACCCGCACCAGGGCCCCCTCGAGCTCGCGGATGTTGTCGGTCACGTTGGTGGCGATCAGCTCGAGCACCTCGTCGGGGATCGCCGCGCTCAGGCGTTCACCCTCCGCCTTCTTGCGCAGGATGGCCAGGCGGGTCTCGAGCTCGGGGGGCTGGACGTCGGTGATCAGGCCCCACTCGAAGCGGCTGCGGAGCCGATCCTCAAGGGTGGCGATGGAGCGGGGGTGGCGGTCCGAGGACAGCACGATCTGGCTGGAGTTGTCGTAGAGCGTGTTGAAGGTGTGGAAGAACTCCTCCTGGAGCCCCTCCTTGCCCTCCATGAATTGGATGTCGTCGACCAACAACACGTCGCAGTCCCGGTAGCGCCGTTTGAACGTGGACTGGTTGTTGGTCCGGATGGCGTCGACGAAGTCGTTCATGAACGTCTCGGTCGACACGTAGCGCAGATACATGCCCGGGAAGTTCTCGATCACGTAGTGACCAATGGCGTGCAGCAGATGGGTCTTGCCCAGGCCCGAGTCGCCATAGACGAACAAGGGGTTGTACGAGCTGGCCGGAGTCTCGGCCACCCGTTGGGCGGCGGCATGGGCGAAGCGGTTGGACGAGCCGATGACGAACGCATCGAAGAGGTAGCGGGGGTTGAGCGACACGGTCTCGCCGCTCCGCCCGTTGGAGCGCGGCCCGGCCGCGGCCCGGGCATAGGCGCTGGCCTGCCCGCTCCCGACCTCGTCAACCTGGTCACTGTCGTCGCCGCCGTTGCTGTTGCCGCTTCCGTTGGAGTGCATCGGATGGGGGCCGTAGCGGTGGAGGGACTCGGCCTCGTCGTGTTGATGGACACTGGCCGGGCGTACCACCAGTCGTATCCCCATGGTATGGCCGGCGGCGTCGCTCACACTGGAGGCCACCACCGCTTTGTAGCGCTCCTCCACCCGGTCCCGGACCGGCCCACTCGGCGCAGAGAGCACCAGCACCGTGCCAGAGATCTCCACGGGCAGAAGCTCGGCCAGCCATGTCCGCCATGTGGCCTCCGACACCTGGCCCCGGAGATGCTCCGATGTCGCTCTCCACAGTGAGCCGGGGTCGCTCATTTGCTGGTCGTCACGTCGTTAGCCGCCTCTATCCACAGGGTGATCCACACGGTGTGGAGAACACGGCCGAGACAACCGGCCCGCCACAGCGGCCCGGTCATCGACAGGGAAGGAGCCGGATCTCCTGCGTCAGCCGTATCGACCCGGCGCAGTCCCGAGAAGCTAGCACCGCCGCGCAGGGCCGCGTGGCGCCGGTGGCTCCGGCATCATGGGGCATGGCCACCCGGCGGCGGGACGCTGCGCCCGACGATCCCTTCGCTGACATCGGTTGCGACGAGGTCATTCCCATCGGTGCCGGCGGCTCCAGCCTGGTCTACCGGGCCCGCCAGCCGGCGTTCGATCGCCTGATCGCCCTCAAGGTGCTCTCCACCCCGCTCGCCGACGAGCGGGCCCGGCGCCGCTTCGAGCGGGAGCTGGCTCTGGCCGGCCACCTGACCGGCCATCCCAACGTGGTTACGGTGTTTGCCAGCGGATTCCTGGGCGACGGCCGGGCCTATGTGGAGATGGAGTACTGCCCGGGAGGTTCGTTGGCCGACCTGGTGGCCGCCCAGGGCCCCCGACCCGTGCGCGACGTGGTGGCCATCGGGGTGAAGATGGCCGGCGTCTTGGAGCTGGCCCGGGTGGCGGGCATCGTGCATCGCGACATCAAGCCCGCCAACGTGCTGGTGACCCGCTTCGGCGAACCCGCCCTGGCCGACTTCGGCATCGCCATCGTGGCCGGTGAGATGACCGGGACCACCCAGGCCCTCACCCCCATCCACGCCGCCCCCGAGGTCCTCGACGCTCGGGGGGCGGGAACGGCGGCCGACCAGTGGTCACTCGGCTCCACCCTCCACACCCTCTTGGCGGGCCGAGCCCCCTTCGCCACTGCCGACGATGAGGGCCTGCTCAGCGGGATGCTGCGGATCCTCAACGATCCCGTTCCGTCCATCGCCCGCGCCGACGTCCCCGACACCTTGCGGTCGGTCCTGGCCCGGGCCATGGCCAAGGATCCGGGGCAGCGCTGGCCCGGGCCCCTCGAGCTGGGCCAGGCCCTCCAGGAGGTGGAGCGCCGCCAGGGTTGGCCGGTCACCACACTGCCCGTGGACGAGGTCTTCGAAACCCGCTATCGCGGTCCCGACCCCTCAGCCATCGCGGCCAGCCCGGGCCACCTGGATCCTCTGACCACCCCCAGGGCCGCGTCGTCGCCCCGAGGAGGCACCATCTGGCCGCAGTCGGGTCAGGGGCCGGGTCAGGGGCCGGGGATTGGCGGCGCGACCGTGGACTGGGACCGCCGCCTTGCGGTCCGGCCGGCGAGCTCGAGCGGTTCGGCACCCGGCCAGGAGGTCCACGGCCTGGCTGGCGACCACGACCGGGGCCAGCCCGACGGGCCGGCTCTCGTTCATCCCGGCCCGGGTGGGGTTGTCGCCGAGCCTGCCGGGGGGCGCCCCGTAACCGCGGGCACCGGGCCGCCCATGGCCGGTGCTCCGGGGGAGGTTACCCAGCACTTCCCGCGAGCCCGGCGCGCTCCTCGGGCCGACACCGAGCTACGTCCCCCCGAGCAGCGAACCCGCCACCGGATCTGGGCCGCCGCCGCGGCCGCCACCTTGGTGGTGGTCGGGGTGGTGGTCGCCTCCATTTTGGCTACCCGTTCGTCCAATCGACCGCGATCATCCACCCGACCCGTCATTCCACCCAGCAATCCACTTCCGGCCCGGCTGGCGCCGGTTGACCTCCACGTGATCAGCGAGCAGCCGACGTCGGTGACCCTGCAGTGGAAGGACCCGAGCGACGGGATCTACCAGTACGTGGTCCAGGTCATCGATGTCACGAACCCGCGAACGACCAACAGCGCCACGCAGACCGTGGTGACCGGCCTCGACCCGACGAGGGGCTACTGCTTCACCGTGGGCGCCGTGTACGACCCGGCCAGCCAACCGGCCTACGCCCCGGTGCCGGCGTGCATCCGGGGAGCGACGGCCTCCCAGCCCGCTCCAGGGGCCCCGGGCGTTCTACCCCGCCAGCGTTCTCCCGGGTCGGGGTCGCCACCGGCATAGGACGGCTCCGTCCATCGTTCCCTGGGTAGTAATCGTCACCGTACGACGATTACTACCCAGAGTCGGGTCGCCGGGGGGTTCGGGGCCCGGACGGGCGGCCCGACGTCCCGGCGCTGGCCCGAGGGCCGCTGCTGGCCCGAGGGCCGCCGGTGGCCAGATACCGCAGCCGGCGGCCCGGGGGAAGGGCGTGGCGCAGAGCGCTGACGGCGGCATCGCTCAACTCCCAGGCCCGAGTGGGCGTATCGCCCACGCCGCCCCCGCCCCCGCCGCCCCCGCCCACACCCACGCCGCCCACACCCACACCCCCGACCCCGCCGTAGACACAGTGATCGACCAGAACCCCGAGCTCGTCCACTGCCGTGCGGCCACCCCCGGCCGCCCGCCCCGCCTGCTCGGTTACCTCCGTCGGGGTCAGGGTGGCCACCGCAGGATGGAACGGGGCCATGGCGTCGAGCACCTCGGCCCACGCCCCGATGATGCGTTGGCTCGGGGAACGTCGAGGGTCACGCCGGCGGCCCCGGCGCCGGCGGCGGGCCAGGATTCGACCCGCTGCCAAGGCGGAGACAACCACCACCAGGCCGCCCGGCCCGGCCAGCAACCACACCACCAGCGACGACCCCCGATGGGCGCTCGAGCCAGGCCCCGGGCCGGCGCCCCGGCGGCCGTTGGGAGTGGTCGAAGGCGTCGGGTCCGACACCGTGCCGCGCACCGCATTGAGACCGGTGTCCGCCTTGTTGATGGTCGCCGGCGGGGTTGATCCGCCCTTGGGGGAGCCCGTCGACGACGTGGTCGGGACCGGGTTGAACCGCACCCAGCCCACCCCGGCCAGGTCGACCTCGGGCCACATGGTGGCGTCGGAGCCGTGGACGATGGTGCGGTGGCCGGCCTGGTTCACCGCTCCGGGGGAGAATCCCACGGCCAGCCGGGTCGGCAGGCCCGCGACGCGGGCCATGAGGACGAACGCGGTGGCGAACTGCTCGTCGCCTCCCTGCTTGGCGGTGACGAACTGCTCGAGTCGCCCGCAGCTCGACCCCGGAATGGCCGCCGGGTCGTAGCTGAACGCTCCACTTCGGGCCAGGGTCCCTTCGATGGCCGCGGCCTGCTGGTCGGGGCGATCGCGGCCCGAGACGGCCCGGGTGGCCATCTGGGCCAGCGGGGCCGGAAAGCAGGCCGGGACCCTGGTCAAGGTGGCGTTGGCCGAGCTCACCGTCACCCCGGCGCGATCGAGGGCCGAGCGGCTTGGCGCCGGAAGCCGGCCGGAGACGGTAAAGGTCCGGTTCCGGGCGGACCCACGGGCGATGAGTACCGCCGAATCCGGGTCGTAGGCCAGATCGGCAGGGTGGACACCGGTCGGGACCCCGACGGTGGGGACCCATGGCCCGCTGAGCCCACTGACCCGGACCACGGCGGTGGTCGATGCCCCGAGCTGGGCTGAATCGATGCCGGCGGGGACATTGAGCACCGTACCGACGCGCCGGGCCCGGGCATCGGTGGTCCACGCCGCGCCGTCGAAGACGTCGAGGCTGACCAGGCGCCAGTACGCGGGGCTGTCGAGCCAGGCCTGGTCGACCGTGGCCGAGAACATCTCCGTCCCCGGCGTCGACGCCCGCTGCGGTACCAGGTCGAGGGGGTTGGGCGTCGAGCCCAGGTCGAGGGGGGGATTGAGGGTGGAGCGCAGGTCGAGCGGAGCACGGCTGGTGGCCAGTGGCCAGTTGCTGCCCACGAACAGCGCACCGGTGACGACGACCGCACCGGTGACGATTCCGGCCGCTCGGCGCGCCGGGGGAACCCAGGCCAACCCGGCATCGGAGGGTCGGGACACGACCAGCAGGTACACCCCGGCGGCGACGGTGGGCGCCGCGCTCACCGCCGCCGCCGACCCCGGCCCGTGAACCCCCAGAGCGAGGGCCACGACCAGGACCGCACCGGCGGGGAGGAGGGCGCTCAACCCGGGACGGGCCTGGCTGGCGGCGATGGTGGCGATGGCAACGGCCAGCGCGATCACGCCGGCCAGGACAGGGAGGCGGTCCGCGCTGGGAGGCACGGGAACGCTGGTGGTGACGATCTTGCTCCACCCTCCGAAGATGCCCCCCACGCCCCGGGTGATCGCCGTCGTGACTCCGCCCACGGCCGGGCGGGCGGCCAGGGCGTCGACGACGATGGGCGCGGCCAGGGTGGCGACGGCGACGGCTACCGCCGCGGTGACCGGGCGTCGGATGTCCCGCGCCGTGGCCAGCCGGGGTCGAGAACCGGGGGGCGGGCGGGCGGCCAGCCACGCCGGACCGGGTTCGGTGCTGGGGCCAGGGTCGTCCCGGCTCCCGGCGAAGCCCCCGCCCGGCCCGCTCAACCCGCCCGATGCCGGATCGGTGAGCGCCCGGCGAGCCACCAATCCCCCGGTGAGGCCCACCACGGTGGCCATGATCAGCGGCCCGAAGAGCACTGCGAATCCGAAGACCCGCCCGAAGGCCACCCCGGCGGCGACCACCACCCCGACGGCGGTGGCGATGGGCACGAGGCGCCCCGAAGTGACTCGGGCCGCCATCTGACGCCGGGGGCGACGGCCAGGCTCGGGGCCGGTGCCGGCGGGGGCCCGCTGGGGGCTGGTGGCCGGCGCCGGCGGGTCGGTGATGGTCATCGGCGGGGACCTGCCTGCCACATGGCCAGCACCGCCGGCGCTCCTTCGCCCTGGCAGACCTCGAGGGTTCCCACCCGGTGGGACGCTGTGGACGTCGACCCCACCAAGAGTGCGCTGACCCGGCGGTACCGACCGCTCAGGGCGTCGAGCTCGCGCACCTCGGGGCCCAGGCGCTCTCCGCTCACCAGCACCGCGCTCGACCCACCGGATTCGCTGGCCAGGCCGGCCACCGACGCGGCCAGGCCTCCGGTCTCCGTCAGCTCGACACCGGCCAGCAGGTCGAGTACGTCCCGGGCCCCGGTGGGGACGAAACCGCTGACCGCGGCGCTCACCGAGTCCAGGCGCACCGGCGCGCCACTGCGCAGGGCCGCTTCCACCAGCGACGATGCCGTCTCCACCGCCTCCTCGAACCACGCGTCCTCGCCGTAGCTGGCCCGGCGGTCATCGAGAAGGACCATCACCTGGGGCCGGTTGGTGTCGACGTGCTTTTTGACCATCAAGGTCCCGGTGCGAGCCGTGGTCCGCCAGTGGACCATGCGGAGGTCGTCGCCCACCACATAGGGCCGAAGGCCTTGAAAGGCGATGGTGCCCTCGGGCGCCCATTGGTCCATGGGGCCGTCCATCTCCAAGGTGGTGCCGGCCCGATTGGGAGGAACCCGGTGGCTTCGGGGGTGGACCCACAACGTGGCGCCGGCCCCGAAGCGGCGGCGTCGGGCGATGAGGCCGAACGGGTCCGTCTGGGCCAGGGTGAGAGGACCGACGCGGTAGATGCCCCGTCTGGTGGTGGGGAGGCGATAGGTGGAGGTGTGCCGGGCTCCGGGGCGCAGCGGGGGGAGCTCCAGGGTCACCGGGCGCGACCCGGCCCGGTCCTCGAGGACCAGACGGGGGGCCCGGCGCCTCCCGGTGTTGGTGATCTCCACCAGGCCGAGGGCGGCATCGGCCCTGCGGACCCGGGTCGGCTCCACCTGGCGGCGCACGGCGAGGTTCGGCGGGCGCAGCACCCAGCCCAGCGCCCCGGCCACCAGGCCCAGGAGCACGACGCCGGCGATGACCAGTTCCGGGTAGCCGAGGAGCACTCCGAGGGCGTAGGCGACGATGCCGCCGATGAGCGCTGAGCCGCCCGCGGGCGTCGGCCGCATCGTCGCCCTCAGGTGGCGACGGTAGGGACGGGAGTGCTCCGGATGATCTCGTCGATCAGCTTGCTCGCCGTGATGTCGGACACAGCGGCCTGCGACCCGAGCACCAGGCGGTGGCCCAGGGTTGCCTGGGCCAGGGCCTTGACGTCGTCGGCGGTGGCGTAGAAGCGCCCGGCCATGGCCGCCCGGGCCCGAGCGGCGCGCATCAGCGCCAGGCTGGCCCGAGGGCTGGCCCCGAGTCGGACCTCGCGCCGGGTCCGGGTGCTGGCCACGATGGCCACGATGTAGTCCTGGAGCACCGGAGCCACCTCGACCGTGCTCACCGCCTCGATCATGCGCCTGACGTCGCCGGCCGAAACCACCGCACGGAGCCGGGCAATGCCATGCTCGGCGCCATCGTCGCCCAGGATCTGGGCCTCGGTGCCGGCGTCGGGGTAGCCCATCGACACCCGGATGAGGAACCGGTCGAGTTGGGCTTCGGGCAGTCGGTAGGTTCCGTCCATCTCGATGGGGTTCTGGGTGGCCACCACCAGGAACGGGCGGGGCACACCGTGGGTCACGGCCTCGACGGTGATACGCCGTTCCTCCATCACCTCGAGCAGGGCCGACTGGGTCTTCGGTGATGCCCGATTGATCTCGTCGGCCAGAACCACGTTGGCGAAGACCGGGCCCTGATGAAACACGAAGGTGCCGTCATGAGCGTGGTAGATCGTCGCCCCGGTGACGTCGGAGGGCAGCAGGTCGGGCGTGAACTGGATCCGGTTGGTGGACGCATCGATGGATGCGGCCAGGGCCCGGGCCAGGGACGTCTTGCCCACGCCGGGGACATCCTCGATCAACACGTGGCCCTCCGCCAGCATGGCGATGACGGCCAGGGCCACCGCGTCGGGCTTGCCCCGGATCACCTTCTCGATGTTTCGGGCCACCAGTTCGGCCCCCTGGGCCACCCAGGTCAGCTCGGAGGCAGTGGCGCCCGAAGGGGGGTCGCTCGGAGACGATGTCATGGTCGATCCAAGGTTCGGGGTCCGAGGCTCAGGGGAGTCTCAGGACGACGAGGTCCTGGTTGTTGGACATGGCGCCTTCCTCGATGGCGTCGATGTGGAAGGCGTCGGCCCAGTGGGTCTGGATCCACGCCGGGTCATGGCAGGTGAGCCCGAAGCTGGCGGTCACCCCGGTGAGAGCATGGGTCCGGTCGTTGTCGAAGAATTCGTACTCGTGGTAGATCATGCCCTGGCCCCGCAGGTCGTCATGGGTGACGCCCAGCCACCACTGCTCGGCGCGGGGGTAGGCCTGGTACTCATCGAGGAAGGCATGGCCGTTGGTGGTGAGCAGGGCCACGCCACCGGGGCGCAGGATCCGGCGCAGATCCGCGAGGTAGCTCATCTGCAGCTCGTGCGGCAGGTGGGTCCACAGCGACCAGCTGTAGACGGCGTCGAAGCTGTCATCGGCAAAGGGCAGCGGCGGCCGGCTCTGGTTGAGCACCACCGTCATCGAGGGGAAGTTCTCCCGCATGTAGTCGATGGCGCTGTGGTCAACATCGCTGACGGTGAAGGATCTGAAGGTCCCCTCGAAGTGCATGGCGATGCGACCCGGCCCGCAGGCCAGATCCAACACGTCGAGTGATCCCAGGTCTCGGCCCGTAGCCTGCTGCAGCCGGGGCACGAGATCGTCGTGGCAACGCTTCCCGCTGTCGAAGAAGTAGTCGGCCCGCCATGCCGCCACCCGACGACGGTTGTTGAATGCCGGCACGGGACCTTGCCACCCCGATCGCCGGCGAAAACGGGCGAGGTACACCGGATCCCAGAGCGGCGCGCTCGACACCACCGCTCGCTTCGCCATCTCGCGTCCCGTGGCCCTCGACCATCGCCTGGCCCGCACCGCCAGATCACCGACCGTCCCCGCGGATCGGTCGGCGCGGTGCACTCCATCACTGTAGGAGGGGGAGGGGGAATGGCGTAGCCCGCCGCCACCCACGCTCGGTCTGACGCTCAGACCCAGAAGTTGTGGATGCAGGCGCTGCCACCGGGTTGGTTGCCGTTCGTGAACAGCTGGTAGTAGCTCGTGCGGTTTCCCTGGTAGGGCTGGCTGACCAGCGCCTCGCACAGTTCTGTGGCCCCCGGCGGCGCCGCCTGGGCGCTGGTCCAGACGTAGGAATGGAGGTTCTGGGCGCTCAGGTTGGGGGTGGCATACCACGCTCCGGGGGGCTGGGAGGCCTGGCCCTGCACGTAATAGAACTGGGTGCCGCTGCTGGCATAGGCCGGCGTGGTGGTGCCGTAGGCGGCGTAGAGCACCACGGAGCCGGCGCCGGCGGGCGACGAGGTGGGCCACGCGAACGACGCCGAACCGAGCGAGCGGACCGCCACCTTCTGGCCGCAGGGATCCGGCCAGACGAACTGGTTGCCCTTGTCGGTCGACTCACAGAGGAAGGGGGTGCTCCGCACGTAGGGAGTGGCCCCACCGGTCCCGGTGGCCGACTTTCCCGATCCGCTGGTCAGCGTCACGGTCACGTTGTAGTTGGTGGCGCTCAGCCCGCCGAACACCGCGGTCGTTCCGCTGACAGTCCCCCTGACGCCGTTGGCGGTGGCGCTGTAGGTGAAGGGATTCCTCGCAGCGTTGGAGCTCTGGGCGGTCCAGCGCACCGTCAGTTCCCCGGCGTTGGTGGGGGTGATGGTGATGCCGAAACCCACAGGGTCGTTGTAGGTGGTTGCCCCCCCGGTGCCGGCCGGACCCTGACCACCGTTGTCGTTGACCGCCTGCACGCTCGCCGTGACCGCGGTGTTGGCCGCCAGGCCGGGGACGGTCGCCGACGTGAGGGTCTTCCCGGCGGTCACCGATTGGCCCCCGGCACTGATCACGTAGTGGTTGATCGGGGTGCTGAACGGGCCTAGGTCGCTCACCGCCGACCACGTGACCTTCACGCTGTCTTGGGCCCCGGTGACGGCCACCCCGGTGACGGCACCCGGCAGGTCCCTGGTGGTGCGGGCGCACATGGTGGCCGCTCCGGTGTTGGCCGACAGCGGGCTGCTCCCCGCGCTGTTGGTGGCCTGTACCTGGGCGCAGTAGGTGGTGTCACCCTTGAGCCCGGCCACTCGGGCGGTGAGCGTCGTTCCGTCCCCGGTGGTGCTCGGGTGCCGGTCCGTGGCGTCCGCCGAGGAGGTCACCAGAACGCTGAAGCTGGTGATCGGGCCGGACCCGGCGCTCGCCGGCGCCGACCAGTTGACCGTCATGGACGCCCCCGTGGCGGTGACGTTGTCGACGGTGGGGGTACCAGGCGCGCTGGGCTGGGTCTTGGGAGGAGAGCCGGCCCCCGGTGGCCTGGTGGGCCCGGGCGGAGCGGGGACGGGCAGGGATGGCGGCACCGCCGTCGGCGGCGGCGGGACCGACGCCGGCAGACCCGACCCGTCCCCCGCGCCGGACCCGGAGCCCCCCGCCTGGGGCCCCCCGGGGGCGGCAAGGGGTGGTTGTGGCCCGGGGGTGACGCCACTGGCCTGGGGGGCAGGGCTGGGGGGCGGAGGGGGGGCCAGGGCCGAGGCTGGCCCCGGCGCGGCCGGGGCCGGGATGTACTTGGTCACCGGCGTGACCTGGCCGTCGGTGTTGACGACCACGGCCTGCGGAGAATCCTGGTTGTTGACGAAGACCAGGTTGTCCTTGGTGACCAGTTGGTCCGAGCCCGGAGGCACGTTGACCGTGGTGCCGGGGCCCAACGGGTCGAGGTTGACCGACTGCAGGGAATGGGAGGCGGCGTCGAGCAGGTAGGCGATCTCTCCGTTGAGGGCGATCTGCCCGGCATTGCGGTACTCGGGGGAACTGGTCGACGCCAGCGACGGCTGGCGGGTGTTGATGTCGAGGAGCTGGTCAGCCTGGACGATGGCGATGTGATTGCTGACCGTCGACGAGCCGATCAGGGGGGTGGCCGCGGCGGCCACCTGGGGCAGCTGCAGGGCGGCGATCGAGGGGTTGGTCAAGGAGATGGCCTGGCCACCCTGGGGATCGACCGCCCATACGCCGTTGGCTGTGGCCGCCACCTGGAGCTGGTCGCCCGCCTGGCCCAGAGGATGATCAGAGATGGCGCCGTCGCCGGCCCGAACCTCCTTGATCATGCCCTGGGCCGGGATCGGGACCCAAAGGTTGCCGGACCGATCGACGGTGGCGGCGCCGGTGGGGGCACCCAGGGGGATCTGGGGCCCCGAGGGGTTCATGCTCGTCGGGTTCAGCGGTTGGAGGATGCCCGACGAGCGGTCCAGGACCCAGGTGACGGCGCCCGAGGTCAGCACCTGGGTGGCCGAAGGCCGCCCCGCCAGTTGGCGGGTGGCGGTCACGGTGAGCCCGGCCGAACCAATGAGCGCCAGCTGGCCGGTCTTGGAGTCGAGCACATAGGCCCCGTCAGGGCGTTGCACGACGGTGAAGGGGTCGCCTGGATGCGACACCGGCACGGCGCCATCGACCTTGCCGCTGTAGCCGTTGACATGCGAGGCGCTCCCGTTGGCCACGTTGCCCAGCCACACATCGCCCGACAGCAGCTTGAGGGCACTGGCCTGCTCGCGCGATCCGGTGACGGCCAGAACCGTCACCACGCCCAGTAGGGCGGCCAGGGCACCGGCTATGGCCGCCCGCTTGGTTGCGTTACGCCGTACCGCCACCGTCGCTCCTGTCGAAAGGGCGCTCGTGACCGCACCGTGCGGTCCGGACCAGCTCACCCGAGGTTGTCGACATCACAGTAGGACCACGCTGTGTCATGTGCGCCAGTCACCGTCGACGACGGGGCGCGAAGCCGCTCAGCGGGCCATGTTCTGGGAGATGGCGCGCAGCGCGGTAACGCTCGGGACGAAGAGGTACTCGCCTCCCCTCATCACCACGAAGACCCGCGGCGGCGCCAGAAAGAACGGCCGCTCGCCCTGGATGGTCATCTTTCCGGTCTTCGAGCTCAACGGATCGCCAAGCAGGTAGTCGCGGTCGGCGCCGAGACCGAAGATGTTGCCGTCGCTCAGCCAAGGGGTCTGCACCCCCTCGAACTGACGGACAATGCTCGCCTGGAAAGTGACGAACACCAGGCCCCGCGCCTCGTCGTCGTCGTCTTCGACGCCATCGGGCAGGGATGGGCCATAGGGCATCCCCCGGCGGATCATCCGCTGGCGCATGCTGCGATTGCCCTCGAAGCCGAGTCCGTCGCGCGGGTTGGACCGGCGGACGTTGGGAACCAAGCGGGCACCGGGACCCGTCGAGGTCGGAGGAGTATCGAAAGTCGTTCGCCCCTGGCGCCGCGGGGTCAAAGTCCGGGTCGGGCCCATCGGGGTGGGTCTCGAGCGGCGTTCCGTTCCCCCACCGCCCGACGACCTTGGCGGCCAGCCGGCGGCCGTCGCCACCGGGATAGAGCCGGGCGCCTTCGCTCATGGCGCGTCGGAACAGGGCGACATCTTGGTGCAGCTTTCGCCACACCATGTAGGTGCCGTTGTCTCCGAAGGGGGCAGCCGGTCCGGGTGGCAGTCGCTTCTGGTCATCGACGCGGGTGTCCTCGTCGGGGTGACCAAGGATGAACTCGCCGCGCGCCAACGCCCGCCACCGCCCGTCCTTCAGTGGCACCCCGCCCCCTCGGGTCCGCCCCTCCGTCGCACCCTCGATCGCCGGTTGGGCCATCCCGTCGGCGAAGCCGAAGTGCTCGCGCGCCCCGTGGAGGAGAGCGGCGTGCTCCTCGATGAGGATTGCCGCCCCCCCCCGGTGCCCTCCACGCCGGCTCGCAGCCGATCCATCGCCTCGTCGAGTTGCCCTGCGGTCCGGGAGTTGATGGTGACCAGGACATGGGCCGAGCCGGTGCCGAAGCCGGCTTCCCAATGCTGCGGGGCACTTAGCCCGACATCGCCCAGGAGCTCGGCCCGGGCCGCCATGCCGTCTCGAAACTCGGGCGCGAACGTCTCCGTCACCTGGTCCGGGACCCCCAGGGCGACCAGGCCTGATGCGGTGAGGGCGATGTTGAACGTCGTCTCCGGTTTTCCGGCCGTCCATGGGGTGCCGCTTGTCCAAGGCCCGTCTCACATCGGCGACGGGGGCGGCACCGTAGGCGGCAAATGCCAGCCCCGTGTCGATCTGGTGTGTTGCAGGTAGGTCTTCAGGGCGGGGCCCGACGCTGGTTGCGGGCAGCCCACGCAGCGTCCCCACAGCTCGGGCGCTTCGGGTGCGAGTTGTTCACAGAGCTCGTCAAGGTAGCTGTCGAGGTCACCATCGAAGTTGCTGGTGAACAGCAGGTACGCAAGATCGAGATGGTCGGGCCTCGGCTGGGCGCGATGTTGCGGCAGGTCGGCAACGACGATCCAGCGAGCGAAGTGGGTCCGCCCCGATCGACACAGCGGACTTTGCCGTTGGTCCATACCCGCAAGGGTGCTTCGCAAGGAACCCCCCTCACCGGGCCGGACGGGGGTGAGGATCATCAGAAAATAGGCTTGGCCGGAGATGTTGGTCGAGGCCATGTTCAGACCAGATGCTGTGCGTCTTGGAGAAACTTTGCCCACGAGGCGCCAAACTGCTCGGGATCGAGGTCCTTGGCCTTCGAGGTCAGGGCGTCGAGCTTGGGCTCGAGAGCCAGGGCCGAGCGGGTCATCGTGACGGTGGCCTCAGGATATGCACAGTAGTAATGGCTGGTATTGACCTCATGTTCCCGAAAAAAGGCTTTGAATCCATGGCCCGGCAATGGTTTGGGGAAACCCAGGGAGCTGGACCAGAAGAAGTTCATGCCCCGGGTCAGGATTCGGACGGAGGCGTCGACGTAGATATCCCAGCTCCCGTTGAAGTGTACTTCGAAGAGCATATGGTGGAGTCGCAGCTTGTGTAGGCGCTGGGGTGGGCCGTTGTAGGGGATGTGCTTGTAGAGCGTCCAGCTTCCATACGAGATGAACGACAGGGTGTCCATGTCGCCCAGCATGCGCGGAAACTTGCGGGTAAGGAAGAACATCACCGGCATGGCGAATCGCCCCCACCACCTCTGAACCGTGAAGAGGGTTATGGAGGTGGTGCGCCCGTTGACATTGCTGGGCGGGGCATCAACGCCGAGCAGCGGGCCGCTCATGCCGGCTTGTCCAGTTCGTTGATGATGAGTGGAAACCAGTCCTTGTCGGCGTTCTTGCCGACAAAGACATCCAGGTGGCCGTATCCCGGCACCACGTGGAGCGTATGGTGCCCCGGCGCGATCCGTTCGAAGTATTCGAAGGTCCTGCGTTGACTTTCGGGCAGGAAGCAGTTGTTGAGCCCGCCGGTGATGAAGGAGAAACGGGCATCGCTCTTCGGCTCCTGGTCGACGAAGCTTTCGGGTAGCTCGGGGCGGCCGTCCACGCTGAGGAGGTGGCCGGCATCGACGCACTTGGCGATCTGGCGGAAGAAGGTGAGGGGAGCGGCACCAAATTCTCCCTTGGTCCATTCGTGGGTCTCGGCACTGAGCTGCTCGTGGGTCCAAAGCGTCGGGTCGCCAGCGCCGAACATGAAGCTTGCCACCTTGCACACGCCGTTGTGGCAGTGCCGTCGCGACAGCTTGGCGTACGCCGTCATGGCCTTTGGGAGCGTCCACGGCGCACCGCGCAATCCCCACTGGGGATCCATGTAGCCGAGGACGTGGGAGATGGCCGGCAGGACGTACTTGAGCTTGAGCCCCGAGTTCGTCGATACCACCGGGTGCAACGACACGGCGCTGGAGATGACCGTTCGCACGCCGGGCATCAGACCGGCGCACGTCGACATCATGAAGCTCGTCGATCCCTGGCAGTGGGCGATCACCTGGATATCGCGCCCCCCACTGTGCTCCATGACCGTCCTGACGGCCAGGGGATGGTCGAGCACGGCCGCCTGGTCGAGCGTCCAGGTGTTGTTGGGCACGTCCATGCTGGCCCGCCAGGTCTCCATCCACACGTCGTAGCCGACGTCGATGAGGGCGTCGACGAGCGTCACCGGCAAGGGTGGGCGCCAGATCTGGGCCCGGGTGCCGACGCCATGGACAAGCATGACCGGCCCCTTGGTCGGAGCACTGGGGCCCCGGACGTGGATGACGTTGCACTCGACGCCGTCGGCGGTAACGAACGGAATTCGCTCTTCGCTGTAGTGGTCCGACATCCCTGATCCTCCGGATCTCTCGGTGCTCAGGTGGCCTGGCCCCCCGGCCTGATGACCTCCCAGATACTCTTCTCGGATTGCTTCTTCCTCGTTCTTCTTGGTCGCGGCATCCGTTCAGTCCGGTGGCGGGTCCACGCTCGAAGCGCTACCCCGGGCCAGGGTCGATGATGACGTTTGGGCCACGGGGGGTGCGGTGGGTTTGGGAGGGGTCATCGGAGAACCCGACGGCCGGGGCTTGCCGGCATTGGCAATGATCACGCCCAGTGCTTTTTGTCGTTCGGTGACCAGGCGGGCAGCGGCCGCCGAGAGGTTTCGCCACACGTCGTCATCGGGGCGCAGGAGACCGGAGAGTCGTTGGTAGAAGGGCCCTTGCTCGTCGGGGAGCCCGTCGTCGAGCCTGACCCGATAGGCCGAGGCGTCGGCCGCCTGGTTGTAGAGCCGGACGCAAGCCACCTCCCCGTGCTCGTCGATGAGCACGACATTGGCTCCGTGCAGGGGCTCCACCTGGAGGGTGTCGACCACCCATCCACCGGTGTTGAACACCCGGACGGGATTGGCCAGTCCGGGTATGGCCCGGGCGTCCACGAACGGCTTGTGGGTGTGGCCGAAGACGAACTTCACCTGACGGGGCAGGGTGCCGTCCCGTTGCGGAGACTCGGCGGCCACCTGTTTGATCAACGGACCACTCAGGTAGGCCACCAAGCCCGCCTGGGCGCCCGGGCTCAGGGCGAACGTCGGCGCTTTTCGCTCGCTGGCCGCCACCCGGGTGGCGATCACCTTGAGCACCTTGTCGAGAGCAGGGCGGATCAGCCAGCGAGAGCAGGCCAAAAGTCCCTTCTTGGTGGACCTCGCGGTGATGGAGGCGGCCAGGTTCCCGGCTAGCTGCTCGATAGCCGCGTCGGACTGCAACATGTCGTAGATGAGGCCCACGTCTTCGCCCACATCACCCGAACGGCCGAGCGTCGACCAGAAGAAGTCGATCCAGGCGAAGTTCTCGGCCTCCAGGTCCCACACTTCGACGGGTAGCGGGCGATCGGGAAAGATCGCGGTCTTCAAGCTCGACATGAGCTGGTAGATCGACTCCACGAAGTGGCCGTGGTGGAACACGATCGATGTCTGGCCATCCTCGGAGCGAATGCCCATGTTGGGATAGGACACCCGAACTTTGATCTCCGAACGGTGCGGCCTCCGGCGGGCCAACTCTTCGAGCACCTCGGAGTACACCGCCCGCTTATCTTCCTGGAAGTACAGCTTGGTGGCGTGCCAGGGGATCGGGAGGGGTTTGTCCGGACCGATTTCGTGGAGGAGTTTGGCGTACTGCAGCTCGCGGGCCGTCTCCCAGAGGTGATGATCGTGGTTGCCGGGCTGGTAGAGAATGGTCTCGTCGAAGAGAGCCTCGCCGTTCGCCGGGAAGATCCGATCGAGGAACAGCTCGAAGACCATCAGGGCCACGTTGTCGCTGGCCAGTGCCAGCTCCAAGACGTCGCCGTTGAGGATCAGGGTGGGCTTTGGATCCTTGTCCTCGTTGGCACCGATCAGAGCGGCCAGACCAGCCACCAAGGCGTCGAGGACGGGACTGGCATTGGCGGTGTCGACGATGACGTCGCCGCTCACCAGGTTGCTCAGGATGCTGTTCTCGGCCCCAAAATGAAGGTCGGAAAGGCAGACGTAGCGGACGTCAGGCATGGCCTACTCCTCCGTTTTTGGTGCGCCCGGGCAGACGAGGTTGGAAGACCTCCCATAGCTGTCCCATGAACATGGCCCCGAATGCGGTAAAAGCCTTCAGACGCCCGGCCAGACCGGGCCCGGAGACTCGAAGGGATGTGAGTTGGCGACCGAAGTCCAGGGGGAGGATGTGCACGATGCCGGCACCGATGAGCGGCGCCGAATCATCGTCGCCTACTTCGACGTGTCCGGCCAGGATCTTGGTGTACAGCGTGGTCGTCTCCTTCCAGGCATCGGTGAACCTCGAAACGGCGGCCGCCGGATGCTTGATGTCCTTGAACCCGGTGAGCGTGAGCGGGTTGCCTGCCGCGTCGGCGAACCACAGCCGGTACAACATGTGGCGGGCGGGCTCTTCGTTTTGAACACCGGCGTCGACGAAGAGGTTGAAGACGCCCCGCTCCACCGGGAGGCGTCCACCGAGGACGTCGCTTTCGACGTAGCCCACCGCGGGGGCGAGGTGGTTCGGGTCGTTGATGAAGGCGAAGGTGTCCTCGGTGCCGATGGTGAGGTGGAACATCACGCCCGACTCCGAGGTCCGACCCCGAGCGAAGCCCTGTTCGAAATTGACCTCGTCGAAGGTGAAAAATCCCTTCATCTCCTCGGTGAACTGGAGATGGTACCTGGACTGGTTGGCGGTGGTCACCGGGCTACCTCGGCGGTCGAAAGGATCCCATCGGCGACGTGGTCGGCGAACGCGGCGATGGTGAAGGACGGGTTCGGACCAACAGGTCCGGGCATGGCCGCGCCGTCGACCACGTAAAGACCCGGGTAATGGAACACCTCACCCCCCGAGTCAATCACCCCCGCCTGGTCGCTACTGGCCATCGGCGCACCTCCAAGCGCGTGCACGGTGATGACCCGCTTGAACAACCACAGCGGGGTGTTGGCCAGCCTTCCTTCGAGGGCGGAGGCAATGGCGCTCATCGTGGTCTCGACCCGGTCGAAGTATGACTCGGACGTTCGGGCATCCCAGTCGACGTCGAGCCCGCCGCGGCGCAGTCGCATCACCCCGTCGGGAACGTCGCGGCCCATGGCCAACATGGGAAGGGCACTGGAGGAAACCAGTCCTCCTCCCAGGAGCTTGGAGACGTGGCCGCTGATGTTGCGGCGCGGGTTGCCGCTCAGGTCGGCCATGACCCGGCGGGCCGCAAAGGCGGCCGCCCGACCAACCAGGCCCAGGGCCCCCGCCGATTCCGCCACCCAGGCCAGAAACGCCGGCGCACCGCCGTCTTCCACATAGAAGCCCCGCCCGCCGGCGCCGGTACCGTCGTGGCTGTCGGCCACGCGAATAGCGCTGGTGATCACCGGGCCGATGCTCGGGTCGACGTGGCGGGGAAGCGAATGGCCGCCGACGCGGTGATGGGCGTCGACGATGGCGGTCAGCAGGTCACCGTTTCCCGAGAACCGGGTTCCGAGCGCATCGGAGATCCGGGGGAAGGCGCTGCGGTTGCGCAACAGGAGGTAGGTGGTGCCGAAGGTCCCCGCTCCCAGCACCACGCGGCGCGCCTTGACCGTGGCGGTGGGAAGGGCGCCGGAGGGCACCGGGGTACGGTCTTCGCCCGGTTGGTGGGTCACATAGGTCACCCGGTAGCCCGAGGTCCCCCCGCCCGGTCCGTCGATCGGCTGGAGACGGCGAACCTCCGAAAGGGTACGGATCTCCGCACCATGATCCTTGGCCCGGGAAAGATACGTGTAGTCGAGGGTGTTTTTTGCGCCGTAGTTGCAGCCGACGTCACATTCGCCGCACAGCCGGCATGTCTCGCGGGGCCGGCCATGCAGGTTGGGTCGATCCTCGTGGAGGGCAACGCCCGGCACCGGAGCGTCGCCGGACCTGCCGCGGAAACTGATGGCGAGCTCGGGCAGCATCCAGTCGAGGCCCAGGGTGGAGGCCGCCTCACGCAGGGCGACGGTCTTCAGCGTCTCGCTGTAGGGAGCGGTGTCGAAGGGATAGCGCTGGGCGTCGAGCATCTTTCCCACCGCGTCGTAATGGGGGTCGAGCAACGCCCGGTCGATAGGCCACCGTTCGTGGCCCCCGCCCGGGAGAGGCTCATCGACGAACCAGTGCTCATCTTTGCGGATGAGTACGTTGGCATAGATCAATGAGCCACCGCCGAGGCCGCTTGAAACCACGCTCTCGATGCCGTTGAAGGCCCAGATATCGAACATCCCGTGGAGTCCGGAACCGGGATCCCAGAGGTTTCTGGCCAGTCCCCGAGGATCGCGGGGAAACGATCCCGGGGGATAGGGACGGCCCCGTTCGAGCACGCACACCCGCTGCCCGGCCTCGGCCAATCGGTAGGCGGTCACCGATGCTCCGAAGCCGGATCCGACGACGACCACGTCAAAGTCCTCGGCGGGCTCCTCGGAATCCGACATGGCCCAGAGGCTAACCAAATGAATCGAGGGCGGGACGGATGAAATCTCGGCGGCGTCCGCAAATGGGTTCTGTGGTCTCAGCGGCGAGGGTAGGCGGGCCGCTGGCCGGCGACGCTCGTCTTCAGCCAGTCTGGGAGGGTATGGACCTCGGCGTACTCCTCAGCGGCTACGGGCTCTCCGCCTTGTTCATCTGCGAAGGGCTGGTCACGAACGGCGACACGACAGCTCACCACGTCGTGATCGATCCCCACCAGAGCGGGCGGTTCGCCGATTGCGGTCTGCAGTTCCTCGGCGAGGCGGGGGTGGCGGACCTCGTGGAGCACCACGCCGAGGATTCGCAGATCACGCTGCCCCGATTCGTCCAGCAAGGCCGGACATTCGACCTTGCGTTCGTCGACGGCAACCACCGCTTCGATGGGGTTTTCGTCGACCTGGTCTACCTCGGCCGCCTCGTTCGGAGCGGGGGCATCGTGTTCCTCGACGACCACCAGCTTCCCGCCGTGGCCCGTGCCGCGACGTTCTTCGTCACCAACCTCGGTTGGAGCCTCGAAGAAGTCTCCGCCGACACGGACCGGCATCACTGGGCCGTTCTTCGGACCGCCGACGGGCCCGACGCTCGAACCTTCGACCACTTCGTCGACTTCTGAGCCTCCCCAGGCGATTGCTTTCTCCGCCATCCGGAGCGCGCTCCGTCGAGGTGGATCAGCTGGGAGGCAGTCCTACCGCAGTGGTGCGAAAGCGAGCCTCTATGCGAGCGACAAGGTTTTGGGGGACGGGGTCCAACGAAGGCGACCCGCCCTCACTGCCGGCCATCGCCGCGAACCGTTGTCCCTGGTGCATGGTGCCGCTGTCCTCGCCGCTCAGCAGGCCGACGTCGGCGACGTGCTCAACGCGGACGAGCGACGCTCCGAGGGCGGCGGCGTAGTCGCGACCTTTGCGTAGAGCGCCGCGGATGGCGTCGGCGCGCAGGTCGGACCAGGCTGGATTCTCTGCGTCGACGTCCCAGGCGGCGTACCCCAGCTCGAAACTGGTGTTTCCCGCCAGGAGGTCAGCAAGCTCGCCGAGGTGGGTGAAGTCCCGGATCGTGATCCTGATGGCGACGTTTGCCGTGATCCGACCGGTCAATCCCCCCTGTTTTGCACGATTGAATTCGGGCTGGGTACTGATCTGTTGGGTTGACCAGGTGAGCTTGTGACGCACCGTCGTTGCACTGAGCGCCGTGCCACCGAACTCGCTGAGGATGGCCTTGAGCGAGTCAACGGCTACGGCCGCGGCGCGCAGGGCGCCCGCCTTGTCGTCCCTCGTGATGGACACCTGACCGTGCAGGACGACGCTGTCAGGTTCAACCGTCCGCCATACTTCGCTGCGGACGGACACGAGTGATCCAACCAGGTCCGCGGCCAGACCATCCTCGCCGTCCGTGACCATCGCCCTATCGTATCGCCCGGCCGGCGCCGTCGGCCGCGCCAGGTGCGCCTCGGTGACGCCGATGTACTCCGGCCTCTCATCAACTCCCTTCCTGCCGGTTGAGTACTGCGAGTCGTGTCACGGTGTCCACGAGGGCCTCGCTCAGGTGCCGACGTAGGCCGCCAGGTGCTGGCCAGTAAGGGTAGAGCGGTCGGCGACGAGGTCGGCGGGTGTGCCCTCGAAGACGATCCGGCCGCCGTCGTGGCCGGCGCCGGGGCCGAGGTCGATGATCCAGTCTGCGTGGACCATGACCGCCTGGTGGTGCTCGATGACGATGACCGACTTGCCGGAGTCGACGAGCCGGTCGAGCAGGCCGAGCAGCTGCTCGACGTCGGCGAGGTGGAGGCCGGTGGTTGGCTCGTCGAGGACGTAGACGCCCCCCTTCTCGGCCATGTGGATGGCCAGCTTGAGCCGCTGCCGCTCGCCGCCGGACAGCGTCGTGAGGGGCTGGCCGAGGCTGAGGTAGCCGAGCCCGACATCGGCGAGCCGATCAAGGATGGTGTGCGCGGCCGGCGTGCGCGCATCGCCGGCGCCGAAGAACTCCTCGGCCTCGGTCACCGACATGGCGAGCACCTGACTGATGTCGCGGCCACCGAAGTGGTGGTCAAGCACCGATGTCTGGAACCGCTTCCCCTTGCAATCCTCGCAGGTGGTGGCGACGCCGGCCATCATCGCCAGGTCGGTGTAGATGACGCCGGCGCCGTTGCAGTTGGGGCAGGCGCCCTCGGAGTTGGCGCTGAAGAGCGCCGGTTTCACGCCGTTGGCCTTAGCGAACGCCTTGCGGATCGGGTCGAGCAGGCCGGTGTACGTCGCCGGGTTGCTCCGTCGCGAGCCGCGGATCGTGCCCTGGTCGGTGGACACCACACCAGCGCCGGCGGGGATCGATCCATGCAGGAGCGAGCTCTTTCCGGAGCCGGCGACGCCGGTGACGACGACAAGGACCCCGAGCGGGATGTCGACGTCGACGTCGCGCAGGTTTTGCGCCGTCGCGCCGCGGATCTCCAGCGTGCCGGTGGGCGTCCGCACCGTCTCCTTGAGGGTCGTCCGGTCGTCGAGATGGCGGCCGGTGAGGGTGCCGCTGGCCCGCAGCACCTCGACGGTGCCCTCGAAGCACACGGTCCCGCCCGCCGCGCCGGCGCCGGGGCCGAGGTCGACGACATGGTCGGCGATCGCGATCGTCTCCGGCTCGTGCTCCACGACGAGCACCGTGTTGCCCTTGTCCCGTAGCCGCAGCAGCAGGTCGTTCATCCGCTGGATGTCATGGGGGTGCAGGCCCGTGGTGGGCTCGTCGAAGACGTAGGTGACGTCGGTGAGCGAGGAGCCGAGGTGGCGGATCATCTTGACGCGCTGCGCCTCGCCGCCCGACAGCGTGCCCGACGGCCGGTCGAGCGACAGGTAGCCCAGCCCGATCTCCTCGAACGAGTCGAGAGTCTGCTGCAGCGTGGCGAGAAGCGGCACCACCGACGGCTCGTCGACACCGCGGACCCATTCGGCCAGGTCGCTGAGCTGCATGGCGCACGCATCGGCGATGTTGATCCCGCCGATCCGCGACGACCGGGCCGCCTCGCTGAGCCGGGTGCCGCCGCAGTCGGGACAGGCGGTGAAGGTGACCGCCCGGTCCACGAACGCCCGGATAGGTGCCTGCAACGCCTCCCGGTCCTTGGAGAGGAATGACTTCTGGACTCGCGGTATCAGTCCTTCGTAGGTGAGGTTGATGCCGTTGATCTTCACCTTGGTCGGCTCGCGGTGGAGGAAGTCGTGCAGCTCGATCTCGGTGTAGTCGCGAATGGGCTTGTTCGGGTCGAGGAAGCCCGACTCGGTGAAAGGCCGTAGGGTCCAGTGACCGTCGACGGTATAGCCGGGGATGGTGATAGCGCCCTCGGCGAGCGACTTGGAGTCGTCGAAGAGCTGGGTGAGGTCAATATCGGAGACCGTGCCCATGCCCTCGCAGCGCGGACACATGCCGCCGGTGCGGGAGAAGGTCCGTTCCACGGTCTTGCCGGCACCGCGTTCGACCGTGATGGCTCCGCTCGCTCGGACCGACGGGACGTTGAAGGAGAACGCGTTGGGTGAGCCGATGGGCGGCTGCCCGAAGCGGCTGAAGACGATGCGCAGCAGCGCGTTGGCGTCGGTGGCGGTGCCGACCGTGGAGCGGGAGTTGGCGCCCATCCGCTCCTGGTTGACGATGATCGCCGTCGTCAACCCCTCCAGGAGGTCGACCTCCGGCCGCGCCAGCGTCGGCATGAATCCCTGCGTGAAGGCGCTGTAGGTCTCGTTGATCAACCGCTGCGACTCCGCGGCGATCGTGGCGAACACCAGCGAGCTCTTGCCCGAGCCGGAGACCCCGGTGAACACCGTCAGCCGGCGCTTCGGAATCTCGACGCTGACTTCCTTGAGATTGTTCTCGCGCGCGCCCTGCACGCGGATCACATCGCGACTGTCGGCAACGTGCGGTGCAGGCGACTGCGTGTCCGTCCTGGGGGCCATGCTCATGGTGTGTCCATCTGTTCGGTGGGGCCCAGTTCGGTGGGGCCGCCTTCACGGTCTCCGTCAGGACGGCGCACCGTCCGCCCAGGCACTGGCCACCCAGGCATCGATGTCGTGACTGAGCTGATGCTCGGTGTTGCGGTGACGCCGAGCGTGGGAGCGAAGGTCGGCACGCATCGGTCCTGAAGCAGCCCGAGGACGTTGCCATCGGGGTCGGCGACGGTGGCCACCACGCGGCCGCCGCCTACGTCGCGCTCGGGCTCCTTCACGGTGGCACCGGCGGCGGTCACCTCGGCCAGCTTCGCCTCGAGGCCCGGCACGTGCCAGTAGGCCACCGGTGCCGTCATGCCCTGCGGTCCGCCGCCCGGCACCAGGCCGATGTGCTGGCCCGCGGCCTCGAAGCCGACGTAGTAGGACTCGTCGGCCTGCGGCGCTACGCCGAGCAGGGCGGCGTACACCTCCGTGGTGCTGGCCAGGGCGGAAATGGGATGCAGCACGGCCTTGATTCCCTTCGCGGAAGAGCTGGTGATGGTCACTCCTGAAGTCGTGGGTCTGGTCGGGATCGTCTGCGTGAAGGCGAACGGGAGGTCCCGGGGTCGACGGTCCCGTGAATCGTGATGTCCATGACCGTCACGCAAGGTGCGCCTCGGTGACCGCTCTTCTCGATTCCTGATCGGTCTGGTCACCTGTTTCGCCACGCACGGCGGTATCCCTGCCGTGGCCCGCGCCCCTTGGCGCCGGTAGGTGCTGGGCGCCATACCGACCAACTCGGTGAAGTGAGTGCTGAAGGTGCCCAACGACGAGCAGCGACTGCGAAGCAGATGTCGGGACGCTGAGGTCGCCACGACGCAGCAGCGCCATCGCCCGCGCGATGCGCCGCGTCATCAGGTAGCCGTACGGGTCCTCTCCGTAGGCGAGCCGGAACTGGCGGCTGAGGTGCCCGGCCGACATGTGCGCGCCGCGGGCGAGGGCCTCGAATGTCGAGCGGCTGCGCGTACTCCCGGTCGATCCGGTCGCGCACGCGGCGTAGCTGTGCGAGGTCGCGAAGGTGCTGCGACTCGGAGGGTATGGCGGTCATTCGCTCGATCGTGGCACAGCGCCAGTACCAGGCGGTCGAGCGCTGACGTCGGAGCGCTGCACTCGATCGACCGGAACCCGCCGACCTCGGGCGTATCCCGGAACCGCGAGGATGTGCTCGTAGGGAGTGAAGATCATGTGGGCCGGGCTCCGGCATGGCGCGACCGGAAGCCGCGGAGGTGTCGTTGGATCTGGATGCACATCGACGCGCCATCGCACCGGTCGTTGGGCGAGAGGCCGCCGCTCTCGTTCCTGTCTGGCTCCCGAGTGCGTGCTCAAGGCGCTCATCTTTGTGAGCCGACCGAGCTGGATCAATCGCGACGAGGTCGGTCGATGTCCGCGCTCGTCGAGCGATCCGCTGAGTGAGCCTGTTCTGCGAGTTGCTTGATCGCTCGGAGTCGGCCGTCCCAACGGTTGGCGACCTCGGACAACGCACCGGTAGCTTCGGCGAGGCGCTGTTGACGGACCTCGTAGCGGACCTCGCGTCCTTGACGGTGTCCGTCGATCAATCCGACTCGCTGCAGCAGCGAGAGATGTTTGGATATCGCTTGTCGACTGACGGGCATATCCACGGTGAGTGTTGTCGCCGTGGCGTGGCCGCAGGCAACCAGGAGATCGAGCAATTTGCGGCGAGTCGGATCCGCCATCGCTTCCCAGAGGTGGTCGTCATCGGTTTGGTCCTTCATGGTGACAACTCGCGCCCCGCGACGAAGAGGGTTTGCAGCTTGTCTCCGTGGATCTGCCAGCCGTGTCGGTGCTGTTCGAGGTACGTCTGCTTGTCGTCGTCGGGCCAGTCCAGCTGGGTGAGCCCGGTTTCGACGACGCGGAGCCTGGTTCGCTCGACGCCGTCGGCGACGAGCGTGAAGGTGACGAGCATCGAGTTGTCTGCCGTTGCCTTCTCGCCGGGCGGATACACCCATCGAAACGAGAAGCGGTGCGGACGCTCAGCGGCAACGACCGTGACGTCCACGACGTGCGGACCGTCAGTTTCGTCTGCCCGGAACGTGAGCGAGCCAACCGCACCGGGTCGCGCGTTGAGGTCCGCCGCATCGCTGAACCAAGTGCGGATCTGGTCAGGTTCCGTGATTGTGCGCCACACGACCTCTACGGGGGCTTCGATCTCGATGTCGCGTTCGATCGTGTAGGTGTTCATGGCCGACTCTCATGTCGGTGGTCGGGTAGAAGGCTCATCAAGTTCAGGTCGACGCCTCGCGAGGCTCGTTTGGCCGGCCTTGCCCGGTCTCGAGAAACTGCTGCAGGCTGGGCATGAAGTGCCCCCAGCCGGCGCGGCACTGGTCGAAGCACTTCAGCGCTGGCCGCAGCCCGACGTGGCGAAACTCGATGGCGCAGGTTCCGTCGTCGTTGGGTCGTACCGTGAACGAGGGCTTGGTGCCGATCCAGTCCGGGAGATCGCATGCGGTGACGGCCCAGGTGATGTCGTTCGTTCCCGGAGCGTGTTCGATCGTGAAAGCCGCGAGGAGAGCGGCGTCGCTCATGAAGAGCCGCACGTCGTTGCCGTGATGCTCGGACCGCGTCGCTGCAGTCCACCAACGGCTGATCAGGACGGCGTCGGTCACCGTGGCGATGATCTGCGGCAACGGAGCCTGCACCTGCAGGTCGTAGGTGTAGTCGTCCGAAGCTGCGGTGACAGGGGGGGCGAAAGATGAACGTGCGGTCATGAGTGTCTCCTAGTTTCGAGCCGTCGGGTTCGTCCTCGACGTACAACCAATCATTGCACACGGGAGCCGGACGCGCAACTACTGGTTGCGTATTAATGCCGACCGGGCGGATGATCGTCTCGTCTGGCCCACCCGGCGGCGACGCAGCGCAGCACACGGCCGAGCCCTACCCCTCGACGAGGTGCGGGCGTCGTTGACCATTGGCCTCCCGGCAACATCACCTGCCCAAGCTGCGCCTACCGGCATCGCCGGTTCGTAACCTCCTTGGCGAAGATGGCAGCGTGTTGGGTACTCCTCAGCCTGTTCTTGCTGGAAGCATCGATCCGCCCACCTCGGGCGTGGCGACGATCGTGGGAGGTGCAGACACGCCCAGCCGAAAGGGATTCTGGGAGCTTGGTCTAGATCTAGGTGGGTCCTGAAGTATTGGGGGTCCAAGACGGCCTGGCGACCTCTGAGCGCGCGAAGTGATCGTTGTTGGTCCCTGTCGGCTCTTTGATCTTTCCGTCTC
>JAABUQ010002691.1_pt1 | contig 34524 bp, 33 predicted proteins | sample 5560001 | NCBI WGS metagenome assembly JAABUQ01 (sample SAMN10711888, study PRJNA513371) | rock metagenome | isolation source: Antarctica rocks | place: Antarctica: Victoria Land, Finger Mt nord | collected 2015-12-18
ACGGGCGCGGGCCGTGCGCCAGGTCGTCGAGCGCTTCAGCTTCTCCAACCAGGCCGCGGCGCTGGAAGATGCCTGGTGGAGCGTAGCCAAGGTCAGGGCGCCTGCCGGTTAGGACCTAGCCCTTGGCACGGTAGCTGATCGCCTGGCCCGGCGCCGGCGGCTCGATCACGTCCGCGCCGTCGTAGCGGACGAACTCCGCCACCTCCACGTCGGAGCGCATGCCGTCCAGCACATCCATGCCCAGCTCCGGCCCCGACTTGATCCGCACGAAGTTCACGTCGCACACCGCCTGGTGGTCCTGCGCACGGAACGTCAGCGTGCCCTTGGCGGTGTCGAGCATCATGCCTGCCAGCGCGGCGATGACCGGCTTGGTCTCAGAGCTGCCCGCATGGCGGACCGCCTTGGCGTAGGCGTGCACCGCCGCGTGCCCGGTGCTGACGAAGCCCGGCGGTATCGCGCAGCCGGTGCGCTGCACGTAGTCCGCATACAGCTCACGCGACACCGCGCTGCGGTAGCCGCCATAGTACCAGGTCATGCCCAGCCACAGGTGCTCCGGCGTCATGCCGCCCAGCTCCAAGGGCACCAGGAACTCGTTGGAGCTGTCGGCCAGCACCTGCACCTGACCCATCAGCCCGGCCTGGCGGGCTTGCCGGTACAGGCCCACCGCGTCCCCGCCATAGACCGCGACGAACAGGCCGCGGTGCCCGCCCGCCTTCAGCTTGGCCAACTGCTGCGTGAAGTCGGCGGCGCCGAAATCGGCCAGGATGGGCGCGGCGAACGTCGCGTCTCGCCGGGCCAGCTTTGGGTAGTACTCCATCAGCCCATCACGGAACGCGGCGTAGGCGGACCGGCCGTACTCCACGTCCGGGATGATCGCGGCCCAGTCGGTCACGTCGGGATAGCGCTCGGCCATCAGCCGGGCCTGGGCGCGGTTGCGCATGTAGGTCTCGTCGGTGATGCGGAACAGGTTGGGGGTGAACGCCTCGTGCGTCAGCTTCTCCGACTGGGCGGAGCAGACCATCATGACGGCGTTGGCCGGGGCGAGCAGCGGGGCGATGGCCAGGCCCACGTCGCTGGTGACGACGCCGCACATCAGGTTTACGCCCAGCCGCGCCAGGTCGCGCACGGCGGCCTGGCCCAGGGCGGGGTCGGCGTGGATGTCCACCGGCACGATCTCGACCGGGCGGCCCAGCACGCCGCCCATGGCATTCACCTGGTCGGCAGCGATGCTGGCGCCGTCGAGGATGGGCCGGCCGATCACCTCCTGCGGGCCAGTGAGCGCGGTGATGCAGCCGATCCGCAACGGCGGCGGCGGGGCGCGGCTGCCGTCCCGGGCCTGGGCCAGCACCTGCCCGATGGACGGCGCCCCTGCAGCCAAGGTCGCCGCTGCACCGAGTAGGACGCGCCGTGTATGGGCCATGCTTGCTGCTCCTGCCACGCATCCCGGGCCGTCCGGGACCACCTGGGGAGCATCGCATATTATATTCGAAAACGCAACGATGCGTAAGACAGTACGTTGCGCAACCAAACCGTGTGCGTTGTCAGCCTTTGATGAACTCCAGCTCCGCATCCAGCCAGTCACGCTCGGTGCAGAGGCCATGGGGGCGTGGGGGGACACCGGGGTGTTCGATCTCGCCCGACACGTTGAAATGCAGCGGCCCGGTGCCGAAGAGTCCATTACCGACGCCTGGCAGGAACCTCGGCAGGTCCCATGGGCAGCACTTGCTCTGAATCAGGTCGTCGAGCCTGGAACCCGCCGCCAGCGTTACCGTTCCATGTCGCTGATGTGACAGCGCCGGGATGCGGCCAGGGATGGATATGGCGATCACGGCGGAGAAGGAGCGGGTCAAGACCGGACTGGGCGAGGTCCGCTCCCTGGTGCTCGGGGCGCAGATCCTGCTCGGCTTCCAGTACCGGGCGATCTTCGAACCAGCTTTTGCCACGCTGCTTGCCGAGGCCCGGCTTCTGCAGGTCGCCGCCATGGTCCTTCTGGTCATGAGCATCGCCTGCATGATCGCGCCAGCGCCCTTTCACCGCATCGTGGCGGCTGGCCATGCGACGGTCGCCGTGGAGCGGTACACGGCGCGGATGGCGCTGTTCGCGCTGGTGCCGTTCGCGCTGGCGCTTGCGGCGGATGTCGGCGTTGCGCTTTCGCGCCAGTTCGGGCTGCCCGAGGCCTGCGCGCTTGGAGCGGCGGTGGCGCTGGCCGCTTTGCTGTGCTGGTTCGGCCCTGCCCTCGCAAGCCGCCGGACGACCGACCGTAAGGAGGACGAGATGGTTTCCACGAAGGACAGGATCACCGAGCTGCTGACGGAGTCGCGCATCGTGCTGCCTGGGGTGCAGGCGTTGCTCGGCTTCCAATTTGCCTCCTATCTCACCGAGGTGTTCGAGAAGCTCTCGCCCGCCGCCAAGGCGGTGAACACGGCGAGCTTGCTCATGCTCGTGCTCGCGATGGTGCTGCTGATGATGCTGGCGCCCTATCACCGGCTGGCGGAGGACGGCGAGAACACGGAACGCTTCGAGCGCGTCGCGGAGCGGCTTGTGCTCGCCTCGCTGGTGCCGCTCGCGCTCAGCGTTGCCGGCGACGTGTTCGTGGTCACCGAGGCCGTGCTGGGCACTGCGGCCGGGGCGGCTGTCGCGCTCGCCTGTGCGGCCGGCATGGCGGCGCTCTGGTTTGGCGTGCCGTTGCTTGCTGCCCGGCGCACCCCGGCCTGAGCGGGCGCCTGCAACGGGACGTTGATGCTTCTTGGCTCGGTGGCCCTCTCGCGCTTCACGTGCGGGGAAAGGTTGCCGTGCTGACATCGCCGTGGTTGAGGGACAGCGGGATCCCGTCGGCCCGGACCCTTGCATTGCCTCACCTTGATTGTCGCGCAGCAGCCACTTCCGGGACACGCTAGAACAGAGTAGGCGCACACCGCACCCTGGTAGATTAAACTTGGATATCTCCCGCTCTGGTGATAAAAGCTCGGCACGGCTTAAATTCGAGACGTTCTGGGGCGGCAGAGGATTAATTAGATGAAGACTGGGCAGGTAGTTGGGGCGGGTCGGCCTGGTCTTGCCCACGGAGTAGCGTTTTTTGGCCGGAAGGACGAGGCAGTGCACACCGAAGGAGCGTTGCGGACAAGCGCCGGGCCTGAAGCCCTGACGAAGGCAGAGTATGACCGGTTCTGGCGAGACGGCTACCTGGTATTGCCGCCGCTGAGCCCGCCAGAGGAGGTCGCCCATCTGGTCGGCCTGTATGACGGGATGTTCGCCAGGGCGGCTGGACGGGCGGAAGGCGACTATTTCGACTTCGCGAGTGCCGAAGGCTCCACCCGCGCGCCCAGCGTTCCGCAGGTGCTGAACCCTTCGAGGTATGAGCCAACCTTCGCCGAAACGGCGTTCCGCGTCCAAGCCGCTGCGATCGCTCGGCAGTTGCTGGGGCCGCGCGCCGAACTGGTCTTCGAGCACGCCATGCTGAAGCCGCCCCGCTCCGGCGGCCCCACACCCTGGCACCAGGATGAGGCATTCTACAGCGTGCTGAACAACTTCCGCTCGATCACCTTCTGGATGCCGCTGCAGGATGTCGCGCTCGAAAACGGCTGCATGCGGTTCGTGCCCGGCAGCCACCGTGGCCCCCTGCTGGAACACCGTGCCATCGGCAACGACCCGCGTGTCCACGGACTTGAGGCGATTGGCGTGGCGCTTGATGCGGGCGTGGTCTGCCCGTTGCCGGCAGGAGCGGCAACCGTGCATGAATGCGGCACCTTGCATGCCGCCGGCCCCAACCTGTCCGACGTGCCGCGCCGCGCCTACGCGGTTGCATTCGGGGTCAAGTCTTGGCGCAACGTGCAATGGCGTGAGCACCCGTGGAAGCGCGCGCAGAACACAGCCCATGGGAACCGTTCCCGGCGCCTTCGGGCCCCGAAGGAGAAGCTGAAGGGGACAATCGGCTCCCTGTTGGGCCTTGTGCTGCGGTGACACTGGCCCGCCAGCCCTCATGGGCGCGGTTTCCGTGCTGGTCTGCGCCATGGCTGACGTGCGTATGCCCACCCCTTCCGGACACGGGACTGTCGTGGCGCCCGTACCTTTGACGATGGGGACAGCCCTGTTGCATGGGCCGGGGATGCGGGCGCAGCTACCCTAACTCCGGCTTTGGTTCAGGCGATGCGGACGGAGATCGGGTGTCCCGGCTCCAGCATGCAGTTGAGGGCATGGACGGCGACGCCTACTTCGGTCGCCCGGCGCTCGTCCATACGCGAGCGCAACCCGTCGCTGACCGCCTGCTTGAACCTGCCGATGGCCGCCTCGGACCTTGCTGTACGGACCCGCCCAGTGGTGACCTTCAGCCGCGGCCTGACCAAGCTCGACGGCACCGCACACGGATGGACCCTCGCTCGTTCCGAACCTGTGCAGCCGCCGCAGCCCGGAGAAGGGAGCAGGCAGGGCGCGTCCTTGCGCCAAGGGCTGTTGCCGACCCGGTACAATTTCTTTTTACCGCACTTGCTGGCCGATGCTGTCACCGTGCGCTTGCGTGTCCCGAATGCCTTAAAAACGAACGGAGGACAGCTATGGCCAATGCATTTGCCTACGATGCAGCGCTTGACGTGAGCCGGCCTGCAGTGCGCCGCATCCACCTGGGCGACCTGTGGGCCGCGCTGGCGGCGGGGTGGGCGGACTTCATGGCGATCCCGACGCAGCTTGTGTTCCTGGGCCTGATCTACCCGGCGGTAGGGCTGGTTGCGGCCCGGGCGGCGTCGGGCGGGGGCGTGCTGCCGCTGCTGTTCCCGATGGTGGGCGGGCTGGCGCTGCTGGGGCCGGTGCTGGCGGTGGGCACCTACGAGATCAGCCGGCAGCGGGAGGCCGGGCTGAACCCGACCTGGCGCAATGCCTTCGACGTGCTGCGCGCGCCGGGGCTGCCGGGGGTAGTGGCGTTGGGAGTGCTGCTGCTGGTGGTGTTCCTGCTGTGGCTCGGCGTGGCGCGGGCGATCTATGTGGGCACGGTGGGCGCTATGGCCCCGGCCTCGGTGGGGGACCTGCTGCAGGCGGTGCAGGATAGCCCGCGTGGGTGGATGCTGGTGGTGTTCGGCAACCTGGTGGGTGCCGGGTTCGCGGCGGTGGGGCTGGCGGTGTCGGCGGTGTCGTTCCCGATGATGCTGGACCGCAACGTGACGCCGTCGGCGGCCATCGGCACCTCGCTGCGGGTGGTGCGGACCAACCCGGCAGTGATGGCGGCATGGGGCGTGCTGGTGGCGGTGGTGCTGGCGCTGGGCAGCCTGCCGTTGTTCGTGGGGCTGGCGGTGGCGATGCCGGTGCTGGGACATGCGACGTGGCACCTGTACCGGCGGGCAGTGGCGTAGCCTGACCGGGAAACAACTGCGCTGGCTCCCTCTTCCGCTTCGGGAGAGGGAGCAGCCCTAGCTTTCCGGGGGCAATGGCAGGGCGGTGGTGCTTTTCACGCGCTCCATGCTGAAGCGGCTGCTGACGTTCTTGATCGGCACGGCTGAGATCAGGCGCTTGTAGAAGCCGTCATAGGCGGCGATGTCGCGCGTCACCACGCGCAGCATGTAATCGATGTCGCCAGCCATGCGATGCACCTCGACCACCTCCGGCAGGTCGGCGACGGCGGCGGCGAAGCGGGCGAGCCAGGCGGGGGAGTGGTCCCCGGCCTCGATGGACACGAACACCGTCAGGCCCAGGCCCAAGGCTTCGGGCTGCAGCAGGGCGACGCGGCGGGTGATGACGCCCTCGGCCTCCATGCGCTGGATGCGCTTCCAGCAGGGGGTTTGCGAGAGGCCGACCTGCTCGGCCATGGCGGCGATGCTTTGGGTGCAGTCTTCTTGCAGGATGGCGAGGAGGCGGAGGTCGATGCGGTCCATGCTGGTTGTGCGCCCATTTTCGGCAGGATTTTGTTGAGTCCTGCGCGTCGAGGGCCGAGCTACCAGCCCTAGGGGGCAGGGATCAACGATGCTGCATCGGCCCGAGATCGAGGACCTCTCGCGCAGCCAAGCAGCAAATCCCTTCGTCCATGCCGCGCGATGCCAGCAGCGCCACCTGGCGCACCATGTCCTCCGGTGGCCCCGCGACGCTGACGCCGCTCACTTCTGGAAACACCACGCAGCAGGCCCAGGCCGTGCGCTCATCGCCGTCGTTGAGCGGGATAGATACGCCCCGATCGCCAAACTGGACGAAAGAAGCGGGAGGACGCGCCCCCAGATCGAGCGATGCAGCCTGGTGTCGGCTTCCAGGCTGCACTTGACGCATTAGGACTGGCTGGGACAGGGCCGCCAACGCCGCCAAGCCGCTCGTCATTCTGTCCCGCTCACCCCAATGTGCCTGAACCTTCCAGCCGCGCCGGGGTTGGCAACCCGCATCGCAGCCGTGGCACCCCAGCCCCGGCATCAAGGACACCCTGCATGGCATCCGAAGCTTCCCCCGTCTGGTTCATCACCGGCTGCTCGACCGGCTTCGGGCGGGAGCTGGCCGTGCAGGTGCTCGCCCGCGGCTGGCGGGCCGTCGTCACCGCGCGGGACAAGGCGCGCGTGGCCGACTTGCTGGAGGGCGCCGGGGACCGCGCCCTGGCGCTGGACCTGGACGTGACCGACCCGGCCCAGGTCGCGGCAGCCACGCAGGCAGCCGAGGCGCGGTTCGGCGCGGTGGACGTGCTGGTGAACAACGCCGGCTACGGCTACCAGGCGTCGGTCGAGGAGGGGGTCGAGGCGGAAATCCGCGCGCAGTTCGATGCCAACGTGTTCGGCCTGTTCAGCATGACCCGCGCGGTGCTGCCAGGGATGCGGGCGCGGCGGCGGGGACATGTGCTCAACGTCACCTCGGTCGCGGGCTTCTGCGGGTTCCCCGGGTCCGGCTACTACTCCGCCAGCAAGCACGCCGTGGAGGGCTGGTCGGACGCGCTGGCCGCCGAGGGCGCGCCGCTGGGCATCAAGGTGACCTGCATCGAGCCGGGGCCGTTCCGGACGGACTGGGCGGGCCGCTCGCTCAAGCAGACGCCGAATGCGATCGCCGACTATGCGGAGACGGCTGGCGCCCGGCTGAAAGGCACCACTGGATACAGCGGCCAGCAGCCGGGCGACCCGGCGCGGGCGGCGGCGGCGATGATCCAGGTCACGGAGGAGGAGAACCCGCCGCACCACCTGGTCCTGGGCGCCTTCGGCCTGGACGCCGTCACAACCAAGCTACGGACGACGCTGGCCGAGGTGGAAGCCTGGCGCGAGGTGGGGCTGGCGACGGATTTCCCCCAGGGCTGAGTCCCAGCCGGTCCCCGGGCCGCCCGCAGCCTGCATAGGTTTACCCGGCCGAGGGATCACCGCCCCGCTAGGCTGCCCTGCGCTCGTGCCACGCCGCCCGGGAAGAACCAGCACGACCGGCTACCCTGGGGGAGCTTTGGCCTCCTACCCCGCCAGCATCCCCCGCAGCTTCGCCACCAGAGCGTGCAGCGCGAATGGCTTGACCAGAATTTCCATGCCCGGTTCCAGCGCCTCGTGCCCCACCGCGCCGCCCGCGTACCCCGTGATGAACAGCACCCGCAGCCCCGGCCGCAGCACCCGGGCGGCGTCGGCCAGTTGGCGGCCGTTCAGGCCGGGCAGGCCCACGTCCGTCACCAGCAGGTCCACCGGCGCCGCCGATTGCAGAACGCCCAGGCCGGCGGGACCGTCCGCCGCCTGCAGCACGGTATAGCCCAGTTCCTGTAAGGTTTCGGCCACCAGCACGCGCACCGCATCCTCGTCATCGACCACGAGCACGGTGCCCTCGGCGACCGCATCCGCCGGGGACGTGCTGGCCGGCGCGTCGGCCAGGATGGCAGCGGCGTCGTGCCGGGGCAGCAGCAGGCGGAACGTCGTGCCCTGGCCCGGCGCGCTGAGCACCCGCACCTGCCCGCCGGACTGCCGGATGAAGCCGTACAGCATCGACAGCCCCAGCCCGGTGCCTTGACCCAGCGGCTTGGTGGTGAAGAACGGCTCGAACACCCGCTCCAGCACGTCGGGCGCCATGCCGGTGCCGGTGTCGGTCACATCGACGGCTATACCACCGCTCAGTGGCGCGGCCCCCTGCAGCCATGCCTTCACTTCCATGTCCAGCTCGGCGTCCCCTGGCGCCACGTTGCTGGTCCGGATCAGCAGCCGGCCACCGCCAGGCATGGCGTCCCGGGCGTTGATGGCCAGGTTGAGCAGGGCGTTCTCCAACTGGTTCGGATCGCACAGCGTGCCCCACAGCCCCGGCGCGAGGTCCAGGTCCAGCGGAATGCCAGGGCCGAGCGTGCGGCTCAGCAGGTCCGCCATCCCGGCCACCAGCGCATTGGCGTCCACCGGGCGTGGGTCCAACGGCTGCCGGCGGGCGAAGGCCAGCAGCCGCTGCGTGAGGGCGGCGGCGCGGTTGGCGCTGGTGGCGGCGATCTCGACGAAGCGCGGCACCTCCGCGAACCGCCCCGCCGCCACCCGCCGGGCCAGCAGCTCCAGGGCGCCGGTGATGCCGGTCAGCAGGTTGTTGAAGTCGTGCGCGATGCCGCCGGTCAGTTGCCCGACCGCCTCCATCTTCTGCGACTGGCGCAGCGCCTCCTCCGCCCGCTGCAGCTCGGCGGTGCGCTGCTCGACACGGGCCTCCAGGGTGGCGTTCAGCTCGCGCAGCTCGGCCTCCGCCCGGGCGCGCTCCATGGCGTCCCAGATCAGCGCCGCCACGTCCCCTACCAGCCCGGTCTCGTCCGAACGCCAGGTGCGCGGGGTGCGGTGGTTGACGAACAGGCTGGCGCGCACCCGCCCGGCGCGGACCAGCGGCACCGACACCACGGCGCCGATGCCCAGGGCCGCCCAGTACTCGCGGTTCTCGTGTGGGGCGGTGCAGTCGTGGATCACCATCGTCACTCCCGTCCGCTGCCGGGCCTTGTGGGCGGCGCCGAACTTCTCCAGCGAGTATTCGCCTTGCAGCGGCGGCAGGCCGTCGTGGTAGGCGGTCTGCATCACGGTGGTCTCGCCATCCGGCTGCACCAGGCCCCAGCCGACGCGATGGACCTTCAGGTGCTGGCCCAGCGCCGTGGCCGCCGCCGCGACGATGGCCGGGGCATCGGTCAGGGTCTGCAAGTGGGCCGACAGTCCCCACAGCATATCCTGCCGGACCTGGGCAGCCTTACGGGCGGTGATGTCGATGGCGGTGCCCAGGGCGCGGGTGCAGCGCCCTCCACCGGCACCGTCCCGGAACAGCCCCCGTCCCTTGGCCGCCACCCAGCGCAGGGCGCCGTCGTGCTTGCCCAGGGTGCGGTACTCCACGTCATAGGCCAGGCGCTGTGCTGGATCGATGGCGGCGGCGAAGGCGGCAATGGTGGCGGCCCGGTCGTCCGGATGCAGCCCGGCGTAGAAGTCGTCTATGCCGGACGGCTCGTCCGGGTGCAGGCCGAACATCGCCTTGGTGCGGGCCGACCACGTCAGCATGCCGCCGGGCACGCCGACATCCAGGTCCAGGTCCCAGGTACCGACCTCCGCTGCCTCGGTTGCCAGGCGGAGGCTGGCCTCGCTGAGTTCCTGGGCGCGCAGGCGGTCGCCCAGCTCGGCGAGCAGGGCGGCGTTCTCGGTTTCCAGGCCGGTCACCCGGTCGCGCTCCAGGGTCACGTCCACCTGGCTGGCGCAGAAGTAGGCGACCTGGCCGTCGTGGTCCCGCACGGGGGCGATCAGCAGGCGGTTCCAGAATGGCGTGCCGTCCTTGCGGTGGTTGCGTAGGTCGATCTCGATGCCCTGGCTGGCCTCGACGGCGGCGCGGATGCGGGCGACGGCGGCCGGGTCGGTGCCGGGTCCCTGCAGGAAGCGGCAGTTGCGGCCAATCACCTCCTCGCGCGCATAGCCGGACAGGCGGCAGAAGCTGTCATTGACGAACACGATGGGGTTGTCGGGCAGCCGCGGGTCGCTGATGGCGATGGGCATGTGGGTGGCGCGGACGGCGGCGGCGAAGGGGTCGGCGCCGCGGCCGAGACGCGCCAGCCCGGTCCCGGCCTGGACGGCGTCGATGATGGCAACATGGGCGGCCCGGCCGGCGTCCGCCCCCGCGTCGGGATCGTCCAAATGGGGAAGGAGAGCGTCCGTCATGGCAGGGATATAGTGCGATCCAGTTTTGACGTCAGGTACGATCTATCACGCAACGGTCACGGGGCGTACGGAGGATGGTGCGCCTATGCCCCTCCCGAGGGTGATCCGACCCTCAAGAACCATAATCATCAGGGAACACCCGCATGGCCTAGCAAGCACACGCCGAAGCCGCCGCGCAACACGAGACCGCCGCCAAGGCGCACCGCACGGCTGCCGAGCACCACGACAAGGGCGATCCCGCCGCCGCCCACGCGCACAGCACGAAGGCGCATGAGGAGAGCACCAAGGCGCATACCCGTTCCACCGCGGCGCACGGCAAGAGCACCGACGCGGCGAAGAAGTAGGCCTCGCGTTTCGAAGCAGGCTTGGCGTTGCTCGGCGGGTGGGGTCCAGGCCCCGCCCGCTACTGCGTCGGCCGTGCGGTCAGGTCCGGCAAGGGCGTGGACCCGTCCGGGGTGCCCTCCCGTCCCGCCGCCAGCATCATGGCGACCGTGACGTAGGTGCCGGACACCGTCACCAAGTCTACGATCTGCTGGTCGGACAGCACCGCCTTGGCCTGGGCGAACGTCGCATCGGACACCGCGTGCGTCGCCGCAAGCTCTGTACACAGGTCATAGACCGCGGCCTCGTCGGGCTGCATCGCCGCCGGGCGCCGGCCCGCGAGCAGGTCGGCCGCCACCGCCTCCGGCAGCCCGGCCTTGATCGCCAAGGGGTAGTGCGCCTTCCACTCCACCTGCGAGGTCCACAGCCGCGCCTGGATCAGGATGGCGAACTCGTTCAGCCGGCGCGGGACGGAGGTGTTGAAGCGCAGGTAATCCAGCAGCGCCACCATACGCGCCGCCATCACGGGGCTGCGGAGCATGACGTTGTAGGGGCCTTGCAAGCCGAGGCTCGACACTTTCAGCACCTCGTCGGCGACCTGGTGCTGTGCCGGCGTCAGCTCCTCGGCCGTCAGTTGCTTGAAGCGCTTGTCCAGCATCGCCGCCCCCGCTACGGCCGGCAGCAGCAATGCGCACCCGGCCAGCATCATCCTGCGTGACATCCCTGCCCTCCCGTGTCGGCGCCCGTTGAGCCGGGGCCGTGTTGCCGCGGAGCCTAGCGTTGCGGATGCAGGCCTGCCAACCTCAGCTTTCGCCGCCAATGCCTGTCCGGTCAGGCTATGTCCGGTCAGGCTATGTCCGGTCAGGCTATGTCCGTCTGGGCCCATATCCGTCTGGGCCCATATTCGTCTGGGCAAAGTCGTCGCCCTTGTGAGGCAGCCTGCTACCCCTCCCACCCCTGCAGAAACTCCAGCAGCGCCGCGTTCACCTCGTCCGGCCGCTCCTCATGTGGCAGGTGGCCGCAGCGCGGAATGGCGCGGGTCCGCAGGTCCGGGGCCATGCGCTTCCAGATACCCGCCACGTCCCACATCTGGCCGACCAGCTCGAAGTCCTGCCCTCACAGCGCCAGCGTCGGGCAGCCGATGGGGGTGTCGCGGTCGGCCTTGTCCTGCTCAACGTCCTCGGGTCCGGCGCGGTAGTCGCTGAACGCGCCGCGCAGGGCGCCGGGCTTCTGATAGGCGCGGGTGTAGGCCTGCAGGTCCTCGGGCGTCAGCAGCTCCGGGTCGTAGGTCCAGCCCTGCAGGATGTAGCGGAGCCAGATCTCCTCACGGCCAGTGATGAGCGCCTCCGGCAGGTCGGGCGTGTTGTTGAAGATGAAGAACCAATGGCCGCGGGCGATCTTTGCGTCCATCTTCTCAAAGATTTCCAGGGTCGGAATGTTGTCCAGCACCGCCAGGCGGTCGATGGCGTCGGGGTGGTCCTTGGCGAAGCGCGTCGCCACCCGGGCGCCACGGTCATGGCCGATGACCGGCGCGCGGGCCACGCCCAGGGCCGTCATCAGGGCGCGGATATCCGCCGCCATGGTGCGCTTGTCGTAGCCGCCGGTCGGCTTCTCGGTCTCGCCGTAGCCGCGCAGGTCCGGGGCGATCACACGGTAACGCTCGGCCAGGACGGGGATTTGCTTGCGCCAGGCATACCAGGTCTCGGGAAAGCCATGCAGCAACATGACCGGCGGGCCATCCCCGGCCTCCACCCAATGCTGCTTGATGCCGTTGGCGCGCAGGGTGTGGTGCTGAAAATCCGGCATCGGGTTGCCTTCCGTATAGTGCGAGGCCCGAACGCCCGCGAGCGCCCGCCGCCGCCGTCACGGTGCCGTTACTTGCGGCCACCCTTGCCAAACTGCCCGCACTGCACGCCGTTCACCCGGCCTCACCCCAACGCGGAGCGGCGGCACATGAAGGCACTCACCTGGCACGGCAAGGGCGACATGCGGTGCGAGACCGTGCCCGACCCCACCATCCAGCATCCGCGCGACGCCATCATCAAGGTGACCGCCTGCGCCATCTGCGGCAGCGACCTGCACCTGTTCGACGGCGTCATGCCCGGCATGGAAAAGGGCGACGTGATCGGCCACGAAGCCATGGGCGAAGTGGTCGAGGTCGGCTCGGAGAACAAGAAGCTCAAAATCGGCGACCGCGTGGTGGTGCCGTTCACCATCTCCTGCGGCGAGTGCTTCTTCTGCAAGAACGGCTTCTTCTCGGGCTGCGAGAACTCGAACCCCAATGCCGAGGCCGCCAGCAAGCTGTGGGGCCACTCCCCGGCCGGGTTGTTCGGCTACTCGCACCTGCTGGGCGGCTACCCCGGCGGTCAGGCCGAGTACCTGCGCGTGCCGTTCGCCGATGTCGGCCCGGCCATCGTCCCCGACGGCCTGAGCGATGAGCAGGTGCTGTTCCTGTCCGACATCTTCCCCACGGGCTACATGGGCGCCGAGTTCTGCCAGATCAAAGGCGGCGAAACGATCGCGGTGTTCGGCTGCGGCCCCGTCGCGCAGTTCAGCATCCGCAGCGCCTTCCTGCTGGGCGCCGAGCGGGTGATCGCCATCGACACCGTCCCCGAGCGGCTGCAGATGGCGCGCGACGCCGGTGCCATCACGATCGACTTCATGCAGGAGGACGTGTACGACCGCATCCAGGAGCTGACGCACGGTCGCGGCGCCGACGCCTGCATCGACGCCGTGGGCACCGAGGCGAGCAGCGCCGCAAGCTTCGACAGCATGATCGACCGGTTCAAGACGGCGACGTTCCTGGGGACCGACCGGCCGCACGTGCTGCGCCAGTGCATCAACAACACCCGCAACTTCGGCATCGTCAGCATCATCGGCGTGTATGGCGGCTTCGTGGACAAGATCCCGATGGGCAGCGCGATCAACCGCGGCCTGACCTTCAAGATGGCGCAGACCTCGGTGCAGTACTATCTGCCGAAGCTGCTGAAGCTGATCGAGGACGGCAAGATCGACCCCAGCTTCGTCATCACCCACCGCGCGAAGCTGGAGGACGGGCCGGGCCTGTACGAGACGTTCCGCGACAAGAAGGACGGCTGCATCAAGGTTGTGCTGAAGCCGTGAGAGGGCTGCAACCAGGCTGAGCAGTTCGGCCGTTTCCTGGGCAGCAGCGTGGTGGGCGCTGGCGAGACGCTGGCCCATGCGGGCCAGGGCGGCATCCTGGGCCTCGTAGGTGTGTAGGTGCTCGACCGCACGGGCTGCACGGCGCTGGCTGCCGCCGTGCGTGTGATGCAGCCCGTGACGGCGCGCAGCAGCAGCACCGGACAGCCCTTGAGCGACGCCGCCCGCCCCCGCTACACGCCCGTCTGCGCCCAAATGGAGGGCCGCGCCACGCCGCTGCGGACCCCTCATGCCCCCGGCGCCCTGGCCTAGCCCGCCTGGGCGGCTGGTCGGGACACGCCTCCAAGGGATGCAGGCCGCCGGGACCCCTGACCTCCACCCGCGGCCTGGCCAATCTCAACGGCACCGCACACCGATGGACCCTCGCTCGTTCCGGACATATGCAGCCGCCGTAGCCCGAAGGAGGGAGCAGGCAGCGTATGCACACCAGGTGTGATCGACCGGCCCGCCAAGCCCGGCAGCGCAACGCAAAGGCTCCGGCAGTGTTCTGTATATGAACACCCAAGCCATCCCGCTCTCCCGCGGCCCCGACGGAGACCGCCATGCCACTCGCCACCCACTTCGATGCACCCCTGGTGGTCCTGTCGGTCCTGATCGCCGTGCTTGCCTCCTACAGCGCGCTGGACCTCGCGGGCCGCGCGCGCGGGGCGGCACGGGCTTACCGGCCGGTGTGGGTCGGCATGGCGGCGCTGGTGATGGGCGGCGGCATCTGGGCGATGCACTTCATCGGCATGCTCGCGCTGCAGATGGACATGCCTACAGGCTACGCCATCGGCGGCACCCTGCTGTCCCTGCTGGTGGCGGTCGGCGCGACCGGGGCGGCCTTCGCCTGGGTCTGCCGGGCCGGGGCGCGGCGCTGGGACGTGCTGCCGGCCGGCGTGCTGATGGGCGGCGGCGTCGCGGTCATGCACTACACCGGCATGGCGGCGATGCGCATGCCGGCAGCCGTCGCCTATGCCTGGCCGGTGGTGGCGCTGTCGGTTGTGATCGCCATAGCCGCGTCCACCGCGGCGCTGTGGCTGGCGTTGCGCACCAGCGGCGTCGGTCAGAAGCTGGGTGCTGCGGCGGTGATGGGCTTCGCCGTGTACGGGATGCACTACTGCGGGATGCTCGCCGCCACGTTCATCCCGCATGGCGCCGCCCCTGCCGGCCTGGAGGCCGCCGGCCTGGACGGCATCCCGCCGGAGACGCTGGCGCTGTATGTCGCCGGCGCCACCTTCCTGATCCTGTTCCTGTCCCTGCTGGCGTCCTCGTTCGACCAGGCTCGTGTGCAGCGCGACCTGCTGGCCAGCGAGGAGCGGTTCCGTGCCGCCGCCGAGGTGGTCGGCGACATCATCTGGACCAACGACGCCACCGGCAACATGACCGGCGACCAGCCCGACTGGTCCCGCTACACCGGCCAGACCCCGGCCCGCCTCGCCGGCCACGGCTGGGCCGAGGCCATCCACCCCGACGACCTTCCCGCCACCCTGGCCGCCTGGGACGTCGCCATCGCCAGCCGCCGGGTGTTCCTGCACGAGCACCGCGTGCGCCGGCACGACGGCGCCTACCGCCTGTTCGCCGTACGCGCCGCGCCCGTCTTCGAGGCATCCGTGTCCGAGGCGTCCGGGCAAGGCAGGCCGGGCCGCCTGCGCGAGTGGGTCGGCGTCCATGAGGACATCACCGACCGCCGCCTGGCCGAGGACGACCTGCGCGCCGCCCGCGACGCCGCCGAGGACGCCAACCGCGCCAAAAGCCAGTTCCTGGCCAACATGAGCCACGAGCTGCGCACCCCACTGTCCGCCATCATTGGCTACAGCGAGATGCTGGAGGAGGAGATCGGTGACAGCGGCGACCCCGCCGGCCTGCTGCCCGACATGGGCAAGGTGAAAAGCAATGCCCGCCACCTGCTGAGCTTGATCAACGACGTGCTGGACCTGTCGAAGATCGAGAGCGGCAAGATGGAAGTCTATGCCGAGGACTTCGACGTGGCCCCACTCATGCAGGACGTGGCCGCGACGGCGCAGGCCCTGGTGGACAAGCGCGGCAACACCCTGACCGTGGAGCTGGCGCCGGGCCTGGGCCGGATGCACCAGGACATGACCAAGCTGCGGCAGATGCTGCTCAACCTGCTGAGCAATGCCGCCAAGTTCACCGAGAACGGCACCATCACCCTCCTCGCCTCCCGCGTTGGCGAGGAGGTGCTGTTCCGCGTGTCCGACACCGGAATCGGCATGACGGCGGAGCAACTGGAGAAGTTGTTCCAGAGGTTCCAGCAGGCCGACGCCTCCACCACCCGGCGGTTCGGTGGCACCGGGCTTGGCTTGTCCATCACCAAGGCGTTCAGCGCCATGCTGGGCGGCACGGTGGCGGTGGACAGCGCGCCGGGCCGCGGCACCAGCTTCACCCTGCGCCTGCCCGTCGCCTGGCAGCCGCCGCAGGCCGACCTGCCCGACGCGTCCGCACCCGCGTCCGAGACCGCGGCAGCCGGCTCGGTCCCCATCCTGGTCATCGACGACGACCCGGCTGTGCTGGACCTCATCACGCGTTTCCTGCAACGCGAGGGCTTCGCCGTGCGGACTGCGCCCGACGGCGAGACCGGCTTGCGCCTGGCTGCCGAGCTGCGCCCCAGCGCCATCCTGCTCGACATCATGATGCCGCATGTGGACGGCTGGGCCGTGCTGTCCCGCCTCAAGGCCGACCCGGCGCTGTCGTCCATCCCCGTCGTGGTGGTCAGCTTCGTGGACGAGCGCGGCCTCGGCTACTCGCTCGGCGCCGCCGACTACCTGGTGAAGCCCGTCGAGTGGGACCGCTTGAAGCAGGCGCTCGACGCATTGGCGCCGGAGAGCCGGGGCGACGTGCTGGTGGTGGACGACGACGAGGGCACGCGCGACCGCCTGCGCACCATGCTGACCCGGGCAGGCTGGTCGGTGCAGGTGGCCGCGGACGGCCGTGCCGCGCTGCAGAAGGTCGCTGCCGCCCGGCCTGCGGTGATCCTGCTGGATATGATGATGCCGGACATGGACGGGTTCGCGGTGCTGAAGGAGCTGCGCGACAACCCCGATTGGGCCGGCATTCCCGTGGTGGTGGTGACGGCGATGGACATGACCCGGGCGGACCGTGAGCGGCTCGGACCGCAGGCGGCGCTGATCCGCAAGGACAGCGCCGACATGCGCGACCTGCTGGCCGAGGTGCGCCGTGCCGCCGGGCACGCCCCGCCGCTGGCTCCCGCCCCGGCCAACAGCGTGGAGCGCCATGCGGAGGAACTGGAAGTGGTGGAGGCCCGGCGGCGGGTGTAGGCAAACCTGCTTAGCCGTCCCGGTCCCCGGCTGCCGTCCCGGCGCGCGCCAGTTCCGCAGCCGCCCGCCCTACCCCGGCAGCGCGCGCCAGCCGCCAGCACACCAGCCCGGCCAGGCCGATCAGCAGCTCCCGCACCCGCTTGACCAGCGACAGCGACAGCGCCGCCACCCCTGGCAGGCCCACGGCGGCGGCGGCCAGCACGAAGCCGCCCTCCTGGATCGCCAGCGCCCCTGGCACCACGAACCCTGCGCTGCGTGCCGCCATCCCCAGGCTTTCGACCACGAACGCCTGCCCCGGCGAGGCGTTCACGCCGAGCGCCTGCAGCACGAGCCAGGTTTCGCCCGTCCCCAGCGCCCAAGCCGCTCCTTGCAGGCAGAAGGCGAGCACCAGGCGGCGCGGCCGGCGGTAGATGGCGAGCGCCGCGGCCTCCAGCCCGTCCAGGCCGCCCGCCGCCAGCCCAGGTCCCAGGGAGGGCCACTGCCGCCCGACGCCGCGGACCACCGCCTCCACCAGCCGCAGGCCGCCGAAGCGTTGCGCCAGTGCCAGGCTGCCGGCCGCCAGCGCCGCCACGCCAAGGCTGCCGCACCACAGCCAGGCCGCCCCCGCCCCCGCCAGCACCGCCAGCAGCCCGCAGCCTGCCGCCAGGAACGCAAGCTGCGCGCCCACCTCCACGGTCAGGTCCACCACCATGCCCGCCACTGCCACGGCGGCCGGGATGCCCGCCCGCGTCATCACCTGCGCCGCGACGACTTCCCCGCCGACATGCGCCAGCGGCAGCAGCGTGTTCAGCCCCTCCCGCAGCAGCCGCAGCCGGAAGAAGCCCGCCAGGCCGAGCGGCGGGCGCACGACCAGGACGCGCCAGCCGAGCGCGGACAGCAGCAGTTGCACCAGGTGCACGGCCAGGGCGGCTGGGACGGTCCACAGCGCCCGCACAGCCGCCGACCCCGCCCGGGCCAGGTCCCCCCACACGCCCGCAGCCAACCAGCCCACACAGCCCAGGACGCCAGCCGCCGCAGCCGTGGCCAGCAACCGCCGCGCGCCCGGTCGCTTGAGGCGTCCCGGTCCCTTAGAGGGCAGCGTGCGCCAGCCCGGCATCCCTTGGCTCCAGCAGAGTGGCCAGGAAGAACGACCGGCGGTGGTGGCCCGTTGCCGAAAGGTGCGGCGACCAGGTGAACGCGTCGTGGATGCGCCGGGTCAGCCTCGAATCCGGGTCGGCGGAGAAGAAGAAGTGGTTCGCCAGCAGGAGCACGCCGCCTGGCGCCAGCAGCCGCGCCAGCCGCGCGCTGAGCGTCTTGAGCAGGTCGTCGCCTAAGGGGGACAGGTAGTACAGCGTATCCGCCACCACGACGAGGTCGAACGCCGCGTCCAGGCTGGCAGGCAAGTCCAGGATGTCGGCCTGCTCGAAGCTGACGTTGGCGATGCCCGCCGCCCGCTCCCGGGCGTGGCCGACGGCCGCCGCCGCAACGTCGAGCCCCAGCACTGCATCCGACCGTTGGGCCAGGCGCTGGGACAGCAGGCCAAGGCCGCATCCGAGGTCGAGCACCCGCCGGAACCGCCCGGCCGGCAGCAGCGCCATGATCTGCTCATACTTGAGCTGCTGGTAGCGGTAGCGCGGGGCGGCGGACCTCCAGGGGTCATGTGACCGGGTATAGGCTTCCTCGAACGCCGCGCGGGCGCCGAGCTTGGCGCGGGTCCGCTCGATGGCGGCGTCCGTGCGGGCACTTACCAAGAACAGGCTGAAATCCCGCGGCAGGATGAAGGTCGGATGGGCAAGGATACGCTTGAGGAAGCCGGTGTCCGGGCCGGTCAAAGGAGGGCGCCACGGGTGACGGAGGCGTTCGGAACGATCGGCATGCAAGCCTCTCCTGGCGACGGGCCTGGACGATGGAAGATATTAGCGGCTGGCGATCCGTCCGAGGTTGGAGGGGACCGATGCGCTTTGGCGAACGCGGATATGCCGTGTATCCGGGAGTTCGTCCACTTGACAATCCGCCGGCGCTATTCCCATGCCGCACATGGCCGTTGCTGGCACGCCGGCGCCTGGCAGCAAGCCCGGGATGCTGGGAGCCCGGGACTCCCAGGGGCGGCAGCCGCCGGACCGGGAAGGCTAGGCGCAGGGCCAGCCCTCCGGCCGGGGCAGCGGCGTGATCCCATGCAGCGCCATCATCCGCGCCACCCACGCGGCGACGCCGGGCCAGGCGGCGAGGTCGAACCCGGCCTCGTCCGCGCGGTGGGTGTAGGCGAACAGCGCCAGGTCGGCGATGCTGGGACCGTCGCCGGCCAGCCAGTGCTGGGCGGTCAGCCGGCGCTCCATCACATCCAGCGCCTGCGCGCCGCGGGCGTCGCAGTCGGCCAGGCGGTCCCCGTGCAGGTGCGCCTCCCGCCGCAAGGCGCGGATGTTGCGGGCGACGGCAATATAGGGTTCGTGGCTGTACTGCTCGAAGAACAGCCACTCATGGACCCGAGTGCGCGGCAGGCCCGGCGGCGGCAGCCACGGCGTCCCCTCGGCGAAGTGCAGCAGGATGGCGTTGCTTTCCGTCAGCAGCGTTCCGTCGTCGAGCACCACGGCGGGCACCTTGCCGGCGGGGTTGACGGCCAGGTACTCCGGCGTGCGGGTGGCGCCGGCGTTGCTATCGGTCTCCTGCCACTCGAGGGCATGGCCGGTCAGGCGCAGGATGGTCGCCGCCTTCCAGCAATTGCCGGAGGCTGACATGCCGTAGAGGCGCATGGGCTGACCTCGATCGAGTCCAGCCCAGCATAGTGGGGGACCAAGGCGATGAACAACCCGCTCGTGCCGCAGGCCTTTGCCGGCCAGCCGACGGGGCTGCGGCCCACCACCACCGAGGGCGTCCCGGACGCGGCGTCCCTCCGGCAGGGGATCGCGCCGTCCGACCTGCGCGGCTCGGCACTACCTCAGCAGCCTGTCATCCATGTTCCAGGTCTAAAGTAGACAAAAGACCCTGGAGCTACGCCGCCACCTCCGCCCGCACGTCCTTGATGTCGCGGAAGTGCAGGCCGGGATGCAGCTCCTGCGTGCGGCGCATCATGAAGGGGCTGCTGGCCAGGAACACCGGGTCGCCGTCCACGTCGTCGGCCATGCTGGTGCGCTGCTCGGCCACGAAGCGGTCCAGCAGGGCGCGCTCCCCAGTGACCCAGCGGGCCAAGGCGTAGGGCACCGGCTCGAAGCCGATGGCGACGCCGTACTCGCCGGCCAGGCGCGCGATCAGCACGTCGAGCTGCAAGGTGCCGACGACGCCGACGATGGGCTGGCTGCCGTCCTGCGGGCGGAATAGCTGCACCACGCCCTCCTCGGCCAGTTCCTGCAGGGCGGTGCGCAGCTTCTTCGCCTTCATCGCGTCGTCCAGCCGCACCCGGCGCAGGATTTCCGGGGCGAAGTACGGGACGCCGACGAAGTTCAGCCGCTCATCTTCGCTGAGGGTGTCGCCGATGCGCAGGGTGCCGTGGTTGGGGATGCCGACGACGTCGCCGGCGTAGGCCTCGTCGGCGATCTGACGGTCCCGGGCAAAGAAGAACTGCGGCGCGTGCAACGGGATCAGCTTGCCCGTCCGCACCTGCACCAGGCGCATGCCGCGCTGCAGCCGGCCGCTGCACACGCGGGCGAAGGCGATGCGGTCGCGATGGTTGGGGTCCATGTTGGCCTGGATCTTGAACACCAGGGCGGTGAGCTTGGCCTCGTCGGCCTCCACGATGCGGGTGTCGGCGGGCTGGCTGCGCGGCTTCGGGCCGAAGTCCACCAGGCCGTCGAGCAGGTCCGCCACGCCGATCTCCTTGATGGCGCTGCCGAAGAACACCGGGGTTAGGTGCCCGGCGTTGAAGCTCTCCAGGTCGAACTCGGGGAGCGCCGCCTGCACGAGTTCCAGGTCCTCCCCGAGCTGGATCATGCGGGGGTCGCTTTGCCCTAGCGGCTCCAGGAGGTGCAGGGCGCGGGAGCGCACGTCGTAGGTCCCGGCGAAGGTGGCGGCGCGGCCGATCGGCCAGGTGACAGGGGCGGTGTCGAGCGCGAGGGTGCTGGCGACCTCGTCCACGATCTCGAAGGGGTCGCGGGCTTCCCGATCCATCTTGTTGATGAAGGTGAGGATCGGGATGTCGCGCAGGCGGCAGATCTCGAACAGCTTGCGGGTGCGGGCCTCGATGCCCTTGGCGGCGTCGATCACCATGACGGCGCTGTCCACGGCGGTGAGGGTCCGGTAGGTGTCCTCGCTGAAGTCCTCGTGGCCGGGGGTGTCGAGCAGGTTGAACACGCAGCCGCGGTACTCGAACGTCATCACGGAGGTGACGACGGAGATGCCGCGCTCGCGCTCGATGCCCATCCAGTCGCTGCGGGTGCGGCGGCGCTCGCCCTTGGCGCGGACGTTGCCGGCAAGCTGGATGGCGCCGCCGGCGCGGAGCAGGCGCTCGGTGAGGGTGGTCTTGCCGGCGTCGGGGTGGCTGATGATGGCGAAGGTGCGGCGGCGGGCGATCTCCTGGGCGGGGGTCATCGGGTGGTCCTATGGATGGATGGCGTTGCTGCTACCTCTCCCTCCGGGGGTCGGGGTGAGGGAGGCTGCACGGACTGCATGTGGTGTCGCTGGGCAAGGTCGCAGTGGCAGTGGCAGGGGTTGGCGCTTAGCTCTTTCGCCCTGCCGCAAACGCAAAGCGCCGGGGATCTCGCCCCGGCGCCCACAGTAATTCCGCCAAATGGCCGCGTGTTACCGCGAGTAGAACTCCACCACCAGGTTCGGCTCCATCGTCACGGGGTAGGGCACGTCGGTCAGCTTCGGCGCGCGGCCGAAGCGGCCCTTCATGGCGCGGTGGTCCACCTCCAGGTAGTCGGGCACGTCCCGCTCCCCAGACTGCGACGCATCCAACACGACTGCGAGCTGCTTCGACTTCTCGCGCACCTCGATCACGTCGCCGTCGCGCACCAGGAAGCTGCTGATGTTCACCTTCTTGCCGTTCACCGTGACGTGGCCGTGGTTCACGAACTGCCGGCTGGCGAAGGGGGTGATGGCGAACTTCATCCGGTACACCACAGCATCCAGCCGCCGCTCCAGCAGCTCGATCAGGTTCTCCGAGGTGTCGCCCTTGCGGCGCACCGCCTCGTCATAATACTTGCGGAACTGCTTCTCGCCGATATTGCCGTAGTAGCCCTTGAGCTTCTGCTTGGCCATCAACTGGATGCCGAAGTCGGTCGGCTTCTGCTTGCGGCGCTGGCCGTGCTGGCCGGGGCCATACTCGCGCTTGTTTAGCGGGGACTTGGCGCGACCCCACAGGTTGACGCCCAGGCGGCGGTTGATCTTGTACTTGCTTTCGGCGCGCTTGGTCATGCGCGGCCTCCTTCATTCTATATGCGTCCCGCTCTTGAGCTGAGGGGCGCTTGTTGCACCGGTAGGCCGCAAAGTAATACGGCGGGCGCACGCCCCGGGGGCATGTCCACGTTCCCAGCAATGCCCGGGGGTTACGCCGGGGCAGGCGCGGAGTCAATCACGGCCTGCTTTTGACCCTTTGCGGCAGCGCGGCTACCCTCCTTCAAACGTTCGGCAGGTATGGAATGCGCCCTCTTCGTCTCGCCATGCCATCCCTGCTCCTCCTCGCCCACATCGCCGCCGCCCAGCCCGGCGAACCCAATGCGGCGCTGCGCCAGCACGAACATGCCACCCTGCTGGACGGGTTGGGCACAGCCTACCAGGAGGGCCGCGGCGTTCCGGCCGACCCGCTTCGCGCCGCAGACTTCCTCGGGGCGGCCGCCACCCTTGGCAGCATCGACGCGATGGGCCGCTTGGGGGGCATGCTGGTCCGCGGGGAAGGCGTCGTCCGGGACGTGCAGCGCGGGACGGCGCTGCTGGACCGTGCCGCGGAGGCCGGGGACGCGGCGGCGCAGGCTGGGCTGGCTTTGGTGCTGCTGAGCGCCGCCGGGGAGGGGCGCGACGATGCCCGTGCCCGCAGCCTGCTTGGCCGGGCTGCGGGGCAAGGCGTGCCGGAGGCCATGCTGGCACTGGGCGCCATGGCCGAGGCCGGGCAGGGCGGCCCGCGCGACCTGCCGGCAGCCAGGGGGTGGTTCCGTGCGGCGGCCGGGCTGGGCGTTCCCGGCGCGGGCTACCGCTATGCGGCACGGCTGCAGGCGGACGGCTGCGGCAGGGCGGACCTGGGTGGCGCCCCTGGAGGTTCCCGCGATGCCGCTGCAAGCTGCCCGGCCGCAATACGCCTATGGCTCGGCAGGTCCGTCGCGGCGGGCGACCCGGCCGGGATGGGCCGCCTGGCCACGATGCTGGCCGATGGCATAGGCGGGCCGGCCGATCCCGCCGAGGCCGATGCGCTGTTCTGGCGGGCGTTGGCCGAGGATCCGGCGGCGGACGGCCCCCGCCTGGCGCTGGACCTGGCGGCCCGGCTGCGCGCTGGCCGCGGGGTGGCGCAGGACAGGGAGGCGGCGCGGCTGCTGCTCCTGCTGCGGGCCGGAACGGATGGCGCCGCCCTGGCGCTGGCTGACATGCTGCTGCAAGGCGAGGGCGGGCCGCGCGACCCCGCCGCAGCCGTGGCCGCGCTGGACGGCGCCGCAGAGAGGGGGTCGGGGGAGGCTGCCGTACGGCTGGCCGGGCTGCTGCGTGCCGGGGGGGACGGGGTGGTGCGCGATGCGCCGCGGGCTCGGGCCGTGCTGGTGCGGGCCGTTGAGCGCGGCGCGGCCGTTGAGCGCGGCGACGGCGCAGCGCGGCTGATGCTGGCCGACATGCTGCTGCGTGGCGAGGGCGGGCGGGCGGACCCTGCTGGGGCACGCGCGCTGCTGGCCGCCGCCGACGATGCGCCGGCGCTGCTGCAAGCTGCAGACCTGCAGGTGCGCGGCATTGGCGGCCCGCGCGACCCGGCGGGGGCGCTGGGCACCCTGCACCAAGTGGCCGACCGCCTGGCGGACCCCCGTGCGTGCCTGCCGGCGGCCCGGCTGTACATGGCGGGTGTCCAGGACCCGGCGCCGGACCAGGCCGCTTTGCCCGCGCCAACCCCCCCGCCTGTCCCGGCCTCCCTGCGTGCCCCAACCCGTTCGCATGCCGCGGGCACCTCGTCCATCTCAGCCCCAGCGCCTATCCCGGACCCAGCGCCCATCTCAGCCCCGGCGCGCGGCCAGGACCCGGTGCGAGCCGCCGCAGCGACGGGCGCTGCCGCCGATCATCTGCTCTGCGCGCTTGCCGCGGGCGACCCGGGCGCGCAGGCGCTGCTGCTGGCGCCGGTGCCGAACGTGCCGCCTGCGGTGCGGCTGGCGCTGCAGGCCCGGCTGGCCGCCCTGGCCGGGCAGGCAATGGCGCCGGGCGTGGGCCTGGACCCGGCGCTGCTGCGGGCGCTGCGGGACGCCGGAGTGCAGGATGGCCGGTTCGGCGCGTTGCTAGCTGCGGTGCGGGACGTTGCCGTGCAGGACGGGGCGGTGCGGGACGGGGCGCCGCCTGCGTCCGGGACCACGGGCGAGGACGGCGCGCCGGCAACCGGCCCTCGGATGTTGCTGGCGCTGCGGGACATCTGGGCCGCTCGCATCCGCGGTGCGCAGCCAGCAGGCGGGGCCGTGCAGCCGGGGAATGGGGCGGCGCAGCCGGCGGGTGGGGCGGGAGGCCCCGTGGCGGAGGGGGTGGCGGTCAGCCTGCCCAGCGTTCCGCGACCATGAATGCCACCGCCACCGCGTTGACCGCCAGGTGGACCAGCAGCGACGCCCGCACCGACCCGCCGGCCTCCCGCGCCCACGTGACCAGCGCCACCACCGGGACCAGCAGCAGCAAGTAGGCCCATCCGGCGGCGGCATGGGCCAGCAGGAACAGCAGCCCCGTCGTGCCGCCCGTCGCCCAGGCGCCCCAGCGGCGGCGCAGTGCCACCCAGAGCCAGCCGCGGAAGAACAGCTCCTCCGTCATCGGCGCGCCGATGGCGAAGAAGGCGATGCAGCCCAGCGCGTAAGCGGCCGGGCTGCCGTCCTGGTCCAGCGGCGCCTCCTGCAGCATCCGCTGGGTGAAGTCCTGGTAGGCCGGCACGACCTGCTCCAGCACCGCGAGCGCCGGGTTGAACGCTGCGCCGAGGACGGCCAGCAGCAGCACCAGGCGGCCCCGCGTCACCGGCAGCCACCCTGCCCCGGCCCGGCGGCTGCCCGCGCCGACCCGCCCGGCCCGGCGCAGCGCGGCCAGCAGGGTGATGAGCTGGAACGCGGCGCAGGACGGCCAGATGAACGCTCCGTCCGTGAAGCCGACATCCCTATGCCAGACCTTGGCGGCCACGAGCACGATCAGTGCGCCCGTGATCCCGGCGCCGGCCAGCGCGGCCAGCAGCCATGCCAGCGCCAGGCCGACCTGCCCGAGCGGCCCGGCCGGCGCCCGGGCGGCGCGGCGGACGGGCGGGCCGCCGAGCTGCAGGCCGCCAGGTAGGTGGGGAGGGCTGCCGCGCATGGCCGGGAACTAGACCAGCGCGGCCGGGCGGCGGCAATGCCTGGAACGCCGAAGCCGCACCCAGGAAAGGTGAAGAAATGTCGGGGCGGCCCTACCCAAACCGGGTGGGAGCGTGCATGTGCCAGGGCATGATCAACCGTGGCGACATCCTCTGGCTCGGCATTTCCTCCGGCGTTACCGGCGGGCTGATCGGCGGCGGGATGCTGGGCATCGGCATGGACCTGATGGTGAACGGGCAGCCGTTCGGGCTGATCCTGATCTGCATCGGCGGCCCGGCGTCGGCGGTCATCGGCTGGCTGCTGTCCCGCCGGCTGGCGCGGCAGTTGCCGCGGGAGTAGCGGCGGGTCCCGCGCTGCCCGGGGGAGGCGTCCGCCGGGTCGTGGGCAGGCTGCCATGCGCTGTTTCGGGCTGACCGGCATCCGCGAAGGCCGAATGAATGCGGTGTGGCGGTATCGCGCGCCAAGACGCCCTCAATGCTCCCAGGGCTGATGCCTACGGCGTGAGGACGCTTTCTGGCTACTCCCTCCTTCAAAGGAGGGAGCAGCGGACATTGGGGGCATTTGCCACAGCCTTGCGACGTTGCAGAAGGTTCTCATGCCCGTCCTGATGCCCTGCGAACCTGGCTCACCCCGTCGCATCGACCCGGCCTGGGACCGCGAGCGCCAAGTCCTGCTTGGGCTCGGCGGCACCGTCCTTCTGCTGGACCACGACCGTCTGCAGGCTGGCGACGCTGAGGGCGCCCTGGCCCGTACCGCCCTGCCCGCGTTCGGCACCCTGGCCTGGCGCGGCTGGATGGTGCGCCCGGACAGCTATGCGCTGCTCGAGGCCGCCCTGCATGCCCGTGGCCTGCGGCTGCTGACGGATGCGCAGGCCTATGCCCGCACCCACCTGCTGCCGGGCACGTTGGAGGCGTTGCGCCCCTGGTCCGTTCCGGCCGTGCTGCTGCCCGCAGGCCGGCCCGGCGCCGGCGCCCTGCATGCTGCCCTGGCTGGCTTCGGCACCCGCGCGCTGGTCGTGAAGGACTGGGTGAAGTCGCAGGCCGACCTATGGGACGAAGCCTGCTTCATCCCGCGTGCCGACGATGCCGGGCACGCCCTGGCCGTCATCGCCCGGTTCCTGGACCTGCAAGGCCCTGACCTGCAGGGCGGTGTCGTATTGCGCGAATGGCGGCCCCTGGTGCAACGCGCTGGCCGTGCCGTCGAGTGACGCTGCTTCGTGGCCGGCGGCGTGCCGTTGCCGCCGTTCCGCCGCGACCCCAAGCCGACCGGCGATGCGCTGCCCCCCGTCGCCAGCCGCCCTGCTGCGCGCCGCCGCCGGCGCGGTGGACAGCCCGTTCTGGACGATGGATTGGGCGCTGCAGGCGGAGGGCGGCCACCTGCTGCTGGAGGCCGGCGACGGCGGTGTGTCCGGCATTCCCGACCACGCCGACCCGGCGCCTATCCTGCGCGCGTTGCCTCGTTGACAGCCTACTGCGCCGCTGCGCCTGACGATGCCGCGTCGTGACCGGATGGGAACGGGCGGGTCCTGCCCTCCTACGGCATCGGGTCCGCGACGGGATGGAACAGCGCCTGCCCGCCGACCTGGTAGCCTGCGATCGCCGCCTGCCCTGCCGGGTACACCAGCCAGTCCGCCAGCGCCTGCGCCCCGGCCCGGCCCTCCGGACGGTGCCCTGCCGGCGTCAGGGTGATCACTTCATACAGGTTCACCAGGTCGCGCCCACCCTCCACCACCACGCGCATTCCGCCGCGGTTGCCGAAGCTCAGCCAAGTGCCGCGGTCGGACAGGGTGTAGGCGCCCATCGCCGCCGCGGCGTTCAGCGCCGCGCCCATGCCGCCGCCGATGTCCTTGTACCAGGCGCCGGCCTGCTTGGGGTCCAGCCCGGCGGCGGCCCATAGGCGCTTTTCCTTGGCGTCGGTGCCGCTGCTGTCGCCGCGCGCGACCCAGGGCGCGCTGGACGCCCACACTGCCTGCATCGCTGGCAGCACCGGCTTGCCGGCGATCGCGGCCGGGTCGGCAGAGGAACCGACGATGATGAAGTCGTTCCAGGCGACGCGCCGCCGCACCGCGCCGTAGCCGGCCGCCATGAACCGGTCCTCGGCCTCGGGGTCGTGCACCAGCACCAAGTCTGCGTCGCCGCGCGATGCCACAGCGAGCGCCTGGCCGGTGCCAAGCGCCAGCACCCGCACTGGGACGCCGCTGCCGGCGGTGAAACCGGGCAGGATCGCCGGCAGCAGGCCGCTGTTGTCCACCGACGTGGTGCTGGCCAGCACGATGCCCTCATCCGCCGCCCGCGCCCGCCGGGCCAGCAGCAGCGCCGCCACCCCGCCCGCCAATGCCCGCCTGCCCAGCATGCCCATTCTCCTTATCGCACCCGGCCTGCCGCCAGGCCCGCTGTCACGAACGCCAGCAGGTTCACCGCCAGGCTGAGCGTCACCAGCACGACGCCCAGAGCCAGGGCGAACGCCAGGTTCCCGCGGCTGGTCTCCAGCGCCACGGCCGTGGTCATGGTGCGGGTCTGGCCGGCGATGTTGCCGCCGACGATCAGGATGGCGCCGACCTCGGATACCGACCGGCCGAACCCGGCGAGCACCGCCGTCAGGACCTGGGCCGGGGCGGTCCGCAGCAGCACCGGGATGGCGCGCAGCCGCCCGGCGCCGTCCATCTGCAGCTCGTCGCCGTAGATGGCCCAGGCTGCCTCCGCCGCGCGGTGCGCCAGGGCCGCGACGATGGGCAGCGCCAGCAGGGCCTGCGCTAGCACCATCGCGCCGGGGGTGAACAGCAGATCCAGGCCGCCCAGCAGGCCCGCACGGGACAGCAGCAGGTACAGGGCTAGCCCGACCACCACGGGCGGCAGCCCCAGCAGCGCATTCATCAGCAACACCAGGCCGCGGCGGCCGGGGAAGCGCAGCACCGCGAGCGCTGCGCCGAAGGGGAGGCCGAGCAGCGCCGCGGCGGCCGACGCCATTAGGCTGACTTGCAGGGACAGCGCCACCACGCGCAGCAGGGCCGGGTCGCCGCCCGATATAAGTTGCAGGGCGCTGCTAAAGGCGCTCCCGAACCCGTCATCCATGCCGAACCGGCCCGCCTAGGCGGGCCGGCATGTCAAGCTGAGCCTGGAACGCTACCGCCGTCCGCCGAAGCCGCCGCCGTGGAACCCGCCGCCATATCCACCACCGTATCCACCCCGGTAGCCGCCGTACCCTCCATAGCCACCCCGGTAGTAGCCGCCATACCCTCCGTATCCACCTCGGTAGCCGCCATAGCCGCCATAGCCGTAACGGCCATACCCGCCGAAGCCGAAGCCATAGCCGAAGCGGAAGGCGAACACGTCGTCATAGAAGAACGGATAGCCGAAGCCGATTCCAGGATAGATCGAGTAGGCTGGGTAGTAGGCATAGAACTGCACCGCGGGCGCGAGCTGCTGTACCTGGTTCTGCCTGGATGTCATGCAGCGCAGGTAAGCCACGCCAGGCGGCAGTGCCTCGGCCGGCGGAGGCGGCGTGCTGCTGGTGCCGACTGGCCCGGCCCCGGCCTCGGTCGCCAGCACCACGCTGGACCGTGCTGCGGCGAGCTGCTCCGCCGTCGGCTGCGCCTGGGCGGCAGACGGCAGGGCGGCAACGGCGGTGCGGCAGGCGGCGTCATCCTGCTGGAATGCGACCGGCGTCTTGCCTGGTCCGGGCACGGCCACGAGTTGCGCCGGAGCCGCCTGTGGCGCCGCGACGAAGGCTGGCGGAGGCGGCGCGACGCAGCTAGCCAGGCCGCCCGCCAGCAGCACGGCCCCAAGGGTAGGGTTCAATCGCATGACATGTCTCGCTTTGACCATGCACATACAGATTCGCATGCAGGCCACACGGTGCAAGGCCAGGGCCGAATGCGCCTTGACCTATCCTGCCCGGGCCGGCCTGTTACCCCGGCATTGGCGGGCCGGGCGGCTCCTGCCGTTCTTCAGACGGCTGCTCCGCCCGGCCGCGGCGCATCCGGCCCAGGCTGAGCATGTGGACGGCGCCGTGCAGGGTGCGCAACTCCTGCTCGGTGACTTCGCCGCGCTGGAACAGGTGGCGCAGGTTGCGGACCATGCCGGGGCGCTTGGGCAGGTTGCGGAGGAAGCCGCTGGCGTCGAGTTCGGCCACCAGATGGTCGAGCCAGGCTTCCAGCAGGTGTTTCTGCGCGACGGGGCTTTCGTGGGTCTGCAGGGTGGCGGGGGGGGTGGTGTCGGCGGCGGTCCACCACTCGTAGGCCATGACCATGACGGCCTGGGCCAGGTTGAGGCTGTCGAAGGCCGGGTTGATCGGGTAGCGCACAAGGGTGTCGGCGCGGGCCATGTCCTCGGCGTCGAGGCCGGCGCGCTCGGGTCCGAACAGGATGCCGGCGCGTAGGCCGCGGGCGGCGGCATCGCGCAGGACGCCGGCGCCGGCGCGGGCGGTCAGCACGGGCTTCACCATGTGGCGCGGGCGCGGGCAGGTGGCGAGCACCCGGTGCAGGTCGGCCACGGCGTCGTCCACGGTGGGGTGGACGGTGGCGCTGTCCAGGATGCGGTCGGCGCCGGAGGCGGTGCGCCAGGCGCGCTCCTGCGGCCAGCCGTCGCGGGGGGCAACCAGGCGCAGGTGGAACAGGCCGCCGTTGCCCATGGCGCGAGCGCAGGCGCCGATGTTGTCGGCCAGTTGCGGACGGACAAGGATCACCACGGGATCCCACGGGCTGCTGGGCGCCAGGTCCGCCCCGCCGTCGCGGCCGGTCATGCGGGAGGAGCAGCGGTGCGGCGCCAGATGCTGGTGCCGTCCGGGCGGTCCTCGAAGGCGATGCCGCGGGCCAGCCACTCCTGGCGGATCGCGTCCGCACGGGTGAAGTCGCGGGCGCGGCGGGCGTCGATCCGCGCCTGCATGGCGGCTTCCACCTCGGCGTCGCCATCCCCTTGGAACCATGCGGCCGGGGTCTGCTGCAGCAGCCCTAGCAGCGCTCCCCCGGCCAGCAGCCCGGCGCCGGCCGCCGCGTCCCCGGCCATCGCGCGGTCGGCCAGGGCATGCAGGGCGGCCAGGGCCTCGGGCGTGTTCAGGTCGTCGCACAGGGCGTCCAGCACGCTTTGCGGCACGGGGCCGGGGATGCCGTCCGCGATGCCGGGCAGCCGTTCCAGAGCGCGGTAGAAGCGGTCCAGCTCGCCCCGCGCCTCCTGCAGCCCGGCCTCGGAGAACTCCAGCGGGCCGCGGTAGCCGGCGCGCAGCAGCATCAGGCGCACCGCCTCTGGGGGGTGCCGGGCCACCACGTCGCGGATGGTGGCGAAGTTGCCGAGGGACTTCGACATCTTCTCCCCCTCGTTGAGCAGCATGCCGTTATGGACCCAGTAGTTGGCGAAACCGCTGCCGGGGAGGGCGCAGAGGGACTGGGCGCGCTCGTTCTCGTGGTGTGGGAACAGCAGGTCGCTGCCGCCGCCGTGGATGTCGAAGGTGGTGCCGAGATAGCGCCAGGCCATAGCGCTGCACTCGATGTGCCAACCGGGGCGGCCGGGTCCCCAGGGGCTGTCCCAGGAGGGGTCGTTGGGTCCGCTGGGTTTCCAGAGCACGAAGTCGCCGGGGTCCTGCTTGTAGGGGGCGGGATCGACGCGGGCGCCGGCCAGCAGGCTCGCGGGGTCGCGGCCGGACAGGGCGCCGTAGGAGGCGAAGCTGGCGACGCGGAACAGGACGTGGCCGGCTGCGGCGTAGGCGTGGCCGGTGGCGATCAGGTTGCCGATCAGCTCCAGCATCTCGGGGATGTGGGCGGTGGCGCGGGGCTCGATGTCGGGGGGCAGGTTGCCGAGGCTGGCCATGTCGTCCTGGAACTGCCGGGTGGTGCGGGCGGTGACCTCGTCGATGGGGACGCCTTCCTGGGCGGCGCGGGCGTTGATCTTGTCGTCCACGTCGGTGACGTTGCGGACGTAGGTGAGGCGGGGGAACAGGTGGCGCAGCAGGCGCGCCAGCACGTCGTAGGCGACCATGGCGCGGCCGTTGCCGATGTGGGCGAGGTCGTAAACGGTGGGGCCGCAGACGTACATGCGGATGTGGGCGGGGTCGATGGGCACGAACGGCTCGCGCTGGCGGGTGAGGGTGTTGTGCAGGTGGAGCGTCATGCGGGGGTATTGCGGCGGGGGAGGGGTGGAGGGCAAGGGGCGGTGTCGCTCGCCGTTCCGGTCAGCCTCGCATCCTTCGCTTGCCCCCCATCCTACAACACGGTAACTGCGACGCACTCGCAACTCGACAGGACACCCCGCCGTGCAGCAAGCCGCCCTCCGCCGCCCGCCAGGCTCCCGCATCAGCCGCTATGCCGCGATCTTCGGACCCGGGCTGGTCGTCATGCTTGCCGACACCGACGTTGGCAGCATCATCACCGCCGCGCAGTCCGGGGCGCAGTGGGGCTATCGGCTGCTGCTGCTGCAACTGGTGCTGATCCCGATCCTGTTCATTGTGCAGGAACTCACCGTCCGCCTGGGGCTTTACACCGGCCGCGGCCATGGCGAGTTGATCCAGGACACCTTCGGGACGTTCTGGGCCTGGGTGTCGGTGACGGGCCTGGCGGTCGCGGTGTTCGGGGCGCTGATCACCGAGTTGGCGGGCGTGGCGGGCATCGGCGAGCTGTATGGCGTGCCGCGCGCAGCCAGCCTGGTGCTAGCCACCCTGGCGCTGCTGGCGGTGGTGCTGACGGGCAGCTATCGCCGGGTCGAGCGCATCGCCATCGCGCTGGGGCTGTTCGAGCTGGCGTTCTTCGTCGTTGCCTGGCTGGCGCAGCCCGGCTTGGCGGAGATGGCGCAGGGCGCGGTCAGCATCCCCTATGCCAACAAGGACTACGTTTACTTGGCGGCGGCCAACATCGGCGCGGTGATCATGCCTTGGATGGTGTTCTATCAGCAGTCCGCCGTTGCCGATAAGGGCCTGAAGCCGGAGCACCTGCAGGCCGCCCGGTGGGACACCGCAGGCGGGGCCGTCATCACGCAGCTGGTGATGGCCGCGGTGCTGGTCGCCACCGCCGCGACCATCGGCCGCTCCACCCCGGACGCCAGCCTGACCACGGTGGGGGAGCTGTCCGAAGCGCTGACCCCGTTCCTGGGCGGCGGGCTGGGGCGGGCGGTGTTCAGCGCTGGGGTGCTGGGCGCGGGCATGGTGGCAGCCATCGTGGCGACGCTGGCGCTGGCATGGGGCGTGGGGGAGGTCGCAGGCTACCGCCGCAGCCTGAACCTGCGGCCGACGCAGGCACGGGCGTTCTATGGGCTGTATGCCGCTGCAGTCGTCGGGTGCGCGGTGCTGGTGGGGGTATGGCCGAACCTGGTTTCGCTAAACGTCGGCGTGCAGATCATGAACGCGCTGCTGCTGCCGCTGGTGCTGGGCTTCCTGATCGCGCTCAGCATCCGGGCGCTGCCGCCGGCGGTGCAGTTGCGGGGGTGGTACCGGTGGGTGGTGATCGTGGTGGTGGGGGTGACGACGATGCTGGGCGTGTTCGGCGGGGTCAGCGGGGCCGGGCTGCTGTAGGAGGGGCCGCTGTAGGGAAGCGTGCCGGACGGATACCTCGAGGCGCTGCAGCGGCTGGCCCTGGCGTTGGCGGACTACCGCGCGCGCACGGGTGATGATGCCGTGCTGGTGGGCGCCGCCGCGGTCACGCTTCATAAGGCAGGCTGGTTCCCGTCCGGAGACTCCGACCTTGTTGCGGCCAGCACCGCGGTGTTCGATGCCGTCATGGCCGGGCAGGGGTTCCGGCCCGCTGTTCGATGGGCGGGCCGGTCGGCGGCGGTTGGTCCGCATGGGGGTCAGCTTGCCGGGTCACGTTGCCGGCGATCGAGGACCTGATCGCCGACCGCTTGGGGCAGCATGCCATCGCCTCCCTGACCAACACGACATGGCTGGACCAGGCGCAGGCGCTGTTCAGCCTGGCGGACGGCATCGACACCGCCTGTCTGGTCAAGCGGATCATTGAGGATGGCGGCGACCCGGCGTTGCTGGGCCTCGTACAGGAGTAGCCCGCAAGGCGTCCCTGCTCGACTTCCTTGCCCGCATTGAGGCGCGCAAGGCCGCGCTGGGCGTCGTTGAAATGCCGGAGCGGACCGAAGCCCTCCGTAACAAGGGTGGGAACTGCGCGCCGGGGAAGCAGGAATTGCTGTGCCGTTGCGCTGAGCGTGCCCAGGCCGCTGGACGCGACCCGGTGCCCGCCTACCACTAACCTGCTGCTTCTTCCTTCGGGCCTGGGCCGTGAAACGGACCAAGCCCGGGGTGGGGGAAGTCGGGAGAATCGTAATTGGCATGCGGCAGCATTTGCCGGTGCTTCGTTATGAAAGCTCTGCGCTCGCAGCTTCCCCCACCCCGGCCCTCTCCCGAAGGAAGAGGAGCAGGCAGCTTACTTCTTGCCTGGCTCTGGGCGGGGCGGGGGGGTGTTGGCGGCTGCGGCACCCTTCGCGGGGCTTTTGGTCGCCTTGGGCTTCTTCGCCTCGCGGTTGGACTTCTGCTCACCTTTGGCCATGACATGCTCCTCCTGCGTGCTGCGGCAGAATCGGACGGTCTGGGCCGGAATGCAAGGCCCGCGCGCTATGCCAGGCACTGGCGCCGCAAGCCGGCCAGCATTAGCAAGCCTGTACCCAGCACCGCCGCCGAGGTCGGCACAGCGTAGGTCACGCCGTCCAGCGCCAGGTTGAATGACAGGGTCCGGAACTGTGCCGCGCCTGGCTCCAGCTTGGTACTCACGCTGTTGTCGAACACCGCCTGCGTTACGGATGGAGTCGTCGTCCCCAGGGTCACGCCGTTCAGTGTGTCGGACGGATTGAAAAATCCGTCGTAGGTCAACTGGAAGATTTCCGCCCATGCCGGGGCCGCCCCCAACATCAGTAAAGCCAGCGTCGCTCCCTTATGCCACGACCCATCGCCCTGCCTCCTGTTTCCGCCAATCAGCCTAGCCTAACGCCAACCAATTGAAGAGAAACTTAAAAAGGTCAGGAAAAACGACCAGCGTACGTTGTTCCTTACCCATCAGCACGTCCATGCCGGATGCGGGGCAGGCGGGCCAACAGGGCGACGCTGCGGGCCAGCAGCATACGCGCGCCAGGGCTGGCCAGGTGCCGCACGCGGGCCAGTTCGCCGGGGAAAGTCTGGAAGATTCCGAATTCCTGGCTGCCGCGGTGCAGGCCGTACCAGGGCCAGGGCTGTTCAACGCTTCCGAATGACGGTGAGTGAGAGCAGGTTATTGATGCCTGCGAGACCGGCGCGGTAGCGGTCCTGGCTGAGCGTGTCGGTCTGGTTGGCCTTGAGGATGTTGAA